>Ga0070734_10002180_pt1 | contig 24966 bp, 24 predicted proteins | sample Coa_R1_8_FD_66444 | JGI IMG/M metagenome (GOLD analysis project Ga0070734, IMG submission 66444) | Surface soil microbial communities from Centralia Pennsylvania, which are recovering from an underground coalmine fire - Coalmine... | ecosystem: Environmental > Terrestrial > Soil > Unclassified ...
GTTTTTCAGCCGATTTGGGCTGCCGTGCTCTGTCGGAATTTCTGGAAGTGGTTTAAAATCAAAGAAGCTTCAAATGTCGGGGCGTAGCGCAGCCTGGTAGCGCACCTGCCTTGGGCGCAGGGGGTCGGGCGTTCAAATCGCCCCGCCCCGACCATTAGAATCAGTAATTTAGGCCCTGAACCGGATAGCCCAAAACGGTCCTTGTGACGTGGTTTGTGACGTAACGGCTATGACCATCCAGCCGGACCTGAAATGGTACACGGAGATTAGCGCCAGCAAAACGCTATCGCCACGCTGTCCCTTTGCGTCCCTTCACCGCTGCCCGCGCTACTACCAGAGCGTTGCATTACTGGGTGACGCAGGGTGCGCTACGGCGATTGATCCGGCTGACGATGCGGAGTTGCTGGAACGTTGGAAGCGCAGCGACCTGTGGCCTGTCGTGCGCGAACAGGCAACCTCGGTCATGGGTCCTGGCGACGAACCGCACATATTCTCCAGGTTCTGCCGGAAGTTTCCTTTGACCGGTATCGCTGGTTCGCTTCGCACTTGGCGTATCACGCTGACGAAATCGATTCAGACTGTGCCAGCCACAGGCTTGCCAACGAGGGTGCGGGTCCGGGTGATTGGCGCTGGGTGTGGGCTTCGGTTACGCCCATGCACTACTCAGACTGTCCGCTGTATTCCCCGCTGGTGTTGGGCCTAAACGAAATCAAGAAGAACTCGCAGATCGGTTTCAGGTAAAAGAACCCGTGGATCAAATCATCGAGAAGATTCGCAAACTCCAAGCCCTTGCTGAGAGAGCGGGAACAGAGGCTGAAGCGGCGAACGCGGCTGAACGGGTACGGGAGTTGCTGCTCAAGCATAACCTGGAGATTGGCAGTATCGCCCTGGAACAGGAGAAGGGTTCCGACGAATCTACCGACGATGACCTGTGCCGTGTCCAGGGTCACCACCTCGATATTGCTTTCGCCTGCGATGAGTTGTTCGATGTGAAGAACTACATGGTGTCCCGTAGGGTAGCGTATCGCCGCAGGTTGGTTCGGTTTCACTTTGTGGGGCTGTCAGCGAACGTGAAGGCAGCGTGTCTCACGTTCTCCTATCTTTGTGCGTCTGTAGAATCGCTTCTTGCGGGCTGGAAGCGGGACTTCGACGGAGAGTTCTGGGAAAGGGCTAGTGCCTACCGTTCGTTCCGCATCGGAGTGACCCGGCGAATAAAAGAAATGGCCTCCGAACACAAGCGGCAATCACAGGAACACAATCCAGCAACCGCCGAAATTGTACGTGTTGCGAACGCTCTGGCGTGGCGAATGTATTCGGGAATAAAGTTCTCAGGCCGCACTCGGGGTGGCTTTGCTTGGCCTTCTGACCAAGGTGCATACGCCAGTGGCTACGCGGAAGGTGGCCGCATAGACATTCACGGCGCGCGCCGCAATCGGATGTTGTCCTAGCCGAACTTGCGGCACTTCTGCGTTAGTTCGCCTTGCCCTTGGCGTCATGGACTCCGGGTTCCGGCATGATGAGTCCCCCGCCCAGCGCTTCCACAGCTTGCCGCTTAGCAGCCAATCGCACATGTGAGTAGTGGTCCAGCATTTTTTTCGATAGATGCCCCGCGATACTTTGCATTGCGGCTTCCGGGACCCCGGCTTCCGCCATTTCGGTAATGGACTGGTGGCGTAGGTCATGGAGCCGGAAGCCGGTGAACGGCTTCACTGCGCTGCGGCGCGCGGCTTCAGGATCGGTTCCGGCCTTAGATGCTTCTTCCGCTGCGGCATCGCCCGCGCGCTTCGCTGCGGCCTTCACCAAGGTGCGCCACGCTGTACGGAAGGTCTTCTGGTGGTGTTCAAAATCGAAGTCTGCGTTCTCACACGCTGGGAAGACGAAATGTTCTGGCGCGCCACCGCCAACCGTTTGCGCCCGCTTGCGGAGTCGGGCAAATGCGGCCATGGCTTCATCGTTCAGCGGTATCAGACGGTGCCCAGCTTCGGTCTTGCTGCGTTCGATTGAGATTTCACGTTTGAACAGGTCCACGTCAGACCAGCGCGCGGTCAGCAGTTCGACCTTCCGGCACGTCGTGTTCACCGCGATGACGCCAGCGCAATAGGCCACGTCCCACTCGGGCTTGCTTGCAGCCGTGCGGAACAGGTGTAGCTTCTGTTCCAACGTGAGAACCTTGCCCACCACGTTCTGATTTTCAGGCAGGTTGCTGACTTCATCCGCAATCACACTCCAGCGCTTCGCCCGCTTCAACACTTGCCGTATCAGAGTGACTTGGAACCAGTTCACCTAAAAGAGAACCAGCAAGTGGCCGTCACGATTTCGGATTCACCGGACGATTTTGTTAATGCGTGGCTCGACCATGACTACATGGTCGCAGTAGAATCATGCGACGAGCCCGAACCGTCATTAGAAGAGGTACGAGCAGCGCTCGCGAAAATTCCGGGCAATCTCTCTGATGACATTCGCCGGGAGCGCGAGTCGAGGGATTAACAAATTTGGCCGCTTACCTGGACACGAGCGCCCTTGCCAAAATTTACCATCAAGAAATCGGCAGCGGATTCGTAGAGGAGCTGGTCGTCAGAGATCCATCCGTGTTTCTTTCGAGGCTTGGATCGCTGGAATTGCAGTCAGTTTTGGCAGGGAAGATCCGGATGCAGGTAGTGGCGCAAGCGGATTCGGATCTTGCCGCACAGCGATTCAGAAGTGACGTGCGAAGGAGGCGGTTCCGCATTGTTGCAGTCCGGGTTCGACATTACGAGTTCGCAGAAGCGCTCATCGCGACCCACGGGGCGCGTTTTAGTCTGCTGACGCTAGATGCGCTTCATTGGCTATTGCATTGGACCTTCACAGGAATCGCCTAGTGGATACGATTGTAACTTCGAATAAAACCCTGTTGAAGGTCGCGCCGCTTGAGGGGTTGAGCACCATCGACCCTGAGATGCAAATTACGACGCTTTGACGCGCTCGGCCGAGGTTTTGAATTTCGAGCTGCGAGGCGCTGTGCAAGCATCTGCCTCTCGACGTGCTTCGGGGTGGGCGCCACCCTGGATGACAGGTGCAGTACTTAGTGGCCGCGCGGTGTGGAACTTTGTTGGAAATCTCAGATGTAGAAATGGCGACAATTTCAAGGTTCTGAATCTAGCTAACCGTAACGTAAGCAATAGAATCCAAAGTAGTTGTTCTCGACCGCGAGCCGAAATCTTGCCGCTTTGCTCGGGCGCAGGGGTCGTCCGGCGTTCAAATCGCCCAGACCCATCAATTCGACAATTTGCAGGCAGCATCAACTGGCTGAACACCGAAAAAAGACAGGAATCGATGCTCGCGCCCCCCCGCACTCTACGTCCTAAAAGCTTCCCCCGCCGCGGCGCGCGTGCGCCGGATATCTCCCTCAGTGTGGGCGGCGGAAACGAACGCGGCTTCGAACTGCGAGGGAGCGAGGTAGATGCCGCGATCGAGCATCGCGCGGAAGAAGCGGCCGAAGCGGGCGGTATCGGAGCGCTGGGCCGATTCGTAATCGGTCACCGGTCCGCGCGTAAAGAAAAAAGTGAACATCGAGCCTACACGGTTCACGGTCACCCCGGCAGGCGGATCGGCGCACAGTTCGGCCGCGCGGGCCTCCAGTTGCCCGTAGATTTCGGGGTGCGCCTTGAGGTGCCGAAGCATCGCCAGTCCGGCGGCAACGGCCAGAGGGTTGCCGGAAAGCGTGCCCGCCTGGTACACCGGCCCGGACGGGGCAATTAGGGACATGATCTCTTTGCGCCCGCCGTAGGCGCCCACCGGAAGGCCGCCGCCAATTACTTTTCCCAAGGTGGTCAGGTCGGGGCGGATACCGAAGCGCTCCTGCGCGCCTCCGAACGCCACGCGGAACCCCGTCATTACCTCATCGAAGATCAGCAGAGCGCCGTCCCGCGAGGTGATCTCGCGAAGAGCCTCCAGATATCCAGGCCGGGGAGGAACGCACCCCATGTTGCCCACCACTGGCTCCACGATCACCGCGGCAATCCGCGAGCCATGCGCGCGGAACGCTTCGGCCACCGCGTCCGGGGAGTTGTACGGAAGGGCGATCGTGGTTTCGCAGAAACTCCGCGGCACGCCTTTCGTGTCGGCGATCCCCAGAGTCGCCATGCCCGAACCCGCCTTCACCAGCAGGGAATCGACGTGCCCGTGATAGCAGCCTTCGAACTTGACAATCAGGTCCCGCCCAGTGAAACCGCGAGCCAGCCGGATGGCGGACATAGTGGCTTCCGTGCCGGAATTAACCAGCCGCACCATCTCAATGGAAGGAATGGCGTCGCAAATCGCGGCCGCCAGTTCCACTTCTTGCGCCGTGGGTGCGCCGAAGCTGGTGCCGATGGCCAAAGCTTCTTCCAGCGCGCGCAGGATCGCAGGTTGGCGATGGCCCAGCAGAAGCGGCCCCCAGGAGCCGACGTAATCGATGTATGAGTTGCCATCGGCATCGAACACGTGAGAGCCTTCGCCTCGCTCGATAAATGGTGGCGTGCCGCCCACACTGCGGAACGCCCGCACGGGTGAATTGACGCCGCCGGGAATGATCTCCTGCGCGCGGCGAAACAGCTCTTCGGATTTCGTGTGAGTCATGAAGATGTGGGACACGGCGCACCCTGCCCCACAGCCTAGTTTAGAACGTGAGGTGCGCGATTACTCGACTGCGGCGCCCGCTGCCGCGAATGCCTTTTCCAATTCCTCTTGAGTGAGGGACGTGCTGACGAACAGTTCCTGGCGGGCGCCGGCGCTGAGGGCAATGGCCTTCCACCCGTTCTGGACCGGCACCGTGACTCGCACCCGCACCTTGCCTTTCGCGTCGCGCACCGGCCGAATGACGCCCGGGATAATCGAGCGGATTTCCGGGTTCCCGGCGAGCAGCGCCTCCAAAACCTCCCGCACCCCTTCAATAATGCTGTGCTCGATTTTGAGCCGGTCTTTCGAAGTCCGCAGGCGCATCGCAGATTCCTTACTGCCAGCCTTCGCCGCCGCGCAGGGGCACGAAGCGGCAAATCGTGGCTACGCGCGTCTCCATGTTGCCCTCCCGCTTCGTGATCACGCGCAACTCCTGGTCGCGGGACGGACCCACCGGCATCACCAGCCGGCCCGGGTCATTCAACTGATCGAGCAGCGCCTGGGGAATCTCCGGAGCGCCGGCGGCAATCGAAATGGCATCGTAAGGAGCGCCCTGCGAGTAGCCGAAGGTGCCATCGGCGCACACGACCAGCACGTTGTGGTCGCGGCCCGTGCGGGCGAGGTTTTGGCGCGCGAAACGGGCCAGGGCAGGGATCAGTTCGACCGTAATCACCCGCATGGCAAGGGCGCCTAGCACGGCCGCTGCGTATCCCGATCCGGTGCCGATTTCGAGCACCGCTTCGCTGCCCGTTAACTCCAGGCACTCCGCCATGAGCGCGGTCATGTATGGCTGCGAGATCGTCTGCGCGTAGCCGATATGCACCGGGTCATCGCTGTAGGCCGTTTCCCGGCATTCCTCGCGCACGAACTCCTCGCGCGGAATCTCCAGCATCGCCTGAAGCACTCGTTCGTCACGAATTCCGCGCCGGCGGAGCTGGGTTTCAACCATCTCGCGCCGCTGCGCAGCCAGATCCGGAGCCAACTACACCCCCGACTTTATAATAGCTGTGTGGCTCATCAAATTACTCTCATTCCCGGCGACGGGATCGGTCCGGAAGTAGCCGAAGCCACGGTGCGCGCCGTGGAAGCAACGGGAATAGAGGTCGAATGGGAGCGTGTAGAGGCGGGTCTCAACGCTCTGGAGGAGTACGGAGAGTTGCTGCCCAGCGAGGTCTTCGCGTCTCTGGAATGCACGCATGTGGGCTTGAAAGGACCCACTGCCACCCCCATCGGCGGAGGCCACCAGAGCATTAACGTTCTGCTGCGGAAGAAGCTGGGCCTCTATACGAATTTCCGCCCCGTACGCATGCTGCCCGGTTTGAAAACGCGATTCCACGACGTGCCCGTGAACCTCGCCATTTTCCGCGAGAACACGGAAGATCTATATTCCGGCCTCGAGCACGAGGTGGTCCCCGGCGTAGTGGAGAGCCTCAAAATCATTACCCATCAGGCGTCGCAGCGGATCGCGCGCGCGGCTTTCGAATACGCCAAACGCGAAAACCGTTGCAAAGTGACCGCCATCCACAAAGCCAATATCATGAAGCAAAGCGATGGCCTGTTTCTAGCCTGTTGCCGCGACGTGGCTGCCCACTACCCTGGTATCGAGTACACCGAATTAATTGTGGATAACGCCTGCATGCAGCTCGTGATGCGGCCGGAGAAATTCGACCTGCTGGTGCTTCCCAACCTGTATGGGGATATCATCTCCGATCTGGCGGCTGGGCTGGTAGGCGGTTTGGGAATTGTTCCGGGCGCGAATATCGGCGACCACGATGCTATTTTCGAAGCCGTGCACGGCACCGCGCCGGATATCGCGGGCAAGGGCCTGGCCAATCCCACAGCGCTGATGCAATCGGCTGTGTTGATGCTGGCGCACATCGGCGAGCGCCACGCCGCCGCGAACTTACAGCACGCTCTGGAAGCTGTGTACGCGGAAGGCGCGCACCTGACGGGTGACGTGGGCGGCAAAGCTTCCACCTGCGAGTTCACGGACGCGGTCATCCGGCGCTTGAAGTAACGCTTTCCAGGTTTGTCCCCCAAATTCGCTGTTACTCTATCCGGCCATTTTGTCGGCGAACTCATCGTCTTTTGTCAATCCCCGTATGCCCCCGTACTCCGTTACCGGGAATTGAACGCTCGCCCACTGCTCCTTGGGCCGCGATGCGCTGTTATAGCGGAAGGAGCCGCTAGCCGCCTGCGGGTGAGCGGATGCCAGTGCCAAATAGATGGTACGTACCCCGCACCAGCGAATCGGGCGCGACCGAATGTACAACCAATTGCGGTTGGTCCAGTAATGATATCCGGCCCGCATGACATCGTCGTGATCGGGACCTCCGCCGGTGGCGTGAAGGTGCTGTCCGCCATAGCTTCGGCATTACCAGCCGATTTGCCGGCCGCCATCTTTGTCGTCATGCACGTGCCGGCGTGGTCCCGCTCCGTCCTCCCTCGAATCCTTAGCTCGTGCTCTCGACTTCCGGCTTCCCATGCCGAGTCGGGCGCACCCATCGAACATGGCCGGATCTATGTCGCGCCGCCCAACCGCCACCTCCTCCTGAATCCGGCCGGCCATGTCGAGCTCTGGCAAGGCCCCAAGGAGAACAATTTCCGCCCTTCCATCAATGTTTTGTTCCGGTCTGCGGCCGTTGCGTACGGGCCGCGGGTCACGGGTGTCATTCTCACGGGGACCCTCGAAGACGGAGTAGCCGGGCTGTGGTGGATCAAGCGCATGAAAGGCATCGCCGTCGTGCAAGACCCGGCGGATGCCCAGTTCCCTGAGATGCCGCACACGGCGCTGTGGCACGTCCCGGCCGATTATGTCGCACCAGCCGCCGCGTTAGGAAGACTTTTATCGGACCTGGTGACAGGGGTTCCCCGGATTCCCAGCACAGCAGGCGAGGATCGGGCCACATGAGCCGCACACTGATCGATGGAACCTGCCCCGAATGCCGGGGCCCCCTCACCGAGATATCCGAGGGAGAGATCGTGGAATATCAGTGCCTGGTAGGCCACCGTTATGCTCCCGACACGCTCCTCCACGCGCACGCCGAAACCGAGGAACGGACCCTTTGGTCGGCCGTGGTCGCCCTGGAAGAAGCACGCAACCTGGCTCACAGCGCCGCCTCGCATCTGCCGGAACCTATCCGCCGGTCCGTCGAACTCGAGGGCGAGCGAAAGGGCCAACAAGCCAAGGCGATCCGCGCCATCATCGAGCAATTGACGCCCTTCGAAACCAAATAAGCCTGTCCCCGCGAATGCGCGCGCGAGCGGCCGTCCACCATCATCCCAACCTATAAAACTCGGGCAAACTGCCGATAAGGTTTATGAGTAGTAACCTGCATGTTTCCGAACCGGGCGCGCTGGGCGGCCGTAACCCTGGCGTGCGTGTGCGGCGCGAAGGCTGTCGCTCAACAGTATGGCTTCCGGCACTACGGAGCCGCGGAGGGGTTGCAGAATCTAGCGGTCCTCTCCTTGGCGCAGGATGGCGCCGGGTACATCTGGGCCGGATCTGAGGGCGGCTTATACCGCTATGACGGGACCAGATTCCACCTGATGGGCGCGGCGGAAGGGCTGCCCTGCGCCACCGAAGTGCATACCCTGCATGTCGCTCCGGATGGCTCTTTGTGGGCGAATACGTGCGCGCGCCTCTTCCGCTTCGACGGCAAGCGCTTTGCCGCCATTGGGGGGCTCAACGGCATGTTATCGGGAACCGAAGCCATGGCGAACACTGCGGACGGGCGGGTCATGGTGGGGACGCCGCTCGGTTTGTATCAAGTCTTGCCGGACCATAGACACGGCTGGCTGCCGGCGCGTCCCTATCCGTTAGGCTCGGCGCTGGCGGGCCAACCGGTGCGAGGAGTTTTCCGCCGTGGTTCCGAGCTCTGGTTCGGCTGCGGCCGCCGGCTTTGTGTCGAGGCTGGCGGGAAAATTTCCCTGTGGGGACCGCGGCAGGGATTGCCCGAGGATAACTGGGATGCCATTCAAGCCGGCGCCGACGGCTCGGTGTGGGTGCGCAGCCCCGGCAAGCTCTACTCGAAGCCGCCCCGAGCCGCACGTTTTGTTCAGGTGAAGGCGGACCTCGCATCCAGTATGTTTTGGGGAGCCTTAACCATTCTGCGCGACGGATCGGTAATGGCCCCGACCGATCAGGGAGTGGCCGTACGCCGCGAGGGCGCATGGCAGGCCATCGGGCCGAGGCAAGGCCTCCCCAGCGAGATTGCAACCGCCGTGCTGGAAGATAGCCAGGGGTCTGTTTGGATCGGCATGATCGGCGGCGTGGCTCGCTGGTTGGGCTACGGAGAATGGGAAGCGTGGACCAAGGCTCAAGGCCTGCCTTCAAGCCTGATTTGGGCCATCCGGCGTGACCACAAAGGCGCGCTTTGGGTCGGTACTTCCCTTGGTATCGCCCGAATGGACGGGCGGAAGCCAATCAAGACTTGGACTCGCGCCACGGGTTTGCCCGGGGAGAATGTCCGCTGGCTGGGAGAGACACCCGATCACGCCATGTGGGCCATCCTGAAGCCGGGAGGCTTGGTTCGTATTGACCCCGTCACTGACAAAATTCGGCCTTTCGGGCCGGCGAGCGGGTTGGCCTGCGCGACTCTGCACCGGGGTCTCGTCGATCACCTTGCTAGATTGTGGGTTGCAACCGGTTGCGGCGTATTCCGCAGCGAGCGGCCGTCGGAATCGGGTCATTTCTCGAGAATCGAACAACCCGCCTCGCTGCTGAAATCGGCTTGGGCCATTGCGGAGGACCGTGGCGGAACCGTTTGGATCACCAATCCAGACGGGCTCTGGAGATTGCAGGAAGGCCACTGGCGCCAATACCGGAAAAGCGACGGTCTCCTGACGGACGATCCGTACATTGCCATTGTGGCTTCCGATGGCGCGCTGTGGCTGCGTCACCGGTTTGATGCCGGAATCGACAGAGTTGAATTTCCAGATGGCCGCATTGTGCGGGCGGCCGCGATCGTCCCTGCGGATGCGCGCTCGGTCGAAGTCACGGACTTTCATGGTTTCGACGCATCCGGGCGCTTCTGGCGTGGCAGCGCTAACGGCGTAGCGGTACTGGATCGTGGCGTCTGGAATTATGCCACCACCGCCGACGGGCTCATATGGAACGATTGTGATGGGGAGGCTTTTTGGGCTGATAGCGATGGCAGCGTCTGGATTGGCACGAGTGGCGGCTTGGCCCACTACCGCCCGAGAGGCCGCGGGCTGGCGGAACCCGTGATTGCGAATCCGATCATCACCGGCTTGACGATCGCGGAACCGCCGCGGCTGGTTCGGGCTGAGTTTTCTTCCCTCAATTTTAAAAGCGAGCAACTCGTGCGCTTTGAGTATCGCGCCGACGGTGGATCCTGGATCGAGACCGGCGAGCGAGCCATTTCCATCGCCGGACTGTCCGCCGGCCGGCATCGCCTGGAGATCCGCTCACGAGTTCGTGATGGACCGCTCTCGCCACAACCGGCGCTGGTCGAATTCCGGCTCCAGCCCTTTTTGGTGGGAAACGTGGTGGCTACGCGCTGCTGTCGGATTGCTAGCCGCCGCAGCGGTCTGGGCCATTCTTTCCTGGAGACATCGGCTCCTCCAGCGCAGAAATCGCGATTTGGAACTCGCGGTCCGCAAGCGAACGGCGGAACTGGAGACGGAACGCGCCAAAGTGCTGGAGGAGAAAAAGAGGGCCGACGCAGCCAACCAGGCAAAAAGCGATTTCCTGGCGCAAATGAGCCATGAGATCCGGACACCTCTGAGCGGCGTCATAGGATTGAGCGCGCTGCTGGAAGATCTTTCTGACCGCAATGAGGCCCTCGAAACGGCCCGCCTGATTCGCTCTTCCGGACATACTTTGTTGCGGGTCATCAACGATATCCTGGATTTCTCCAAAATCGAGGCCGGCAAACTCGAACTGGAAGCCGCTCCCTTCCCGCTGCGGCGTTCACTCGAGGAAAGCACCGGTTTGTTTCGCGCGGCCGCTTCTGAAAAAGGCCTCCACCTCGGCTGTGAGCTGGCGCCGGATGTACCGGAATGGGCGACTGGAGATGAAACCCGATTGCGGCAAGTGGTGCTGAACTTGGTGTCCAATGCCCTGAAGTTCACCAGTTCCGGCGAGGTGGTGCTCTCCGGCGCCGTGGAACGCCGGGACGCGCGGTCGTATGTGGTCGGGATCGAGGTGCGCGATACGGGTATCGGCATCGATCCGGAGAAACTATCAAAACTGTTCTCTTCATTTGGCCAGGCCGATGCCTCCATCCATCGGCGCTATGGAGGCACCGGTTTGGGGTTGGCGATCTCCAAGCGGCTGGTCGAACTGATGGGCGGGACGATTCAGGCCCAATCGAAGCCGGGTGAGGGTACGCGTTTCCGGTTCACTGTTGTGCTCGCTCAGGCGGAAGCGCCCGCGCCCGCACCACCCATCACGGAGAACGGTGGCCGCTCGCTCCGCGTCCTCGTCGCCGAAGACAACCGGGTCAATCAGAAGGTCGCGCTAAAGCTATTACAAAAATTCGGCGTGGATGCCGATCTGGCGGCCGACGGCTCACAAGCCATTCAGTTGGCATTGCGCAACCCATATGACCTGATTCTGATGGATCTTGAGATGCCGGAGATAGACGGCCTGGCCGCCACGCGAGAGATCCGCCGCCGCCTCCCGGAGAACAATCAGCCTCTCATTTTCGGACTGACGGCACACGCCACCATCGAGTACCGGGGCATTTGCCTCGAAGCCGGGATGAACGGCTATTTGACCAAGCCGCTGGAATCGGCCAAGCTTCGTGAGTTGCTGGCCCAGGTGCCGGCGGAAGAGTTAACCAAATGAGCTGGTAGCGAATGCCAGATCTTTTGCGGCGCCTATTTGTGCTCTGAAATGCTAAGCGTATTTCCGTCAGGGTCCTGGAACCAGGCCACCCTGCTGCCGCTGGGAGATGTCCAGATGCCCAGTTCGTCCTGCTGCATGCCCGGATAGCGCATGAACTGGACGCCCGCCGCGCTTAAGCCTTTCGCTGCGCTCGCGATGTCCGGCACTTTCCAGCCGAGCACCGTGTAACCCGCGGGATGAACCTTTTTGACAATCGTGATGCGCAGCATCGTGCCATGTGCGTCGTAGACGAGGGCGAATGGCATCTCTTCCGCAATGAGTGGCAGCCCGAGTTTCTCGCCGTAGAACTGCCTCGCCCGCTCGGCATCGGAAGTCGAAACGAACCCGATGATGCTGTGATCGGAGAGCCGGAATGGTTGCGCCATACGGCAATGATGAACGCCGGGCTGGCTTTGTCGCAAGCTCGGCAACCGAGCCGCGACCGCAAGGGAGCGGATGGCCCTACTGCCAACGCTCTTCCCGCGACGTACAATGCCATCGGCGGGCCTTGCATCTTTACTAAGACATCTATATACTAAGATCACTCAGTATGCGCAAATTGCCTGCCCGCCACCTTGCCCTCGATTTCAGGTTCGCTGTCCTCGCAACCGCCGTGCTGCTGGCCGCAGCTCCATCGGTCCTTGCCGAACAGCGAATGATCAGCATCGGAGACCGCCTTATTGCCGTCTACTGCGACGGTAAAACGGCGAACGCCCCAACCGTAATTCTCATCCCGGCAGGCGGAAGCACCGCGAAAGATTGGGCAACGGTTCAGCCCGAGGTGGCCGGTTTTGCGCGGGTCTGTAGCTACGATCATGCTGGCCACGGCCAGAGTGATAAGGCGCCCGCTTCGGTGCAGTCAGTGGATGAAGCCGCCGACGACCTGCATGCCTGGCTGAAGGCAGCCGGCGAAAAGGCGCCCTTCATTCTGGTAAGCCATTCGATAGCCGGCTTGTATGCGAGGCGGTTCGTAACACGATTTCCCGGTGAAGCCGCCGGGCTCGTATTCGTGGACTCTTCGCATGAAGAACAAGCGTGGCGGCTCCACGAGCTCGACCCGCAGGGGCCGCCCTTGGATGAAATGACCGCGCGGTTGGGCTATTTTGTGACACCCGGTGAACGCTTGCAATGGCGCACCGGCCTTCCTTTAATCGTGCTCGGCCGCGGAATGCCGGCTCCCAGGAGGGCCCGCGATGGAAGCAACTCCGCGACCAACCGGATGACCGAAGAGCAGTTCGCAGCCTGGGATCGGATGTGGCGCGGCTTCCAGCAGGATCTCGCTCAACGATCGGCTCACGGCGAGTTCCGGCTTGCCGAAAAAAGCGGCCACTTCATCCAGCGCGATCAGCCGGAGCTCGTGATCCAGGCAATTCGCGACATCATCACCCGAGTGAGCCATCAATAGCCACCTATGCCCAAGACCGACTCTCTCCAAGGCGCCCTGGACCTCATGGTTCTCCAGGTCCTCTCGCGCCGGCCGCGCCTCCATGGCTACGCCATCATGACTGCCATCGAGGAGATCTCCGGCGGGGCCTTGCGCGTCGAAGAGGGCTCCCTCTACCCGGCCCTCCGCCGTATGGAGGAATCCGGCTGGCTCCGCGCCGAATGGATCGCCCGCGAAGGCGGCCGCCGCGCGCGCATCTATGAACTGACTGCGGCCGGCAAAAAACAGCTCACCGCGGAACTGTCCCGCTGGCAAACCGGCACCGCTGCTGTTAACCGCGTTTTAAGGATGGCCTGATCCATGTCTCTCTGGTCCCGCATCGCCAACACTTTCCGCGGCCGCCGCCTCGACCGCGATCTCGATGAAGAACTCCAGACCCACTTCGAGGAAGCCCGCGCGGTGGGCCGCGATTCCGCTGAAGCCGCGCTCGCTTTTGGCTCCCGCCTGCGCGCCCATGAGGCCATGCGCGATGCCGTCGTGGTTTCCTGGCTGCAATCCCTAGCTGCCGACGCTGTCTTCGGCTGGCGCCAGCTCCGCAAGCGCAAGTCCGCTTCCGCCGCCGCCATTCTGTCGTTGGCGCTGGGCATCGGCTCCTGCACCGCCGCCTTCCGCCTGATTGACGCGCTCTTCCTTCGCCCCCTGCCTGTCTCCGATCCCGGCAGCCTCTACGTGCTTGGTTATGGAACGACAGATGGGCCCAATGGCGCCACCACCGGCTACTCCTTCGACTACCCCGGCTTCCGCCTCCTCCGAGCGGCCGTTAAAAGCCAGGCCGAGCTCCTGGCCATCAGTTCTCCCGCCCGCATCGGCATCACCTATGGCTCTGACCCGGATATGGAGCGCGTCTACCGCCAATACGTCTCCGGCTGGATGTTCGGCGCCTTCGGCATAAAGCCGGCTGCGGGCCGGCTCTTCACCGAAAGCGATGACGTCAAGCCGGGCGGCCCTCCTTACGCCGTTCTGTCCTATGACTATTGGGCGCGCCGCTTCGGCAAAGACCCCCACGCCGTCGGCCAGAAGTTCCGGTCGGGCAACGATATCTTCGAAATCATCGGGGTGGCGCCTGAAGGTTTCACCGGCACTGAGCCGGGCACGCTGACCGATCTGTTTGTCGCCACCATGATGAACGCCCAAGCCATCGGCCAGCAGAACTGGAACTGGTTCCGCATCTGGGTCCGTCTCAATCCCACCAGCGATCCCGAGCAGGTTCGTCAAAAGCTGGGCGCTGCCCTTCTGGCCGTGCGCCGCGAAAAGGTCAAGTCCTGGCCGGCCGTCGCCAAACAACAGATTGGCCCTTACATTTCCGCTCCCGTGGTATTGGAATCGGCGTCGGCCGGTGTATCCGAAATGCAGCATGCCTATCGCCGCGCCCTGCTGATCCTCGCCGTGCTGGTCGCCTTGGTGCTATTGATCGCCTGCGCCAACGTAGCCAACCTCATGATGGTGCAGGCGGCCTCCCGCGCCCGCGAAATGGCGTTGCGTGTCTCCATTGGCGCCGGTCGCGGCCGGCTCATCCAGTTGGTCATCGTGGAAAGCGCCACCGTCGCCCTCATCGCCTCGATCCTCGGTTTTCTGTTCGCCTGGTGGGCTGCGCCGTTCGTGGTGGGCATGACCAATTCGCCCGATAATCCCGCGCGCCTCGTCCTCGCTCTCGATTCGCGCCTGGCAGCCTTCGCCGCTGGGCTCTCATTTTGGGTGGCCATTTTGTTCGGCCTCGCTCCCGCGCTCCGCGCCTCAGCCATTAAGCCTGCCAATGCCCTCAAAGGCGGCGATGACCCCCACGCACGCCGCCGGCTCATGCACGCCCTGATCGGCGCCCAGGTGGCATTTTGCATTCTGGTGCACTTTGTCGCCGGCCTGTTTACCTCTTCCTTCCAGCGGCTCGCGAATCAGCCTATCGGCTTTTCCGCCGCGCGCGTCATCACCCTCGAATCCATTGCCAAGAGCATCCAGCCCCCGCAGTATTGGTATCAGGCCGTGGATCACCTTCGCTCCGTCGCCGGCGTCGAATCCGCGGCCGTGGCCAGTTGGGCTCTCATGAGCGGCACCGGATGGAATCAATACGTTTGGGCCAACGGCCATTCCCCCGAAGAGGAATCCAATAACGCGCCCTGGTTTCTCGCCGTCTCACCCGGCTGGCTCCAAACTATGAAGATCCCTCTGCTCGGCGGCCGCGATTTTCGCCCCGATGATCTCTTTCCCAAGGTTGCCATTGTGAACGAGACCTTCGCCCGCCGCTTCTTCGACGGCCGCAGCCCCGTGGGGCAGACCCTCGAAGTCCACGATGACAATGCGCGGGGACAGCAGCGCCTGCGTTTGCAGATCGTCGGCCTGGCCGGCGATGCCCGCTATGAAAATATGCGCCGTCCCATCGATGCGACTGTGTATGTGCCTTTCGTTTCCCAATCGCGCCGCGTCGGTCTGATCGCGAACTCAAACGATTGGGGTACCTTCATCGTCCGCACCAAAAACCCAGACCCGCTGTCGATGGCGGCCCTGTTGCGTCAGGAAGTCCCGCGCGGGCGCCCCGAATTCCGCGTCGCCAACATCCGCACCCAGGAAGAGATGCTCCAATCCAAGACCCTCCGCGAGCGCCTGCTCGCCATGCTCTCGCTCTTTTTCGGGGCCGTCGCTCTGGCGTTGGCTGGCGTCGGGCTCTACGGCGTCCTGGATTACGCCGTCGTCCAGCGCCGCCGCGAACTCGGCATCCGCATCGCCTTGGGCGCGCACGCTACCGAGATCGCCTGGCGCGTCATCCTGGAGGTCGCCCTCATGCTGCTCCTTGGCGCTGCGGCGGGCCTTGGCTTGGGAATGGCCTCCGAGCGCTATTTCGGCACGCTTCTCTTCCATGTCAAAGCCACCGACCCGGGTGTCCTTGCCGCTCCCGCGCTCATCATTTTCGCCGCCGCCTTGCTGGCCGCCGTGCCGCCGGTCCTGCGCGCCCTCCGCATCGATCCCGCCACCCTCCTGCGAACCGAGTAGCGCCGGCGGTCTTGCCGCCGGTGTCTTTCCGGCGATTGACACCGCCCGCGCCACTCCCTTAGAGTGGCTTTTGTGCGGATGCCACAAAGCTTAACAGGGCTACTGATCCTCGGCGCATTAGCGGCCCCTGCCTTCGCCCAGTTTGCCGGCAGTTTCAACGCCGGCGTCGGAACCGATCTCTCCGGCAGTTGGGCGCCCGCTCCTCACGAGGAAAGCAGCGGCAATCCCGCCATCGGCGAGTATTACGGCGTCCCCATCACCGACGGCGCCCGTGCCTGGGGCTTGGCTTGGGACCCCTCGCGCCTCACGATACCCGAACACCAGTGCCAGGTGCATGTGGTCTCTTATATCCTCGGTGGACCCCTGAACCTCCGCATCTGGGAAGAGAAGGATCCGCAATCCCAGCGTGTGATCGCCATCCGTCAGTACATCAGCACCTACGAACAGAACCGCACCATCTGGATGGACGGCCGCCCCCATCCGTCTCCCAATGCGCCGCACACCTGGATGGGGTTCTCCACCGGGAAATGGGAAGGCGGCGTGCTCACCGTTTACACCACCCATATGAAGCAAGGAGAGTTGCGCCGCAATGGGTTGCCGGAGAGCGATCAGGCTACCCTCACCGAGCACTTCATCCTCAATGGCGACTATCTCACTCATGTGAGCATCGTCCACGACCCGATCTACCTCACCGAGCCCTTCATCCGCACCCAGGTGTTCCGCCGCGTTCTTCCCGAAGGCATGAATTGGCTTTACCCGTGCGAATCCGTCGAAGAGATTGCCAACCGCTCCCCCGAGACAGTCCCCAACTACCTCCCCGGCGAGAATCCATTCGCCGGCGAGTTCGCAGCCAAGTACCACATTCCGGTGGAAGCCGCTCTGGGCGGCGCCGAGACCATGTACCCCGAGTACCGCCTGAAACTGAGCCGCGATCGCTAGGGAGCACTCCTGCGCTCTTCCGGCAAACTCCGGAAAATCACATCCCACAGCGGAGACGTCACCCCGTAACACACTCGGTCGCTCGCAAAATGGTGATACGCGTGGTGCTTGCGCAGCACTCGCAAAACCGCGCCGCCCCGTTTCCCGCTGTGAATCCGCAGATGAATCGCCTCGTACCCCAGATATCCCGCGATGACGCCGGCGAGCATCGTCGCGCCTGCCGTCCATGACTGCGCAATCGCGGTGAAGACCCCGAACAGCACTGCCGATGCGGAAAGCGCGAGCCACAGCGGCGCCAGAATGTAGGCACGATCGGTGGGATTTGCGTGATGCTGCGAGTGCGGCGCAAACCCGTGAAACGCCAGCCGGTGCTTCAGGTATTCGATCAGGGTCCAAACCAGCAACCCACTCGCCAGTAGCGCCGCGAAACCCGCCCCGCTGAAGTGCCCGGCCAAGCCACCAGCCCCCAAGCCGGCCGCCAATAATCCGCCAAATACAATTAGCCGCACCGCCATCGGACGCACCCTCACTTCCCAGTATAGTTACCCTGTACCGACCCGCGACCGCCGGGGACAGTCCGTGTTACCTCGCCCTCACGTTTTGACTTTTATATTCTCTCCGCCTGTCCCGTCCCCGAATCCCTACGCTGTACCGACCCGCGACCGCCAGGGAGCGTCCGTATGTTACCTCCGCCCCCTCGGCGCCCTCCGATTTTGACTTTGTGTTTTCTCCGCTTCTCTGCGCCTCTGCGGTGAATTCTATCCGCCTCCCCCGTCCCCGAATCCCCCCGCTGTACCGACCCGCGACCGCCAGGGAGCGTCCGAGTGTTACCTCCGCCTCCTCGGCGCCCTCCGATTTTGACTTTGTGTTTTCTCCGCGCCTCTGCGCCTCTGCGGTGGATTTTGTTAGGCCTGTAGTAGACTCTAGAGCGTGAAGATACTCGGTCATTTGGCTTGGGCCGCGGTCGCCGTGCTGGGTGCCTTCTGCCTGGGCGGCATCGCCCTCAACCACGGCGAGCCGATCAACAGCATTTGGCTGGTGGTGGCCGCCGCCTGCACCTACGCCGTGGGATTCCGCTTCTACGCCAAGTTTCTCGCCGCGCGCGTCATGGCATTGAACGACAAGCGCGCCACTCCCGCCGAACGCCTCCGCGACGGCCTCGATTTCGAGCCCACCAACAAGTGGATCGTCTTCGGCCACCACTTTGCCGCCATCGCCGGCCCCGGCCCGCTGGTCGGCCCCGTTCTTGCCGCGCAATTTGGCTACCTGCCCGGCACCCTCTGGATCATCATCGGCGCTACCCTTGGCGGCGCAGTCCAGGACTTCGTCATCCTCTTCGCTTCCATGCGCCGCGACGGCAAGTCCCTGGGCCAAATGGCGCGCGAGGAAATCGGCAAGGTCGGCGGCTTCATCTCACTCCTCACCGTCCTGCTGATCATGATCATCCTTCTCGCGGTCGTCGCCCTCGTCGTGGTCAACGCCCTCCGCGGTAGCCCCTGGGGCACCTTCACCATCGCCGCCACCATGCCTATCGCGCTCTTCATGGGCGTCTACCTCCGTTATTGGCGCCCCGGCAAGGTCCTGGAATGCTCGGCCATTGGCTTCGTCCTGGTCATCGCCAGCATTTTCGGCGGCCGCTCGGTCGCCGCTTCTCCCTCCTGGAGCGCGGCCTTCTCCTGGACCGCCATGGGCCTCGCCCTCGCCGTCGTCATCTACGGATTCTTCGCCAGCGTGCTCCCCACCTGGCTGTTCCTCGCCCCGCGCGACTATCTCAGCACCTTCGTCAAACTGGGCGTCATCGTCGCGCTCGCCGTCGGCATTCTCTTCGTCCGCCCCGAGCTCCAGCTCCCCGCCTACACCCGCTTCGTCGATGGCACCGGCCCCATCTTCGCCGGCAAAGTTTTCCCCTTCTGCTTTATCACCATCGCTTGTGGCGCGGTCTCGGGCTTCCACGCGCTCATCTCCTCCGGCACCACGCCGAAGATGATCGCCAAGGAATCCCATGCCTATCCCGTCGGATACGGCTCCATGTTGATGGAAAGTTTCGTGGCCATCATGGCCATGATCGCCGCGTGCGTGCTGCAGCCCGGCATTTATTTCGCAGTCAATTCACCCGCCGGCGTGGTCGGCGCTACCCCCGCCGCTGCCGCCGCGACCATCTCCGGTTGGGGCTTCCCCGTGACCGCTGCCCAAATGGCCACCCTCGCCCACAACGTCGGCGAGCAGACACTCTTCTACCGTACCGGCGGAGCGCCCTCGCTCGCCCTCGGCATGGCCGCCATCTTCGCCCACGGTGGCAGCGGCGAAGCCGTCCTCGGCTTCTGGTATCACTTCGCCATCATGTTCGAGGCGCTCTTCATCCTCACCATCATCGCCGCGGGCACGCGCGTCGGCCGTTTCATGCTCCACGATCTGCTGGCGCAAATCTCCACCCGCGCCGGCAAGCTTGGCGGCATTAGTTGGGTCGTGGTCAGCACCATCCTGGTGGTCGCCGCCTGGGGTTACTTCTTAATTCAGGGCGTCCGCGACCCTCTGGGCGGTGTCAATTCCTTGTGGCCGCTCTTCGGCATCTCCAATCAGTTGCTGGCCTCCGTGGCCCTCTGCGTCGCCACGACCATTCTTCTCAAAATGCACGGCCCCAAGTACCTTTGGATCACCTGCGGTCCGTTGATTTGGCTGGTGGTCGTCACATTCACGGCTTCCTGGCAACGCATCTTTTCCCCGCAACCTTCTTTAGGCTTCCTGGCGCAGGCGCAGCAGCTTGCCGCCGGTCCCCAAACCGCGGCCACCGCCGCCCTCATTTTCAACGCCCGCCTCGACGCCGCCATCTGCGGAGCGTTGCTGCTCATGGTCGCCGTGATTCTGGCCGATTCTCTCCGTGTCTGGTACGGCATTCTGCGGGGTACTCGCGAATCGACCGTTTCGGAATCGCCCTTTGTCCCCTCCCAATTACGCGTGGAGGAAATATGACCTGGTTGCGCAGATTCGCGCGGTTTTCTCTCGCTCTGCTTCGCGAATTAGCGGATGAGAATGCCTATCAGCGCCACTTGGCCGCGCACGGCCGCGCGCACTCCGCCGCCGAATGGCGCCACTTCTGCGAGCACCGCCTGCGCGCCAAATACGCCCGCGCCAAATGTTGCTAAAAAATCTGAGAACTCTCCACAGCCTGCCCCACTAGCTCGATACAGCCATGATGAGGGTATGCCTGGGGTTGCTGGGCAGCTTGCTGCTCACGCTCCCCACGCTGGCTGCCCAGCCAGGTTTCCGCGCCGAGCTTGTCGGCGGCACTGTTCCCCAAATCGAAATCAAATCGAGCGTCCGCCTCGATCTCACCGGTCAGGACGCCATCTTCCTTCGCACGGGCAAATCGGAAACCCGCATTGATTATGCCCGCGTCAACTCGGTTGAGTACGGTCAGAACGTGAGCCGCCGTTATGCGGCCGCCGTCCTCATCTCGCCCATGCTCCTCCTCAGCAAATCGCGCAAGCACTTCGTCACCCTCGGATACTCCGATTCCGACGGACGGCAGCAAGCCTTGGTCTTTCGCGTGGATAAGAGCGATATCCGCTCGCTACTGGCCAGCCTCGAGGCGCGTACCGGCCGCCGCGTGGAATATCAGGACGACGACGCCCGCAAAGGTAATCGATGAGACCGATTCTGCTGTGGGCTCTCTGCGTGGGCGCCATTAGCGCTCAGGAGCCGCCCACGCCCGCCGCCATTGAAGATGCCGGCCTCCGCCAGTTGCGCGCCATCCGCCGTGTTTTCGTGGACCGCCTGACCGGCGGCGAAACCGCCGCCCAGATGCGCGACATTCTTATCGCCAGTCTGGACGGCTCCAAGCTATTCGTCCTCACGGAAAATCAGGAGCGCGCCGACGCCATCCTGCGCGGCGCCGCCGAAGACCTGGTATTCACCGACGTGCACACCTCATCCGACAGCCTCAATGCGCATGCCAATCTCGGCTCCGGCCGCTCGTCGCGCACTTCCAGCAGCGCGTATGGCGGCCTGGGAGTGGGCGAAAGCGAATCCGAGCATTCCGCCGAGCGCCGCCACGAAGCCCTCGCCGCCGTCCGGTTGGTCAATAAAGAAGGTGACGTCATCTGGTCCACCACCCAGGAGAGCCTCGGCGCCAAATTCCGCGGCGCCAGCGCCGACGTGGCCGACAAAATCACCGCCAAACTCAAAGACGATTTCGACCGCGCCCGCAAACTCCACTGAGACTCATACTCTAACTTTGAAACTGGGCCCCGCAAACTCCGCACGAGTTCCAACCGAGCCGCGACCGTCAGGGAGCGGTCCCCGCCCCCGATACCCGCACCGATCCCGCCGCCCCCGTCGCCGGATCGCGCGCCACAATCCGCACCGCCGCCTTTTGCTCCAAAACCTTCCGCAGCGTCAAACCGTTCTGCAGTACCGAAGCATATTGCGTATCCGTGAAATTAAATCGCAGAGTCTCCGTCTGTACCTGCCGCGTGGCATCATCCGCGAACGAAACCTCAAGTCCTCCCAGATGCCGGTTATTCTCGTACGTGAAAGATACATCCCGCAGGTCCACCGTCACGGTGACCGAATAGCGGCCTCCATCCGCGCTCGGCGCGGCTGTAATTCCGATCGCGGTCGCATCCAGCGGATTGCGCAGAACCGAATCGACCGAAGCCGGCTGGAACATGCGCCCCGGCGCCTTACTCGCAAAATAGCCCGGACGATATCGGATCGTCACTGCCCCGTGGGCGCTTTCTTTTCGAAGCTTCACGGCGAGCGTGTGAAACTTGTTGTCGAGTGCCTCTTCGGCAGGATAAAAGCCCAGAACGTAGGCGTTATCGCGATCCAGCGCCGCGGTACGTACCGCGGCCGAAAGATCCTGGCTATCGGTGAACCCGGCGCCTCCGGTCGCCGCGGCGGCTGCCGCGATACCTCGTTGACGTTCCAGTTCGTGTCCAGCCGGAAATGGCGGAGGCGCAAACCCGGCCGCGCGGCCCATGGCCCGCGTGTCTCGCATCCACGCGAACACGCCCGAACTGCCTACGCCGCGCGCCAGCACGGGGTACAGATGAATGTTGGCTCCAGAGAGCAATTGCATTCCCACGCCTGCAGGCGAATCCGACACCCAGATCAAGCTCTTGCGGCCCGGCATGCCTGATAGATGCTGGGCAATCGTCCCGAGGGCGTCAACCGTGATGGCGGCGCGCCTCGCGGCGGCGATCGGGTTGTTGTAATTCCCCCGGTCGACTTCGTCCATCGTGTCCGTGCTCTGCAGTAGCAGGTACAGGTCCACCGGATTCCACTTGCGCACCGCTTGCGCGAGCGTAGCCCGATCGCCCGTGAAATCCTGCACCACCTTCAGCGTGCTGCCCAACAGGTAAATCGCAATCTGCTCGCCGGCGTCGGCCGATTGCAAATACTTCACCAGCTCTTTTTGCGCGTACCCTTGATTCTCGATCGCGGTGTTGAGTTGATCGAGCAGCAGCACGGTGGCGCCGGCGGAACCCTTGGCGCGGTTGGAAACCGCGCCCGGTTCGGCGGCAACCGCGGGCGCAAAACCCGGGGCCGCTGCAGTGGAACCGGCCGCAAAAACGGAGATCGGCTGGGCCTTACCCTGATCCAAAATCTCGAAATCGTCCCGCGTCAGGCCCGTGACAGGCCCATTCTTATTTCGGACGACCACTTCAACCTGCACCAGTCGCGTCCCCGCCGTGAAGCTGCGATGCTCCTGGCCGATCGCCGGCACTCCCACCAAAAGACAGACAAGGGCACGAAATCCGTTTCGCAAGAATCCCTCTCCAGGAAAGATTACCTCATCGTCAGCACCTCACCGATCAGTGGGACAGTCGCCCTCGCCGCTCTTTTCCGAGCCCCCCAGGGTCGGTGGGCAGGTGTATTTGGTGGGGCAGCCGATTCCGCCTGCCGGCCGGATTTCCATCCGGCCAACCGGCCATAGGCCGGCATCATTTCCCGGACATGCTATCCCTTGCCAGAGTCTCAGCCCGCGCTCTTCTGCCTCCCAGTTCGGCGGCACACCCGTATGTCCTTCCTCCTACTTCTTTCGATCGAATCGCACGTCTCCTTCGACCGCGCTGGAGACCAAATGCGTCACTATGCCGTCCGCGCTCACAAAGAACTCGATATCCGAGTCCGCCGATTCAAATATGGTTTCCGACAGTGGCAGCAGGGGAATGGCATCCATATAGAGATCCCCTCCGGCCAGGCGGATCGTAACCTTCGTTCCGTCCCGAGCCTCATAGGTGCCGGTGTACTTCGACAAAAGATCCGCATTTACTTTCGCGAACGCCCCAGTCCCGCGCATGTAATGCGCGGAATCCCGTTCGCCCTCGTTGCAGATATATTCCAGCATCTCTGTGTCCGCCGCATACCGAACCCCGATCGAGACCGTCAGCGGCTTCACCAGTACCTTCGGATCCTCGAACGTAATTTGAAATTGCATGTGGCCGAAATCGGTCCGGCGGAATCGCTCCGTGACGCGTAACTCCTCGGAATGCGGGTGTCCCGCTTCGTCGAGCCAGCTTATGTCGTTGAACCCGGCGCTCTCTACCACCAGCGTATCGTTCTCCCAATGCCCGATCGAATAGCCGTTCCAGGTAGGGCTTGGATCCTTCGGCAGTTTGCGCCCATCCAGAAAGATCTGCCGAAAGCCGCCGCCTTCGAACAGAATGCCCACCACGTTCGGGGATTGCAGAATCCGGTATAGCGAGTGATCCGGCCCTCCCGTCCCGAAGATTTGATGAGGTCCTTCCGGCAGGCAATGGGAGTGCGGGGAATCCTGCGAGAATTGCGCCACGCGTTTTTTGTAGAGTGACTCCGCCTCCGGCCGGAAGATCGCTTCGTCTTTCACGTCTCGAATCACATTCCCCGAGTATCCGTTTTCTTCCGGCTGCCACAAGCCGGAGAGGTCCGGTCTGCCGTCCGTGGTCCGCGGTGCCGGCGCGTTCAGATCTGGCTTGCCGTCCGTCGTCCGTGGAATGCCGGGCGTGGGTAGGTCGAGCCACTGAGCGCTCACTGGGGAAGGGATCAGCGCCGCTGTCGCAAGCGCGCCGCAACATACCAGCAGGACGAGTTTCATCTGTTTCGAGAGATGGTCCATTGTACTCGAAGCGCTCCGCTTGTGTCCCCGGTCCTACGAAAAATAGCGCCGCTAAAACGCTTGTGCCTTAGCGAATTACCAATTCCACACTCCACCAAATCTTCGCCCCCGCTGGTATTTTTCATCCGCTAGGATGCGGGTCCCGTACGGGCCCGCATATCCATTCAAGCTGAAGAAACCTTTCTCATTCACGGCACTTGCAAAGAATTCCGGCTCAATCAAATGAGCAGCTTACATAGATCCAGAGAATCGGCCCCAGATATCGGCATGTTATATGTGAATCGAGGGTAAGGACCTGCGGCGTCAGCCGCGGCCCTGCCCTCAATTCATTTCTAGGAGCTTTTGTTATGGAAGAGAATCTCACAGCAGTAGAAAATGCGGACGCGAAGCCGTACCGGGGAGGACCCCGTACACAGGCAGGCCGGGCCCGTTCCTCTCTGAACGGACTACGCCACGGGCTCTGTGCGCGCACCGTGCTTTTGCCGAACGACGATCCGCAGGTCTACCTCCGCTTTTGCAAGCAAATTCTGGACTACTGGAAACCCGCAAACGCCATGGAGCAGTCCATCGCGCAACTGATCGCCAACGATTGCTGGCGCCTCGAGCGCAGCAAAACCCACGAGCAGGGCTTCATGGCCCTCGGCCACGGCGGACAACCCGGCGAAGTGATCTGCCATGATGCCGTGATCCATGCAGCCATCACCGAAGCCGGCACCTTCCGCGACAACCCGGAAGCCTTCGCCACCCTCAGCATCTACGAGCAGCGCATCACCCGTTCGATCCACAAGAACATGAAGGTCCTCCAAGAGATGCAAAAAGAGCGCAAAGCCGCCGAGCAAGCCGCCATGGAGGAAGCCGTGCTCCTGCACAACTACTACAAAATGCTAGGCGAACCCTGGGACCCCAAAGACGACGAGTTCGTTTATTCAAGTGAAGAAGTGAGCCGCGAAGCGGCGAGACGCCAGCGCCTCGAAGAGGCGAAAGTCGCTCAAAAACTCCGCTTCAAACTCTCCG
>Ga0070734_10002181_pt1 | contig 24950 bp, 17 predicted proteins | sample Coa_R1_8_FD_66444 | JGI IMG/M metagenome (GOLD analysis project Ga0070734, IMG submission 66444) | Surface soil microbial communities from Centralia Pennsylvania, which are recovering from an underground coalmine fire - Coalmine... | ecosystem: Environmental > Terrestrial > Soil > Unclassified ...
TCCCCTTCAGCTCGGCGCGCTCCTTCTCCAGCAGCACGCGGCGCGACAGCACGATGTTGCCGCGCTTCTTGTTGAACTTGATGACCTTGAACCGGTGCGACTTCCCGATGAACGCGTCGAGGTTGCGCACGGGGCGCAGGTCGACCTGCGAACCAGGGAGGAACGCCTTCACGCCGCCGCGGATGGTGACCGAGAGGCCGCCCTTCACGCGCGCGCTGATGGTCCCTTCGATGAGCTCGTCGCGCTCACAGGCGCCCGAGATCTCGTCCCAAACCTTGAGCCTGTCGGCCTTCTCCTTGGACAGGATGCAGAGGCCGTTCTCGTCCTCGCGGCTCTCGAGGAAAACGTCGATCTCGTCGCCCTCTTTGACGCCCACGGCCCCGTCGGCCTGCGTGAACTCGTAGAGCGGGATCGTTCCCTCGGACTTGTAGCCGATGTCGACCACCACGTGGTCCTTGCCGACGTGGATGACCTTGCCTTTGACGATATCGCCTTCTTTGACGTCTTCGTGCTTGAGGGACTCTTCGAACAGTGCTGCGAAGCTCTCCTCCTGAAGGTTGTTGTTTTCGGTCTGAGCTGAAACCATGCCTGTGCCTCTGCCTTCCGGGCCCCAGATGGGGGGCCAACTTCTGATGTCCCGCACATCGCGGGGGTTCGGGGTTTGTTCCGGCGCGCGCCAAACCATTTGGCGTGCCCGAGGTCGGTCGAATGAAGGCGCGAAACTTAGCGTCGCGCCTGGGGAATGTCAACGCATCTGGACGAGCCTGCGGGGGGTGGCCCGGAGGGGCCGTGGGATGACCGTCGGCGCGGCTAGGGTCGGGCGCGCGCGGCCACGATCTCCCCGACGATCCTGGCCATCTCGGAGACCACCTCCGCGGGGCCGAGCGCGCTGGAGTCGATCTCGATCGCGTCGTCGGCCCGGCGCAGCGGCGCCGCGGCGCGGGTCGAGTCGCGCTCGTCGCGGGCCACGATCTCCTCGCGGGTCTTGGCCTCGTCGACCGGCTTTCCGGCCGCGCGCAGCTCGGCGGCCCGGCGGCGCGCGCGCTCGTCGGTCGTGGCGGTCAGGAAGAACTTGGCCTCGGCGTTCGGGAAGACCACCGTCCCGATGTCGCGCCCCTCCACGACGACGCCCCCGGCGCCGCCGATCCGCCGCTGGAGGTCGAGCAGCGCCGCGCGTACCGCCGGCAGCGCCGAGACGCGCGAGGCGCCGTCGGAGATCTCCGGCGTGCGGATGGAGGCGGTGACGTCGGCGCCGTCGGCCAGGACGCGGTTGACCGCCCCGTCGAGGCGAAAGGCGATCTCCAGGCCGTCGGCCAGCGCCGCCACGCCCGGGCCGTCCTCCCAGGAGATCCCGCGCTCGCGCGCGCGCAGCGCCATCGTCCGGTAGATGGCGCCCGTGTCGAGCAGCGCGTAGCCGAGGCGCTCGGCGAGCAGACGCGCCGCCGTCGACTTCCCCGCGCCGGCCGGCCCGTCGATGGCGACGATCAGCCTGCTCGGCATCATCTGATCGGGGGGCGTCGCTCGCTGGGACTCGCTTTGGCCCCCCGCACCCCCGCTCGCTCCGGTCGGCAAAGCCTTCCTTCGCTCGCTAGAGCCCTAGCCGTTCTTGCGGAAGCGGGACGGATAGGCGTCGCCGAACGCCTTCTCCGGGTGCAGCGACTTCGCGCGGGTGATGAGCGCCTCCTCCGTCTCCTTGTTGTTCGGATCGGGGAGGCAGCACTCGACCGGGCAGACCGCCTGGCAAGCCTCGTGGTCGTGAAAGCCGACGCACTCGGTACAGAGCTTCGGATCGATGACGTAGATGTCGTCGCCCTCGCTGATCGCCTCGTTGGGGCACTCGGGCTCGCAGGCCCCGCAGTTGATGCATTCCTCGGTGATGTAAGTGGACATCGATTGTCGATGCGGAGTCTAGGGGAGCACCGCCAAGGCGTCAATCCCGGCGCGTCAACAGATGACGTTCGCCGGACGAAGGGCTCACGCCTCAGCCGGCGCCGGCGCGGTCCCGACCTGCGCGCGGCCGATCTTGCCGCCGCTCGACCGCAGGTTGACCGCCACCAGCTTGGAGACGCCCGGCTCTTCCATCGTCACGCCGCACAGCCGGTCGGCGATCTCCATGGTCCGCCGGTTGTGAGTGATGATGATGAACTGCGACCGGTCGGTCATCTCGCGCACCACCTGGTTGAAGCGGCCCACGTTGGCCTCGTCGAGCGGCGCGTCGACCTCGTCCAGCACGCAGAACGGCGACGGCTTGACCAGGAAGATGGCGAACAGCAGCGACACCGCCGTGAGGGCCTTCTCGCCGCCCGAGAGCAGCTCGATGTTCTGGCTGACCTTCTTCCCGGGCGGGTTGGCCACGATCTCGATACCGGTCTCGAGCATGTCGCTCTCGTCGGTGAGCGCCAGGTGCGCGTGCCCGCCGCCGAAGAGCCGCGGAAAGATGGCCTGGAACTCGACGTTGACGGCGTCGAACGTCTCCCGGAACCGCTTGCGCGAGGCGCGGTTGATCTTCTCGATCGCCGTCTCCAGCTGCGAGATCGCCGACTCGAGGTCCGCCCGCTGGGTGGTGAGGAAGTCGAACCGCTTTTGCAGCTCTTCCGACTCCTCGATGGCGGTTAGGTTGATCTCCCCCATGCGCTCGATGAGGCCGCGCAGCTCCTCGGCCCGCTTCTCCTCGACGCCGCTGAACAGCGGGCGCAGGTGGTAGTCGTACACCACCTTGGCCAGATCGACGTCCCGGTAGCGATCGACGACCTGCTCCTCGATGCCGGTGCGCCGCATGGCGGCCTCCTGGCAGCGCAGCTCCAGCTTGGCCGCCGCCTGCGCCAGCCGCGCCACCTCGGCGCGCGCCGCGCGCAGGTCCGCCTCGCGCGCCGCCAGCGCCGCCTGCCGCGCCTCGAGCGCGCTCTGCCGCTCGCCGTGCTCGCGCGCCCGCGCCTCGGCCTCCGCTTGCGCCAGCTCGGCCTCGCGCCGCAGCTCGACCACCTGCTCGCGCAGCATCTCGGCGCGCGCGAAGTCCTCGGTGACCGCCGCGTCGAGCCGGGTGGCCCGCGCCTCGTCCTCGGATCGATCGGCCAGCAGGCGCTCCAGCGTCTGGCGCGCGTTCTGCCGACGCTCGGTGGCCTGCGAGGCCGCCACCTTGAGCGTGGTCAGGTGGCTGACGCCCCGGTCGACCTCGTCGGCCAGCGCCACCGTCTCGATGCGCAGCTCGCCCGAGCGCCGTTCGGCCTCCTCGAGCGCGATCCGGATCTCCGCCAGCTCGGCGGTGCGAGCGTCGAGGCGGGCGTCGTTCTCCTCGGCCGCGCGCGACAGATCGACCGTCTGCGACGCCAGCGAGGCGCGCCGGCCCTCCAGCCGCCGCCGCTCTTCGACGAGGCGCTCGAGGTCCTTCTCCTGCCCGAGCAGCGACATCTCGTCGCCCCGCAGCGACTGCACACCCTCGTCACGGGCGCGCGAGAGGTCGGCGGCCGCCTGCTTCTTCTCGACGTGGCGGGCCAGCGCCGACTCGACGTCGGCGTCGAGCCGCAGCATCACCGCCTCCAGCTCGCGGATCTCGCGCTTCTGCTCCAGCACGCCGGCCAGCGCCGACTCGCGCGAGCCGCCGGTGACGACGCCGTGCGGATCGATCACCTCGCCCTCCAGCGTGACGATCGTCTTGTTGGTCCGCGTCTCGCGCCAGAGAGCCAGCGCGCGCTCGAGGTCCTCGACCACCAGCACGTCGCCCAGCAGATAGGTGGCGACCGCGTCGTACTTCCGGTCGTAGTTAATGAGGTTGAGCATCGGTCCGCGCACGCCCGGCGCGTCCGGCCAGACGTCGGCCACGGCCGCCGGGTCGACGACCGGCTGAAGCCCACCGTCGGCGCCCGATCCGCCGCTCGCCCCCGGCGCTCCGGCGGTGGCGTCGTACAGCACCTGGCCGCGCGGCGCGCGCAGGGCGCGCGGGATGAAGGACGACCGCCCCTCGCTCTTCTGCTTGAGGAACTGGATCGCCTCCACGCCGGCCTCGTGGGACTCGACGATCACGTTGCCGAGCCGCTCGCCCAGCACCGCCTCGACCGCGGTCTCGAGCTCCGGCGGCGGCTGCACGATGTCCGCCACCAGCCCCTCGATTCCGGCCCCCCCACCCCGCTGCTCGCGCTCCTGCATGATGGCGCGGACGCCCTTCTGGAACCGCTCGTAGCGCTCCTGGATCTCCGACAGCGACGCCAGCCGCGAGCGGCGCCGGTGAGCCTCCTCGCGCAGCGTCTCCAGCTCCAGCTCGCCGCGCCCCAGCTCGCCGCGCAGCGCCACCAGCTGCGCCTCCTCGTCGGCCGCCCGCTCGCGCGCGACGGTGACCCGCTCGCGCAGCGTGGCGACCCGCTCCTCGAACCCCGCCTGCTCGGCGGCGATGGCGTCCAGCCGCTCGCCGGCCGCCGCGGCCTCTCCCGCCACGCCCGCCAGCCGCCCGGCGAGGTCGTCGCGCCGCGCGACCGCCGCCGCGCGCTCCGCTTCGCCGCGGGCGATGCGCGCGCTGGCCGAGGCCATCTCGCCCATCACGGCGTCGAGCGTCCGGCGCGCCTCGTGCAGCGCGGCCCGGCGGACATCCTGCAGTCGCGCCTCCTGGTCGTGCTCCTGCTCGCGCCGCTCGGCGTCGCCGTCGATCTCGGCCAGCCGCGCCTCGATGGCGTCGATGTCGGCGGCCCGCCCGGCAGCGCGCACGCGTAGCTCTTCGGCCTCCTTGCGCCCGGACTCCGCGCGCGCGGCGAGGTCGGTGGACTCGGAGTCGTGGTGCGCGGCCCGCTGCATCCCCAGCTGCGCCTTGTTCGAGAGGGCGAAGAGATCGTCCTTGGCCGTGGCCAGCTCGCCCGCCTCCTCGGCGCTCGTCAGCCGCTCGGCTTCGACGGCCGCCTCCTCGACCTCCAGCGCCGCGGCGTCGAGGTCGTGCCGCTCGCGCACCTCGGCGAGCTCGGCGATCGCCGACTTCTCGTCGGCCAGGTAGCCCAGAAAGCGCTGCGCCGACGACCAGAGGTCGAGATCGCGCAACTCGCTCTTGTAGCGCTTGTAGCGCTCGGCCTTCTGCGCCTGCAGCCGCAGCGAGCGCAGCCGCCCCTCGATCTCACCCACGACGTCGGTCACCCGCAGGAGGTGCTGGCGCGTCGACTCCATCCGCCGCTCGGCCGCCTTCTTCTTGGCCTTGTAGCGGGTGATCCCCGCCGCCTCGTCGATGAGGCCGCGGCGATCCTCGGCGCGCGACGAGACGATGAACCCGATCCGCCCCTGCTCGATGATGGCGTAGGCCTTCGAGCCGACGCCGGTGCCGAGGAAGAACTCGACGACGTCACGCAGCCGGGAGGGGACGCCGTTGAGGAGGTAGTCGCTCTGCCCGTCGCGGTAGAGCCGCCGCGTCACGACAATCTCCTCCGGCCCGGCGGCGCCCCAGGCCACCCCGCCGGCCACCGCGTCGGCGCCCAGCGCCCGGGCGTCAAAGGTCAGCGACACCTCCGCGAAGCCGGCCGGACCGCGCGTCTCCGAGCCCGCGAAGATGACGTCCTCCATCGCCCGGCCGCGCAGGTGCTTGGCCGACTGCTCGCCCATGACCCAGCGGATCGCATCGACGACGTTCGACTTGCCGCAACCGTTCGGGCCCACGATCGATGTGATCGGGTCCGGAAAAGTCAGTGACGTCTTGTCGACGAACGACTTGAATCCGCAGATCTCGATGCGCTTGATCTTCAATCGCGCCTCCGCTTCCGGCTCGTGGGGGTCGTCAAGGCGTGACCATACGTGGAGTGTATCGTCACGGTAGCGTCACCTTGTAGCACCCCGCTCCCCGTCCTGTAAACAGCGTCGCGCCGTGCGGCCGCCGGCGCAAATTCCGTGGCCGTCCGACGCTTCGACGGGGGTCGATGTCGACCCGCGACAATCCCACGTTTGGTGATAGTGTCCCACCCCCGATGGATTTCTCGTCGCTGCCTATCAGCACCACAGAGCTGTACGAGCTGATCGCGGTCGTGGGCGGAGTCGGCGTGACGGGCGCGCTGGGCGTGCTTTTCGTCCGTCGCGCGCGCGCCGCACGGCGGCGCCAGATCGACGCCGCCGATGGCCCTGTCGCCGCTCTGCCGCGCCGCAAGGTGAAGCCCGAGCCCGAGCCCGAAGAGAGCGAGGAGGAGGCCGCCCAGGAGAAACGAGAAGAAGAGCCCCGAGAGTCGCCGCGTCTCGCCGGCGGCTCCAGCGCCGGCTCGGCCACGGCGCGCGCGCCCGAGGCGCCGGTCGAGGAGCGCGAGGCGGCCGCGCCCGAGCCCGAGCCCGAGGAGGAGCCGCGGTCCGCGCAGGTGATCCCCTTCCCCGCGCCCGAGGCCAAGCGCAAGGAGACCGCCGCGCTCGCGCCGGGACTGGCCCGCACCCGATCGTCCGGCTTCATCGCCCGGCTGGGCGCGCTGTTCGCGGGGCGCAAGGAGCTCGACCCTTCGATCGTCGACGAGATCGAGAAGGTCCTGTTGACCGCCGACATCGGCGTCAAGACCAGCCAGAAGCTGCTGGAAGAGATCCGCAGCTCGCTCTCGCGCAGCGAGCTCAAGGACCCCGACGCCGTCTGGGCCTTCCTCCGCCGCCGCAGCACCGAGATGCTCTCACTCCCCGCGCCCGAGGTCGACTTCGGCGCCGCCAAGCCGTTCGTCCTGCTGGTCATCGGGGTCAACGGCAGCGGGAAGACCACCACGATCGGCAAGCTGGCCGCCAAGCTGGCCGGCGACGGCAGGAAGGTGATGCTGGCCGCCGGGGACACCTTCCGGGCCGCGGCCGCCGAGCAGCTCGAGATCTGGGCCGGGCGCACCGGCGCGGCGATCGTCCGGGGCAAGGAAGGCGCCGACCCCTCGTCGGTGATCTTCGACGGCGTCAAGCGGGCCGGGACCGAGGGCTTCGACGTGGCCATCGCCGACACGGCCGGCCGCCTGCACACCAAGACGGACCTCATGCAAGAGTTGCAGAAGGTGCGCCGCGTGGTCGGCAAGGCCGCGCCCGGGGCACCGCACGAGACCTGGCTGGTGATCGACTCGACCAGCGGTCAGAACGCGATCGCCCAGGCGCAGATCTTCACCGAGGCGATGGCCGTTTCCGGGATCGTGCTCACCAAGCTCGACGGGACGGCCAAGGGCGGCGTCATTCTCGGAATCGCGGATCAGCTGAAGATCCCGGTTCGCTATGTCGGCGTCGGCGAGCGGGTCGAGGATCTACGCGAATTCGATCCTAACGAATTCGTCGAAGCGCTGTTCGCGCCGCTGGAAACCTAAGCTCAGCATTTTTAGTTGCTTGGATTTTTTTACGCGTGCTATAGTGCGCAAAATTCTGATTCTGGCCGTAAGTCTTTGATTTTTTTTGGGTTTTTAGCCCTTCGGCTTTTCCAACCCCCTAGAGACAGCGAGGGATCATGAAGCGACCGGCCATCTGCCTTCTCGTCTGTGTTGCCCTCGTTGGATGGGCGGCGACCAGCCAAGCGAAAAAGGGAGGTGGGAAGGCGGCGGCACCTGCTGGGGATGACTCGGCCGGTGCGGGAGACGACAGCAGCGCCAAGGCAAGCGACACCTCAGCCGCGGGCTCGGACACCGGCGACGCGAATGGTAAGGCCGCGGCCGGCGGGAGCAAGGAGCCGGCGACCCCCAGCGAGAGCCTCGACACGGACGAAACACAGCCCGGCAAGGTCGAGGAAGATGTGGGGACCGGCCAGCAGAAGGCGGCGCGCCCGGCTGCTTCGGGAAGCTGGGCCGACATCGTCGTCGTTCCGCGCAAGGCCTTCCTCAAGACGCTGCGGCTCGAGCTGCAGCCGCTGGCCGGCATCACGGTCAACGACAACCTCATCCGGCACTACGTGTTCGGCGCCGACCTGAACTTCTTCCTGTCGGACGTCATCTGGATCGGGCTCGAAGGTCAGTACTTCATCCACCAGCTCACCAACCAGGAAGAGCTCGTGGGCAGCGAGTACAACCGGGCGCCCACGCTGAACCAGTACCTCTACGGCGGGTCGTTCAACTTCGGGTACGCGCCCATCTACGGCAAGTTCGCCCTCTTCAACCGCTCGATCCTGAGCTGGGAGATCTGGGCCACGGCCGGCATCGGCGCCACCTGGACCCAGGTGATCCCGCGCGACCCGGCCAACGACGCGCTGGCGTTCAAGAACACTGACCTTACCGGCAACGTCGGCATCGGCAGTCGGTTCTTCCTCACCGACTGGCTGACGGTGAACTTCGCGCTCCGCGACTACATCATCGCGGACCACTTCGAGCCGAAGCCAAACGGCGCCGAGGCCAACCCGCCGATCACCACCTCGGCGCAGGCCAAAGATCGCTCCCAGTCGGAGCTGGTGCAGAACCTGGTGCTCTACGTGGGCGTCGGGTTCTATTTGCCGACCAAGTTCCAGTACAAGACTCCTCGTTAGGGCGGCGTCCATGAACAAGAACGCGGATCTCAACCAGAACGTGACCCGGCGCTCGGAAAAGGACATGCCCATGAACACGACGAGCAACACGAAGAGCCGTTCCAGCTCGGCAGTCAGCGGACGTCGTTGGCTCGGGCTTCTGATCGCCGTCGCCGTGACGGCGGTGCCGCTGGCGGCGCAGGCGCAGCGCAAGAGCCCGCTGGCCGACGCCCCGGCCATTCGGAAGCGGTACGAGCTGCGCGCGACGCGCCTGGAGATCGGAGCCGGCTTCGGCTCGACGATCAACCAGGACTTCTACCACACGATGTTCTTCACGCTGAAGGTCGGCTTCCACATCAACGACTGGCTGGCGATCTCGGCGTTCGGGAACATCGCGGTGGCGAACGTGGCCACCACCTTCCAGAGCGACCTGGTCAACTCGCTCAGCGACACGCGTGGCAGCACCCAGCCGATCTCGGAGCCGACCAAGTCCGAGGCGCTGGGCTCGATGCAGAAGATCAACAACATCCTCGGCGCGCAGCTCGAGTTCACCCCCTTCACCGGGAAGTACTCGCTGGCCGGCGTGCTCTTCGCCAATTACGACTTCTACGCGTTCATCGGCGGCGGGGTCATCGGCGTCACGCCGACGGATTCGTCGATCGCGCCCTGCGCGGACAAGAACTCCGCCACCCTGATGGACGCCTCGAACTACTACTGCGGCGTGAGCGGCTCGAAGTTCGGCGGGACCTTCGGCCTGGGGCTCCACACCTACTTCAACCACTGGATGGCGCTGAACCTCGAGCTGCGTGACTTCCTCGCCCAGCTCAACCCGTCGGGCCGCGACACCAACGCCGACCTGACCGCCAACAACGCCGACCTCACCTGGACGCACACCTTCATGGTGGCGGCCAACCTGGTCTTCTACCTCCCCGCCACGCCCAGCATCTCCCCGTAGTCGGGCGCAAGGCAGGCCCCATGTCGTCGCCGAAGAAGAAGGTCACGCTGTACTTCAACGCGGGCGTGCTGGGCGAGACCCAGCACGAGGCGATCCGGCAGGACCGGTCGATCTCCTGGATCATCCAGGCGGCCTGGCGGATCGCGCGCGACGAGGTGCGGCGGCTGCCCGGCTACTCGCAGGCGCCCGAGGCGGTGCCTGCGGCCAGCAAGACGCAGAGCGAGTCGCTCTAGCCGCTCCGCGCCGGCCCGGCTACTGGCAGGTGCCTGACGCCACGCCTGCGACCAGCAGGACGCAGAGTGAGTCGCTGTAATCGCCGAACGGGGTCTTGTAGTAGATCAGGACCTGGTCGTTTGTGTTCCCCTGCATCGGCGGAGCGGTGAACGACCCGTCGTTCTTGGCAGACGCGATCACGCCCTGCCCCTGCGTCCGGTTGAAGACGTAGTAGTCGGCGTTGGCGGCCTGCGGCAACGGGCCGCCGCTCGCGATCCACTCCGTCTGCGGCGCGCCGCTGCTGTCGGTGATCATCTCCGTCGAGAAGGCGATCTCGTTCGGCGGCGGGACGGTCAGGATGGGCGCCACGCACGACCAGAGCAGCGCCGAGCCCCCCAGGAGCATCCCGAGCTTCAAGAACCGGCGGCGGAGCGTCTTCATCGGGTGCAGTCTCCCAGCGAAGGGGAATAGCAAACGCCACGCCGGCTCAGCCGCGCGGAAACTCGGCCCCGCGCGGCCCCGGACGACAACGAAGTTGGCGGCGTTCGCAACATGGTTCGGCCCCTACAGCACGAAATTGTAGCGCTTGAGCTTCTTCTGGAGCCCGAACCGGGACAGCCCGAGGAGCTCGGCGGCCTTGGTTTGGTTGTTCCCGGCGCGGCCCAGCGCCTCTCGCAGCAGCGACCGTTCGAGCCGCTCGACGCGGGGCTTGAGCACCAGGTTGTCGTGGTCCTCGGCGGCGATGACCCCGGCGTCCTCGGCGGCGCCGACCCGGGGCGACAGGTCCGCCGCCGTGATGCGCGCTCCCGACAGCGCCTCGGCGCGCGTCACCTCGTTCTCCAGCTCGCGGACGTTGCCGGGCCAGCGGTAGGCGCAGAGGCGGGCCACCGCCCCCGGCTCGATCGGCTTGGAGGCGGGACGGCCGTCCCGGCGGGCCAGCTTCTCGAGGAAGTGGTCGACCATCAGCGGGATGTCGTCGCGCCGGTCACGCAGCGGGGGGAGCGCGACGGCCGCCACGTTGAGCCGGAAGAAGAGATCGCGCCGAAACTTCCCCTCCTCGACCATCCGGCCGAGGTCGCGGTTGGTGGCGGCGATGATCCGCACGTCGACCTTGCGCGTGCGCTCGCTACCAACGCGCCGGATCTCCGCCTCCTGCAGCACGCGCAGCAGCTTGCCCTGCATGGCGGGCGACATCTCGCCCACCTCGTCGAGGAACAGCGTGCCGCCGTCCGCGATCTCGAACAGGCCGCGCGTGTCGTGCTCGGCGCCCGTGAAGGCGCCGCGCACGTAGCCGAACAGGGTCGACTCGAGCAACGTCTCCGGGATGGCCGCGCAGTTCTCGCCCACGAACGGCCGCTCGCGCCGTGGCCCGTTGGCGTGCAGCGCGCGCGCCACCAGCTCCTTGCCGGTGCCGCTCTCGCCCTGGATGACCACCGGCAGCGCCGTGTCGGTGATCCGATCGATGAGGCGGAACAGCTCCATCATCCGCGGCGTGCGCCCGATGATGTTGCGGTAGTCGTAGCGGACGGCCAGCGCCTCCCGGTTCTCGCGCAGCTCGACCTTGATCCCCGAGATCTCCTCGCGCCGCGCCGCCAGCTCCGCCTCGAGGCGCCGGTTGAGCGCCTCCACCTGGCGCTCGCGGCGGCGCAGCTCGCCGAGCAGGCGCGCGTTCTCGAGGGCGATCGCCGCCTGCTCCGCGAAGTCGAGCACCAGCCGCACGTCCTCCTGATCGAACGCCCCCTTGCGCAGCCGGTGATCGACGTAGATGGTCCCCGCCACGTGCCCCTTGATGGCCAGCGGCACCGCCAGCACCGAGCGGAGGTGCAGATCCGAGACCGAGAGCGCCTCGCGGAAGCGGTCGTCGCCCGCGGCGTCGATGGTGACCACCGGCTCGCCGCCCGCTGCGGCCTGGCGGGCGATCGAGCGGGAGAGCGCCAGCTCCTCGGTCTCCAGCGTCCGCTGATCGATGTTGCGCGCCGCCTTGATGACCAGCTCGCCGCTCTCGTCCTCGAGCAGCAGGAAGCCGCGCTCGGCGTCGGTCAGCTCGATGACGGTGTCGAGCACCATCTCCAGGAGGCGCGGCAGCCGCAGCTCGCTGTTGAGCCGCTTGTTGATGCGCAGCAGCCGGCGCAGGCGCGACTCGGCGGCCTGGGCGCGCGACGCGTTCGGGCCGCCCCCGGGAGCGGCCACCCCGGCCTCCGCCAGCCAGACGGCGTCGGGATCGCTCTGCCATCCGGGACGGTGATGTTCGGGCGTTGCCATGCGGACCTCCTTCCAGATCGAGCGGGCGAAATCGAACGCTGCGCGCGACGCCACGCCGTCGCCGGCGCGCGCGGCCAACCGCCCGGCCAGCGCGGCCAGGCGCCAGGCGCTAGGCCGTCGCGCGCGGGCGTGGGCCGCCCGGGCCAGGCGCTCGAGCGTCGCCGCCAGCGCCGTCAGATCGACGCCGGCGCCGTCGGCCAGGGCCAGCGCCCCCTGCGCCCGCGCCAGGTCGGGCGCCTCGGCGGCCGCGCCTGAGGCGCCGCCCGCCGCGCGCCCCGCCAGCGCCTCGTCCAGCGCCCGGCGTGCCTCGCCCGGGCGCCCGGCCGCGGCCAGCGCCTCGACCTGCGCCAGCAGCGCGCTCTCGGCGCCGGCCGGCTGCGACACCTCGCGAAACGCGGCGGCGCTGCGCCGGTAGTGCCGCACCGCCGCGTCGATCTCCCCGCCCCGCCGGGCCAGATCGCCCTCCACGAAGGCGGCCGTCGCCAGGGCCGCGCTGGGCCGCCCCTTGTCGAGGACGGCGTGCGCGCGATCGAGCGCGCGGCGCGCCGCCGGCAGATCACCCAGCTCGACGAAGAGGTTGGCCGCGTTCACCAGCGCCGGGACCAGCTCGGCGCTGGCGCCGAGACGCCCGAGCTCGCGCACGGCGCGCGCCGACGCGGTCAAAGCCTCGCCGTAGAGTCCCTCCTCGATCAGCAGGCCCCCCAGGTTCAGCGCCACCGCCGCCACGGTGTGGACGTCGTTGCTGCCGGCCGCCAGCTCGTAGGCGCTGCGGTACGCGTCGCGGGCGGCGGCCTCGTCGCCGGCCAGCTGCGCGAGCAGGCCCGCCAGGTAGGCCCGGCGCGTCTCGCTGGCCCCGCCCGAGAGCTCCCCCAGGTGCCGGCGGGCGCGCGCCAGATCGCCCAGGTAGGCGCTGGCCAGCAGCGCCGTCTCCAGCGCCAGCGCGGCGACGGCCTCGCCTGGCGTGCCCGTCCCCTGCCCGGCCGCCAGCGTCGGCTCGACCGTCGCCAGCGCCTCCGTGAACCTCCCGGCGGTCACCAGCAGGCGTCCCAGCCGCGCCCGCAGCGCGGCGGTGGGGAGGCCGGCGGCCTCGCTCTCCGCCAACCCCCGGGTCAGCGCCTCCCGCGCCCCCGCGAGGTCGCCGCGGCGGGCGAGCAGCCAGGCTTCACGCTCGCACCCCGCGGCCACCTCCGCCGGGCCCGCCGCCCGCGCGCGCGCCTCGCCGAGCGCCCGCGCCGCCTCCTCGTAGCGCCCGAGCGCCCCCAGGCCCGTCGCCAGGGCGAGCTGCTCGCCGAACGTGAGCGCCCCCGGCGCGAGCAAGGAGGCCTGCCCGAGCAGCCCCGCCGCGCGCGCGTGGTCACCGGTGGAGGCCGCCGCCGCCGCGTCGTCGCGCAGGATGCGCGCCGCCTCTTCCGGGCGCCCCGCCAGCACCAGCGCGTCGACCCGCCTGGCGTCGCCGCCGGGCAAGGCGGCGAGCGCGCGCCGCGCCACCTCGGCCGCCGCCGGCAGCGGCGCGTCGCGGAGCACCACCCGGCGGTGCGCCGGGCCGGGGAGCCGCAGCCCGCCGGCGCTCGCGCTGTCGATCCAGCCGGCGTTTCGCGCGGCGGCCAGCGCGTCCGCGGCCGCCGACTCGTCGAGCGCCGCCGCCTCGAGCGCCCCGTCGCCCACCAGCGCGATCGCCAGCAGCAGCCGCCGCGTGTCGGGAGCGAAGGCCGCGAAGGCGCCGGCCAGCAACGTCTCCAGGTCACCGCTCGATTCGTCGGGCCGCCAGGCCTCGCCCCGCCTCAGGCTGGCGACCAGCCGCCGCGCCAGCAACGCCGCCAGCGCGGGGTTGCCTCGCGAGGACTCTGCGACCGCTGCGATGGCCGCCGGCGCCGGCTCCTCCTCGGCGGCCCCCGCCGCGACCAGCTCGCGGATCTCGGAGGCGCCGAAGGGCGGCAAGGCGATCGCGTCAGCAAAGGGCCGCGCCAGCGGCGCTCGGGTGGGAACGATCACCAGGGTCCGCCCGCCGGGCGCCGCGCCGGCCACGAACGCCGCCAGCGCCTCCGCCGCCGCCCCTTCGTCGAGGAACAGGCACAACGGCCGCTCGCGGCCGCGCGCCTCGAGCGCCTCGGCGAGCGCCGCCATGCGCGCCTCGACCGCGCGCCGGGCATCCTCCTCCTTCGCGCCGGGGAGCGCCCCCACGAACCCCTCGAGCGCCGCCACGTCGCCCCGCCAGATCTCGAGCGCCGGCAGCGCACCGGCCGCCGCCGCCACGGCCAGATCGCGCGCGACGGCCTCGAACAACGTCCGGCGCCCCGCTCCCGGCGCGCCAACCAGCGCCAGCGCCGAGGTGGTCGCCGCCCCCTCGGCCAGGCGCTCGAGCGCCGCGCGCAGGGCCGCGCGCTCGCCCTTCCGGCCGACGAAGATCCCGGCCAGCGGATCGCCGTCGCCGTACGGGACCTCGAGGTCGATCTCGGTAGGGGTCGCCGCCCCGGCCGCCAGACGCGTCACCTCGCGCAGGACCAGCCGCGCGCTGGCCGGGCGGTCGGCGGGATCCGCCGCCAGGAGGCGCGCGCAGAGGGCATCCCACCCCTCGCCCAGCCCCGGCCGCACCGCCGACAGCGGCGGCGCCGGACCGGCCAGCATCCGCTCGGCGGCCCGCAGCCCGCGCCCGAACGGCGGCGCGCCGCTCCAGGCCTCGTAGAGCGTGGCCCCGAGGGCGAACAGATCGGCGGCCGCGGTCCGCGCGCCGGTGAGCGCCTCGGGCGCCGCGTAGCCGAGCGTCCCCCGCGCCGCGCCGTCGGCGACGCGCGGCGGACCCGCCAGGCCGAAGTCGATCAACACCGCCCGCGGCGCCTCCGGATCCGCCGACGAGATCCGGACGTTCGCCGGGGTGACGTCGCCGTGCAGGATGCCGCGCGCGTGCAGGTGGGCGAGCGCCGAAGCCAGGTCCAGCGCCGCGCGGGCGAACGCCGTCCGGCGCGACTCCTCGTCGGGGATCGTGGCCAGCGCTTCCAGGCCCGGACCGGCGACCCGATCGGTGACCAGGTAAAGCCGGCCGTCGGAGAGGCGTCCGATGTAGCGCAGCCTCACCACGCTCGGATGCGCCAGCGTCTCGAGGCCCCGGAACTCGGCCAACGCGAATCCGCGCGCGCGCGGATCGGCCGCGAACAACTTGATCACGCAGGCGTCACCCGTGGCCGTGTCGAGCGCGGCGAAGGTCTCGCCAGACGCGCCCGCCCCGAGCCGCTCGCCCACGCGGTAGCGCGCCGGGAGCCGGGCTTCTCGCTGCTCGGCCGAGCCGTCAACTACATTGGCAGCCGCCACATGGGTAATGTTATTGCAATCAAAGCAAAATTTCTAATCGATTGTAAAAGTTGGCAGTCGACGACCCGGGCGCCGCCCCCCCGATCACCTGGAACCCAGCGCGGTTGCATCGGTTTCTCGTCTCTCCAGCCGGGCCCGCGCAGCGGCCGCTTCGGCCCGGATCTCGTCGTCGTCGTGCGTGGCGGCCACGAAGCTGAGGTACTGGTCGGCCTCCTCGCCCCCCAAGATGGAGATCGCCTCGATGATCTTGCGCATCTCGCGCCGGTCGCGCAGCGAGCGGGTGCGGGTCAGCTCGCTGACCGCGCGGCGGTCGCCCAGGGCGATGAGCGCGCCCAGCGCGGCGTCGCGCGTCCGCTCCTCCGGATCGTTGAGGAGCTTCAACAGCCGCGGCGCCTCGTCCCGCAGCTTCCGCTCGCCCACCGCCCGGATCGCCTCGTCGCGCAGCTCGCCGCCGTCGGCCGCCAGCGCCGCGTGCACCGCCGCCGGCGGTCCCTGCGCGATCTGCCGGCGCGCGACGTAGCCGTCGATGAGATCGTCGGCGATGCGGACCACCAGGCCCTGCGCCGCCGCATCGCGCGCGGAAGGCGTCACGGGCGCCGCCCCCTTCCGCCGGGGCATCGGGACGGCGTAGTTCTCGCTCCCGCGGCCGTCGAGCTCGAACGAGAGCGGGTCGGGCGCGGAGGTGCGGCCATCGTCGAGGCGCAGGTGCACCTGGGCGCGCACCGCGCCCTTGGCGCCGACCTCGACCGCGTCGACGCCGATCTGGGCCGCGGCCCGCGCCACCGGCGCCGCACCTGCGTCGGCGCTGAGGGAGAACAGCCCCGTCGAGAGGAGGTGCTGCCGTATGGCGCCCGCGATCCGCGCCTCGTCGAGCCGCGGGGACGAGGCGTCCTCGGTCGGCAGCATCAGCTGCACGCCGACGGCGCCGAGCGGCGGGGGCGGCGGAGGTGGCGGCGACGGTGGCGGCGCGCGATGGCAGGCAGCCCCCGCGCCGGCGATCACGAGAATCGCCGGCCAGCGGGGTGCGCGCCTGACGCGCTCAGCCCGAGCGTGCGTCCCGTCGGGCCGGGCGGCTCGACAGGACGGGACGGGTTCGCTGCGTGGCCGCGCGGGCGCGCGCGGTGAAGGGGATCGTGTCGGCATGGGGGCGCCTCAGCAGGGCGAGGTCGACGATGCGCCTGACCACATCATCATATCCGAGGCCGGCCGCGCGCGCGGCCCGGGCGAACCCGGCCCCCTCCGACAGATCGCAGTTGGGGTTCACGTCGATCACGTACGGCGTGCCGTCGGCGGCCAGCCGCACGTCGAGGCGCGCGTAGTCGCGCAGCTCCATGGCGGCGAACCCGGTGGCGGCGACCTCGGCGATCCGGGAAAGCGCGGCCGGCGACAGCCCCTCGCAGGGGACCGGCTTGGTGCCGCGGAACTCGGGTGAGCTCTCCACCCACTTCCCGTCGAACGACACGATGCGGGGAGACCCCGGCGGCATCTCCGAGAAGTCGATCTCGTAGAGCGGCAGCATCTCCGCGCCGCCCTCGACCCGGCCCAGCAGCGACACGTAGATCTCGCGCCCTTCGATATAGCGCTCGACCAGGGCCGGCTGCCGGTACCGGGCCAGCACGAACGTCACCTGGCGCTCGAGGGCGGCCGCATCGTGGACGACCGAGTCGACCGTGATCCCGACCGAGGCGTCCTCGCGCACCGGCTTGACGATGAGCGGGAACGGCAGCGCGACGTCCGAGACATCGGGCGTGGTCATCAGCAGCGCCTCGGGCGTCGGCACGCCCGCGCCGCGCAGCACGTCCTTGGCCTTGTGCTTGTGCACCGAGAGCCCGAGCGTCAGCGGAGACGCGCCGGTGTAGGCGACGCCGGCGCGCTCGAGCAGCATGGGCAGCAACGGCTCGAGGCTGCTGTTGCCGTCGAGCGACTCGCAGAGGTTGAACACGACGTCGGGGCCGAAGGCGGTGACCTCCGCCATCGCGCCGTGGAGATCGGCGCCAACCCCGAGCGTGGCCCACTCGCAGCCGTTGGCCTCCAGCGCCTTGGCGACGCCGTCCGCCGTTCCTAGAACGTCCTCACGGGCACGATTCTCGGGATCGGCCTCCGCGCCCTCGTAGTCGCGGTTGTGAACGACCAAGACGCGCGGCTGGTCGACTGACTTCACGCACGATCCATTCTAGTGATCCCATCCGGCATTGCAATTCGATCGAAGGACATTCGCTCCTCGATGAACTCGGCGCCGAGCTCGACGCCGAGCTCGCCGGCGATCGACGCGGCGAGGCTGGCGAGCGGCGGTGGCTTGACCCCGCGGCGCGCGAGCGAGGTGGTGCGCACGCCGGAAAGACCGCAAGGCACGATCAGATCGAAGGCGCGAAGATCGGTCGTTACGTTCAGCGCGAAGCCGTGAATGGCGACGCGGGAGCGGACATGCACCCCGAACGCACACACCTTTTCGTCATTTGTCCACAGGCCCGGCGCATCGCGCCGGAAGCTCGCCGCGATGCCCAGCTGGTCGAGCACGCGCGCGATGGCGCGCGCCATCGCGGTCATGTGACCGACCACCCCACCCCGCAGCCGGACCACCGGGTAGCCGACCAGCTGTCCGGGGCCGTGGTAAGTGACGTCGCCGCCGCGCGAGGCCGCGGCGACCGTCACGCCGCGGCGCGCGAGCTCGGCGGCGGAGGCGAGCACGTTGGCCGGCCGCGCCGAGCGGCCGAGCGTCACCACCGGTTCGTGCTCGCAGAAGAGGAGCGTCTCCGGCCCGGCGCCGGCCAGCAGGTCGGCGCGCAGCCGTTCCTGCAGCGCGGCCGTCTCGGCGAACGGCACGCGCCCGAGCCACCGCCAGATAGGGTCCAGCGCTGCTTCCCTCTGCTGACTAGCCTTCGGCGATCTCGGCGAAGAAGTCGGCGTCGACGAAGTCGACGTTGACCACCGCGTTGATGACGCCGACCCCGTGCCGGATGCAGGTCTCGGCCAGCGCCGGACCGTCGGCGATCTCGATCGGCGGGCCCGCCAGCTTCCACTCGGAGATCGCGTCGTCGGCCAGCCGGCCGGCCAGCATCAGCAGCCCCTCTTCCTGCCCGCGGGCGCCGATCCCGAACCGCAGCTCGCCGATGGCGCGGCGGCCCGCCGGCGAGGGCCCGAACTTGAGGCCCACCAGGCAGCGCGACGAACGCCCGCCCCGGCCGCGCAGCGCCTCGACGTAGACCGTGCCGTCGACCCGCTTGACGAAGGTGGCCGGGCCGAAGCCCTCGCGCTGCAAGAGGACGCGGCACAGCGCCTCGAACGCGGCGCCCGGGAGCTCGCCGAGGCGGCGCTCCAGCGAGGCCAGCGTCCGTTCGCGCAGCGCGCGCCGCGCGTCGCCGAACACCTGCTCGGCGCGCTCCAGCTCCGCCTCGGGCGGCCGTCGCGACAGGGCGAACAGCCCCGCCCCCGCGGCCCGCACGCGCGGGCGCGTCCCGGCACGCAGGCGCTCGCGCGGCTCGGCGGCCAGCGCCGTCCGCATGACCCGCCAGGCCTCGTTCGGCTCGCCGTGCACGAGGCGCCGGCGGGTCGCCATGTCGGCGATCTGCCGCACGGCCGTCCCCCGCCCGGGCGCCTGACCCCGCAGGATCTCCAGCGCTGCGTCGACGGGCGTCATGATCCGCCGCGGGCCCTGCCCGTTGTCGCCGTTGCTGGACGCGCCGGTCCCTTCGCCCGCCGGGGCGCCGGCGGAAGCTCCCTCCGCCGAGCCGAAGCCCGTCGGCTCGCCGCCGGGGGCGGCCAGCGCCGTCTCGCTGGGGCGCGGCGCGTCGCCGAACCCCGCTCCGCCTTCCATCCCCTCGCCCCGGCCGCCGCGACGGCGGCGGCGGCGGCGGCGGCGGCCGGATCCGAACTCTCCTTCGGGACGGCGCCCTTCGGCGCCAGGCGCCGCGCCCGCGGTCCCCGCGTCGGCCGCGCCCTCATCGCCCTCGCCCTCGCCTTCGCCCTCGTCCTCGTCGTCGGCCGCCTCGTCCGCGGCGCCCGCATCGGACGCGCTGGCGCCCTCGGGCGGCGCCGCCTCGGCGGTCTCGTCATCGTCCATCGGATCCATCGCGCGTGGGACCTCCTCGTCACCAACTGCGTCGTCGTCGCCTTCCAGTACGCCCGTCTCCGCCAGCGCAGCCGCCCGCGCCTCGGGCGAGAGGCTGGCGCCGTGATTGGGTTCCTCGTCCTCGCCGTCGTCGGGCGCCGAGCCTGCGGGAGCCGCGGCGGCCGGCTTGGCGGTCTCTTCGCGATCGCGCTCGCGGTCGCGACCTCGTCCGCCGCGGCGCCGTCGGCGTCCACGCCCCTCGCCGGCGGGCGCGCCCTCGTCCTCGCCCCCGCGGCTACGCTTCGGCGGCTCGTCGGCCTTGGCCGTCGCTTTCGCCGTCGCCGCCGCGCGCTCCTCGGCCGACACCTCCGGGTAGCGCAAGAGGCCGAAGACGCCCGGTTTGACGCGCACGAAGGGGTTCCCCGGCGCCTTCTTCACCGCTCCCGTCAGCTGCGTCTGCATGGTGACCTCGGGCGTGCGCCCCACGAACGTGAGCAGCTTTCGCCCGATCACCCGCTCCGTCAGCTCCTTGTAGTGCAGCGGCTTTCCCTCGAGCTTGAGGACCTCGAAGGCCGCTTCCAAAAAAGTCATGGCGCCCGTCTTTACCACAGATGAAGTTTTTTTGACGACTGCGCGCGGCGAGGTTACCGGTGGAGGATGATCGGACAGCGCAAGATCGGCGTTCTCATGGGCGGTCTATCGGCCGAGCGGGACATCTCGATTCGCACCGGAGAGGCCGTGGTGGCGGCGCTGACCGACCGGGGGTACGACGCCTGGCCGCTGTTCGTCGACCGCGACGTCGACATGGTTCTACGGCAATCCCGGATTGACGTCGCCTTCGTGGCCCTGCACGGCCGCTACGGCGAGGACGGCTGCATCCAGGGGCTGCTCGAGCTTCTGGGAATCCCCTACACCGGCTCGGGCGTGCTGGCCTCGGCCCTGGCGATGAACAAGGTGCGGGCCAAGGAGGTCTTCCGGCTCAACAACCTGCCGACCGCGCCGGGCTACGTCGTCCAGTTCGACGGCGGCGAGGACCTGCTGGAGCTGCACGGCTCGTTCGGCTTCCCGGTCATCGTCAAGCCGGCCGGCGAGGGGTCGTCGCTGGGGATCAAGGTCGCGCGCGACGAGCTGGAGCTGGAGGCGGCGGTCGAGCAGGCGCTGCGGTTCGACGACGACGTGCTGGTCGAGCGCTTCGTCGAGGGGAAGGAGATCTCGGTCGCCATCCTCGAAGGCAAACCGCTGGGCGCGGTGGAGATCGTCCCCAAGCGCGGCTTCTACGACTTCCGCAACAAGTACACGAACGGCCGCACCGAGTACCACCTGCCGGCGCGCCTGTCGCCCGAGCGCTACCGCTCGGCGCTGCGCCTGGCGACCCTGGCCCACGAGGCGCTCGGCTGCGACGGCGCCACCCGGGTCGATCTGATCGTGAGCGACAAGGGGAACGAGGTGGTGCTGGAGGTGAACACCCTCCCGGGCATGACGCCGACCAGCCTGCTCCCCAAGATCGCGCACAGCGCGGGGCTGTCGTTCGAGGATCTGGTCGAGGAGACGCTCAAGGGCGCCCGCCTGCGGGCCCACGGCCATCGCCGCGACCGCCGCGCCGTCCAGGTCACCTTCCCCGGACACGAGCGCCGCACCGGCTTCCTCTCCGACGCGCACTAGGGGCTCTCGCGCGGAGCGCGAGGGTGCCCGAACGGCGCCGCCGGAGTAATCAAGGCAGCGCGCATCGAAGAGCAGTGCCTATCGATGCAAGGCCGCGGGGAGGCTGGTTCGCCTCGCGATGATAGACTTGCCGCGTGGCCCGTCGCTCGCGCAAGAACGCAGTCCCCAAGCCCCAGGTCGTCAACGACCCGGCGAACGCCAAGCTGTTCATCAACCGCGAGCTCTCCTGGCTCGGGTTCAACGAGCGGGTGCTGGAAGAGGCGCTGGACCCGACCGTCCCGCTGGTCGAGCGGCTGAAGTTCCTGGCCATCGTCAGCTCGAACCTGGACGAGTTCTTCATGGTGCGGGTGGCCGGGCTCAAGCAGCAGCTGTCGGGGAACGTCTCCGAGACGCCGCCGGACGGGCTCACCCCGTCGGAGCAGCTGACGGCGATCAGCGCCCGCGCCCACGCGATGGTGAGCGAGCAATACCGCGTCTGGCGCACTGAGGTGGCGCCCAAGCTGACGGAGGCCGGCATCCGCCTGCTCCGCCCGCAGGACCTGCCGCCCGACCAGAAGGCTCATCTCCAGACGTACTTCGCCAAGGAGGTCTGGCCGGTGCTGACGCCGCTGGCCGTCGATCCCAACCACCCGTTCCCGATGCTGCGCAACCGCAGCCTCAACCTGGCGGTGCTCATGCACCGCGAGCGCGAGAAGGTGGCGCGCCGCGAGACGATGGTGGCGGTCGTCCAGGTCCCGTCGGTGCTCCCCCGCATCACCGAGGTGGCCGGGCCGGGGAAGTTCTCGTTCACGCTGCTCGAGGATCTCATCGCCATGCACGCCGGCGAGCTGTTCCCGGGCTTCCGGGTGGTCGGCTGCAGCCCGTTCCGCGTCACCCGCAACTTCGACCTCTCGATCGACGAGGACGAGGCCGACGACCTCCTGAAGACGATCCAGAAGGAGCTGCGCCGCCGCGAGCGCGGCAGCGCCGTGCGCCTGGAGATCGCGCACGACACGCCGGCCGAGGTGGTCAACTTTCTCACCGGCTCGCTGCGGCTCGAGCCCGACGACGTCTACCTGTTCGACGGCCCGCTGCACCTGGCCGACCTGATGCCGATCTGCGGGCGCGAGGATCTGCGCGAGTACAAGGACGAGCCGTTCTCGCCGCAGATCGTGCCGCCGCTGCAGGAGTACGACGACATCTTCCGCGTCATCGCCCAGCGCGACGTGCTGCTCCAGCACCCCTACGAGTCGTTCGAGGACGTGGTGGAGTTCATCTCCGAGGCGGCGGACGACCCGAACGTGCTGGCCATCAAGCAGACCCTCTACCGCACCAGCGCCGACTCGGCGATCATCCGCGCCCTCATCCGGGCCGCCGAGAACGGCAAGCAGGTGACCGCCGTGGTCGAGCTCAAGGCGCGGTTCGACGAGGCGCCCAACATCCAGTGGGCGCGCACGCTGGAGGACGCCGGCGTTCACGTCGTCTACGGTCTCATCGGCCTCAAGACCCACTGCAAGGTGGCGCTGGTGGTGCGGCGCGAAGGGAACCGGATCAAGCGCTACGTCCACCTCTCGACCGGCAACTACAACCCCTCGACGGCGCGCATCTACGGCGACCTCTCGTACTTCTCGGCGCGCGACGCCTACGCCGACGACGCCGGGGCGCTGTTCAACCTCCTGACCGGCTACTCGTCGCCGCCGTCGTGGAAGAAGTTCTCGGTGGCGCCGCTCGGGCTGCAGGACAAGATCATCGCGCTCATCGATCGCGAGGCCGCGCTGGGCGCCAAGGGTCGGATCGTCGCCAAGATGAACGCGCTCGTCGACGGGCCGGTCATCAAGGCGCTCTACCGCGCCTCGCAGGCGGGCGTGTCGATCGACCTCGTCGTGCGCGGGATCTGCTGCCTGCGGCCCGGCGTCCCCGGCACGTCCGAGAACATCCGCGTCACCAGCATCGTCGACCGCTTTCTCGAGCACGCGCGCATCTTCAGCTTCGACAACGGCGGCAAGCGCGAGGTCTACCTCTCGTCGGCCGACTGGATGCCCCGCAACTTCCAGCGCCGCGTCGAGGTGATGTTCCCGATCGACGACGAGGGGCTGCGTGACCGCGTGTTCGAGGAGATCCTGGGCATCGCGCTCCAGGACAACGTCAAGGCGCGGCGCCTCAACCCCGACGGCAGCTACACGCGCGTGCGGCCCGACAACCTGGCCAACGGCACGCACGCCACGACCGGCGGCAACGGCGCCAGCGCCAAGCCGGTGCGCAGCCAGTACCGATTCATGGAGCTGGCGCGCGAGAAGGCGCAGGCGGGCCCCTCCCTGCCGGGCGCGGGGGGCGCCTACCACGTCCGCACCACGCCCCCCGTCCGCGGCGGCACGCCCCCCGCCACGCCGCCCACCACGACGGCGACCCCCTCCGCCACGCAGCCCCCCACGCACCCCACGACGACGGGCGGCGCGCTCCCCTCCTAGCGCCTCACCCGAGGGCAGGGTTTCGCCGTATTCTTGACGGGAGATGCGTCCCTCCCGTGGCTGGTTCACGGTCGCCGCCGCGGCCGTGGGGACGTTGGCGGCGCCGCGACCGGCGGCGGCGTTCGTCCGCTACCTGACCGACGACGGCGCCCCGTTCTTCTGGGCGCAGCGCAGCGTGCCGATCGTCGCCTACCCCAACGACTTCACCCAGACGGGAATGACGACCGACCAGGTGGGCGGCGCGCTGGCGGCCGCGGCGTCGGCCTGGAGCCAGGCGCAGAATCCCTGCACCACGCTCGAGCTCGGGACCTCGCTGTCGACCGCGCCGACGCCGCTCGCCACCAACGACGGTCACAACGTGGTCATTTTCCGCGGGACGACCTGGTGCCACGTCGGCAGCGACGGCAATTGCAACATCAGCTACGACGCGACGGCGCTGGTCGTCACCACCGACACGGCCAACACCGCGACCGGACAGATCTACGACGCCGACGTGGAGGTCAACCTGGTCGACTACCAATGGGCCGACGTGGTCGCCGATCCCGACCTCTCGGCCGACAGAGACCTGCAGAACGCGCTCACCCACGAGCTCGGACACCTCATCGGGCTCGACCACACCTGCTTCGATCCGCTCACCTCGATGACCGGCGTGCGCCCCGACGACAACACCGGCCAGCCGGTCCCCGACTGCGACACCGCCTCCGCCGACGTGCGGGCGACAACCATGTTTCCCACGTCGGCGCCCGGCGAAATCGACAAGAGGACGCTGGCGCCCGACGACCAGGACGCCGTCTGCACCATCTACTCGGTCAGCACACCGCCGCCCGCGGCCGACGGTGGGTGCGTCGAGTGCGCCGCCACGGGCGGCCGCTCGGGCGGCGGTCTGCCGTTCGTCCTGGGGGCCCTGCTCCTCGCCCGCCGGCGGGCGCGCCGCCGTTCCTGACGCGCGTCCGGCCTCCCGCAGGTGACGGCCGCCACGCCCAGCACGACCAGGCGCCGCCGGGTTCGACGGCGACGGACGCCCTGCCAGAGGCCTCTACAAACGACGGTTTCCGCCGTATATTGGGCGGAGATGCGCTTTTCGCGTCGCCAGTTCGCGATGCTCGCGTCGGTCGTCGGCCTGGCGATCGCCAGCCCGGCGTGGGCGACGCTGGTCCTGGCGCTCGACCTCCCGGCCCTGGTCAAGCGCGCCGAGCAGGTCTCCGTGGTGGACGTCGTCTCGGTGAAGGTCGGCTGGAACGAGGAGCACGACCGGATCGTCACCACGGTCGACCTGGCGGTCGTCGACTGCTGGAAGGGATCCGCGGCGCCCGCCTCGCGCGTCCAGGTCGTCCAGCCGGGCGGGACGGTCGACGGGCTCACCATGCGGGTCGAGGGGCTCCCCCGGTTCTCGCCCGGCGAGCGGGCTTTGCTGTTTCTTCGCTTCCCGCGCGAGACGCCCGGGCGCGCCAGCGTCGTGGGGATGGCCCAGGGCAAGCGCGCCGTCCGCCGCGAAGCCGCCTCCGGGCGTTGGATGGTGAGCGCCCCCGAGCGCGGCGGCGCCGACTACGTGCAGACCACCCCCGCGTCGGCGACGCAGTGGAGCGCGCCCCCGCGGCCGCTCGGCGATCTGCGGACCGAGGTGCGGGCCCTGGTGGCCGGCGGCGGGCGATGAAGCAGCGGCGGAGAGGC
>Ga0070734_10002182_pt1 | contig 24925 bp, 16 predicted proteins | sample Coa_R1_8_FD_66444 | JGI IMG/M metagenome (GOLD analysis project Ga0070734, IMG submission 66444) | Surface soil microbial communities from Centralia Pennsylvania, which are recovering from an underground coalmine fire - Coalmine... | ecosystem: Environmental > Terrestrial > Soil > Unclassified ...
AAAAACTCATTCTCGACGACCGTAGAAAAGCGGGCGGTGAAGTGGGCTGTCTGGAGATTAATTTCTGGGTAAATGCGCAAGACTTTAAAATTAGCCATCTCGTCATCACCACGGTGGATGAAGGGCCGGACCGGCAAACGGTAATCGCCAAGTTCCATAACATCACCAGGGATGAGGAGATCCATTTCGATTTCCGGAAAAACGCCGGACGTTGGCAGCTGGATGACGTGCATTCCAAGGCGGGCGACCCGTGGACATTGTCGGAGATTTTGAAGTGCGCCCCGTAGGCACGTGAAATCGCGGGGGTTCAAAATTTTACTCGGGACAATTGCGCTGCTAGCGATTGCCTCCGTCCTGACCGCTCCGAGCGCTTCCAAAAATGCCGGAGCTCCGTTGCTTGCGGGCGCCCGCGTGCCGGAAGCTGTGCGCGCCACCATCGATCGTTCGTGCCGCGATTGCCACTCGGAGGCGACGCGCTTCCCTTGGTACAGTTACGTCGCGCCCGTCGCATGGCTGATCGCCAGCGACGTAAAGAATGGAAGAGAGCACCTGAATCTGTCGCGCTGGAATGAGTACTCGCTGATTCGCCGCGAAAGATCGCTGTCTGAAATCGCCAATCAAGTCCAGGATGGCGGAATGCCGCTCGCGATTTATACCTGGATGCATCCGGACGCCGTGCTGTCACCGGCGGATCGAGCTGCGATCTTCGAGTGGACGCAGGCGGAGCGTGCGCGACTGATCGCCGAGAATGCCCGTTGATTTATCGCGAATCCAATTCGCGCATCGCCCGTTGCGCAGCCTGGTTATTCGGATTGCGGTCCAACCATTCCGACATTAACGCACGCGCTTTCTCGCGGTCGCCGCTTTGAATGTATACGCGGCCCAGATTGAGGTACAGCATGTCGTCATCCGGCGCAACGCGGATGCCGTAACGGAACGCGGCGACCGCATCCGCCACTTGACCCATCTTGATGTAGAGGACTCCGAGGTTATTGATGGCCGAAGTATTGTCGCGCTGGATGGAAATTGCGCGCTCGAACAGATCGCGCGCTTCCGGATACAGCGCTTTCTCGGCGAACTGCAGGCCCAGGCTGTCGGCCGTCGCGGAAGATTGCGGCGGTGTGGCCAACAACCTTTTTGCCGTGGCGCGCGCATCCTCGATGCGGCCGGCTCCGAGATGGATTTGCGCAATCGCCGACAACGCGCGCTCGCTCGGCGATCGGCGCATCACTTCCTCAAGATAAGGAAGCGCGCAGTCCGGATAGCCGGCGGCAAAGAATGCAGCGCCGAGCTTGAAATAATCGCGGCGCGGAGTGGATGCCAGATAATCGCCGGGAAATGGCAGCTTCGCAGCGGCGTTAGCCGAGCGATCCATCTCGAGTTGCGCGGCGCTAGGCGGCTGCGCATAAATCTTGCGCGCTCGATTCTCCGCATCGACCAGCAACAATATCGGTTCGGTGAAACCGGTTCGATAGTCGAACAAATAGCGTCGAAAAATTGCCCAGATCGCCGAATCGGCGTCGTTCGGTTTCACGACCAGCAATCCCGGCGCTTTGCCTGGCCGCGGCAATGGAACAGGCTCCAGGAACCACGTCGTATGCAAGCGCGGCTCGTTGTCCACCGGAACGGCTGCTACTTGCGGGAAACTCGGCCGGACCGCAAAAGGCTTGGACGACACATGGTCCGAGCCTTCTTCGATGGAATAAAGTTGTCCAACTGCGAGCGATTCAAAAACTTGTTCCGGGCCCGAAGGCCAGCGGATACGAACTCTTTTGGCGACGGTGGCATCGCCCATTCCGAAATGCAGTCTCTTCGAATGCTGCGAGAGAAATCCGGATCCGGCTGCCACGAATTGCACGTGTCCATCCACTTCCACCACGGCGCCGATTGCATCGCGATTCGACTTGGTGCCGCGCAGCGAAAACGCGATGGAATTGCGATGGCCGGCGCATTGGTTCTGAAAAACCCGAACTTGCGGACCCAGCCGATTCTTAACGAGCAGATCGAGATTGCCGTCGCCATCCAAATCCGTAACCGCGTACGCCCGGCTATCTTCGGCGAAATCTAGGCCGCTCACCGCCGAATGGTCCACGAAACGGCCGTCCTGGCGGATATAGAAGACATTCGGCTCCGGCGCGCTCCACGAGCAGTCCTCCCGGATGTACTGATTAATTGCATTCCAACCGTTCTCGTACGCTTCCGCCGGACGGGTGTCCACGGGCGCATTGGCCACCACCTCGCGCCAGAAGAATCCCATGGCATCTTCGGGACCTTTGTTCGCGAGCATGCCACAGGTCACGAAAATTTCCGGCCATCCGTCGTTGTCGAAATCGTGTCCGCCGGACCCCCATGCCCAGCGACCCATCTCCACCGCTTCACGCGCACCAGCTTCTTCGAAATGTCCACCGCCAAGGTTTCGATACAGTGAGTTGCCTTTCGTGTGGCGGTGATAAGCTTCGGCCATCGCGGCGCTGTACTGCGCGGGACGGAAAGGCTTGGACGAACTGACACGCTGCCCGATGTCGCTCCACATATTGGAGACATACAGGTCGAATTTGCCGTCGCCGTCGTAATCGAACCACGATGCGCTCATCCCTGGCCCGAGATCTTCTACTCCAGCTTCCGCTGCGACGTCGCGAAATCTGCCGCCGCGATTCTGATACAAATTCTTGCGGCCAAAATCGTTTGCAACATAGAGACTCGGCCATCCGCTCTGGTCGTAATCGCACCAGGCTGCCGCGAAGCTGAAGCGATTGTTGTTCTGATCGATGCCGCTCGCCTCGGTCACGTCCTCAAAAATGCCGGAACCATCCGGCTGCAGCCGGTTGCGAAACAGATAATTCGGCGGACCGTTCTGCGCATCGTGATAGGGCGACGGATAACGGTACTGCGCTTCGCTTTGGAAGTAGATGTAAGTGCACAAATACAGATCCACCGCGCCGTCCCGATCGTAGTCGGCCGCGGCCATCCCGGTGAAAGTGCCTTGCGCAGGGCGAGCAAACTTGAAAGCATCGGTACGCGCTTCGTATCTGCCGCGGCCGTCGTTCAGCATCAGCACTGGACCGTTCGGAAACATCAACACGAGATCCTGGCGGCCGAGATTTCGCAAATCGATAAACAGCGCGGACGGCGTGTCGTCCAGAAATCCGACCCCGGCTTCTTCCGTGATGTCGTGCATTCGGCCGTCACGGAATTTGTAGAGGCGATTCGGCAGACCACCCGGCTGGCAAACGTAGATCTCGTCGACACCGTCGTTGTCGATGTCGCCAACCGCGATCCCGGTGATACCGTAAACATCGATCCCGCTTGCCGGATCGAGGCGCGCGCGCCAGAAGGGAATTCCGCGCGCGAGCTGTTCGTCGAAAGAATTTACGCCGCCAAAAACGTTGGCCGTGATGTCGCGGAAGAGCGGATCCTTCGCCGTTACTACGCGTTCCTCGGTGACGCCCGAGATCGTAGTGTCACCCGCCGGCCAGTTCATCTTGTAATAGCCAGTGCGATATTCGAGCGCGCCGTCTTTGGTCTTCCCTGGAATCTCGAATCGCACCTGATTCCCGGGCAACGGATAATACCGGCCGGGCCGCGAGGCTCGAAGACGCCGTGCCACATCCATCGCGATTTTCTCTTGGGGAAATGCGTCTTTGCCGGGCTCCAAAAATTCGCGCAGCGTTTCGTACGGCATGCGCGCCGCAGCGCTCAACCGGCCTGCAAGAGCGGCGAACGAAGACGCAGCCAGAAACTGGCGGCGATTGAAATTCACAGAGCCAGCCATTCTTTTAGCGTGCCAAAAACATTTTCGAGACGCAGTGGCGCGGCGGCGTTGAGCAACGGAAAATCGGGCGGACCAATCGCCAGCATTTCATCCGTTCCCTGCGCGACAAACAGGAACGCCGTGTTTCCGCGATATTCCGGATATTTGCCGAACTCCTGCCAGATGTATTGATGGAAAATTTCGAGATCTACGTAAGAGCCCAACATGTCGCCCTGTGTTGGAATCGGCGTGGTTGTGTCCTGATCCGCGTAAATCAAAAGACTCGAGAACGGCTTCACCTTGTTCCGGATGCCGTAGGAGATCACCGTGAGTACCGGCCGTGCCCGGCGGATCGCTTGAATGGTCGCCCATTCCACGAACGTATTGTTGATGAGCAGCGTTCCATTCCCGCTCAGCAGCGTTGCGCGCGCGAACTCCGCCAGAACCGGATCCTTCACCAACTCGCTTTCATCCACTCCGATCTTCAACTGCTTCAGGCGTGAACCTAATTCACGTGGTCCGCGAATTTGCCCGGAATCCACCACGTGCTGGACTTCTTTCATCAGCCGGGCGCGATAATTCGCGAGCCTTTGATAGCTGAGACGCACCACGCCCAAGTGCGATGGGAGCGACACCAGCCGGTCCCCTGTCTCCACAAACCAAGCCGCGTAGGGCGGACTCCCCGAGTGCGCCGCAAGAATATCCGTGAGCGCCTGAGCGCGCGCCGCCGAAGGTTTTCCCGTCAAAAGCAGCGGCAGGTAATCCGCATCATCCGGCGGCGGATCCACGGATACGCGCTTGCCGTGATTTGCGATGCGAGCCCACAATCGATCCGGACCTACCGGCAGTTCTTGCGGAGAAAGCACGACCACCAAGCGAGAACGCCCGTGCCGCGACACCTCAGCATCCAAGATTGGATCCAACTGCGCGAAAACATCGGCGATCGCCTTACGCCATTCCGGATAATTTGGCGATCGGTTCAGGAAATCCACTTGTTGCAAGGTGAACGTCCGCTTCGGCCAATTTTGATCCGTCACCCCGAGCTTACGCTCCGCGGCGCGGACGCCGGTGAACAAGCGCTCCACGGCGGCCGGATCGGACCGATCCAAAAATCCGAACAGCCGCTCGTAATAGTTCTTTTCAGCGGGAAACAGCAGCGCCCATTCCTGGATCTGCTCGAAGAAAAAAGTGGAAAATGTGACGGGCAACCGGTCGAAGAGACCTTTTTCCACCATCGCGTCCAGCGCGGGCGACAACTTTGGCGCCGGCGTCGACATTATAAAATCTCTCGCGCGGGCTGGCCTGCCAAGCCGTCCGCTTTCACGCCCAGCAGTTCCGCGGCAGTAGCGGCGACATCGATATGATGTACCGGCCGCTCCGTTTCGCCCGGCGAAATGCCGTGGCCCATCGCGAGCATCCACATGTTGCGGCAAGACGCGTCGCCGCTGCGATGATTCAGAAATCCGTTCGCGGCGTTCATGTCGCCGTCGCGGCCGAGCTCGGGCAAAATCAGGACCGTGGTGTTGTCTTTATAGTGCGGATTCGTTTGCACCTCGTCCCACAGCATTCCCGTGAGCCGATCCGTGCGTGTGACCGCCTGCAGGTAGAGCGAGTACGATCCCCAATGCGCCACGTCCATGTCCCAAAAGTTCACCAACATCAGGCGCGGAGCAAATTCGCGCATCACTTCGCGCGCGATGAAGAAAGTGAGCTCGTCCCCCGATGCCGGCGTATCCGGACCATTGATGTAATCGATCAGCGCGTGGGTTAACGTGTCGCGCACATGCTGATCCAGATCATGCCCGCCTTTAAAAATAGTCCAGCCGACGCCTTCGTAGCCTTCGCTGAGGATGCCCTCCAGTTGGTGCAGCACATTCTCGCGATTCGCCACGCCGTCGCCTTGCCGCTTGCGCACTACTTCCTTCACGGCGTCGATCAGCAGTTGTTTCGGGAGCGCGACATTTGCGCCATAGGGCGATCCCCACGCGCGGTCGCCACTCGCGCCCATGTTGGCGAAGCTCTTGTTGGTCGCGATAATCCAGGCATCCATCGCCCCGGCTTTCACGGCTTTTCTGTAGTACTCAAAGAGCGTCGGGCCCGAAGGCGGCTGGAAACCGAAATCGTCCACGCGCTGCCAGTTGCCGGTCAGGATGCTCGCAGTGGAATTGAAATGCGAGAGCACGCCTTGATTGCTGCAGGATTTGAAAAAATATCCTTCCGGACGCATGGCGGTCAGGCGAGGGATGTTGCGCAATCCATCCGGCGAAAACGTTTCGGAATAGCGTACGCCACCGCCGAACGTGACGATGATGACGCGGCTTCCCGATCGCTTGCCCACCGTTTCCGCACGCAGCATTTGTTGCGTGAGCCACGACGGAAGCACTTTCGGCGCGATGGAGAGACCGGCCAACCGGAGAAACGCCCGTTTGGTGAGGCCGAACGGCATTTAATACTCCGTGATCTCGCCGCCGTGGATTTTGCGCTTGGTCTTGCCGCCGAGATCCAGCGGCAAATCGTAGCCCGCCTGAATTTCCCCGGTCGGCGAATAATAAGACGCGATGTCGCACGCCATGCTGCCCTTGCCGCTTTCGAGAAACTCGATGGACGTCACCAGCTTCGCCGATTTATAGCCGTAGCGCGCCGGATCGATGACGCGTAGCGGCGCTCCATGCCGATCCGCAAGCGGCTGGCCGTGCATATCCATGGCGAAGAGGACGCGCGGCTTCAGCAGATCGTCGATGCTGAAATATTCATACCATTTGTCGGCGCACTCCAGCCGCACAACTTTCGCATTCTTGCGCGGCTTCGCCGTTTCGAGCAGGTGTCCGAAGCGAAAGCCGCCCCAATCGGTTCGAGCAGACCAGCCTTGCACGCAGCGAAGGCGGGAATTTTGCGACTCCCGGGGAAGACGACGCAGATCCGCGATGGACAACTCCAAGGTTTTCTCTACCAGGCCTTTGATCCGAAGTTGATAGGAAGCCGCATCGATCGGCGCCACCGGGTTGTACCACATCAGGCGGAAATTCAGCTCGTCCGCCTGATCGCTCGGGAGCAGGAGTTTAGTATCGCCGCGCAATTTCACAGCAGCGGCTGCCGAGGCTAAAAACATCCGGCGATTCATGGCTCCGGCCCTCACGCTATTTTACCTCCGCAGGCGCGGTGAGCCGTCCGTGGATTCCGCGCTGTTCCGCCGCTTTATCGGATTCTCCGAGCCGATCATAAACGCGCGAGAGATGATAATGAATATCCGGTTGGCTCGGATTCAAAGCCGATCCGCGCTCCAATTCCGCCGCCGCGTCCAAATATTTGCGCTGCTGTTCGAGGAGCGTGCCGAGTTCGTAGTGGCTCTCCCACTGATCGCCCTTGAGCGCGATGGATGCGCGCAATAATCGCTCCGCTTCCGCTGAGTCGCCGCCGCTGATGATCAAACCTCTGGCGTAAATGAACTGCGCACGTGGATCGCTTGGATTCGCTGCGGCCCATTTGCGGAAACGCTGGACCACCTGCGGCATCTTGTCGCCCGCTTGGTCAAGCATCTTGCCGAGGAAAACATAGGGTTGCTCCACTTCAGGCGCGAGATCGATGGTCCGCAGGAAAGCAACCGTTGCGTCGGCAAAGCGCCGTTGTCCGTAATACCCGACGCCGAGCGCGAGTTCCAACTGGGCGCTCTTGGGAAAGGTTTTCGAACCACGTTCAAGAATCGTTACCGCAGAATCGAATCGCTGCAGCAATAAAAACGCATGGGCAGCTTCGAAATAATATTGCTCCTGGCTCGGATCAAGTTGAACGGCGCGTTCGTATTCCGCAGCGGCCTGTTCCAATTTCCCGGCGGATTCGAGGTCGCGCCCGGCGCGCTCATGGACGTTGGCAGTCTGCGCCGGTTGTGCCAACAGGAAAAGAAGCGCGCCCAACATCAATTCAATTTTACGACTGTAGGGCGGACCAAGCCGACGTGGGCGTCGGCTGCGGACCTGGAGGTCCGCCCCACACACTCTTAGAACTGCAGCCGCAAAGCAAACTGAATGTGCCGTTCACTTCCGGCAAACGTGCTGGTCACTTTGCCGAAGTTCGCATCGCCCAGCGTGTTATCCGGAACACTGAACTGCGGCGTGTTGGCGAGATTGAAACTCTCCGCCCGGAATTGCATAACAAAGCGTTCGGTAAAGCGGAAGTCTTTGAAGAGCGAAAAGTCGAGCGTGCGTGTCGGCGGACCGTAGTTAGTCTGCAGCCCGAGATTTCCTTCCGACAACGGTCCTGGTGCCGTAACGGCGGCGATATTAAACCATTCGTTCGGACTGCGGCCGCCGGAAGGCGCGCCGTTCGGATTCATGCCCGACACAGCATCGGGCGAACATCCGCCGAAGATCCCCTGACAGCCGTTGGCGCGTAGCGTGTAGGGCTGGCCCGTATGCAGGGTGAGGATACCATTCGCTTGCCAACCGCCCACCACGAAGTCAACCACGCGGTTCATGTTACTGCCGTAAGTCATGCCACGGCCAAACGGAATTTGATAGGTGAATCCTGTAGTGAAGTTGTGACGGATATCCCAAGAAGCGCTGGCATAAGAACTCGCGAAATTCGCCGGATCTTTCGTGTACAGGCCATTCGATCCGCTCAACGTGGTTCCGCTATTCGCCAAAGCATGTCCATAGGTGTACGAAGCGATGAACTGCAGGCCGCGCGAGAGCCGCTTCTCTAACTTGGCTGTGAGCGCCTCGTAGTTTCCGTAGCCGAAGCTGGCGGTGCCGGAAATGCTGCCGATATCCGGATAAAGACGCAAGCTATTGCAGTTGATATTCGGATTTGTCGTTGCGAAGTTCGGGCAAGTGTTGAAGTCCGGCTGCAGCAACTGATGCGAAGAGTGATTGCCCTGATAGCCGACTTCGAGCGCCATCTGACCGGGCAGTTCGCGCTGAATCGCAAAGTTCCATTTCTGGACCATTGGATTCCGGAAATCGTTCGCCACTTCGCGGAACTGTAACGAAGAAGCGGGCGTAGTGGTGAAGACCGTCAATGGATAGCCGATGCTAATGCCGCCAATTGCGGCGCCGTTCGCAAAGAACGGATCGGGTTGGAAGCTGCTGACTCCCGGCGGACGATTCAACTGCGGCGACTCATTGAATGGCGCCGACTCGCCGCGATTGGGGTTGCCGCCCTGCTGCTCCTCACCGCCGTAGAAGATTCCATATGCAGCGCGGATCACCGTCTTATCCAGCACATTCCATGCAATGCCGATGCGCGGTCCAACATCCGCCTTATCCCATGGAATCAGGTACTGGGAAACCTGGCCGCGCGATACCTGGACGTTCGGGAAAAGCGCGGGATACGTGATGCCGCCGAAAGTGTACGGTTGATTGAAATTCGGAGGCAGCGGAGCATTTTGGTTCGGCCCCTTCGGAATATACAGCGTCAGGTTGTTGATGTCGAAGTTCGACTGCCGGGAGAACTGCTCGCCGATGGGCGACCACAGCTCGTATCGAATGCCGAGTTCCAAAGTGATCTTCGGCGTCACTTTCCAATCGTCCTGGCCATAGAACGCGTACGCTTTCCGAGTGGACGAGATGAAGTTTGTGGTGGAAATCTGGCCGTTGTCGATCGCCCCCAGCAGGAACGAGGCGAACTCATCGCCCGTGTCCGCGCTCAACGTGCCATTCAGGCCCGAACTTTTAAGATTCGAGGGGAAGGCCGTTTCGGTGCGGGCGAAGTTCATTTCGCCGTGGGGGAAAGGCACTTGGAAGAACGGGAACTGAATGGGCCGGAACTCTGCGCCGAACTTCATGGCATGCGCGCCCTTGTTAATGGAAACGTTTTGGATGAAGTCCCAAACGTTCGAATATTCTTTGGTCGGCAACCAGTCGTTCGCACCCACTTGGCTGTAGCGTCCCAGACCAATTTGCGGAAGACCACCGTTCAGCGTGGAAGTCGGGTCGTAGCCGCCGATCCCGACCGCCTTGAATTCATCGGTGCTGGCGTTCGCTTGCGTGCGCGCGGTCACCAGCCGGCTAAATCCAACGCGCGTTTCTGAAATAATCGTGGGAGTCCAAATTCGAGTGAACCCCAACTGAGCGTTGCGGCCCAAATCCTGTTCGCTTACGCCGTAGAAATTCGCGCCATCCAACGCCCCCTGGAACGGCGGCACGCTGCCTTTATTCGTGTTCGACCAACTGATGCTACCGAATAGGCTGTCCTTCTCGTCGATTCGATAATCGACGCGGCCGTCACCCTGATCGGTGTTCAGACTGCCGGCGGTCAGCGCGTAGTAGTCGTTCTGGGGAAAATTGCCGTTGGCGAAGGGCTGATTCGTCGCCGGATACAGCGAAGCGATTTTCGCCGCTGCCGGATCGATCAGACTGGATGGAATTTTGTTATTCGGGAAAGGAGCGCGCGTGCATCCCGCTGAATTGCAAATGGTGGAAGCAGGATTGAAAATTTCATTCTGCAGAATCGTCTGGCCGGTGACCGGATCAGTTCCAATCGCTTTTCCAAGCAATGCGGAGAAGTCGCCGCCAACCATCGCCTGCGTTGGAATGGTTTCAAATTGCCCATATCCCAGGTTCTGGATCACGCCGCCGCTGGTCTTGATTCGCGTGCCCTGATAATCGCCGAAAATGAACAACTTGTTCTTGATGATCGGACCGCCGGCCGCACCGCCGAACTGATTCTGCTTCACCGGCGGGCGTTCCACGCCGGCGAAGTTGTTTTCCCAGCGATTGGCATCCAGGTCGGTGTTTTGCAGGAACTCAAACAATGCGCCGTGGATCTGATTGGTACCCGATTTCAAATTGACGTTGACCACGCCGCCGGCCGCTCGTCCGTATTCCGCGTTGTATCCGTTCGTGAGGATCTGCATTTCGCCGATCGCTTCCACCGACGGCCCGATCACGAACGAAGTCTGATTGATGAAATCGATTACATTGACGTTGTTGTCCACGCCGTTCAGCAGGAAATTGTTTTCGCCGGTGGACCGGACGCCGTTGGCTGAAAATCCGCCGCCAGTGGCATCCCGCGCCCCGCTTTCAGCCGGAACGACGCCGGGCGAGAGTCGAGCAAGGTAGGTGAAGGTGCGCTGCCCGCCGAGCGGAAGCTCCGAAACCTCGGAAGTATTCAGGTTTGCGCCCTGCACCGTGCTTTCGGTTTGCAGCAGAGGCGCAGCCGCCATGACCTCGACCGTTTGATCGATTTGGCCGACTTGTAGAGTAATATTCGCTGCGATGCGATCACCGGGCGTGACAATGACGCCCTTCTGCTCGGCCTTGCGGAATCCTTGCACTTCTACGGTGATCGTGTACGTGCCGGGCTTCAGCAGCGGGCGTACGTATTCACCGAGTTGGGTGGTTTGCACAGTATACGAGAGACCGGTAGCGTCCTCGGTGATGGTGACTCGGGCATTAGGAATTCCGGCGCCCTGTGGATCGGTGATGGTACCCGTAATGGTTCCGAGATCTCGTTGCGCAAAAGCACAAACTGAAATCAGAATAAACACAACGAACGCACGCAACACGGCAACGTAGCGCATGTTTTCCCCTCCCAAGCAACGTGAAACGTTTACGATGTAAACGTTTCCAAAAGAATACTGCCGAATGTATATCGGAGTCAAGAGATTTTATTCGACCTGATTTTATTGGACTTGGAATAATGGGGTCGGGCGGTGTATCATTTTGCAAACCCCGAAATGTACGGAATCAACCTATGAGCATTCGCGACGTGGCCCGGCGAGCCAAGGTATCCATTGCCACCGTCTCACGCACGCTCAACAATCCGTCGGCGGTGGATTCCCAAACGGCTGAGCGAGTTAGGAAGGCGGTGGAGGAACTCCGCTACTACCCCGACAGCCAGGCAAGATCCCTAGTATCCGGACGCAGCCGAATCCTTGGCCTGGTTGTATCCGACATAACGAACCCATTCTTCCCGGAGCTGGTGAAAGGCTTTGAAGACATCGCCATCGAGCGTGGCTACGAGATTATGGTCGGTTCTACCGGTTACCGTTCCGAGCGCATGGCCGTCTGCGTCCGCCGGCTGCTGGAGCGCAAAGTGGAAGGGGTCGCCATCATGACCTCGGAACTCGACCAACACTTGATCGACCTGCTGGTCACTCGAAAAATTCCGACGGTGTTCCTGGACGTCGGCAGCGTCCACCAATTCATAAATAATATTCAGGTGGATTACGCCACCGGCATTAATCAAGCGGTACAGCATTTGCTCGATCTCGGCCACAAACGCATCGGATTTATCAGCGGGCCCCTGGTTTTGAAATCCGCCAACATCCGCCGCGCGGCTTTTCTGGAATGCCTTACGCGCACCGGCATCCTGGAAGACGAAGAGCTGGTGGCCGAAGGCGACCACACCATCGACGGAGGTCTGGAAGCGATGACGCGCCTGCTCGACGCCAAAAATCCGCCGACCGCCGTGCTGACCTCGAACGATCTAACAGCGATTGGCGCCATGCGAGCGGTACGGCGGAAAGGCTGGATGGTCCCGCGCGATGTGTCCGTGATCGGGTTCGATGACATCCATTTCGCGCAGTTCGTGGAACCGCCGCTCACTACCATCGCACTATCGCGCCGCGAATTGGCAGAGAAGGCGATCCACGCTTTATTGCAACATCTCGATCCCCATCGCAAGAAATCCGCGCACGGAGAGGAGTACGAAATAACCCCTGCTTTGGTGGTGCGTCAATCTACCGCTCCCCCGCGCAAGCGACGTCCCACGGAATAAAATCGTGCGCCGCGAAGTTTTTGCGCTTCTGATTTTTGCCAGCGCCGCCATCGCGGTCAACTCCGCAATTTCCTTCGTCGATGTCGCGCCTTCGGCCGGCCTCACGGTTCCGAACACGTTCGGCGGGAAAGCCCGCAAGGACTACATTCTCGAGACCACCGGCAACGGTGTTGCGATCTTCGATTACGATCGCGACGGCGCCGAGGATATTTTCATCGCCAACGGCACCACTCTCGGAGAATCTGCGCCAGGCCGCCATCTTCCGCAGCTTTATCACAATGATGGCCACGGCCACTTTAGCGAGGTTGCCGCCCGTGCGGGTTTCAGTGTGGAAGGCTGGGGCCAAGGCGTGTGCGTCGGCGATTACGATAACGACGGGTGGCCGGATCTTCTGGTCACTTATTACGGACACAACCGGCTGTATCGCAATCAGGGAGACGGCACCTTTCGCGATGTCACCGCGCAAGCCAAGCTGCCGTTTGACGGCACGCGTTACGGTTCGGGCTGCTCGTTTCTCGACTATGATCGCGACGGCGCGCTCGATCTCTTCATCGCCAATTACGTGACGCTGGATCTCAGCCAGACGCCGAAACCGGGCGACGGGGCGTACTGCGTGTGGAAAGAAATCCCGGTGATGTGCGGACCGCGCGGCCTACCGCTCGCGCACAATGTTCTCTATCACAACAACGGCGATGGAACGTTCACGGATGTTTCCGAAAAAGCCGGCATTCTCAAACCGGGCGGCCGCTATTCGCTGAGCGTGGCCGCGGCCGATTTTGCGAACGATGGCTGGCCGGACATTTACGTCGCTTGCGACATGACGCCCAGTCTGCTGTTCCGAAATAAGCACGACGGGACATTTGAAGAGCGCGGAGTGGCCGCCGGCGTAGCTTATAACTTTGATGGAAATCTCCAGGCCGGGATGGGCGTCGCAGTGGCCGATTTCGACGGAGACGGATTGCTCGACATCGCCAAGACCAACTTTTCCGGCGATCTCACATCGCTCTTTCACAACGAAGATGGGAAATTTTTCACCGACGTTTCGCGCACCGCAGGATTAGGATCGCGGCAGTACCTCGGCTGGGGCATTGCGTTCGTGGATGTGGATGACGACGGCTGGGACGACCTTGTTATCGCCAACGGCCACGTTTATCCGGAAGTGGAAAACAAACCAATCGGCGACAAATATCTCGAACCTACACTGCTATTCCGTAATCAGGGCAACGGCCGGTTTACCGAACTTGGCACGGCGGCCGGACCTGCGTTCGAAACGCCACGCCCAGCGCGAGGGCTCGCCGTCGGGGATCTGGACGGCGACGGGCGTCCGGAAATCGTAATCGTGAACATGAACCGCACTCCATCTCTGCTTCACAATCGCAGCCGCGGGGGAAATTTCCTGAACGTCGCCGTCTCAGGAACCAAATCTAACCGCAGCGGCATTGGAGCCAGAATCACAATTACCGCGGGTGGCCGCAAACGAAGCAGCGTGGTGATGAGCGGCGGCAGTTACTATTCACAAAACAGCTTAGTCACCCATTTCGGATTGGGGAGTGCCTCCACTGTGGATCAACTCGAAATCCGCTGGCCCAGCGGCCTGGTGCAGAGTTGGAGCAACGTGGCCGCGAATCAAAAAGTGACCGCAACCGAAGGCGCGAAGGAATTGAACCGCGCTCCCCAAGGAGGGCTCGCGCATTAATCCACCAACGCCTGGTAAGCCATCCGTTTGAACTGGCCGGCAGCGACAACATCCGTCGACGGCAAAATCTGGATCAAGAAAACGCCCACCATATGCTCCTTCGGATCGATCCAGAAGCTGGTACCCGCCGCACCGCCCCAATCGTACTCACCCTCCGAACCGACGGTAGGCGCTTTCCCGGGACCAAGATTCACCTGGAAGGTCAAGCCAAAACCGAATCCCTCATTCAGCGATCCACGATTCAAATCGCCGAGGTGATTGGACCGCATCAGCTCCACGGTCTTCCTGCCAAGAATGCGAACGTTGTCCAGCTGGCCATCGTTGAACAGCATCATCACGAACCGCGTGTAGTCGTCCATTGTCGAAACCAGTCCGGCACCGCCCAGCAACAATGTAGGCTTCGTCTTGTAACGATCCTGCGGAGGCCCCACGAATCGCTCGATTCCGCCGCCCTTTTTGGGCGCATATAGCGTCGCGAGCCGATTCCACTTCTCTTCCGGAACGTAAAACGCCGTATCCTTCATTCCGAGCGGACGGAAAATGCGATCCTCGAAAAATCTGTCCAGTGTCTGTCCCGAACATACTTCCACCAGCCGTCCTAAAATATCGATGGAATACCCGTAGCGCCATTTTGTCCCCGGCTCCTCAAACAGCGGCGCAGTCGCAAGACGACGGACCATCTCAGCGAGATCGAAGCCAGTCAGTGGAGCGCCGCCCATCACGCCCAATTTCTTGTACGCGGGCTCTCCCGATTCGTCGAGCGGGCCGGCATAATCGAATCCGGTAGTGTGCCGGAACAGATCGCGCACCTGAATCGGATGCTCGGCCGGAGTGGTGGAATAAACCCGCTTCCCATTGGCATCCTTCGAATCATGCGCCACCTGCATGTGGGCGAACTCGGGCATGTATTTGGAGATCGGGTCGGAGAGCGAGAACTTTCCTTCCTCATACAGGATCATCGCGGCTACGCCCGTTACCGCTTTCGTCATCGAATACATGCGCACGATGGAATCGGTCTTCATTTCGCCCCAATTCTCGTGAAATACAACTTTTCCGCCGCGCGCAATCAGACCTGAGGCACCCGCCATGTCGCCAGCGGCGACATGTGCCTGCATTAATGCGTGAATCCGCTGCAGCCGTTCGCGCGAAAATCCCGATTGTTCGGGAGCGCCCACTGGAAGATCCGCGGCGATGAGCAATCCGGAGACAAAAGCGAGTGTAAGGATGGTTCGCATGGACGACAATGTATCACATGTTTTCCTACGACCCGTCGATTCTCGCTGCAATTCAAAATCCGGCGCGGACCATTCCGGACGTTTTGCGGACGATGCAGACCATTGACGGTCTGTGCGTAAATGACGACGGCCTGAAATGGTTCAACGGCTTGTATCTCTCGGTGACGCAAGCCGTCGAAACCCGCGTCAACGCCGGTGGATTCCACGACCCGCCGTGGCTTGCCCAACTCGACGTGCAGTTCGCCAATCTTTACTTCGCCGCGCTACGCGCCGCATTTACCGGTTCGCCATGTCCCGGATGCTGGGCCGCGATGTTCGCGGTCCGCGGCAACATCCGCATCACGCGCATTCAATTCGCGCTGGCCGGCATGAACGCCCACATCAACCACGATCTGTGTCTGGCGATCGATGCCACATGCAAAGCTACCAATACTGTTCCGGAACACGCCAGTACACAGTACAACGACTACACTTCGATCAATCAGGTTCTCGACGGACTCATCGAGCAAGCCAAGCAGAATCTCGAAGTGCGCCTTCCGGGTGATCAACTTCCAGATTTGGTTCACCTGCAAGACTTGATGGCTGGTTGGGACGTGAGCGCGGCGCGCGAAACGGCCTGGAACAGCGCAGAAACTTTGTGGAACCTGCCGGCGCCGCTTGCTCAGACCCTGCTGGATGGAATCGACGGGTTCACAGCCGTGATCAGCAAGACGCTGCTGGTGCCGTTGCCTTAGCTACGCAGTTTGAAAAGCTTTGTCCCGTTCTGCCAAGTGATTTGACGGAAAATCTCAGGCGTCGTCAGTTGCTGCAGCAATCCGAGCGTGGCGCGCGCGACGCATTTCCCGGCCAACCGGCTCGCTTCCGGATTATTCGCCTGTGAAACGCCAGTGCCTTTGCCGTCCGCGCAACTGCAATCGCTGCCGAAGATCAGCTTACTTCGATGACGGACAATGAACGGGCGCGAGAACTCCGGATCGCGGGAAAGCGCGTTGTTTCCCGAGTTCGCCGAGATGTCCGCGTAGAGATTCGGAAAGTCGGACAGCCAGCGGTCCGTCAAGCCCCCCGGTTTGATCGGCCCCGTAGGATAGCCGCGATCCGCCGGCACGTCGGCGCTAATGTGCGCCCAAAACAGATCCGCATGTCCGATGAAATTGGTTTTCGGATAGGCTCGCAAGATTTTGTCGAACTGCGGATAGCCGGTGCCATAGGGAAGCTCGCCCGCGAAGTGTGGAAAATTCTGAATGTGAATCATCACCGGCGCCTGCATATCGGCCGCGATATCGTAGACTCGCCGCATTTCCGGTGAATCGAGCGCGAGATGATACTTCACCTCGCCGATGCTAACCGCGCCGTTCCGCAAGGCCTGTTGAAATGCCGCCGGTGTCTCAGGCTGCGCCGGATCTCCGGTGACCGATCGCGCAAACACCTTGGGACGCTTTTCCATCTCTGCGCGAGCTCGATCCTGATCCGCGACCGGAGTCAGCAGCACGGCATGCGTAACTCCGCAGCCTTGCATGTGCGTGAAGCATGCGTCCGCATCGCGACGCAGATGCAGATGCGTGTCTAATATCGGCCCGCTCCACGGCAAATCCGATTGAGACCAGAGCCGCGGCGCCGCAGCCGTGAGCAGACCCGCTTTCAGGAACTCCCTTCGCTGTATCATGCGCTCTAGTAAATCACCTTCAACGAAAACTGAATCTGCCGCGACGTGCCCGCCGTGCGAGTAATCTCCCCGAAGCCCGGCCCCAAAACGATATTCGACGGCAGCCCAAAATTCACGAAGTTGAACACGTTGAAGAACTCGGCGCGAAACTGCAGCGATGCCACTTCCCCCTGCGCATTCGTCAACAGCGGCGTATCCTTGATCAGCGCCATGTCGAAATTGTGCAAGCCAGGTCCGCGGAACGTATTTCGCCCCAGCGTTCCGAACCTTCCGGCCGGAATGCTGAAGAACTTTGTATTATCCACACCCATTCCGAAATAATCTTCCCGGACCGTGCGGCTGGTGGAAAGATCCGGCTTCGCAATTTCATCCGGACGATCTGTGCCCTGCGCTCCCACGCCCGTTTGCTGCACGCCGGAATAAACCGTGAACGGCAGCCCGCTCATGAAAGTTCCGATGCCGAGCAGTTGCCAGCCTGCCGTGAACTTCTTGCTGAACATGCGGAGAAACGGCGCGCGATCCGCGTGCAGATCCTGGAAGAGGCTGAACGCCAGCACATTCTTGATATCGAAATTCGAAACTGCTTTGTCTGCGCGCGTGTCGAAAGGATTCTGCGGCGCAACTTGCACCACGGCGCCGGAATAGCCCGAAATAAATCCGCCGAAAACCGCGCTCGTGTCATCCATCGACTTGGAAAGCGTGTAGCTGGCTTGAAATCCGAGGCCGGATGCCGTCAGATCTTTTTGCGCCGACACCTGCAGCGAATGATACGTGGAATGCGACCGGTTGGTCATTAAGTTGATCGGCCCGTATCCGCCGATAATCTGGCCCGAAGAATCGAACTGCGTGTAGGGTGCGTATTGCGGACTCGCGCCGGGATAGGCGTTCGGATAATCCGTCACCGGAAGTTTCACGCCAGCCGTGCCCACGTAGGCCGCTGTCAGCGTCGCGCCTGCAATCTTCTGTTCCACACCGGTGGTCCAAGTTCCGATGTAACCATTCTGGAAATTCGGCGCGATGCCGGAAATCGTGAGCGGGACGATCTGATGATTGGGAGAAAGCGCGGCCAGGTCTCGTTCGAACCGCAAAACGTCCATCAAAGTGTTTCCCGGCACTTTTTTCGAATTGCCGCTCGCGAAGATCGGCGATCCGCTCGGCGTGTAGACCGGCGGCAGTTCTTGCGGCGTGATGGTCAGCCCGAAAGGAATTGGCGATCCTGGCGACGCGGTGAGACGCGGATAAAACGCGTACGGCGTGCTGCCGGTGAGATAGTTGTCCTGGTAAAGATTCACTAAGAGCGTCGTGACTCCGGCGCCCGCGCGCAGCAGCGTGTTCGGCGCCGCGCGCCACTCCAGAGCCACCCGCGGACCCCAACCGTTCTTGTCCAGCTTGTACGGCGGCTTCGGATTAATCAGCAGCGTCGAACCCAGCAGTGCATTGCCGCCCAACACCGGCGCCGATGTTTGGTTATTCTTCTCGCGAATGCGCGACTCGATTTCGTAGCGCAGCCCGTAATTGAGCAGCAAGCGTTCCGTGATCTTCCAACTGTCTTGCACATACAGGTTGTATGCATCGCGATGAATACCGGCGTCGCCAATACGCGCGCCCTGCGGAAAAAGCAGCGGAGCCACGGCCGTAGTGTACGAGAATGCGCTGGCCGTGAGCAGCCCAGTTAAAGCATCGGGCAACAGGGCGCCAATCGGAATATTGTGCGCGCCGCTCAACGACCGAATCGCCACCGGTGAATAAGCCGCCCCGCCGCCGAACAAATATTGCCCATTCGGATCGATCCCGAACAGCGACGTATCGCGATTCAAGCGCGCTTCGCCGCCCGCCTGGAAGCTGTGTTTTCCGTGCGTCCAGGAAAACGTCTGCCGGAACTGCCCGAGATTGCCGAACCACGCAGTCACCGATCCGGCCGCCGCGTTGAATGCTTCATACAGACCGTCGCCGAATGTCAGCGCAGGGTCCGTTCGATCCAGCGTTGGGAATCCAGGTGTTGCGCGCGTGAAACTCAGCGACGATTGCATGGTGAGCGATGGCGATTGCGTCCGGGTGTAAGAGATCGCCGCGTTGCGCTGCTGATCGGTGAATTCGACAGCGAACAGCGGGTCCAGCGCAGTCTGGCTTGGATTGGTAGTAGGTCCGACCGTGTTCTCGAAAGTGAAGCGCGCGAAAAGCTGCGACTTGTCCGAAATTCGATGATCCAGCCGCGCGGAGAATTGATCCGACACGGTGGTGACTTTCGATGACGTCGCGTACGTTCGCGCGCCATAGGGACCTTGCAAATCGTTCGGCAGCGGATAGCGATCGATCAGTTTCTGGATCTGCGGATTCACTGGAACCACAAGCGTGTCGCCGGGAAACGCCGTCTTGTCCAAGCCTTTGCGCTCGTCCACACTCGGCACCGGCAAAATCTCCGTGGCGCTGAGCACCTGCCGGAAGCCCTGATATTCGACGAAGTAATAAGTCTTGTCCCGGCCATTGTAAAGGCGCGGGATCACCACCGGCCCGCCATTCGTGATGCCGAATTCGTTGCGGATGAACGGCGGTATCCGTCGCGGATCCGCCACCGATCGCTGATCAAAAAAATTCCGGGCGTCCAAAGCGGAGTTGCGCAGGAATTCGAATGCCGACCCGTGCTCCGAGTTGGTTCCTGATCGCGTGATGATATCGGTGAATCCAGCCGCTCCGCGCCCGATTTCGGCCGGCATCCAGCCGGAACTCGATCGGATCTCTTGCACCGCATCGACATTGAGGTTGGTGAAGGTTGCCCCGCCCATTTCGGGATCGGTGGAATCTGCGCCATCCATGGCGAAGACAGCCGCCGTGCCGCGCTGGCCGTTTACCGCGAATTGTTGCGTGAAATTCGCCGCGCCGTTCGTGTCTGTCATGGTGCCCGCTGCCAGCAGTAACAACTGGCTGAAGTCGCGCTTGTTCAGCGGCAGCGAAGAAACCGCTTTGTTCGACAGCTGCTGTCCACCGGTGCTCTGCCGCGCTCCCGGATCTTCAATCAGCGACAACGTTCCGTCCGAAGAGAGCTGCAGAACTGCTTCGAGGCCGGTCCACGGCAAATTGATTTTTCTTGGCAAGAGCGCGCTGGTGCGATTCAATTCCACCGAAACGGAATATTCGCCTGCAGCAACTGCCGGAAAGGTAAATCGCCCACTCGCGTCCGTCTTCGCGGTGGAATTCGCGCCGCCGGATCTGAGATTCACCGCGGCATTCGCGATTCCGGCGCCCGCGTTATCCCGCAGCACCCCGGCCCACGGCTTTGCGTCTTGCGGATGGATGGGTAAACAAGCGGCGAGAACAATCGCCGCCAGTACAGCAAATTTCTGTCGGAACAAGATCCAGGATACCGCGAGTATAATGGTCAATTCGCCTTCGCTATGCCTCTTCTCGTTCCGAATCGTCATCGCGGCAAACTGATTGTCGTTGAAGGCATTGACGGATCGGGCAAATCCACGCAGCTGTCTCTGCTCAGTCAGTGGCTGCGAGCCCAGCGGATCGCCGTAGCCTTCAGCGAATGGAACTCGTCGCCGCTGGTGCGCGAAACCACGCGGCGCGGCAAGAAGAAAAACATGTTCACGCCGACGACGTTTAGCCTGATCCATGCCACCGATTTCGCGGATCGGTTGGAGCGCTACATTGTCCCGCTGCTCAAAGCCGGCGCGGTGGTTTGCGCCGATCGCTACGCCTACACCGCATTCGCGCGCGACGTGGTGCGCGGCGTCAGCCGCAAGTGGGTGCGGAATCTATATAAATTCGCGGTCCGTCCGAATCTGGCCTTCTATTTTCGTGTCCCTCTCGAAGTTGCTATCGGCCGCATTTTGGGCGGCCGCAACGCCATCAAGTATTACGAAGCCGGCATGGATCTCGGCTTGAGCCGGAACGTGGAAGAAAGCTTCCGCCTTTTTCAAGGCCGCATTCTCGATGAATACGAAGCCATGATTCAGGAAGTTGGATTTCACGTAATCGACGCCACCGGATCCATTGAAGATCAACAACGCCAGATGCGCGAAATCACAACGCGCGAGCTTGGCGAGAATCTGCACAACGGCCATCTGCTGCGAGCGTCCCAGGGAGACATCGATGCTGCACAAACAGCCCCTCGAGTTCTATAGCGAAACGCTGGCCGATGTCTCGCGCGACGAGCTGCAAGGCAAGTTGATTGTCATCGAGGGACCGGACTCGGTCGGCAGATCCACCCAAGTATCGCGCCTTAGAACCTGGCTGGAACATCAAGGCCACGCGGTGCTCGATACCGGACTGGCGCGCGGAGCGCTGGCCGGCAAAGGCATCATGCAAGCCAAAGAGGGCAACACGCTCGGCCCGGTGACCATGACGCTTTTCTACGCCACCGATTTTGCGGATCGCCTGGAGAACGAAATCATCCCCGCGCTACGTGCTGGATTTGTGGTGCTGACCGACCGCTACATCTTCTCTCTGATGGCCCGTGCCATCGCGCGCAACGAGGATCGGGTGTGGATCGAAAAAGTGGCCGGCTTCGCGCTAGTGCCACACGCCGTTTATTATCTGCGCGCGGAAGTCCGCGATCTGTTGACTCGCGTAGTCCTCGGCCGCGGAGCTTTCGATTATTGGGAAAGCGGCATGGATATGCGCTTCGGCGCCGACATGCACGACAGCTTCGTCCGCTATCAAACGCGCGTGATCCACGCGCTGGATAAAATGGCCAAGCGCTATAACTTCGTTGTGGTGGATGCCAATCAAACGCCGGACCAGATTTTCCGGGAGCTACGGAGGTCCATCGGAAAGCTATTTTGAGATACGGTCATTCAGTTATTCGGCTGTTCAGTTATTCGGTTAGCGTTGCGCTGCTGGCGCAGATCCCTTCCGAGGACGCACGGAATACCCATCTTCCCGACACCAACACGCACTTCACGATGCCCGCGTATCGCACCCGCGCTGCGTGGGAAGTTCACAAGCAGAAGCTGCGCGATCAGATTCTCTTCGCCGCCGGATTGTCGCCGCTGCCTGAACGGAATCCGCTGCATCCGGTGATCTTCGGACGGCTCGAGCGCAAAGACTATACGGTGGACAAAGTCTATATCGAAATGCTGCCCGGCTACTATTTGTGCGGGAATCTCTACCGGCCGCGCGGCCGAGAAGGAAAATTTCCGGGAATCTTAGTCGCGCACGGACATTGGAATTACGGCCGCCTGGAACACCAGGTGCTGAATTCCGGACAAACTCGCGCGGCGAATCTCGCTCTCCAAGGCTATGTCGCGTTCTCCTACGACATGGTGGGCTATAACGACACCAACCAAACGCCGCACGATTTCGGCGGCGCGCGCGAAGCATTGTGGGGCTTCAGCCCAATGGGATTGCAGTTGTGGAATTCCATGCGCGCTCTGGATTTTCTGCAATCGCTGCCCGACGTCGATCCGGATCGTATCGCGATGACCGGAGAATCCGGTGGCGGCACGCAGACATTCCTGTTAATGGCGGTGGATGATCGCGTGAAATATTCCGTTCCTGTCAACATGATTTCCGCAATCATGCAGGGCGGATCGCAATGCGAAAACGCGCCCGGGCTGCGTCTGGATACCTTCAACGTGGAGTTCGGCGCCATGATGGCGCCGCGTCCGATGCTGATGATCTCCGCGACCGGCGATTGGACGCGCAACACCCCCCACGAAGAGTATCCGGCGATTCGTGCGATCTATGAGCTCTACGACCGCGCTGCCGATGTAGAAACGGTGCAAATAACCGCGCCGCACAATTATAACCAGGCCAGCCGCGAAGCAATGTACACCTTCTTCAATCACCGGCTGCAGGGCGAACGCCTAGACGTGAAGGAGCGCCAAATAGAAATCGAGAAGTTACAGGATTTGTTGGTGTGGGAAGGCCGCGCGCTGCCGCCCAACGCACTGACTTACGATCAATTGGAATCGCAATGGATCGCTTCCGCGAAAAAGCAGGCCGAGGAAACGCACGATGCCGCCACGCTACGCAAGCGATTGCGCCTCGCGCTCGCGACCGATTGGCCGGAGCACGTACTTAACGAGCGCCAAGGAGAGCGCCTTCTCTTAGGCCGTCCGGAAAAGAATGACCGCGTATCCGCAATCGTTGTCGGCAGCGGAGTTCCATCCGTGCTCGTCGTCGATCCGGATGGCGCCGAAGAAGCCGCCCGTAAAAACAAACTCGGGTCGGCGCTGCTGCTCACCGCCTTTCAAACCGGATTCGCCGTCGCCCCGCGCGACCGTTCCGCGGAGTTCTTTCTAACGTTCAATCGCAGCGACGACCAGAATCGTGTGCAGGACATCCTCACGACGCTCGCTTATCTAAAGCAGGAAGGCGCGAAAAACTTGCGCTTGGTAGCCACGGGGAAAGCCGCAGTCTGGGCGCTTTTCGCCGCCGCAGTGTCGGATGTCCCTGTGACACTGGATGCCAACGTGGAAGGCTTCACCGGCGAGGATCAAGATTACCTGGACCGTTTCTTCGTTCCGGGAATCCAGCGCGCCGGCGGATTGGAAGCAGCGCGCCGGGTTCTTGCGCGTTAACCGCTATACCCGCTTCGCCACCACCAGCGTGATATCGTCTGCCGGCGGCGATCCACACGTGAACTCCGTCACCTGCCGATTAATGGATTCGATGATCGCCTTGGCGGATTGGTTTTTCAGATCCGGCAAAATGCTCGCGAGCCGGTCCTCGCCGAACTCCTCATCCACGTCCGGACGGCACGCCTCCGTGACGCCGTCGCTGAAAAGAACCACAACGTCGCCCGGCTCGAAGCGAGACACCCGCTGTTCATACTGAGCCACCGCCAAAATGCCCAGAAGCAAGCCTCCGCCTTCCAGCTTTTCCACGGTTCCGTCGTTATGCACCAGCACCGGCGGATTGTGTCCCGCATTTACGTAGGTGATCTGATTGGTCTTTGGATCCAGCACGCCAATAAAGAAGCTGATGAACCGGTTGGCCGGTGAATTCGCCACGATAATTCGATTCAGCCGCGTGACCAGCGCCGCCAGCTCCGTGGGATCGTCGAAAAGAACCTGCACGCGCGCCTGCAAGCTTGACATCAGCAGCGCCGCGGGCATTCCCTTCCCCGAAACATCGGCGACAATCATCGCCACGCGGCCATCCGGATAAGGTAGAAAATCGTAATAATCGCCGCCCACGGTTCGGCACGCCGCGTTGTAGCCTGCCAGATCCAAACCCTCGATATCGGGAGCTTTGGTCGGAAGCAGCCGCCCTTGAATCTCGGCCGCTTGCGAGAGATCTTTCGCCAGCAGCCGTTCGGCCGCCTCCACTTCCGCCAGCCGAGTATGCTCAATGCGGATGGCCGCGATGTTCGCCATTACCGTCAGGACGTTCAGGTCTTCCTTGGTGAACTCGTGGACGAAATGGGGCGAGTCCAGATAAATCAGGCCGATCACACGATCGTCGGTTTGCAGCGGCACCGCCAGCATGCTGCGGATCTGCTGCTGCACGATGCTCATCCGTTCGGCGAATGCCTGGTCGAGCCGCGCGTCGCGCACCAGCAGCGATGTTTTCTCGTTGATCACGCGATCGCGCACCATCCGGCTGATGCGGAATCCTTCGCCTTTCGCCGCGCGCACTTCCAGATCGTCGCCTTCCACCGTCATCAAAACGCCGCGCGAAGCGCCTACCGCATCGATCGATAAATTGATGATCAGCTTGAATAAGTCATTGAGCGGCATGTTGCCGGCGAGCTCCCTGCCCGCCCGGATCAGCGCCTTCATCGCTGCCCCGCTCTCGATTTCCTTTTCATCGCTGAGCAACCCTTCGAGACTGGTGGCAACCGTGGTCGAAACTCCCGTATTCGGAGTGTTCTGCTCCACGAAGATCACGGTGTTTGCAACGGGAGCAGCCAGCTT
>Ga0070734_10002183_pt1 | contig 24904 bp, 25 predicted proteins | sample Coa_R1_8_FD_66444 | JGI IMG/M metagenome (GOLD analysis project Ga0070734, IMG submission 66444) | Surface soil microbial communities from Centralia Pennsylvania, which are recovering from an underground coalmine fire - Coalmine... | ecosystem: Environmental > Terrestrial > Soil > Unclassified ...
GGATCGGCCGTCAGCTCCTGGGCCTTTTTCTCGGCCTTCGGGGCGGCCTTGGTGGATTCACTCTTCTTGCTGGCGGCGGGGGCGGTCTTGGTCATTGATCGTTTCTTTCGTCTTGCTGACGCTTCCGTTGTTGCTGGGGACGGGACCATACCCTAAAAATATGGTTGGAGATCATCGTGTTGCCGCTGGAGGGACGAACGATCGCGCTCCCCGAGGCGCGCGAGCTGGATCGACTGGCCGAGCTGGTCGCCGAGGCGGGGGGCGCCGCGCTCCGCTGTCCGCTGGTGGCCATCCGCGACGCGGCGGATCCCCGGCCGTCCGAGGCCTGGCTGCGCGCGCTGTCGGCCGGCGAATTCGACGACGTGGTCTTCCTGACGGGCGAGGGGCTGCGGCGCCTGCTCGCCACCGCCGACCGGCTCGGCACCCGCGCCGACGTGGTGGCGGCGCTCGGCAAGGTCCGCAAGGTGACGCGCGGCCCGAAGCCAGCCAAGGCCCTGCACGAGGTCGGACTGTCGTCGGACCTGGCGGCGCCGGTGCCGACCTCGGCCGGGGTGATCGAGGCGCTGGCGGCGCTCGACCTCCGGGGCCGCCGCGTCGGCGTCCAGCTCTACGGCGAGGAGCCGAACCGCCCGCTGGTCGAGGCGCTCGAGCGCGCCGGCGCGACCGTGCGCACGGTGGCCCCCTACGTCTACGCCTCGGCCGCCGACAGCGCGCAGGTGGTGTCGCTCATCGACGGGCTCCACAGCCGCCAGGTCGACGCCATCGCCTTCACCAGCGCCTCGCAGGTCGACCGACTGTTCCAGGTGGCGGCCCTGGCGGGCGCCGAGCAGCGCCTGCGCACCGCGCTCGGCGAGGCCCGCGTGGCCGCCATCGGCCCGATCGTCGTCGAGACGCTGGCGCGCCACGGCGTCCGCATCGACGTCGTCCCCGAGAAGGGCTTCGTCATGCGGCGCCTGGTGAACGCGCTCGCCGAGGCGCTTGGCCCGAAGGCCTAGCCGGCCAGGAGCTTCTTCAGCTCGCCGCGCGCGTGCAGATCGCGCACGATGTCGGCCCCGCCGACGAGCTTGCCATCGACGTAGAGCTGCGGGTAGGTCGGCCAGCTCGAGTATTCCTTCAGCCCCTCGCGCAGCTCGGCGTCGGCCAGGATGTTGTAGGACTCGAAGGGGACGCCGACCTCCTTCAGCACGCCGACCACCGCGGCCGAGAAGCCGCACTGGGGCATGGCGGGGTTCCCCTTCATGAACAGCATCACGCGCCCCTTGGCGATGGTGTCGGCGATGCGTTGCTTGAGCGGCTCAGTCACGGTTGGCTCCTGTCTTTTTCTATCTATTTCCGACGGTATTCTTCGGGGGTTTCGGTGGTCAGCGCGAGCGCGTGGATGGGCGCGCTCGGGCCGCGCATGACCTCGCCCAGCGCCGCGTAGACCAGTCGGTGCCGGTCGATGAGCCCCTTGTCGGCGAAGGCCGACGACACGACCGTGGCGGAAAAGTGGTCGCCCCCGCCGGTGGTGTCGACCACCCGCACCTCGGCGTCGGGGAGCGCGTTCCGGATGCGCGCGGAGATGTCTTCGGGCGTCATGGCTGGGTGCGAAACCTATATAGCACGCGGCGCTATACTGGCCCCTCGATGTCGCTCCGAACGGCCGACCGATGACGCTGGGGACGCGGGTCACCGTGGTGGTGACGCTGCTGGTGGCGGCGGTGCTCGCCGGCTCGGGCTACGCCGCCCTCAAGGTGCGACGCGCCAACCTGGAGGCCGACCTCGATCGGGAGGCGCACGAGATCGCGACCGCGCTGCGCGCCGGCATCGAGCCGCTCGATCGCGCCACCGCCGACGAGACGCTGGGGGCGCGCGCGCGGGCCGCCCGCCAGCACGACGAGGCGTTCGCCCTCGAGGTCCTCTCCATCGGCACCGAGCAGCGGACCGACGACGACGCCTGGCTCCTCCTCATGCGCGCGGTCGACATCCAGGACGCGCCGGTCGGCCGCCTGTTCGACTCTTCGAAGGGACCGCGCTCGTACGCCATGGCGGTGCCGCTGTTCGACGCCGCCGCGCTGGAGCTGCCGCCCCGCCACCCCGCGCGCCACCCGACGGCCATCATGGGGATGCGGCGCGACGCCGGGTACATCGACGCCGAGGTGTCGGCCACCGGGCGCCGGATCTTCCCGCTGTTCCTGCTGGTGGTGGTCGGCGTCGCCATCGGGGTCCGGCTGGCGATCGAGCAGATCATCGTGCGGCCGCTGAAGCGCGCGCTGGAGGGGATCGACGCCGTCGGCAAGGGCGACCTGTCGCGCGTCATCCTGGCCGAGCGGGACGACGAGATCGGAACGCTGGCCGGCCGGTTCAACGCCATGACCGCCTCGCTGCGCGAGGCGCGCGAGGAGACCGAACGGGCGGCCAGCGCCCGGCTGGGCCTGGAGGCGCGGCTGCGGCAGTCGGAGAAGCTGGCCACCATCGGGCAGATGGCGGCCGAGATCGCCCACGAGCTCGGCACGCCGCTCAACGTGATCGGCGGCCGCGCACGGGCGATGGGCAAGAAGGCCGAAAAGGCGGCCGAGCGGTCGGGGTTGATCGCCATCGACAAGGCGCCCGACAGCGGCCCGGTCGGCCTCGACGCGGGCGACGTGGTCAAGAACGCCCGCATCATCGGCGACGAGGTGTCGCGCATCACCAAGATCATCCGGCAGGTGCTCGACTTCTCGCGCCCGCGCGGCCCGACCGTGACGCGCGTGCATCTGGGCGCGGTGGTGGCGGACGCGCTGGAGTTCCTGCGCGAGGCGATCCGCGGCCCGGGGATCACCGTGGAGGTCCACACCATGCCCGCGCCCCCCGAGGTGCCGGGCGATCCCGATCAGATCCAGCAGGTCTGCCTCAACCTGATCATGAACGCGATCCACGCCATGCCGAACGGCGGCACGCTGCGGGTGGCGACCGAGCGGGTGGTGCGGCGAAAAGGGGGGCTCGATCTGGCCCCGCCCGCCGAGTACGCCGCGCTGATCATCACCGACAGCGGCCCGGGCATCCCGCCGGCCGATCGCGAGAAGATCTTCGAGCCGTTCTTCACCACCAAGGACGCCGGGCAAGGGACCGGCCTGGGCCTGGCGGTCAGCCACGGCATCGTCAAGGACCACGATGGCTGGATCGAGGTCGACAGTCCGCCAGGGGGCGGCGCCGAATTCCGCGTCTTTCTGCCGTCCGGAACTTCAGTTTCGGCGACGGACGAGCCAGCGTCCGCATCCCACCTTGCCGAAATGGAATCGATCGGCAAGGATTGAATGAGACGCTCGCTCGTACCGCATGGCTGAACCCGCCACCACCGCCGCCTCCTCGAAACCCGAGCCGCTCGCGACGGGCGGCGCGGGGCGGGCGACGATCCTGATCGTCGAGGACGACGCGGCCATGCGGACCTTCCTGCGTGAGGTCCTGGAAGAGGACGGCTACACGGTCGAGGTCGCGCCCGGCGGCCGCGCCGGCGTCGAGCGCGTGCGCCAGGGGGGGATCGACCTGGTCGTCTCCGACGTCAAGATGCCCGACCTCGACGGGCTGGACATGCTGCGCGAGATCAAGGCGGTCAGCCCCTCGCCGCACGTCATCACGATCACGGCGTTCGGCTCGATCGACACCGCCATCCGCGCCGTCAAGCTGGGCGCCTTCGACTACATCACCAAGCCGTTCGACGTGGACCAGCTGAACCTCTCGGTCGGCAAGGCGCTGGCCGAGCGGGCGCTGCGGTCGGAGGTGGCGCGGCTGCGCGACGAGGTCCAGAAGAGCTATCGCTGGGGCAACATCATCGGCCGCTCGGCACCGATGCAGGAGATGTTCGGCGTCATCCGCCGCCTCTCGGGGTCGTCGATCACCGTGCTCATCACCGGCGCCTCGGGGACCGGAAAAGAGCTGGTCGCCAAGGCGATCCACTTCAACAGCCCGCGGCGCGAGCGGCCGTTCGTGCCCCTCAACTGCGCCGCCATCCCCGACACGCTGCTGGAGAGCGAGCTGTTCGGGTACAAGCGCGGCGCGTTCACCGACGCGCGCGTCGACAAGTCGGGCCTCTTCGTCGAGGCCGACGGCGGCACCATCTTCCTCGACGAGATCGCCGAGCTGTCGCCCACGCTGCAGGCCAAGCTGCTGCGGGTGTTGCAGGAAGGCGAGCTCCGGCCGCTCGGCGCGGCGCGCAGCGAGAAGATTGACGTCCGCGTGGTGGCCGCCACCAACAAGGACCTCGAGACCCGCCTCTCGAACGGGACCTTCCGCGAGGATCTCTACTACCGGCTCAACGGCGTCCACATCCATCTGCCGGCGCTGCGCGACCGCCCCGAGGACATCCTCGACCTGGCCGAGCACTTCCTGGCGCGCAACGCCACCAAGGCCGGCAAAGAGGTGCGCGGGTTTCACGAGACGGCGCGCAAGGCGTTGCTGGCCTACGGCTGGCCGGGCAACGTGCGCGAGCTGGAGAACGTGATCGAGCGCGCCGTGGCGCTGACCGAGAGCGCGCTGGTGCAGTCGGAGGATCTGCCCGCCATCGTGCGCGAGCGGCGGGCCACCAGCGAGGACGACCTCGGCGCGGCGGTGGCGCGCGGCCTGACGCTGGACGAGCTCGAGCGCGAGTACATCAAGCGTGTGCTGACGGCTGAGGGGGGCAACAAGACGCGCGCCGCGCAGCGGCTGGGCCTCGACCGCAAGACGCTCTACCGCAAGCTCGAGGAGTACGCAGCCGGCGGAACCCCGCCAGCCGACCCAGAGAACGGAGGATCGCGATGACGGATGGAAGCTCGTCGGTCAGTCTCGAGGCGCTCGCCCAGCCGAGCCGCGATCTGCTGCGGGCACCGGCCTCCGGCCAGCCCTGCGTCCACTGGCGGCTGCGCGTGGTCGAGCACCTGACCGCGCGCACGGAGCTGGTCCACGATCTCGCCTCGCCCGATCCTTTCGAGCTGGCCTGGGGCGGCGCCCCCGACGGCGGACGCGCGCCGGTGCGCATTCGCCTGGATCCCGAGACGGCGCGCATCGAGGCGACGCCGACCCTCCACCGCGAGGGGACGCCCGGCGCCGAGGCCGTCGCGCGCGCGTTCGGCTTCCGCGGCGTGGTGGCCGTCGAGGAGGTGGTGATCCGCGCCGGCGAGACCGTCACCGCCGACGGCCTCCTGCACGATCTCAGCTTCGGGGCGGGTCCGTTCCGCGGCCCAGAAAACACCCTCGCGCTCAGCGAGGCGACGGTCCGCGTCCCCTCGCGCAGCCTGGCGCCCGCGGTGCTGATCCCCTGGGCGTTCGGAACTGCCGCCATCCTGCTGGGCGGGATGGGGCTCGCCACCTGGGCGGCCTGGCGCCACCACGTGGCCCACTTCCCGCACGGGGCCAGCGCCTGCCGCGTGGGTCCGGCCCCCGCCGCGACGTCGGACCGGATGTCCCGGCCCGACGACTCGCGCCCCGTCTTCCCGTAGGGGTCGGCGGACAGGCTACTTCGTCGCCGGCGGCGTCGTGGCCGCGGGCGGCGTGGCCGTGGCCGGCCCCGGCGAGGGCGCGCGGCAGTCGCGGCTCAGACGCTGGGCCAGCGCGATCCCCTCCTGGTCGCCGCGGGCGAGGTTCATGTACTCCTGGAACGCGACGCGCGCGTCCGGGCACTGCCCCGCCTCGGCCAGCAGGTGCGCGCGCCCGAAGGCGGCCACCGACTGCCCCCAGCGGTCATACGGCGCGAAGTGCTGCTGGGCGGCGAACAGCGCCGCGAGCGCTCCGTTGAGCTCACCCATCCGCCCCAGCGCCATCCCCTTGTTGTAGTGAGCCCAGGGGTCCTTGGGATCGGCTCGGATCGCCTCGTCCGCGAGCCGCAACGACTCCTGCGGATTTCCGTTCATCGCGGCCGTGGCGGCGCGGCTGGTCAGCTCGGCCGATTGCGGCGTCGACGCCTCGGCCCTCACGGTCTCCGGCGGCCGCGGCGGCTCAGCCGGTGCCGGCGCCGTCGTCGGCGTGGGCGACGCCCCCGGCGCCGACGGGAGCGGCCCCTGCGCGCGCGCGATCCCGCCGAGCGCCAACAACCCCATTGCAACCATCGCCATCCGCCTCATGACCCAGCCTCCTGGGCCCAACGTAAGCATCGACGGGCGCCGGAGGCGGCGCGGCGGCCGGCTCAGCCGGAGACGGACGGGTCGACCACCCGGCCCGCGAACAACAGCGCCCCGGTCGGCTCGTGCACGATGAAGAAGAGAAAGGGTCGGTCGACGACCAGCCGCGTCTGGATCGAGACGGAGGTCCCCACCCCGACGCCGGTCGCCGCGGCCGCGGTGGTCCCCTTCTCGTCGACCGCGATGACCGCCTGATGGAAGACGTCGGTGACCATCAGGTCCGTGGCGCCGTCGATGCCTGAAAAATCGGCGGCCGGCGAGAACGCGGCCGACATCCCCAGGGAGGACAGCGGCCCGGAGAGCGCCGTGGCCTTCGAGAACTTGAAGCGCGGCATCGTGACGGCGCCGAACGTCTGCTGCGCCCCCAGGATGGCGGCCAGCGAATCGGCCGTCAGCCCCTGCTCGAAGCTGTCGAACGTCCCGGCGTCCGGCACGACGACGAACATCGCCGTCGTGTTGCCGTCGTACGGCAGCACGGCCGCGCTCCACCCGGTCCCCGACGAGACGAACCCGTTGTCCATCCCCGACATCATCGGCACCGTGACGTCGCCCGCCGCCGCGTGGAAGGTCCCGCTGGGGCTGTTCGGGTCGAACGGCGTCACCCAGTCGCCGTGGAAATAGACGGCGTTCGCCAGCACGAGGCGGGTGAGCGTGTCGATCGATCCCATCGGGAACAGCGTCGGGATGAGGCCCTGGGTCTGGTCGGAGATGGCGCCGTTGATCGCGGCGCGCGCGCTCTCGGGCGCGCCGATGAAGTCGACCAGGTGAACGCCGGCGCCGTAGTCGGTGGCCAGGACGTCGAGATACGCGGGGAGAATCGTGAGGTCCTCCTGCGCCCACAGCGAATCGGCGAGCGTGAGCTGGAACGTCCCCCCGTCGGCGCCCGGCGGCGGCGTGGTGATCGCCAGGTCGGCGGCGTCGAAGGCGGCGTTCAGCCGATCGAGCGGCAGGTTGAAGTGCAGCGCCGTCGCCATCCCGGCCGCCGTGTCGCCCGCGGCGCCGTTGTAGAGCATCGCCAGCGCGATCGAGATGCTGGTCGGCGAGAAGACGATGTTGTCGTCGCTGCCGGCGCCTGCGCGCAGCGTCTGGTAGAGCGAGAGCGCGAAGGCGCGGTCGTCGCTGGCCAGCTGGGCAGCGTCGTCCGTCGACACGGACGGGTTCGTGTCGCGCGGCAACGAGGACTGCGCGACGTTCACCGGCGTCGACCCGCCGCCGCTGCTGCACGCGGCGAGCAACGCCGCCGCCAGGACGACCGATCCCGATCTCCACCGCCCAGGCTCGAAGGTCTTCATGCCCGCCAGCGGAGCAATTGGCGGGCCAGCAGGACGACGCGCGGAGCCTGGGGTTGGCCGCCCGGCGCGTCGAATTTCTGAGGCCCGCCCGCGGCGCAGGTCACGATTTCGAGGGCGGCTGCGCGTCGGGCTGGACCTCGGGGCGCGCGTCGGCGAACGCCGGCAGCGCCGTGCAGGCCGCCTCGATCCGCAGCAGCGTGGGGAACGCCGCCACGTCGACGCCGTAGCGGCGCCCGCCGTAGAGCTGGGGAACCAGGTAGACGTCGGCGATGGTCGGCGCGTCGCCGACCAGGAAGGTCCCCGCGGTCTCGGCCGCCAGCGACTCCAGGGCGGCGAGGCCCCGGGCGTTGTAGTGACGCGCGACCTCGGCCGGCTCGGCGACGCCGCTGCCGCGCAGCCGCTCCTGCAGCGACAGGTTCTGGAACGGCTGGATCCCGGCGTTCACCATCTCGGCCAGCTGGCGGGCGCGCGCGCGCAACCAGGGGTCGGCAGGGAAGAGCGGCGGCGTCGGGAAGCGCTCGTCGAGGTAGCCGAGGATGGCCATCGACTGCGTGAGCACCCGCGCCCGCCCGCCGGCGTCGTCCACCACCAGCACCGGGACCTCCGAGAAGGGGTTGAGCGCCCGGAACTCGTCGGTGTGCTGCGCGCCCCCGCCGTGCGGAGCGAGGTTCACGAACCGCCGCTCGAGCGCGACGCGCTTCAAGTTGAGCGCGATGCGCACCCGCCAGGCCGAGCTCGAACGCCAATAGTCGTAGAGGATCAAACGCTGACCACCCGCTGGGCGATGCGGCCGAAGATATCGCGCCCGTCGGCGTCGCGCATCTCGATGGCCACCGCGTCCCCGGCGGCGAGGAACGGCGTCGTGGCGACGCCGCCGGCGATCATCTCGCGCGCCCGCAGCTCGGCGAGGCAGGAGACGCCGCGCGCCGGGTCGGCGTTGGAGACCGTGCCGCTGCCCAGGATCGTCCCGGCGGTGAGCGCGCGCGTCCGCGCGGCGTGCGCGACCAGATCGAAGAACGAGAAGTGCATCTCCGTGCCGGCCTCGGGGTCCCCGCACAGGTGCGAGGCGCCGCCCGCGCGCTTGAGCGTCGTCCGCAGCGGCAGGTGCAGGCGCCCGCCGCGCCAGGCCTGCCCCAGCTCGTCGGGCGTCACGGCGAACGGCGAGAACGCGGTGGCCGGCTTCGACTGGAAGAACCCGAACCCCTTGGCCAGCTCGCCCGGCACCAGGTTCCGCAGCGTCACGTCGTTGGCCAGCAGCACGAGGCGCACCGACGCTGGCGCCTGGGCGGCGGAGGTGCCGCGCGCGACGTCGCCCAGGATGACGGCCACCTCGCTCTCGAAGTCGAGCCCCCAGTCGGGATCGCCGAGGTGCAGGTCGTCGCGCGGCCCCAGCAGCACGCCCGAGCCGCCCTGGTAGATCAGCGGATCCTGCTCCAGCGTCGGGGGCGGCGTGGCATTCCGCGCCTTGCGCACCAGCCGGACGTGGTTGAGGAACGCCGAGGCGTCGATCCATTCGTACGCCCGCGGCAGCGGGGGGCCGAGCCGCGCCTCGTCGAAGCGCTGGGCCGTGATCTCACCCTTGTCGAGGCGCGCCGCCAGGGACGCCAGCGCCTGGCTGGCCCGCGGCCAATCGTCGAGCGCTGCCTGGAGCGACGGGACGACCTCCGCCGCGCGCGCGAACGTCTTGCCGTCCCGCCCCACGACCAGCAGAGCCCCGTCCCGCGTCCCATCTCGCAGCGTCGCCAGCCTCACCCTGCGAGTGTAGTAAGCTCCCGCGCGATGGCCAAGGACCCCATCGACCCCGAGACGCTCAAACAGGAACTGGCGGCGCTGCGCACCAAGATCGACGCCGCCGACGACGAGATCCTGCGCCTGCTCAATCAGCGCGCCGAGCACGTCCGGCGGGTGGCCGACCTCAAGACCGCCATCCAGGTTCCCTTCTACGTCCCCTCGCGCGAGCGCCAGATCGCGGAGCGCCTCGCCGCGGCCAACCCCGGGCCCTTCCCCACCGAGTCGATCCGCTCGGTGTTCCAGGAGATCTTCAGCGCCTGCCTGACGCTGGAGAAGCGGGTGCGCGTCGCCTACCTCGGCCCGGAGGGGACCTTCTCGGATATCGCGGTCAAAAAGCAGTTCGGCCTCTCGGCCCGCTCGGTCCCGATGGGGACCATCCCCTCGGTGTTCGAGGAGGTCGAGCGCGGCAACGCCGATTACGGCGTGGTCCCCGTCGAGAACACGACGGAAGGGATGATCACGCACACGCTCGACACCTTCCTCGACAGCGACCTCAAGGTCTGCGCCGAGATCGCGCTGGAGGTGAACATGTGCCTGCTGGCCCGGCCGGACGTCACCGTCGCCCAGATCGAGCGCGTCTACTCCATCCCCGTGGCGCTGGCCCAGGTCCGGCGCTGGCTCTCCGCCAACTTGCCGAACGCCACGCTGGTCGAGTCGCGCTCGACGGCCGAAGCGGCCCGGCTGGCCCGCGACGACGCGCGCGGGGCCGCTGTGGGGTCCGAGCTGGCGGCCAAGCTCAACGAGCTGGTGGTGCTGCGTCGAAAGATCGAGGACCTGGCGCACAACATGACCCGCTTCCTCGTGCTGGGGCGCGACCAGGCCGAGCCGACCGGCAAGGACAAGACGTCGCTCCTCCTGGTGACGCGCGACGAGGCCGGGATCCTCTACCGGGTCCTGGGCGCCTTCGCGCAGCGGGGGCTCAACATGACCAAGATCGAGAGCCGCCCCTCGCGGCGCCGCGCCTGGGAGTACGTCTTCTTCGTCGACATCGACGGCCACGAGCGTGACGCGCCGGTCGCCGCCGCCATCGCCGACGTCCGCCAGGCCTCCGAGACCGTGAAGGTGCTCGGCTCGTACCCGCGCGGCGACGCCCGGGCCTGACGACGGGCGCCGGCGCGACGTTTTCACCACGGAGCGTCGCAACAGCGCTTAGCCCGCGGAACGTCCGCAGGTCGGCGCCCTCGCCGGCTCGTCCGTGAACGCTGTTGCGGATCTCGCAACAGCCGCTTGGCTCAAGGGGTTTTTCGGCTTGGCCGATGAACCGTGGCAGATGCCGAAGCGGATCCTCATCGTCGACGACGACCCCACGCTGGGCGCCGAGCTGGCGCGCCTCGGGGCGGGCGTCGACGCCGAGGTGACCGTCTGCGCCGGCGCGGCCGAGGCGATCGGCCGGCTGGGCCAGGCCGGCACCGACGAGAAGATCGCCCTCTGCGTCGTCGATCTCGATCTCCCCGACGGTGAGGGGACGGCGGTGGTCTGGAAGGCCCGCGCCGGCCGCCCGCCGATCCCGACGGTGGCGCTCACGGCGCACGGCGCGGGAGCGGTCGAGGCGCTGCGCGCCGGGGCCGCCGAGATCGTCGCCAAGCCCTTCTGCCCGCTCCGGCTCACGGCGCTCCTGCGCCGGCTCATCGAGGGGAGCGGGCGCCGCGCGACGGGCGGGGCCGAGGTGATCGGCGACCACCCCGGCATTCGCGAGGCGCTGGCGCGGGTCGAGCAGATCGCCGCCACCGACCGGCCCATCCTCCTCGCCGGGGAGACCGGGACCGGCAAGGAGACCATCGCGCGCCTCGTCCACGGCGCCAGCGAGCGCCGCGACGGACCGTTCGTCACGGTCAACCTGGCGGCGATCCCCGAGCAGCTGGCCGGTGTCTCGGGCGACCGTGAGTGGCCCCGCGCCGGCTGGATGGCGGCGGCCAAGGGAGGGACGATCTTCCTCGAGGAGATCGACGAGCTGCCGCTGCCGCTCCAGCGGCGCGTCGCGCGCTCGCTGCGCGAGCGGCGGGTCACCTCGCCCGAATGTGGCTCGGTCGGTTCGGTCGGGTCGGTCCCGCTCGAGGCGCGCATCGTCGGTGCCACCTGCGGCGACGCGGGCGCGCTGGTCGCCGCGGGCCGCCTCGACCACGAGCTCTACGAGCTGCTCGCCGAGACGACGATCGCGCTGCCGCCGCTGCGGGACCGGCGCGAGGACATCCCCGCGCTGGCCGAGCACTTCCGCCGCCTGGTGAACGTGCGCGAGGGACGGCGGGTCCCCGGGTTCGCGCTCGACGTCATGCGCCGGCTGTCCCAGCACGACTGGCCGGGGAACGTGCGCGAGCTCGAGCACCTGGTCGAGCGGCTGGTCGTCACCGCCGGAACGCGGATGGTCGTGATGAAGGACCTCCCCTCACACCTGCGCATCCAGGTGATCGACTTCGAGCGCGCGACGCGGCGCTTGCCGACGACCGGCCTCGATCTGCGGCTCCTGCTCACCGAGCTCGAAGAGCGCTTCATCGCCGAGGCGCTGGCCCGCACCGGCGGCAACCGGAATCGCGCCGCGGAGCTGCTGGGCCTCAACCGAACGACGCTGGTCGAGAAGTTACGCCGGCGATACGTCGCCTGAAGGAACACAAGGCACACACTGTCCGTCGGTGCGCGCGGCGCTCGCTCACCGCCGCCGACCGACGCTGTCGTCGGGATCCTGGCGACCGTCACCCGGTTGACGGCGTCAAGAACCTGGAACCGCCAATCCGTTGACGGTCGTCGATCTGCGACGCGCGAACTCCGCGCGCGATGCGGCCTCTGCCTGCCATGAACGTGGCACGCGATGTGCTCATGCAGTTCATCATGCCCACGTCGCCGAAGCGCAAGACTGCCGCCAAGAGCTCCTCGAAGAAGTCGGCCAAGAAGGACCTCACCGCCCGTCGCAACGAGTACGCGGCGAAGTTCTTTCCCTACATCGAGAAGGTCGCGCGGCGGCTGGCGCGGCGACTGCCGGCGCACGTCGAGATCGACGACCTGATCTCGTCGGGCGTGATCGGCTTGATGGAGGCCGCCGAGCGGTTCGACCCCTCGCGCGTCGACCGCTTCGAGGCCTTCGCCGAGTTCCGCATCCGCGGCGCCATGCTCGACGACCTCCGCTCGCGCGACACGCTCTCGCGCGACATGCGCCGCCTCTCGAACGAGCTGCGCGACGCCACCCGCCGCCTCGAGGCGCAGCTGGGCCGCACGCCCGACCACGAGGAGATCGCCAAGCGCCTCGGCGTCGGCGTGGAGGAGCTCTACGCGCGCCAGCAGAAGCTCTCCGGCTCGTCGGTGGTCGGGATCGACGACGCGGGCCCCGACCTGCTCGAGCGGACGGGCGATGCGACGGCCGACGATCCGTTCGAGATCGCCTCGCGCCGCGAGATGCTCGACCGCCTGGTGGCCGGGATCGGCGGCCTCCCCGAGAAGATGCAGCAGGTGCTGTCGCTCTACTACTGCGACAACCTGAACCTGAAGGAGATCGGCTCGGTCCTGGGCGTCACCGAGTCGCGCGTCTGCCAGATCCACGGCGAGGCGACGCGCCGGCTGCGCGATTCGTTGGGTGAGCTGGCGGCCGAAGCGGCGGCCTGAGCCCGATTCCGCGGCCTAAGCCAGCGAAACGTAAGCGCTTTGACGGCGGTCCCAGGGCGGACCGCCGTCGGCGTTTTTGGCCCTAAAGGCAAAAGCGACATCCGCCGATGGTGTAGGCATGAGCGACACCAACAGATACATGACGCACCGTCGGTCCGCTGTCCGTGCGTCTGGCGCTCCGGTCCAGTCGTCGACGGTCAATTCGCCCGCGCGCGTCGAGGCGCTGCGCCGGCTGGTGGCCGCCGGCCAGTACCAGGTGAGCCCGCGCTGGCTGGCGACCAAGATCTTCAACGCCGCCGGCGTCAAGCTGCCCGAATAGCCCTCGGGCGCGGCCCGCGTCAGGCCCCGGCTGTCAGCCGTTCGGGCCTTCGACCAATCCGATCACGTTTCCCTCGGGGTCGCGGAACTGTCCCATGACCACCATCCCGAGATCGGTGCGCGGCATGACCGCGTGGCCCCCCAGCGCCGCCGCCCTCTCCAGCGCGGCGTCGATGCTGGGCACCCAGACGTAGAACGTCGCGCGCGGCGCGTCCATCGTGCTGCCGATGCCGCCGCCGATGGAGGCGCCCCCGGCCCCCTTCACCATGCCGTATCCCATCGGGTTGCCGGCGTCGACGTCCCACCCGAAGAGCTCGCCGTAGAACCGCTGCTGCGCGGCCGCGTCGCGCGCCTGGATCTCCCAGTGAACGACGCCCGGACCGGTCAGCTTCGCGGGGGCGGCGGGCGTGGGCGCCGGAACGCGCTCGACCGCAGCGGCCTTCTTCCCCGACTTGGCCGACGGTCTCCGGGCGACCTTGGCTGCCTTGGCCCCGCTGGCAACCCTCGGCTTCCCCTTGGGCTTGCCCGCAGACTTGCTGTTGGACTTCCCCGCAGATTTGGCCTGGGACCTCGTCCGAGACTTCGCCTTCGCCATCGCCGTCTCCTCCCGTCGGTTTGACGGGAATCATCGGCCTTGGCCGGAGACGACGCTACTGGAAAGGGCTAGGGCTGGACGGCCGGCTCGCCCGGCCGGTGCGGAGCCGATTCGGCCGGCGCCATGGCGGCGTTGGCGATGGCCAGCTCCTTCGCCGGGGGGACCGCCGTGTTGAGGTAGTTGTTCAGGAAGCAGGTGAAAAGCGCGGTGAAGGCGCCTGCGATCCACAGCGCGCCGAAGGCGACGCCCGCGAACGGAAGTCCGAAGAGGGGCGGGCCCTTGGTGTCGGTGCTCATCGCCTCAAGTAGCTAGCACGAAAGCCGCGCCCAGACCAAGTCGTGATCGGAGCCCGGGGTGTCGACCTGACCGCGGCACAGCGCCGGGAGGTTGGTGCAGACGACGTCGTAGCGGCGCGGCAGATCGATCCCCAGCTTGCCGAGCACGACACCGATCTGGTGGGGGATCATCGGCTCGTCCTGGCGGGCGAAGCGGTGGGTGGGACCGGGCTCGGGATCGTCGGCCCCGAAGGCGGCCAGCGGCGCCAGCAGCGCGTCGAGCGCCCGGCGCCCGCGCCGCCAGGAGAAGGCGTTGGTGTCGCCGCAGGCGACCAGCCGGCGCTCGAGCCCGCGCCCGGAGAGCGCCGTGGCCAGTGCCGCCACCTGCATCGCGCGCTGGCGCTGCCCACCCGCGGTGTCGAGGTGGAACGAGAGCGCGGTGAACGGCTCGCCTCCGTCCAGCCGCAGCGCGGCCCACAGGGCGTGCTTCTGCTTGGTCTTGCCGCCGACGATGTAGCGCCGCTCGAACCAGGAGAGCGACGCCAGCCGGGGCAGCGGGATCAACCCCACCGCGTCGCAGGCGAGGCGCCGCCCGTCGACGATCAGCGCCAGTGCTGGAGAAGCCTCGTCGCGCACCACCCGGTAGGGCGGGCCGAGCGCGGCGGCGATCCGGGCGCTCGGGCGATCGTCCCCCGTCCCGCGCAGGAACCGGTCCTCCTGCAGGCAGAGCAGATCCAGCCCCTGGGCGTCGCGCAGCGCCAGGTGCTCCGCCACCAGCGCGTCGAGGTGGCGGCCGTGCATCAGGTTGTGGGTGGCGACGACGATCGCGGCTGCGGCGGGCACGGCGCCCGCCAATCTCTCACGAGGCGAGCCCGGCCAGATCGACGACCAGCACGTCGCCCTCGAGGTGGGTCGACGGCGCCGACAAGGGACGCGTGGCCGGCCCGGCGATCACGTGTCCGTCGGGGCCGAACTTCGATCCGTGGCAGGGGCACTGCCACTCGTCGGCCCCCGCGTTCCAGCCGACGACGCACCCCTTGTGCGTGCAGTGGGCGGTGATCGCCCGCCAGGCGCCGCCCGGCTGCGGAGCGAGCAGCAGGATGTCGGGATGGCCACCGCCGGGCTTCACCTCCCAGACCTCGCCGGCCTGCGCCCGAGACAGCGCGGACGCCGAGATGCTCAGGCGATCGCCGTCGAGGCGCTGGTCGGCCGGGCCCAGCAGCGGATGCTTGGCGCCGCCCTGGAGGACCGCGCACCCGGCCAGCGCGGCGCAGGTCACCCCGCTCTGCGCCAGCACCAAGAGCTCACGACGCGTGACCTTGGAGTCCATGGCCCGCGAACATGAGCATCGTTCGCGAACCTGAACAGGGAGGACGCGCGCCGCCGAGCTCGAGCTGCCGATGGGCGTCGATGGGATCGTCCCATCACCTTCCGGTAACCACGATGTCCGTCCGGCGGTTCAGGGCTCGGCCGCCCTCGGTTTCGTTGGAGGCGACGGGGTTTTCCTGGCCCAGCCCCGCCGTGGCGACGCGCGTGGGCTCGATCCCCTTGCCGCCGAGTAATCCCTTTACTGTCTCCGAACGGTCACGCGACAGGTCCAGGTTGGAGGCCGCGGTGCCGACGCTGTCGGTGTAGCTCTCCACGCGGATGGTCGCGGTCGGGTAGGCGCGCAGGATGGCCGCCACCTCGTCGAGCGTGGTCATCGACTCGGGCGTGAGCTGGGTCGAGCCGAACTCGAAGTTCAGCGGCGCCAGCGTGAAGCGCGCCGGCGTCGCCTGCGAGCCCGCCATGAAGGCCGCCAGATGCTGGGTCGGCGAGCCCTGCCGGACCGTCAGCCGCTGGCCGTTCGGCAGGCTGAGCGGTAGGGTGGCGCCGCGCATCGTCTCGGCGGGCAGACCGCCGATCGGCACCACCCGTACCACGGGCCGCCGCAGCGCCCGCATGAGGGGCAGCGCGATCAGGAACAGGGCGCCGAGGAGCACGAGCGGCGCCAGCCAGCCTCGGCGCTCGCCGCCCGCCACGCGGCGGATGGCGGGCTCCCCGGCCACGCGCGACCGCTCGACGATCTCCGGCCGCTCGACCACCTCGGGCCGCTCGACGGCGCGCGCCGGCTCGACCGCGCCAGGCCCGCCGGCGCGGGCGCCGTCGAACAGCGAGGCGACCGGCGCCGGCAACCGGCGGACGAACTCGCCGCGCTGCTCGCCCAGCATCGCCTGCAGCCCCCCGGGGTCGAGCCGTTCGGCGTTGCGCCCGATGGCCAGCAGGGCCGCGCCGGTCGCGCCGCCGAGCAGCTGGTGCGCCGAGTCGGCCTTGATACCGCTGGCGCGCGCGACCGCCTCGGCGATCTTCGAACCGCGGGTGCCGGTCTCGGTGTCGAACAGCGTGGTGCCCTGCTCGCGCCCGGAGGTCGAACCGAGGAGCGAGGAGACGCTGTCGGTCCCCGCCCGGTTGGCGTCGATCCCGCGGATCATCCGGGTGAGGTGCGCCGCCCCGCTGTCCGAGGAGGCCACGTCCGACAGCGCCGTGAGGGCCGACGGTACCGAGGTCGAGACCGCCGATCGGATGTGCTCGTCGCTCTCGCCGAGCTGCAGGGCCGCCCGGTGGATGACGTCGGGGGTGATTTCACGGTTCACGAGCCCGAGCAGATCGGGCGTCGACAGAGCTCCGTTCATGGGCGCACCTCGCTTTCGCCTTTGGCTCGTGCATCCGTCGGGCCGAGCGGAACGCGGCCGTACGGACGGCCCCCCGGTTGCAGCTTTTCACGATGTGAGGAGGTGACCGATGAGGTGGAGCCGAAACGAGGTACGCGCAGGAATGGCTGTCACCAGCACGAAGGGCGAGCGCCTCGGCAATGTCATCCGCACGGGCGCCGAGACCTTCGTGGTCGAGAAGGGGGTGTTCTTCCCGAAAGACTATGAGCTTCGCTACGACCACATCACGGCGCTGACCGGCGACGAGATCAGCTACTCGCTCTCCGACATCGACTCGCGCTACTCCAGCGCTGAAGCGCCGCGGGCGGCGGCCGGCGCTCCGCTGGCCGCCTCGGCCGCCTCGGCGGCGGCGACCGCCAGCGCGCGGACGGCGGCAGCCACCTCGGCCACCAAGGGGAGCAAGGAGGAGGTCCGCATCCCGCTGATGGAAGAAGAGATCGGCATCGAGAAGGTGGCCCGCGAGACGGGGCACGTCCGGATCAAGAAGACCGTCAAGACAGAGGAGAAGCACTTCAGCGTCCCGGTCACGCGCGAGGACGTGGTGATCGAGCGGGTGAGCGTCTCCGACGGCGACGGCGCGCTGGCGCCCGAGCTGGCCTTCCAGGAGCAGACGCTGGACCTGCCGCTGCACGAGGAGGACGTCCGGGTAACGAAGCGGTCCCACGTCCGCGAGCAGATCGTCGTGCACCCGGTCGTGCAGGCGATGGAGAAGGAGGCCACGGCCAGCCTGCGCCATGAAGAGGCCGAGATCGAAGACACGCGCGGTCGCGCGTTCCGGGGCGCGGACGGCTCGGTGACCCGACCGGGGTACGGCGCCCCGGGCAGCAGCAGCCGCTGATGGACGGCCGCATCGAAGACGCCCGTCGCCGAGAGCCGACCGGTTGATGGGCGTTCGCGCGTTGCGCCGACACGCGCGCGCCTGACACGGATGTCGCGCTCGCGCCCGCCCGGCAGGGCGCGCGCGCGGCGAGACCGCGTGATTCCGCGCTCCACCGCTGGCACGACGGTTGCCTCGGTGGTTGGGTCGCATGCGGATCTTTCTCGTCGCCCTCTTCGCGTGGGCGGTGACAGGGTGCTCGGGCCTCAAGTCGAGCTCCGGCAGCAGCCAGGTGCCCAGCGGGACGGGCGCCGGCAACGGCTTCGGCGGCTCGACTGGCTCGGGCGGCTCGGGCGCCTCGAGCGACGGCGGCGGCCCGACGCTCCCGCCGGAGACGGAGGTCGAGAGCTCTTACGAAGTGCCGGTCGCGACCGGCAGCTACATCTGGGTGGCCAACCCGGACAGCGGCCGCGTGGCCTACGTCTCGGGGGCCACGCTGGAGGTCCACACCGTCGAGGCCGGCAACGCGCCGACCTACATGAGCGCGATCCCCAGCACCACCGACGAGGCGGTGGTGGTGCTGAACGTGCTCTCGAACGACGCCACGATCCTGCGGGTGGCGCCCAGCGGCCAGCTGACCAAGGGCACGGTCAGCGGCGTCGCGGCCGGCGCGAACGCGCTGACCGTCTCGCCGGGCGGTCGCTGGGTCATGGCCTGGACCAACGTGCGCGCCATCGCCGCCCCCGATCCGCTGGCCGGCTACCAGGCGGTCACGCTGATCGATCTCGGCGCCGCGCCCCCGACCAAGACCATCCTCTCGGTCGGGTTCCGCCCGGTCGACGTCGCCTACGCCGCCGACGATTCGGCGGCCTTCGCGGTCACCGAGGACGGGGTGTCGGTGGTCGATCTCGCCTCGGCCAGCGCGCCGCGCGTCACCGGCAACGTCCCGCTGACCAATGATCCGACCGAGGACGCCGACACGCGCGACGTCTCGATCACGCCGGACGGGCGGCTGGCGGTCGTGCGACGCGAAGGGGACCCGGCCCTGGGGATCGTCGACCTCGCCAGCGGCGCGCTGGCCGCCATCACGCTGTCCGGTCCGATCACCGACGTCGACGTGACGGCCGACGGCGCCAGCGCGCTCGCCGTCGTGCGCGACACGGGCGAGGTGGCCGTCATCCCCCTCGCGGGTGGCATCCCCGATCCGTCGGTCGTCCAGCACATCACGATCGCCGGCGAGACGGTCGGCTCGGCCTCCATCGCCGCCGACGGCAAGACGGCCCTGCTCTACACCAACGCGGTGGCCGCCGATCGCCTGACGGTGCTGACGCTGGGGGCGTCGCCGAGCTACCGGGTGGTCAAGCTGCACGCGCCGGTCCTGGCGGTATTCGCCAGCGCCGACGCCTCCAACGCCGTCGTGCTCCACAGCGAGTCCGCCCCGGCCGTCCCCGACGGGGGCCTCGCGACCAGCGCGGACGGCGGAGCGCCGGGGTTCGACGCCGGCGTCCCCTCGCAGATCCCCACCCACGCCTTCAGCCTGGTGCCGCTCGGCGCCGGCCTGCCCGCCGCGATCCAGGAGACGGACGTCCCGCCCCAGGCGGTGGCGATCTCGGCGACCGGCGATCGCGTGCTGGTCACCGAGCGGGACGACGCCAAGCAGGTGTTCGGCGTCTACGTCGGGAAGTTCCCCTCGCTCGAGATCCAGAAGATCAGCCTGGCCAGCCCGCCCATCGCCGTCGGCGTCCTCGGAGCGGCCAACGAGGGCTACGTCGCGCAGAAGAACGCCGAGGGGCGAATCACCTTCGTGGCGCTCGACAGCGGGCAGGCGCGCACGCTGACCGGGTTCGAGATCGGCGCCGGCGTCGTGGACTGGGCCCAGGTCGCCGACGGAGGGGTGGCGCCATGAACCGGACCCGCGTCAGGATCCTCGTGGGGGCGGCCGCCCTGCTCGCCGGCTGCGGCGACCGGGCGGCGTTCTGGTCGAACCCCGTCGCCGCCGCCCCGCCCACCTTCGACCTCGGCGACCAGGTCGCCCTCGTCGACGCCAGCGCCAACCGGGTCGTGCTGCTCACCGTGGGCGACGGGCAGACGCTGGCCGAGAGCTCGATCCCGGTGGGCGTCGACATCCTCAACGCCACGACCTCGCCCGACGGCCAGACGCTGTTCGTGGTCTCCGGCGGCCACCGGGCCCAGCTGGGCGACGACCAGCCCGCCGAGCCGCCGTCGGTGACGGTCATCTCGGGCACCACCGTCCAGCGATACGACCTGACCAACCTCACCGACCCGCTGGCCGGGCTGGCGATCGATCCGGCCGGGCGCTGGGTGGTGCTCTACCCCAGCAGCGGGAACGGCCAGCCGTTCGTGCAGAACCCCAACGAGCTGGTCGTGGTCGACATCTCGCAGCCGCCGGGGCCCCAGAACGTCGCTGTTCCCCGCACGCTGATGAGCTTCGGGGGACACCCCCAGCGGTTCACCTTCACGCCGCCGCTGGCGCTGCCGATCGGCGTCCACCCGCTGCTGGTCGTCGAGTCCGACCAGGACCTGTCGCTGATCCGCCTCGACGATCCCAGCCAGCCCCCCGAGATCACCGTCCCTTTGACGAACCGGTCGGACACCCAGCTGCTGTCGCCGGCCGGCATCACGGTCTACCCGGGCGACTCGAGCACCGGCGCCGTCATCGGCGTCCGCCTGGCCAACGACAACGACGTCGTGACCCTGCAGTTCGTGGCCAACCTCGACGCCGGCGGGAACCCGATCGGGAACGGGTTTCTCCCCACGGTGAACCTGACCGACGTCGGGGGTATCGCCAGCGACGTCGCCTTCGTGCACACCGATGGCGGGCTGCGGCTGGCGGCGCTGGTCCCCACCGCGAGCAAGGCGACGCTCATCGATCCGGTCACCAGCCTCACCCAGGACGTCGCGTTGCCGGCGCCCTACCAGAACCTGTCGCTGGTGACCGATTCGCTGGGGAGCGCCAGCGGCTGCGACGGCGGCACCACCAGCGCGGGCGCCCCGACCGACGTGGCGCTGCTCTGGAACGGCACCTCCGTGCAGGGGCAGGAGGGGGTCGCCTTCTGGGAGCTCGGTCAGGCGGGCTGCCAGCCGTACCGCAGCATCGACACCATCGGCATCACCGACGTGGTGGCCGACGTGCTCGACGTCCCGATGCCCAACCGCTCGCTCAAGGTGCTGGCGACGAAGAGCGCCGACGCGTTTTACATCCTGAATCTGGCGAACCGGACCGCCGCGCCGCTCGAGACGACGAACAGCACCCTGGCGCTCAGCGTCTCGCCGCTGGGCGACCAGGTCTGGACCTACGTGCCGAGCGGGACCACGGTCTTCGCCACCGACTTCGCGCACGAGCTGCCCCGATCGTTGCTGGTCGAGCGGCCCGTCTCGGGCGTCTACGAGGTCTCGCGCGCGCCCGGCGCCAACCCGGCGGTGATCGTGCTGGACGACGAGGGCGGCGTCGGGGCGACGGTCTACGACGCGGCGACGCTCGACGACGCGACCCGCCGCCTCTACGGAGGCTTGCTGCTCGGAGGTGGCCCATGAAGCTCGGCGAATGCGCGCGGGTGGCGCTGGTGCTGGGGGTCTCGCTCCTCGGCGCCGGGCCGGCCCGCGCCCAGACCGCGATCGAGGAGGCGGCCCGTCCGCTGGTGCGTCCGCCCGTCTGGGAGGTCGAGGCTGGCGTCCGCACCATGTACGTCAAGAGCGCGGGCTACGACCCCTTCTCCACCGACGACGCGCTGGCGCAGTTCTCGCTGGCGGGAACGCGCGCGCTCCTGCGGAGGGGCGGGCTGGCCCTGGTCGCCGGGGTGGGGCTGGACGTGGGCGGCTCCAGCGCGACGGCGCGCGGCGCGCCTTCCAGCCTGACCCTCACGCGGGTCTCCGCCCTCGTCGAGGGGCGCTACCAGCCGGCCGCGCGCCTCTACCTCTTCGCGCGCCTGGCGCCCGGCCTCTTGCACGGCGCCGCCAGCATCGACGACGTCTCGACCCCGGGGGCCTCGAGCCTCTCCACCAGCTTCGACGCGTTCTCGCTCGACGCTGGAGGGGGCGCCGCGCTCTGCTTCGGCGACGTGGGAAGCATCCACCTCGGCGCCTGGCTCGTCGCCGACGGCGGGTACGGGTGGGTCGCCGCCCAGGACCTCGTGCTGGCGCCCAGCCTGGGGAGCGATCAGAGCAAGGCGGGGGCGCTCGACCTCGGCACGCTGGCCCCGCGCGGCGGGTTCTTCCGCCTCTCGCTCGCTCTCAGCTACTGAGCCGCAGACTCTAATCGGCCTTGCCGAGGGCCTTCACCAGCTGCGCGCGCGCCGTGTAGAGCTGGTACTGCGCCGAGACCTTGTTCGCGGCCGCGGTCGTGAGCGCGACCTGCGCGTCCCCCAGCTCGATGATGCTGCCCACGCCCGTCGTGTAGCGTCCCTCGGCGAGGCGCAGGCGGTCGCGCGTGTTGACCAGCGCGTCCTCGGCCGACTCGATCGCCGCCTTGGCGGCGCGGATGCCGAGCCGCGCCTGCTCGACGTCGAGCCGCACCTGCTGCCTCTCGGTCTCGAGCTGCGCCTGGGCCTGCACCAGCTGCCCCTGGGCCTGGTGAATCTGGGCGTCGATGGCCCCGCCCTGGAGCAACGGCACGCTAAGGCTGACCATGCCGCTGTAGTTCCAGCTGGTCCGATCGACGTAGGGGCCGCTGTCGTTCGCGCTCCCCGAGAGGCTCAGCGCCGGCCAGTACATGTCGCGCGCCGACAACAGGCCCAGCTGCTGGCTCTTGAGGTTGAACCGCAGGTTGGCCATCTCTGGCCGCTTCTGCTTGGCGTCGTCGACCAGCACCTCGACGTTGCCGTCCTCACCCACGACGGGCGGCATCTCCTCGTCGGCGAGGTCGTAGTCGACCGAGCGCTCGACCCCCATGGCCTGATTGAGCATCGCCTTGGCCACCGCGTAACTGTTCTCCGCGGTGATGAGCTGCAGCTGCGCGGTGGCACGATCGGCCTTGGCCTGCGACAGATCGATCGCCGGGTGGGTGCCGACCTCGACGAACCCCTGCACTTGGGCCAGGTGCTTCTCTTGGTTGGCCAGGTTGTCGCGCGCAACCCCGACCAGGTCCTTGGCCGCGCGCGCGGTGAAGAAGGCCGAGCGGGCGTTGTAGTCGACCTGCGCCGCGGTCGTGTAGAAGGAGGCGTCGACGGCGTCGGCCGCCGCGCGGGCCGACTTCCAGCGGTTGATCGACTCGCCGAAATCGTAGACCAGCTGGCTGCCCGAGAGCCGCGCCACCCACAGCGGGACGGTGGAGAAGGAGGAGACCTGCGCCTGCATTCCACTCGGCGTGGTTCCGCCCGGTTGCGGCACGAAGTTGGTGGTGGCGCGGGTGTAGGACACGCTGCCGTTGAGCTGCGGCAACAGCGCTCCCCGCGCCTGGTCGGCCAGACCGCGCGCGGTGACCGAGTTCCCGCGGGCCAGGTCCAACGCCGGCTGGTGCACCCGCGCCGCCCGCAGCGCCTCGGCGAGGGTCACGACTGGCGCGCCCGCGACCGGATCGGGGGGCGTATCGGCCGCGCGCGCCCCTGGCGCGGCAACGACCAGCGCGGCGGCCGCGACGAAGAGGAGCAACGCGAGAGCGGTCTTGGTCATCGTCTTCACTCGTAGCGGAGAGCGTCGATCGGATCGAGCTGAGAGGCCTTGCGCGCCGGGTAGAGCCCGAACACCACGCCGACCAGGCCGCTGAAGCAGACGGAGATGACCACGATGTCGGGGCGCACCAGCGTCGGCCAACCAAACTTGGCGGCCAGCCGCCCGGCGGTGAACACGCCCAGCGCGACCCCGACCATCCCGCCCGCCACCGCCAGCGTCAGCGCCTCGACCAGGAACTGCAAGAGGATGTTCCCCGGCGTGGCGCCCACCGCCATCCGCACGCCGATCTCGCGCGTCCGCTCGGTCACGCTGACCAGCATGATGTTCATGATCCCGATCCCGCCTACCAGCAGCGACACGCCGGCGATGCTGGCCAGCAGCGTGGTCAGCGTGCGCGTCCCCTCCGCCTGCGCGTTGGCCATCTCGGTCAGGTTGCGGATCGAGAAGTCGTCGTCGGTGCCGTTGTCGATGTGGTGGCGATCGCGCAGCAGGTTGGTCACCTGCGTCTCGGCGCGCGCGGTGGCGTCGGTCGAGGTGGCGCCCAGGAAGATCGTCCCCGAGATGAACTTCTGCAGCCCACCCTGAATCTTGGTCTGGAAGGTGGACTGCGGGACGAAGGCGCAGTCGTCATAGTCCTGCCCGATGGGCGACTGCCCCTTCTTCTCCATCACGCCGACCACCTCGAAGGGGATGTTCTTGATCCGCACCGTCTGACCGATCGGATCGACCGCCCCGTACAGCTTGTCGACGACGGTCTGTCCGAGCACCACCACCTTGGCCGACGACTCGACGTCCGAATCGAGCAGCAGGCGCCCGCGATCGGCCTTCCAGTTGCGGATGCGAAAATAGTCGGGCGCTGTCCCCATGACCTGGGTCGCCCAGTTCTGGTCGTCGCTCATGAGCTGGGAGTTCGAGCGCAGCTGCACGGCCGCGTAGCGGACCGCCGGCGCCTCGCGCTGGATGGCGCGCAGGTCGTCCCAGGTCAGCGTCGGCATGCTGCCGAAGCCGCCGCGCGCGCCGCCCGACGTCGTGCTCCCGGGCAACACGATGAGCAGGTTCGACCCCATCGAGGCGAACGAGGCCTCGACCTGCGCCTTGGCCCCCTCGCCGATGGCCACCATGGCGATGACCGCGCCGACGCCGATGATGATCCCGAGGACCGTCAGGAAAGATCGCATCTTGTTGCGCAGCAGCGCGCGCAAGGCGACCCGGAACGTCTCGAGCGGGATCACGTCGAGACCTCGCGCCGCGCCTCGACCGGCGCCGCCTCGTCGAGCGGCGGCGCCGCCTGGAGGTCGTCAGCCGCGCGCCGGCCGGCCTGCCGCGTGTCGGTGCGGACACGCCCGTCGCGCATCACCACCACACGCGAGGCGTAGGCGGCCACGTCGGGCTCGTGGGTGACCAGGAGGACGGTGATGCCGGTGGCGGCCAGCTCCTGGAACAGCGCCATGATCTCGACGGTGGTGCGCGAGTCGAGGTTGCCGGTCGGCTCGTCGGCCACGATGAGGCGCGGCCGCGTGACCAGGGCGCGCGCCACCGCCACGCGCTGCTGCTGCCCGCCCGACATCTGGTTCGAGTGGTGGTGGGCCCGCTCGGCCAGCCCGACGCGCGCGAGCGCCTCGCTGGCGCGCGCGTGCCGCTCGCGCGCCGGGACGCCGGCGTAGAGCAACGGCAGCTCGACGTTCTCCAGCGCCGAGGTGCGCGACAGGAGGTTGAAGCTCTGGAACACGAACCCCAGCGTCTGGTTGCGCACGCGGGCCAGCTCCCGCCGAT
>Ga0070734_10002184_pt1 | contig 24904 bp, 18 predicted proteins | sample Coa_R1_8_FD_66444 | JGI IMG/M metagenome (GOLD analysis project Ga0070734, IMG submission 66444) | Surface soil microbial communities from Centralia Pennsylvania, which are recovering from an underground coalmine fire - Coalmine... | ecosystem: Environmental > Terrestrial > Soil > Unclassified ...
AATGCCTGTTGATCGCATTAACGTGAATTCGGGCGATTGCCCGATCCCGGGATTCGGCTTTGTTGGCGCGATACCGGCGAGCCTCGATTTTCTCAATCCCGCTGATCGCAAGCCTGTCCCGGCTCGCTTTGGGCATGTAGAGCGCCGGCACCTTGTGATCGCGCCAGCCGAACATCGCCATCGCTGGTGAGGTCACTGGCGAGACGGTACGAACCTGCCGATCAAAGAAAACGGCGCCGCTGCGAGGCGGCGCCGTTTGTCCTGCACTCGGAAGGTCGTAGCGTTTCAGGCCGCGCGAACTCTGGTCAAGAAGGCATCGACCTGCGCCTGCAATTCCCGGGACTGATCCGTCAATTGCGTCGCGGACGATAACAGTTGAGTCGCTGCCGTTCCGGTTTCGGTCGCCGCGCTCGTGACTGAATCGATACTGTCGGTAACTTCCTGTGTCCCGGCCGCCGCCTGGTGCACGTTGTGTGCGATCTCCTTGGTTGCATCTCCCTGCTGAGATATAGCTGCCGCGATCGTTGTGGCGATTTTATCGACGCTGACGACGGTTGCGCCTATTCCCTGAATTGCCGACACGGCTTCGTGCGTCACCCTCTGCATGCCCGTGATCTGTTCGGCGATTTCCTCGGTGGCCTTGGCGGTCTGATTGGCCAGACTTTTGACTTCCGCGGCGACAACCGCAAAGCCCCTGCCAGCTTCGCCGGCGCGCGCAGCTTCGATCGTTGCATTGAGCGCAAGCAGATTGGTCTGCGCAGCAATGGAGTTGATCACTTCCACGACCCGGCCGATATTCTCGGCGGTCTGCGAAAGGCTTTCGACCGAGGCGTTCGTTCGTTCCGCGTCGCTCACCGCCTTCTGCGCGGTCTCGCTCGAGGTTGCAACCTGTCGGCTAATTTCGGTGATCGAGGCCGAAAGTTCTTCCGCTGCCGCAGCAACCGTCTGGACGTTGCTGGAAGCCTTCGTGGAAGCTTCGGCCACCGCCGTCGTCTGGCGCGTGCTTTCCTCGGCAATGGCAGACATGCTGCTGGCTGCCGATTGCAGTTCCGTCGCGGTGTTGGCGACAAAGCCCATGGCCGTTTTCACCGAGGCCTCGAAGCTGTCGGCAAGCGCTAGCATCTCATTGCGGCGCTCCGCTCCGGCGTTTGCCTGCTCGTTTTCCAGCCGCCTCGCCTCGGCGGCGGTTTCCTTGAAGACCTGCATGGTCTGCGCAATCTCGCCGATCTCGTCCTTGCGGCCGATGCCATAAATCTCGACGGAAAGCTCGCCGCGGGCAAGGCTGCGCAGGCAATCGACTGCGCGGCGGATGGGGTTGACGATGCCGGCAGAAGAAATAACCCAGCCGAGGAAAAGGCCGGCCAGAATGCCGAGTCCCGCGGAAACGGAAATCACCCAGCTCAGCGAGAGATAGGTTTGCCGTGCCTCTTCTGCGACCTCTGCAGATCGGCGCTCATTGTGTTTGTTGAACTGCCGAACCGATTCTTCGAGGATTTCCGCGGTGTCGTTGTTTTTGACCATCGCATCGAGCAGTTCCTTCTGGGAGCCTTCGAGCGAAGTCTCGATCTGCATGCGGCTGGCCAGGCTCATGATCCTGTCCATATCAGCGGCGTAGACACGATAGTCCGCCGCAACCTTCTCGAGCAGCTTCTTGCGCTCCCCCTTAGCTTGGCCCACGACTTCCTTCAGGCGATCTTCGAATTGACGCCGCTGCTCCGTCGTGACTTTCGCAACCTCGCCCGCCACCTCGCGGCTGGGATTGGCCGCGAGCCAAAACCCCATGCGCCGCATCCGCAGCACGTTCTGATTCATCCGCGTCCCGACCAGCGCCGCACCATTGTCGGCCTGAACGGCATCAGTTGCCGCCCGCATCGCCGACAGCCCGATGACCGCGGCAATCGCGATCCCCACCGCGACAGCAGCGAGCACGCCGATGACGGTAAAGACCTTGTTCGAAATCCGGAATCTTCCGAGATCGAAGATGCCGGCCTTCACATTGGCGTTCAGGGACATGCTGGTCGTCATTGCAGATTCCAATCTGGTTCGGGTCTTCACGCGGAAGCTGAATTTCGGAGAGGCAATATCGGTGGAGCCCCTTCGTCCGCGCACTGAGCGAAGACGAAGATGTCGTCCCGTCGAAATCCGACGGCATCAGCCGCAAAAACGATGAATGCGAATTTGCAGGAAGTTCGTGGCGGCGGAGGGGTTCATCTTAATTGCGGCGGCGACGGCGCACTCATGATCCAGGTCCACCTCAGACTCCTGAAGAGCCCTATGAGACAGGTTCTTGATCACTCATGCTAATCTTTCCCCCAGCCGAGTTTCCCAGTACGGATGCCGAAGCGCGCGTGCCAGATTCCGGCGCGAAAAATCAGCGCTTGGCGCGTAGCATCCTGCCTCATCTACTATCGTAGGTAGAGGTTAATGGGGTGTGAAAGATTGCCTTGCGTGGGGGGCTTTTGAGTCCATATCCGTAAAACACCGGTATGACGAATACGCACAGGCAGCGCACGTGGTGCGGGCAACCTAGTTCGAACCCGTGCAGCTCTTGCGGGCGGATGTCACGATGTCGGCAGACAGAGCGCTGCGATTTTTCTGCGAATGCGCCGGCGCGCGCTTACGCCATCCAATCTCGTCAGGGCACGTCGGTACCCCTCCTGAAAAAGCCCAAGCCCCTTACCCCGGTTCCAGATCAGCGCGCGCAATATTGATCTGGCCGCTACAGCAGCACTCAGTGCTGCCATAGCGGCCGGTGACGAAATGATACGGCAATGCCGTAGCAACAACCTTTAGATCGGGAGCAAAGGCCTACAAATATCGATGCTCCTGGAGGTAGGCGACGATCCGATCGGCGACGGCTTCGGGCGTCTGTCCGCTTGTGTCGATCGAGATCTCAGGTGATAGCGGTGGCTCGTATGGTGCATCGATGCCAGTAAAGTTCGGAAGATCCCCGGTGCGGGCGCGTTGATAAAGACCGCCGGGATCGCGGCGCTCGCATTCCTCGAGCGGTGTCGCCACGTGAACCTCGATGAAATCCCCGTCGCCAATTAGATCCCGCGCCATCTGCCGGTCAACCCGAAGGGGTGACAGCATCGCGACCAAAGTGATCAGTCCCGCATCGTAAAGTAATTTCGCGACGATCGCGGTGCGCCGAACACTTTCGACGCGAGCCTCGGTGCTGAAATCGAGATCGCGGTTGAGACCGTGACGAAGATTGTGGCTATCAAGCAGATAGGTGTGCCGCCCAAGATCGCAAAGACGCTGCTCGACGAGATTTGCAATGGTCGACCTGCCGGAGCCGACGAGGCCGGTGAACCACAGCACACAAGGGCGTTGGTGCTTGATCATGGCACGGCGCGCACCGTCAACATTTAGGTTTTGCCAGCGCACGTCCACAGCATGGCGGCGCGCTGTCTCGATGACACCGGCCGCAACGGTGCGATTGTTGATCGTGTCGATAAGAATGAAACCACCGGTTTCGCGATTTTTCGTGTATGGATCGCAAACCAGCGCGCCTTCGAGATTGATCGTAACATGCCCGATCTCGTTCATGCTTAACGAGGTCGCTGCCTGCTGATCCAAGGTGTTGACGTTCACGCGATGCTTGAGCCTGGAGACAACGGCTCCAATCTTGCGCCCCGCGCATTTGAGCGTGTAACGCCGCCCGGGGATCATGGCACTGTCATCGAACCAAACGATGTGCCCCGAAATTTCATCGGCAACGATTGGTGCTGCGTCCGTCGGAGCCAGAACGTCGCCTCGGCTGACATCGATTTCGTCAGTCAGAACAATGGTGATGGCTTGCCCTTCGGTGGCAACCTCAGCCTCCCCATCGGCCGTGAGGATCCGGGCGATCTTACTCACGCGACCGGAGGGGAACGATGCAATGGAGTGGCCTTGGCGAACAACCCCATTCGCCACGCGGCCGCTGAAGCCGCGAAAGTCGGCGTTCGGACGGTTGACCCACTGGACCGGGAGACGGAACGGAAGGTTCTCGAGTTCCGACAGTACCTCAACATTCTCGAGATGCTCGACGATGGTCGGGCCGACGTACCACGGCATTGTTTTGCTGCGCGTAAAGATATTGTCACCATCGCGAGCACAGATGGGAATGCAGGTAACGTCAGGAATGCCGATCCGCGAAGCCATATCGCAGTAATCGTCGACAATTGATTGGAACCGATCCGAGCTCCAACCGACCAAATCCATTTTGTTGATCGCGAGGACGATATGGCGAACCCCGAACAGACTCAAGATATAGCTGTGGCGCAGCGTCTGCGTGATGACACCCTTGCGAGCATCGACGAGAACGATCGCAAGCTCGGCGTTCGAGGCGGCGGTTGCCATGTTCCGCGTGTACTGCTCATGGCCTGGCGTGTCGGCAACGATGAATCGGCGTCGTTCCGTGGCAAAGAAGCGATATGCGACGTCAATCGTGATGCCCTGTTCGCGCTCGGCCTGCAGCCCATCAAGCAACAGAGCAAAGTCAATATTTCCACCGGTGGTGCCGTGAATTTTGCTCTCGGCTTTGAGCGTATCCAGTTGATCATCGAGCAACAGCTTGGAATCGTAGAGTAGGCGCCCGACGAGTGTGCTCTTGCCGTCATCAACACTGCCGCAGGTAATGAACCTCAACGCGGGAGCGTCGTAGACGAGTTCCGACTGCTCGTGAAGAAGGACGGTTTCCATTAGAAATACCCCTGTTCTTTCTTTTTCTCCATTGAGCCTGCTGCATCGCTGTCGATCAGGCGGCCCTGGCGTTCCGAGGTGCGCGATGAGCGCATTTCGTCAATGATGGCGGGAAGTGTCGAAGCCCTGGATCGGATAGCACCTGTAAGCGGATAACAGCCGAGCGTGCGGAAGCGGACCCATTCCATTTCAGGCTGTTCGCCCGGATTGAGCGGCATGCGCTCGTCATCGACCATAATGAGAGTGCCGTCTCGCGTGACGACGGGTCTAGGGGCGGCGAAATAAAGCGGGACGATGGGAATGTTCTCTGCCGCGATGTAATCCCAAACGTCCATTTCCGTCCAATTCGATAATGGAAAGACGCGCATGCTTTCGCCCGGCGCGAGCGAGGTGTTGAACACGTGCCAAAGCTCGGGCCGTTGGTTCTTTGAATCCCAGCGATGCATCGCGCTGCGATGAGAAAAAATTCGCTCTTTCGCGCGAGACCTCTCCTCATCGCGGCGTGCACCACCGATTGCGGCGTCATACCCGTATTTATCGAGTGCCTGGCGCAAGGCCTGGGTTTTCATCACATCGGTGTGGAGCGCGGAACCGCTGGCGAATGGATTGATGCCTTGCGCGACACCTTCTTCGTTGATGTGTACGATCAGATCGACGCCAAGGGCACGTGCGCGCTCATCGCGGAAGGTGATCATCTCGCGAAACTTCCAGGTCGTATTGACGTGCAGGAGCGGAAATGGCAGCCGACCGGGGGAGAACGCCTTCATCGCAAGGTGCAGCAGCACCGAAGAGTCCTTGCCGATGGAATAGAGCACTACCGGTTTGCGAAACTCCGCAGCGACTTCGCGAAAGATGGTGATGCTTTCAGATTCGAGCCGCCGCAGGTGCTGGCTCATTCGGCCGACGACATGTTTGTCTGATCTGGCCTCTGATTTATTCGCTGTGACTTGTTGCAACATTTGCTACCCCCTTAAGTAGTCGTTTCACAATCAGAATGGCCACGGAGCGGAAGGATCCCACATCGGTATGCCTAGAAGGGCATACCAAGGGACCATGACGAGCACGGCATAAAAGAGAGTGATCAAGACGGTGATCCAACCGACCCTCGCGTAATCAGCGACGGAGAAAGTGCCGCTGCCGTAGGCGATGATGCCGCATGTAATCTGGGTCGGGAGGATGTACGCGAAGGTGTTGGTGTCCGCGACCAGCATGGTGAAGGCAATGGGATGCAGGTTGAGACGTGACGCCAGCGCGAGAAGAATGGGCGCAAACAGTGCGACTGCAGCGACATTCGAAAGAAGACCGAGGCGGATGATGTGCGTCGCCACGCAAAGAATGAGAAAGGTGGCCCACCACGGATGGCCTTCGGCAACCGGATAGATGAAGCCTGCCAACCACATGCCGAGCCCCGACTTTGCCATCGCGGCAGATACGCTCAGTGCACCGCAAAGTGTGAGGTAAGTTCCCCAGATCGTCCGCGCGTTGATGCGCGTCCAATCAAGGTCAAGAAAGCTCGGCAGAAAAAGAATTGAGGTGCTCAGGATTGCTACGACAGCAGACGACAAATGATGGGCGCTGCCTGTCGCCCAAGCCAGTGCGGTCAGCGCGAAGGTTGCCGAGGCGCGCCACTCAAAACGGCTGACTTCCGGAAGAGCAGAATACTCGCGCTCGATCTCTTCGATCCCGCCGGGGACCTTCGTTTCAACGCAGCGAAAATAGCGGCGGATCCACCATTGTGTAATTACGGCAAGGCCAAGGTAGGGCCAGCGCAGCAGCAACCAATCCAGATACGAGACGTCGATGCCGAGTTGCGACTTGAAGAGATCGACAAGGACGAGATTCTGGAGCCCGGACGTGAGGACGATGAGCCCGCAAACCATTGGGCCGTAGACCAACGAGTGGATGACGATTGCTTTTTTGGCGCTTCGCTCAGCCGAAGTATCGCCGAACAGACGATTGACGTTATTGACAACGGGCAGCAGAAGTGCGCCACGCGTGTTCGCCCCTGGGATGATGAAGGCAAGGATGGCGTCGACACCAAACAAAGCCCAGATCACACCGCGCACAGTTGACACGCGAGCCTTGTGGAGCAGCCCCAGCGTGATGCGTTGATCCAGCCCGACACATTGAATAACTGCCGCCATGATGAATGACGCAAGGCAAATGAAGGCTGCCTCGGAGGTATATCCATTCGCGGCGGTTGCGAGATCAGGCGCTGCACCGCTCATCAAAATCAAAATCGGAATCTGAAGACCAGTGATTGGAATGGGCACCGCCTCGGTAACCCAGGTGATGCAGGCCCAAACAACAACAGCAAGAGTTGCTTTTCCGCTCGGCGTCATGCCGTTGGGCAGCGGCATGAAGGCGATGATAAGAAAGTACAACAACCAGGATCCGACGAATCCGAGATGCGCTTTCGAAAGACGCCACTCCGATAGAGGGCGCTCCTTAAGGGCAGCGCCCAGACTCGCCGTCGGCTGAGGCAGGAGAGTGTTCATTTTGATTTTGCGCGCGAGCTCTTAGTTCGATCACCAGTAGTAGTGGATATGCACCGCGGCGATTGCCGCTGCTGCCGCGAGCACGATGAATGGCGAGTAGGGAAGAAGAATGCGTGTGACGAAGGACATGATGCACCTCTCAGAGCTTGAGCAAGAGCGCTAAATAGTGGACGACGTAGTACATGCCGGCGATGGCGGTGACGCCGCCAAGCATGAGATTGAGAAAATGTGAAGGAACAAAGAGCTGCACTTTCGATGCGGACCACGCTCCAAACATACCGCCGGCGGCAGCAAACAAACCGAACGACCACTCGGGCTGGATCGCTGTCCCGCCAAGAAGCGGCAAGATCGTCGAGTAGGTGACGAGGCCCGTGAATGAGAGTGTGATGACGAACGGGATCGTTGCAGCGACCATGATGTAGACTGGAAGCCGGTAAAACACTGCGAAGATCGGGACGAGCAGAAATCCGCCGCCGACACCCAAGGCGGATGCAATAATGCCGACGCCGAGACCTGTGAGGAAAAGAGCGATGTTGGAATAACGGCGTGTCTCGCTGCCCCACCGGATCTGGATCCAGAAGAACGAAAACGCGATCGTTTCAATCGAGATTTTGTCCGGCCGTTTTCCTTTAGCGGCGATGTCGACGCCAAGAACACGCCCGTGGCGCATGTAATCGACGACTGCGTGATAGGAGAGATGCAGGGCCACGAATGTCAGCATCAGACCGATGGCGAACCGGAAGGTCTCTGCATTGGACAGAACTGAAGCTCTGAGAAATGGACCGATGAGTCCTCCCGCGACGCCGCCGAGGCACACGGCCGCTGCGAGATTAAGATTCCATTGTCCGCTGCGGCGGAATCCCATTAGAGCCCCAATGGGATTGATGCAGGTAAGGACCAGCATCGTCGGCGACACATGCGCGTTGACGAAACGCAGAATAGAAATCGTGTAGGGAAGGGCGAAGATACCGGATGCCTCTCCGACCAGGGCCATGGTGAAACCGGTCCAAACCCCGACCCAGATGATATGCCACACCGGGACTTCGATGCCGGCGAGGGGGAACGGACGATCCCCGCCGGGAATGTAGCCGTACTGGAGCCACGCGACGGCAAACCCGAGCGTGATGAGAGTTATCAAGATCGGTAGCTGTTGACGGAGAAACTCTCGGATGACCGAGGCAGGAATTAGAACGGGAGGCGGCGTGGGCTTAAATGCGGAATCCACGGTGATATCGAGCGATTTGACTGACATGTTTGCACCTTCTCGCCAGGAGTTATTAGAAAAAGGCATGAGGAGGTCGTTGCCGCGTTTGACCGCGGCCACGGCAGATTGTGTTTTGGAACGAACGTTAGAAGCGAAGCGTCTCTACAAAATCAGAGAGCCGCTCTGCCGTTGTATTGACGCGGGATGTGGAAATAGTCCTTCCACTTCCGCCAGGCGCGCTGACCCATGATCATTTCCTCCTGGGGATGGCCGATCGGGAAAGCCGCCGGAACCTTGTCGGCGCACCAGAGACCTTTACGTCGCCGGTCCTCACGCTGGTCAACAAGCCAATCGTTGTAACTCTCGTAGACGACATGGCCCTCCGGCGCATCGAGCGTCGCGGCACGGATGCGGCCATCGAGTTCGCGCCAGAGATCAACCATCGACGGCTGCAGCTCGGTTGGCTCGACATCCGACTTGTATCCCGCTGCAGCGAGTTCCTTGCCGGCAACAGCTGCAAATATCCGCTGGTCGCGAATACTCATCTGCGTTTTGTAGATGCCGATATATTGGTCGCTAGTCGGCTGCCCGAGCGGCGCATGGTCTTTGGTCGCCCCGCGATTTTTCGCGATTTCAGTTTTGTGGAACTCGTGCATTTCCTCGGAATATTCCTCGCCGAGAAACTTGCAGACGTCACGCAAGACAGCTTCCGGGTCGCGGACCAGTTCTTCGTAATTGACGTCCATCCATTGGTCTGACGAGAGCTTTTTCCGCCACGGGACAGCGGCGTTCTGGCACAGCGCCCAGCTTTCCGCCGCGCAGAAAACATTGGTCGGACCGAAAGCCGAGTCGATATAATCGCAACTCGCGTCCCGACCGTCGCGGGTGATGAAGATAAATTGCGCGTTGGGAAAGTCTTCGAGAATCTCTTTGACGAAGAAAAGGTTGTGAGGAGTTTTCTCACCCCATCGCGGCTTTTTGCCATTTTCGTGAGCATAGCGCTCGTGCATGGCGCAATAAATGCCAGTGAAACTCCGCTCCCGAAGGCTCCCCATGATCTCGTCGACAATGGTACGCGGGTTAACCCGCATGCCCCAGAAGGGAGTCTTGAGGCCGAAGACCATTTCTTCGGCAAGTGCGCGGAGGTTCTTTTCCTGCGAAAGATCTCCGTAGGTGTAAAGATAAGGACGGAAACGTGGATAGTACCAAACGACCTCAGGCACAGCGATGCGCGGATGACATCCTAGCATCGCCATAACCAAAGTCGTTCCGGATCGTTCGGCGCCGAGCATGAAGATCGGCCGTTCGTCGAGCATGATACTCATGTTTTTTCCCCCCTCTTGGTACACACAGCAAGACAACGTTATTGAAGATTTGCGCGCGACGTCACAGCCGCGGGCTAGCTTGAGCGGCTCCGTGGTTGAACGATAAAGATGGAATGATCTGCTGGCTTCGGCTGAGATCGCGAGAAATCACGCAACAGGCGACGGCATCCAGTGGTCCCGTGGGTGTGGCATCGATCGCTTGGACGCAGCTTCGACATTGCAATTTTCACGCTCAACGCAACAGAACGAGGAATTCAGGCAAACGGCAGCTTACGTCGCCCAAACACATGAAGTTTGGGCGCGGGATCGTCCCGACAATCTCAGTGAGTTAATAGGCTGTTACGGCAACTTTAGATGGAACACGCAAAAGTTGTCAAGAAGAAAACAACAGGTAGTTTTACGGAGGTATCCCGGTTCTCGCCCAAGTTAGTGGTGGTCTCAACGTGCTCGCCACAGACCGAGGTAGAAGCCGCAGCTGTGCCGTTGGAAGCCCACGCAGAAAGATTAAGAACCCGCTTGAAGCAGATGCGGGCTATTAGAGATGTTATGAGAATTGTTTGGAGAGAAACGCAGTGACGTCCGCGGCAATCTTCTCGCGAGTCCACGAAACGAGGGTGAGATCAAAGTGAGACCCAACGTACGAATTTGACCACTTTATCCCTCCTACCACGTTTTCGAATCTGAGGACGGACTGCATTTTTGGCACGTCCTCAACCAACGCAAATACAAGCGGGACATCCCAAAGGTCATATGTAATCGAGCGCCCGATGGGCCACATCAGGCTGTGAAGCCCGAGTCCCCGCGATGGCGGGTGGATCCATAAGGCGCCCGAAAGTGCAAATGATCCAGCAACAGGTGGGACAGGAACGCTGCATTGCACACGTTCGTGGACCCCGGCCTTGGCCGGATCGTCGTAAAACAACGACAGATCGACCAATGCATCCGGCAGCGTCTTGCCTGGAGGTAGATCAAAACGACGATAGCTAAGGGCTGCAACCACTCGACCATTGCGGTTAACGCCTTTAACCCAAAATGCGGGCGCCGTTCGCGCGTCAAAATAATCGGGATGGAATTGGGGCATCAGGGGATCCCAGCTGTCGCGGTTGGATTTGTTGACCTCCAGCAATTCGTCAAAATCCTGCGACACTGAAAATGCAATTTGACGATCTGCGGCCAAGACAGCAGCACATTGGATCGCCGCCCTACTGAGGGGACCCTCGCCAGCCGGCGAAATCCGCCGCGGTACAGATATTGGCATTGGTAATCAACAATAGCGCTGGCGCAGCAGGTCGCGAAGCAGCTTGCCGGAAGGAAGCCGCGGAATCTCTTCCACAAACTCAAATTCGGATGGACCCTTGTAGGGCGCGAGGTGCTCTGAACAGTGGTGTTTTATCCCCACGCTAAGGCCATCCTCGGAACGTCGCTCGGGCAGAAGTTTGATAAGCGCTTTCACCTTCTCGCCCATCTCCGCATCTGGAACACCGATGCAGGCAGCATCTTCGACGCACGAGTGAGTTAGAAGAACGGCCTCGATTTCCGCTGGATAGATTTTCAACCCCCCAGAGTTGATAATTTCAGTGCTTCGGCCGGTAAGAAAGAGATAGCCATCCTGGTCGAGATAGCCATGGTCGCCCATGGTAAACCGGTCCTCGTAATAAGCGGCTCGCGTTTTCTCGGGCTCGTTGAAGTATTCGAAACGGCCTCGCTCGGGGGCAGTGAGGAAGATACGGCCTATGGTGTTGGGTGGCAGCGTCTTTCCATCTTCATCAAGAATCACGACCCGATCATCTGCTTTTCCGACGCTACCCGGCTTTCTCAGCCAATCTTCGCTTGAGATCACGACATCCCCACCTTCTGTACCCGCATAACATTCAGTGATGATCGGTCCAAGCCATTCGATCATTTGGCGTTTGAGTGGCACGGCACAGGGCGCACCCGTATGCAGCACGTTGCGGAGTGATCTCAAATCATAATTTTTCCGCGCTGAAACCGGAAGTTGTGCGAGCCGGTGCAGCAAAAAAGGCGTCAAATAGGCGTAGGTAATGCCATTTTGGGCAATGAGATCTAATAGCCGATTTGGATCGAGCTCTTCGGAAAGCAAAACTTCGACGCCGCTGACCAACGGCAATCGAACACTTAGGTTGAAGACACGGCCAAGAGGCAACGGAGCTAAAGCCTTGTCATACTTCGAAGATAGTCGCAGTTGCTCGGCAAGTGTCACCATCGCCGATCGCGACACTGGTTCGCGCCTATAGACGCCCTTTGGCGATCCGGTCGTACTGGACGTGTAGAGCATCGGAATCCCCATTGTGCCGGCCTCGAACGGGTGGGCGTCTGCGGAATTCAACGCAGAATGGTAACTTTCGAGCGCAGAAGTTTCGGCTCCAATCGAAAGTCTTGCTTTCATCCCCGCCCTCTGTGAAGCTAGGTGCGCGACACCGGGGCTGACGGTCGCGTCGGCGATAATCGCTGTCGCACCACTGTCATCGATCATGTACTCAACTTCACGGGGCGTTGAATCGGACGGGATCGGCGTAACCCGGATTCCAGCGCGTTCCGCGGCAAACATGACTTCGACGAACTCCGGGCGGTTAGCGCATATTAGGGCCAGCCCGTCATCGACGCGCACGCCGCGATCCGCTAAAGCGCGCGCCAATCGGTTGCAGTTCGTATCCAGTTCAGAAAAGGTGCGATTGCCTTTTGTAGATCGTATCGCGAGCCGATGCGGCGATAGCCGCGACCACGTCGCGAGCGAAACGCCCCGCTGATAGCTTCGGCGACGGGCGGATGGACTTTCTTCAAGATCGATATTGTTGCGCATGCACCAGAACAACGAGCCAACTACGTCACGCAAGCAATACACACTAAATTCTGCTGGACTTCAACCTGTGGATGTTCGAGGATTGGTTAGTGTCAAAGAGAGTAACGTGAGCATTGGTTCGGATGAGGACCGCATCCTTCTTCAGTACACCCACAGGGATCGAGGGCCGGACTGCGGTTCGTTGCGGTGACAAGACAAGAACCTTTGCGGATTTGGCGGAGCGCACAAATCAGCTCGCGAACGCGCTTATCGGCTTAGGGCTGAAAGAGAACGACCGTCTCGCGCTTCTGTGCCGGAACAGCATTGAATTTGTGGAGACCGTTATCGCGGCGGAAAAAGCTGGATTGCGAGCCACTATCATCAATCCGACGGCCGGCCGTCGGGACATGGAGGCCGCGCTAAGGTGCTGTAGCCCGCGCGTAATTGTGGCCAACGTTCCGGCCGCGCTCGAGCTTGTAGAAGCAACTCCCGATTGCGCGGTTAGGATCTACGTCGGCCAAGCCTTGGGATGCGAGCATTACGAGACTGTTCTGACTGCGGCAAACTCGGCTGCCGTCACGGCAAGGTCACCGGGCGTTTCGATGCCCCTAACCTCGGGGACGACCGGCTTGCCGAAGGCCGTATTCCGAAAGCAGCCCAATTTTCCTCCGTATCTGCGTCAGCTGCTGGCTATTGCGGCGTTCGATCCAACAAGCGATGTCGCGATGGCACCTTGCGGCTTGCAAGGCTCCGGGGTTTACAATCTAGCCGTCGGTTTGCCCCTCAGGGCCGGGGTCGGGGTGATCGTATCTGACATCTCTGTAACGTTTGACCTCAATCCCGAAAAGGTTCTCAGCGCTATCGAGCGTGAGCGCGTCACTCATCTCTACTTACCGAATTATATCATGCGGCAGCTCCTCTCGCTTTCCGAGGAAAGACGCAGCCACTACAATCTGACGTCACTCAAGTGCGTGTTGCATGGAGGCGGCCCCTGTCCGATCGGACTGAAGGTTGCGTTGATCGAGTGGCTGGGCCCGATCGTCACAGAGTTCTACGCGGGGGCAGAGGGCGGTGGGACATTGATAACATCGCCAGAGTGGATGGAGCACAAAGGCAGCGTAGGTAAGCCCGCGGACGGACTTGTTCGAATACTTTCGGACGAGTTCGCGGAGGCGCAGCCCGCCGAGACCGGACGAGTCTATTTTCGCTCGCCAAAGCACCAGCGATTTGAGTATTTTAACAATCCCGTCGCGACGCAGAGTGTCTATCATGAAGACTACTTTACGCTCGGGGATATCGGCTATGTCGACGGTGATGGCTATCTGTACCTGACGGGGCGGAGCGTCGAAGTCATCGATTTCAGCGGCTATAACGTGTTCCCTGCCGAAATTGATGCTGTGCTGCTCGATCATCCTTCCGTCGACGCGTGTGCTGCAGTTGGCGTCGTGGATGACGAAATGGGCGAAGTCGTCGGCGCAGTGGTCGTGTTGCGCGAAGGCTACGACGCCGGTGAAGCGACGACAGAAGAGCTCTCGCAGTGGTGTCGGTCCCGGCTTTCCATTTCGAAATGCCCCCGCAGGTGGGTCTTTTGCAAGGCTATTCCCGGCTTTGCCCAGGGAAAAGTCAATCGAAAGTCGTTGCTCCTCTTATTTGAGCCAAGCTCGACCGCCGAGCGGGGTCATAAGTCGCCAAGAATTGGTGCGATAGCAGCGCAGTGAGGATTGGGGGAACGCTGATGGAAGATGCCACGCAGAACTTTCGGGATAACGCGCCAAGGACATCGCTCAAAATAAAGGCGGCAGATGTGCCCGACACTATGACCGTGTTCGCCTTCCTGGCGAGACAGACACCCTATCGTGCGGCGCTCCGCGCGATGGTCGAGCAACACAAGGCCTATCGCTTTATCGAGATGGATCTCGGTACGAGCTTGGTGGACTCGCTCCGCAGTTCAGTCCTGGACGCCATCGCAACTTTTGGACAGGCAAGCTGGCATCGTGCCGATGGCAATTCATCGACGTATGGCGGCTTCTCGCTGGCCTATAATCCGAACCACCGGGACAGTCTGGACCCCAACTCAAGCTCGCTTGGAACGCCCCAAAATGCGGGAGACAAGTTCTTCTACAATCAGCGTGACCGCAATCGACCGATCAAGGATTCCTATTTCGATACCTATGGCTTTCGATACCGGACGCCGGCCTCACGGCATTCTGATCTTGGGCGTTTTCTTGACGATCTTCGCGCTCCACTGGTTCGAAGCCGAGTTGGCATCATCTACGGTGACCGTGTCGACGCAACCGACCAGAATTATCTCGCCACAGCAGGCTGGCACCGGGATGAGCCGGTCTACGAGAATCTGCGTGTGAACATTCCGCTCCAGACAGATCCGAACTTTGTTTTCGAGATCGAGGGTGAGGCGCCGCGACACCTGGAGGTTGGGAAAGCTTATTCCTGGGACACCCACATTCCCCATCGCGTCTATTGCCGTGGACCAACGAAACTAGCCCGCATTCACCTTGTGCTCGGGGTCTCGCCCTGGTTCACCTATAGCCAGAGCGACGATTCCTGGGAACCGAATGAATTTTTCGGCAAGGTTCATCCTTTTGAGCTCTTGCGAACGGGGCGAATCCACTCCCGGTTGCACGCATAGTTCTGCCAAGATTAAAACCAGCTCTTAAGGGCCGCCTATCGGGCAGGGCACGATGAAGAAATTTCCGGTCTATTGTCCCCTGGACTTTGAGTTCGACCGTGCTCGAATGCACACCGAGTTATTGGCAACGCGGCAAGGGTGGCGGCATTTGCCTCCGCTCAAGCGTTTCACGACCGCGCCGCTTTCCTTCGAAGTCGCAGCCCCCGAATTCTACGCCAGGTCCGAGTATGTCGAGACGGATCACAATGGTGATTTTGTTTATCATCCCGGACATTCCACGTGGTCTGGGTGCAGTTTGACATCGACGCCGCAGAGCAAGAATGCCGCCGCCGGTTCCTTCAGCCTCCGTGCCAAGTTCGACGACTGGGTTTGGAACCCGGCTTTCGATGTCACTTACACCCGATCAGTCGTCGAGAGGTTGCCGTATACACAAGTCGAGATCGTGAGAATCATGAGCATCGATCCCGGCGGCTTTGGACCGGTGCACGTGGACGCGAGGACGGACGAATTGTGGGAAGAGAAAGGTTATGCAGCCACAACGTTTCTATTGGAGAGCGGCGGTGTGGATATGCTTGTACAACGTGGCGAGCGACGCTTTGCAGCGGACGCGCCGGTTTTCTTCTTCAAAGACTGCTTTCCGCACGGAGTCCCCCCGGTCAAATCAACACGCTTGTTGCTCCGCGTGACCGGCAGAGTCGACTATCCTGCATATCGCAGACTGATGCAGCTCGAGCACGCGATTTGGTGAGGAGGGGATTTCAAGCCCTAATTTCCTGAATCTTCTGCGGCGAAGCCCGATCGAGACGAGCGGCCCTCGTGTGCCGTCCTGCGTCATCAACAAAAACCTCGATGCGGACCAACCGTCCGCTCCGCATTTTCAATCCTCGAACGGGTCCCGCTTCTATGAGAGGATCGCGACGCAGATGCGATGCGATTTTTCGCATCGCGCCCTTTGCAACCACGAAATCGACGATATAGGTTGTCTTTCCGCTCGTCCAATCCTCTGGCTTCAGGGAATGAGGATCCTCGATGAAGCGTTCCTCGGCCTCGGGAGAGAACAGCGCCCAGGTCAGGAAGGCAATCGGAATATCGCCATCGTGGAAGAGGCGGAATTGGCGAAGCCGAATCGGGGGCATCACGAGGCGCGCGAAATCGTCAACGCGACGCAGTCGGTGCCATTCCGATTCCATCATCAGCCAAGCCACTTTGCCCAAAACCGCTGAAGTGCTCAGCGTCAAGGCCGCGCGTATCTCTGAAGGTCGCAACGCTACCCTGTCAGCCAAATCGCTCATGGCCCTTGAATACTTGTTCGCTCGGAGGAAGGATGTTCGATCGATGCCGACTCCGACGTGATATCGTAAAGCTCCTCGTCGATTGCGGTACGCCCGCTTGCTTTGCGATCGCGGTATTTGTATTTTCCAAACTGCGCGACGTGTACGCCGGGTCCGTTCTTGTTAGGACGCTGCGCCCAAATCGGCTTGCGATAAAGCTCAGGTTCGCGCCAAAGCATTTTTCTCACAGCGAGAACGTCGCCAAACGGCACTACAAACTGCAAGATCCACAGTCGATCGCCGCTCACCCAGTCATCTGGCTGCAGGACGTATCTGTGGTGAAGCCAGGCGTCCTCGATCTCCTTGGCAAGACGCGCAATGCCGACGTAGCCGATCGGAACGCCGTTCCGCTTATAAATGCGGTATCGTCCATGCTTAATGGCAGGAAGGACAAACTGTTCAATTTCATGCAGCTTCAGGCGCTGATGGATCGGCGAGTGCGCATACAGCCAAAGTATCTCACCCAAGACCTCGCTGTTGCTTCTCGGCTGCGCGCCCGAAAAGCTACCGCGCTGCGAATTCATGACGAGACCGCCTGACGCTCAACCTGATCCGGGCGAGGACCTGGATCGGTCCAGGTGACCAGCCGGATCACCAACGCGCCGGGGTCAAATTCCCACCAGCGATGCCCGCCAAAATTCCAGCGGCCCGGCTTTGCATGATGATTGTTATGCCAGCCTTCGCCCCAAGCGAGATAGCCGAGCCACCACACATTCCTGCTGTCATCCTCGCTTGGGAAATTTGAGTACCCGAAGCGATGCGTGACGTAGATGGTCAGCCCGCTCACCCACAATTTGATTGCAACCGGGATCGCCCAGCCAAACACGAAAAGGCGCCAATCGATTGCGAGTAGCAACCCTGCAAATCCGACTACCAGAAAAACGTAATTGCGGTGCACCCAGAACTGGAAGCGGTCGCGGCGAAACTCTCGCCGCATCTCCCATCGTCTATTTTTCGGCGCGTAATTATGAATGAGCATGACTCCCAAGCCTCTCAGCTTGGGTGAATGCGGATCTCCCTCGCGGTCAGAAAACTTGTGATGTTGCCGGTGCATGACTGCCCAACTCGCTGGAGAGCCGGAGCAGCCTAATGCGCCGGTGAGTGTAAACATGATCTGAGCCCAGCGAGGCGCAGCGAAGCTGCGATGAGCGTAATATCGATGAAAACCTACCGACAATCCTATGCACCCATAAACGAAATAGCCCACGAGGGCGGTAAACCACCAGATCCAACCAACGTGCGCAAAAAAAAGCGCAGCGACGGTGATGATGCCTGTCAATATTTGAATGAAGCCCACGAACTGCACGCTCGGTCTCAACAATGAATGACGCCGCAGCGTCGGAAGGGCAATTGCAGTCATGCGTAAACTCCTCGAACCCTAATCATGACAAAAACAACTTCAGATAGCAACAAGGAATGGGTTTTCGCGAGAAAATTTCAGGTTGCAGTCGTTAGTTTGACGAGGAAGTCTCGGCCGTGATCTTATTCCGGTTTGATGATAACGATCGATGACGCATCGGGAATGCAGCAAGAAATTCAAGAACCAGTTCGCGCGCGAGACGCCTTATCTGATGACTGTGGCGGCGGGTCGCGCGTTTCCGAGCTCATGTCGCGCGCGCGTCGGCATTATCTCAGCAAGGAATATCCTAAGGCGGTGCAGTTAGTTGGGTTGGCCATCGCCGCAAGTCCTGCAGATGCGGACCTTTGGAATACGCGCGGGGTATTTTTGAGAGCTGCTGGGCGATCTGCAGAGGCGGTCTGGGATTACAGGCAAGCGTTGGCGAGACAACCCGAGAATGCGGGGACTTGGTCGAATCTCGGAAACGCACTCGTAGATTTAAAACAACTCGAAACCGGAATGGTTTGCCATAAGCGTGCCATCTCACTGCAGCCGGAAAATGCGGAGTTGCATCGCAATTTGGCGCACGCGCTAATTGTAGCGAACAGGCATTCCGAAGCTTTGGGGAGCTTGAAGAATGCCCTTCGGATTGAGCCGGCGAATATCGGAGCGCGTTTCGACCGGGGCCTCGTATATTTGCATCTCGGCGAATACGCCAAGGGTTGGCAGGATTACGAGGTTCGGCTCCACAATTCAATGCGCGCGCTACCCGGTAGGCGCTGGCAGGGACAAGCTTATCCGGGAAGAACGCTGTTGGTGACCAGCGAGCAGGGCCACGGCGATGCCATCTGGGCGGCGAGATATTTTCGGTCGGTCAAAGCCCTTGGCGGCAAGCTATTGGTTGAGTGTCATGATGGTTTGGTGCCACTTTTTTCTGCGATGCCGGAGGTCGACGGTGTCGTTTCGCAAGGGGCGCCGCCGCCGCATGCCGACTACCATTGCCCGATCTGTAGCCTCGCGGGCATCTTTACGACGAAGGTAGACGCAATTCCAGCACAACCCTATCTGTCGGCACCGGTTGACCGCGTAGCGAAGTTCCAGCCGGCTCTTGCCAAGGCCAACGGGGCTTTGCGGGTCGGCATCGTTTGGTCAGGCAATCTTGAATTTGTCAAAAACAGGGACCGCGCGGCGCCTCTAACGGCTTTCATGCAAGCCTTCGCTCATCCGAATGTTCAACTGTATAGCCTGCAGAAAGGACTGCTCGAAAAGGATCTCGCCGCGCTCCCAGAAGGGGCGCCCATCATTGATCTCGCGCCTCTCATGAACGATTTTGCGGATACGGCCGCCGCTCTTTCTCAGCTCGACCTTGTCATAATGACTGACTCGGCGATCGCCCATTTGTCAGGGGCTTTGGGGCGGCCAATTTGGGTGCTGCTGAGCTACGAGGCCTTCTGGCTTTGGCTGCTCGAACGAGAGGATAGTCCTTGGTATCCCTCCATGCGAATCTTCCGTCAGAAAGCGTGGGGCGATTGGGGCAGCGTTTTCGATGCCGCGAGCTCCGCCCTGCTTGAGCTCGCAATCTCCCACCAGCAGGCACCTGCCTCTCGGGCTGACACATGATTTCCATTGCTCGACAACTGCCATGAAGAAGCTCGTCGTCTTTTTTGGAAAAAATTTATATTCACATTCAGCCCGAGGTTGTGTTAGCTGGGGAGGTTGAGTAGCTCGCTGGTTGATAGAAAAATAGATCAATTCGAAATGTCGACCGTCGAGAATGAGGTAGACCAGGGGCTGCAAGTGTTAGCGCTGATGTTGCGCTTCCATGGCATCGCGGTCGATACCGCTCAAATTTTTCACCAGTTTGCCGGTGCTGCCATCCGAATCCCGGAGATGCTGCGCTGCGCCAAGAGCATGAAGCTCAAGGCGCGGGTGGTTTCGACGAATTGGGCGCATCTGCAAAGATTGCAGCTGCCCGCGGTCGCTGAATGCCAAGACGGCGCCTTTACTATTGTTGGTAAATTGACCGATGACGGGGCTCTCGTTCATTCGCCCGCGACGGGTCGACCCCAGATCCTAACCAGGCAACAATTCGAAGCGGAATGGACGGGGCGCGTTGTTTTGATGACGCGCCGCGCATCATTGGGAGAACTCGCGCGACAGTTTGATATCACTTGGTTTCTCCAAGCGGTTCAGAAATATCGTCGGATCTTCGGCGAAGTTCTCCTGGCTTCGTTCTTCCTCCAACTGTTTGCCCTCGCAACCCCGCTTTTTTTTCAGGTCGTGACCGACAAGGTGTTGGTTCATCGTGGATTTACGACTCTCGACGTTTTGGTCATCGGTCTGATTGTGGTCTCAATCTTCGAAGTGGTCCTAGGAGCTTTGCGAACTTATGTTTTTGCCCACACGACCAATCGTATCGACGTAGAGCTGGGTGCGCGGTTATTCCGCCATCTCTCCGCCCTCCCGATCGGCTATTTCGAGACGCGGCGAACAGGTGATTCCGTCGCCCGGGTGCGTGAGCTTGAAAACATTCGAAATTTCCTTACCAGCTCCGCGCTCACGCTGGTAATTGATCTGGTATTCACCGCCGTTTTCTTGGCCGTGATGTATTACTACTCTCCGATGCTGACGTGGATCGTCATCGCATCGTTCCCGTTCTACATCGCGATCTCCGCAGGTGCTACGCCAGCCTTCCACCGGCTTTTGCAAGAGAAGTTCGAGCGTGGGGCGGAGAATCAAGCGTTCCTGGTCGAATCTGTTGGCGGCATGCAGACGCTGAAGGCGATGGGCGTTGAGCCACAGATGCAGCGACGCTGGGAAGAGCAATTAGCGGGATATGTGGAGGCAAGTTTTCGTGTTCTGTCGCTCGGCAATTGGGCGAGCCAGGGCGTGCAGCTCATCAGCAAGATCGTGACTGCCGTCACGCTGTATTTTGGGGCTTATCTCGTCATCGATGGCGATTTGAGCGTCGGAGAGCTGATCGCTTTTAATATGCTTGCCGGGCGGGTGGCGCAGCCTGTGCTGCGCTTGGCACAGCTTTGGCAGGACTTTCATCAGGCACGAATCTCCGTCGAGCGGCTTGGTGACATCCTCAACTCTGTTCCAGAGCCGGCCTACAATCCTGCGCGTGCGGCACTCCCGGCGATCCGTGGTGAGATCGCGTTTGAGAATGTTTCCTTTCGTTATCGCGTCGATGGGGCTGAGGTACTGCAAGACGTCACTTTGAGGGTGCCTGCAGGGCAGGTCGTCGGCATTGTCGGGCCATCAGGCTCGGGGAAGTCGACGTTGACGAAACTGGTTCAGCGCCTCTACGTACCGGAGCGTGGTCGTGTCCTGATCGATGGTGCCGATCTGGCCGTGGTCGACGTCGCATGGCTGCGGCGGCAGGTGGGCTCCGTCCTGCAGGAAAACGTCCTTTTTAATCGCTCGATCCGGGACAACATAGCACTTGCCGATCCGGGAATGTCCATGGATCGAATTATCGAGGCCGCGGAATTGGCCGGCGCGCACGAGTTCGTCCTTGAACTTCCGCAAGGTTACGACACCATTGTCGGGGAACGCGGTGCAAGCCTGTCTGGCGGCCAACGTCAGCGTATCGCGATTGCGCGGGCGCTTGTGACCGATCCGCGCATTCTGATCTTCGACGAGGCGACTAGTGCGCTGGACTATGAGAGCGAGCGTATCATTCAGCTGAATATGCGCCGCATTGCCAGAGGACGAACGGTGCTGGTGATTGCCCACCGTCTGTCCGCGGTGCGCCATGCCGACAGGATTATTACCATTGAGCGTGGCCGGATCGTCGAGGACGGTAGCCATGATGATTTGATCAAGCGGAGCGGGCGGTACGCTGATTTACACCGGCTTCAGGCAGGGCTGCATGAGGTCGTCTAAAGCAAAGGCCGACAATGTCGTCCAGCTTAAAACCCGGGGAGATAGTGCTCGCCGCGCGCGGCTTGAATTTCTTCCCGCGGCATTGGAGATCGTCGAGACCCCGGCGTCGCCGCTTGGCCGCGTGATTGGAGGAATCATCATTCTGTTCGTTGCGATCGCGATCATATGGTCGATCTTCGGTCGCATCGATATTGTCGCGACCGCCTCTGGCAAGGTCGTGCCGACCGGGCGCACCAAGACGGTCCAACCGCTGGAGGCCGGTATCGTCACCGAGATCTTGGTCGAGGACGGGGATCGAGTGACCGCCGGTCAGGTGGTGATGCGCCTCGATCAGACGGTTGCCGCGTCCGAGCGAAACCATACTCTCCACGATTTGATCCAAGCGAAGCTCGATGTTGCGAGATTAACGGCGCTCCGCACCAACCTGGAAACCGTAGTCGAGCTGGAGTCAGCCTTTAAGCCACCTACGGAAGCGACAGCGGCCCAGGTACAGCGCACTCGTGCAGCCATGCTGGAACAAGCGTCGACGCAGCAGGCTAAGGTTGATGGGCTCGAGAATCAGATTCACCAGAAGATCGCCGAAGCTGATGAGATTACGGCCACAATCGCGAAGCTCGAGGCTTCGCTTCCGTTTATCGTCGAGGAGGCCGAGATCCGTCAGAAAGCGATGTCCATCGAATTCGGCAACCGTATCGCTCATCTCGACGCTCAAATCCGACTGGCAGACCAAAAGAACGATTTAGTGGTGCAGCAGCGCCGCGCGAGCGAAATCATCGCCGGTCGCAAGGCGCTTGAGCAACAACGAGAGCAGACGCGAGCCGAATATGCCAATAAGATCTTGAGCGATCTGGCGGACGCGGAACAAAAAGCACTTGATTTGACGGAGGACCTCAAGAAAGCAGATCAGCGGCTCGAGCAGCAGATCCTGCGTGCACCGGTGGATGGCACCGTCCAGCAACTCGCGGTTCACTCGCTTGGCGGCGTGGTTACGGCGGCGCAGCAGGTGATGTTGATTGTGCCGTCGGATAGCCGCCTTGAAGTCGAAGCTATGCTTCCTAATCGGGACGTCGGCTTCGTCAGCCCAGGTCAGCGGGCGGAGATCAAGGTGGACACCTTCAATTTCACGAAATACGGCCTGTTGCATGGTGAGGTCGAAGTCGTCTCGCACGACGCAATTGTCCAACAGAAGCCCGTGGACAAGTCCAACCCAACGAAATCGCAGGCGGCACTGGCGGATACGAGCGAACCCGCGGGGCAGGAGTACGTATATGCGGCGCAGGTTTCGTTAGACAGCACGCGCCTTCAGGTCGACGGGCGCATGGTCGATTTGATTCCAGGCATGGCCGTCACCGTCGAGATCAAGACCGGTTCGCGGAGGGTGATCGAGTACCTGCTGGCGCCGTTGCTAAGGTACAAAAAGGAGAGCTTGCACGAGCGATAGCATCGCACTTTCGTGAAAAGCGAGCTTATGTGCGGGAAATGGGCATCCAGGATTTACTGCTGAAAGCGGTCGAAGCTGAGCAGACGCATAAGCTGGATCAAGCGGAAGGTTTCTACGCCGCAGTTGTTCAAGACTCGCCTGACAATTTCGACGGCCTGCATGGGCGAGGCGTGATCTGCTATCGCAAGGGAGACCTGAAGGGCGCCGAGAGCTGGATCAGGCGGGCGCTCAAGGTTGTTCCTCGGTCAGCTCCCGCCCACAACAACTTGGGGACTGTCTATTTTAATTCGGGCAGGCTCGAGTTGGCCATGGAGTCTTATCAAACCGCTATTTCGATCACCCCAGGTTTTGTGGACGCGCGCAGCAACCTCGCGGCTGCGTTGACGCAGCGGGGGGACCTTTCAGAAGCGAAAAGACACTACGAAGCGATATTGCGAACAGCGCCGGATCATGCTGACGCAAATAACAACCTCGGTGCGGTCCTTCAGCGATTGGGCCTGGACGGAGTGCCGTACTTTGCGAGGGCGGTTCAACTTAGATCAGACTTTCCAGATGCTCTCATCAATTGGGGTACGGCGCTTCTCTCCCGAGGGCAGCCTGAACGGGCCATTCAACTTCTCAGAAGGTCGCTTCGGCTACGAGCGGATCGTGCGGATGCCCATAACTTGATCGGCATCGCGCTGGTGCAGCAGAAAAAATATGACGAGGCGCTTGAGAGTTACCGCGCGGCAATCACGCTCCGACCTGACTTTGCGGAAGCCCATAACAACCTGGGGTCGGCCGCCGATGCTGTTGGCGATCCGGAGGCTGCCACATCGAGCTACACGACGGCAGCGGAGCTTGCTCCCGGCTACGCTGATCCTCATGGCAGCCTCGCGGCAATTCACACGCGATTTGGCCGCCTGGATGAGGCTCGACGGGAACTCGAGATAGCCACTCACTTATCTCCTTTGGACCCGAAATTTCTCATCGAGCTGGCGGGCTTGAAGCATTTCGAGCCGAGTGATCCGCTGATTGAGACCATGGAGGGCATGTTGGCGCGCACGAGCAGGCTGGACGAAAGCGCGAGGATCGGTCTGCATTTTGCGCTTTCGAAAGCCTATGACGACCTCAACCACTATGATCGTGCGGCCGAACATATGGGCAAGGGGAATGGTCTGAAACGGCAGCAGATCACGTACGACGAAAGGGCCACGTTAGACGAATTGCTTCGCATCCAACAAATTTTCAGCAAAGAATTCATGGAGCGTTTCGCCAATTTCGGCAATTTGACCGATGTCCCGATCTTCATCGTCGGGATGCCGCGGTCTGGCACGACCTTGATTGAGCAGGTTCTAGCAAGCCAAGGGCAGGTCTTCGGAGCCGGTGAACTCAGTTTCTTCGAGGATTGCGTTCTGGGTTTGGCCCATACGATGGGCGCCGGCCTGAGATACCCCGACTACTTGCGCGAAATGGACAACGCTTGTGTCACCAAGCTTGCGGATGACTATCTTCGCGCGATGGCGGCGGTTGCGCCGTCGGCCCCGCGCATTGCAGACAAGTTGCTTTCCAACTTCCGGTTTGTAGGGCTCATCCATCTCGTATTTCCGAATGCGCGTATCATTCACGCCTGTCGCGATCCCATGGACGTCTGTTTCTCCTGCTATTCGATCTTATTCGCGCACGGACAGTCCTTTACCTACGACTTGAGCGAGCTAGGCCGCCTTTATAACGCGTACTGGAGCTTGATGCGGCACTGG
>Ga0070734_10002185_pt1 | contig 24889 bp, 20 predicted proteins | sample Coa_R1_8_FD_66444 | JGI IMG/M metagenome (GOLD analysis project Ga0070734, IMG submission 66444) | Surface soil microbial communities from Centralia Pennsylvania, which are recovering from an underground coalmine fire - Coalmine... | ecosystem: Environmental > Terrestrial > Soil > Unclassified ...
CTCTGTGGTGATCGATTGCTGCGCGTAGGCCTGTCCGCAACGCAGAACCCAATCGAAGCGCTCGCCCACCTGCTGGTGGGCGCCGCTCCGGACGGCTTACCAGCCTCGCAGGTAAGGATCATCGATACCGGCCATCACCGGCCGCGTGACCTCAGCATAGAGATTCCGGATTCGCCTCTTGAGGCGGTGATGTCAGGCGAAGTCTGGCAACAGGTTTACGATCGCCTGGTGGAACTGATCAAAGAGCACCGTACGACGCTGGTGTTCGTCAACACACGACGTATGGCGGAGCGCGTCGCTCATGAATTGTCGAAGCGAATGGCCGATGGCTCGATCATGGCGCATCACGGCAGCATGGCGAAGGAGCAACGCCTCTCCGCGGAACAAAAGCTCAAGCGCGGCCAACTGAAGGCGCTTGTCGCCACTGCTTCGCTCGAACTTGGCATCGACATCGGCGACGTTGATCTGGTCTGCCAGCTCGGTTCGCCGCGCTCCATCGCGAGCTTCCTGCAGCGGGTCGGCCGCTCCGGCCATGCTGTCGATCGCACACCCAAGGGCAGGCTGTTTCCGCTCTCCCGCGACGACCTCGTGGAATGCACGGCCCTGCTTGACAGCGTTCGTCGCGGCGAACTTGATCGGCTTGCAATTCCCGACCGGCCAGTCGATGTGCTGGCTCAACAGATCGTCGCAGAAGTTGCCGCTCGGCATTGGGAGGAAGCAGCGCTCTACGAGCGGCTGCGGCGCGCGTGGCCCTTCCGTAACCTCACACGCGAGGATTTCGATGCTGTCGTCCGTATGCTGGCTGAGGGCTTCACGACGCGCCGCGGCCGGAATGGCGCGCTGATCCATCGCGACGGAGTCCATCGTGTCCTGAGGGGCCGGCGCGGCGCGCGCACGACCGCGCTGACCTGCGGTGGCACCATTCCGGATACCGCCGATTATCGCGTCGTCCTGGAACCAGAAAACAACGTGATCGGCAGCGTCAATGAAGATTTCGCGGTCGAGAGCATGGCCGGCGACATATTCCAGCTCGGCAACAGGTCCTATCGCATTCAGCGTGTGGAGCGCGGGACTGTTCGGGTCGAAGACGCCCACGGACAACCGCCCACGATTCCGTTCTGGCTCGGCGAGGCGCCGGGCCGCACTGATGAACTCTCATCCGCCGTCTCGCGGTTGCGTACAGACATTGCGGCGCGCCTGCAATCCGATCCATCCGGAAACGTGGCCCGCTGCTACTTGACCCAGACAGTTGGCATCGCTCTCCCGGCTGCCGAGCAGGTGGTCGAATATCTCGCCGCAGGGGCGGCCGCGTTCGGCTGCCTGCCGACCCAAGACACGATCGTGCTGGAGCGCTTCTTCGATGAGGCGGGTGGCATGCAGCTCGTCATCCATGCCCCGTTCGGCAGTCGGATCAACCGCGCCTGGGGGCTCGCGTTGCGCAAGCGCTTCTGCCGAAAGTTCAATTTCGAGCTTCAGGCGGCTGCGACCGAGGACAATATCGTGCTGTCGCTGACCACCGCGCACAGCTTCGAGCTTGAGGAGGTCGCGCGCTATCTCCACTCCGCCACCGTGCGCCCCCTACTGATTCAAGCCTTGCTCGATGCGCCGATGTTCACAACGCGGTGGCGCTGGGTTGCAGGGGTCGCACTCGCCTTGCCGCGCTTCCGCGGCGGCAGAAAGGTGCCACCCCAGTTCATGCGCATGCAGGCGGAAGACCTGATCGCTGCCGTCTTCCCCGACCAGATCGCCTGCGCCGAGAACCTCATCGGCGAGCGGGAGGTGCCGGATCATCCGCTGACCAACCAGACGATATCGGACTGCCTGAACGAAGCGATGGACATCACAGGCCTGGAGCGGTTGCTGGCGCAGCTGGAAGCGGGCACGATCCGGGTCGTCGCGTGCGATCTCACCCAGCCCTCGCCGCTAGCGCTCGAAGCGCTGTCTGCCCGGCCCTACGCTTTTCTGGACGATGCGCCGCTGGAGGAGCGACGGACGCAGGCGGTCATGGCGCGGCGCTGGTACGATCCGCAAAGCGCGTCGGAGCTTGGACGCCTCGATCCCCAGGCAATCGCGAAAGTCCAAGGCGAGGCCTGGCCCGATCCAACTAACGCTGAGGAGCTTCATGATGCGCTGTTATGGCTCGGCTGCCTGACCGATGTGGAAGTGGAGGCAGTTCCCGCATGGAAAAGCTGGCTGGCTGCCTTGGCCGGCGAGAAGCGCGCTGCGCTCATCAAGACTGCCCAGGCTGGGTTCTGGGTTGCGGCCGAGCGACTGAATCAATTCACCGCCGTATGGCCGCAAGCGCAGTGTCAACCGAACCTTTTGCCTCCACCAGGGCTTCCGCAAACCGTGTGGTCGCGCGACCAGGCGCTGGTCGAAATCCTGCGTGGCCGACTGGAGGGGCTCGGCCCGATGACACAGACCGGGCTAGCGGCGGCGCTCGGACTGGAATCTGATGCACTTGGAAGCGCTCTCGCGGCCCTGGAAGTCGAAGGCTCGGTGCTGCGAGGACGATTCATTCAGGGCGTCAACGACGAACAGTGGTGCGATCGACGGCTGCTCGCGCGCATTCATCACTACACGGTCCAACGCCTGCGCTCGGAAATCGAGCCCGTCAGTGCGCGCGACTTTTTCCGTTTTCTGATGGCTTGGCAGCGGGTAGCAGAGGAAACACGACTGGAGGGACCGGACGCGCTGCCCGCGGTGCTCGCCTTACTCGAAGGGTTTGAAGCGCCGGCAAACGCGTGGGAAACAGAGATCCTTCCGGCGCGCATCGCCAAATATGAGCCCGCCTGGCTTGACGCTCAATGCGTGTCCGGAGAACGTACCTGGGCAAGGCTGCTGCCGATGCGCACCGGGAACGGCCGCACACATCCAACGACGCCGGTGCGCTCGACGCCGATCGCCTTGCTTGAGCGTCGTCATGCCCCGCTCTGGATGTCACTCACCGGGCCAGCGAACGAAACTCAACCGAGTCCTCAGGCTCAGGCTGTGCGCGACTGTCTCCGCACGTACGGCGCATTGTTCTTCGATGAACTCACCGAGGCTTCTCACCTCCTGCGCTCGCAAGTCGAAGACGCCCTGGCCGAATTGGTGGCACTCGGTCTGGTGAACTCGGACAGTTTCGGCGGCTTGCGCGCCCTGCTGGTGCCGTCGGCGCAGCGCAAGCCTTTTGCAGGCGTGAAACGGCGCGGCCGCGTCCTGTCTTTTGGGATGGGGAGCGCCGGCCGCTGGTCGCTGATCCGCCGCGAACTGCCGGACAAGATCGGGGAACACACCAGCGCCAAGGCGGTCGAACATGTGGCACGCACGCTGCTTCTCCGATACGGCGTAGTGTTCTGGCGCATTCTGACGCGGGAAGCCGGCTGGTTGCCGCCGTGGCGCGACCTGTTGCGTGTCTACAGGCGACTTGAAGCGCGTGGAGAAATCCGCGGCGGACGATTTGTAGCCGGCTTTTCCGGCGAGCAGTACGCGTTGCCGGAAGCTGTCGGACTGCTGAGGGAGACGCGCCGCCAGCGGGTCTCCGACCAGTGGATCTCGCTATCCGCAGCGGATCCACTCAACCTCGCAGGAATTCTCACGCCCGGGCCGCGACTGGCGTCATTGACCGGCAACCGCCTCCTGTACCACGACGGAGTACCGGCCGCCGTCCTGTCAGGCGGAAAGGTGGAGTTCCTTGTCACCCTCGACACTGCCGCGCAATGGGAGGCACAAAACAAGCTGTTGCGTTCAGCGTCGCCGACAATAACCGCAGACTTGGTCTAGCCCGGATAGAACAGATTTCAGTCGGCTGCTCGCGTGCTTACGCCCAGCCGAGCCGCCGCATGATTGCGCGACCCATTATCCAGTCCTTGTCGTCTTCAGACAGAAACGGCAGCTCCTCGGTGAAGTGAGTGATGCGCTGCTGGTAGGTAAACTTGGGGAAGCGATCGATGCCGGCCGTAAGGTCGGTGCCCCAGAAACAGCGGCGGGGGCCGAAGGCGTCGAACACGCGCTTGATGTGATCGGTCAAGTCGCGAAACGGGTACGGCTGAGATGACTTGTGCGGTACCGACGACATCTTGACTTGCACATTCGGGTACTTGGCGAACTCGACCACCTCTGAGATGGCCTCCGGAATCTTGCCCTGCTTCGCGGTTTCATCGGACAGATTCATGTGGTCGATGATGAAGACGAGGTCCTGATTGCGTTCGACGATACGTAGGAAGTCGCGGGCGCGGCCCGCAGTCGGCGTCATCACCGGGATGCCCGCCTTGGCGGCGGCCGGCCAAAACCAGTCGGCGGTGCCGTCAGTGAGCCAACCAGTTTGCAAACGATTGAAGGTGTGCCGGACGCCCAGCATGCCCGGCTGGTCCCTCCAGGTGGGGAGCAGGTCCTTTGATTTCGGATCGTCGAGCCGCAGGCGCCCCATGACCGCGAAGCGATGCGGCCATTTCTTGGCTGCTTCCATGGCATATTCGTTGTGATAGCCTTCCCACGACGGCGGCACGATGACGACGCGGTCGACTCCAGCCTCGTCCATGCGAGCCAGCAATTCGTAATACGAGAACGGCCGCGGGATATGGGCCTGGCCAATGCCGTCGGCGGGCCAGGGGCGCTCCGGGGTACTCGCAAGCCAGATGTGGACCTGCGAGTCGACGATAATGCGGCGCGCCGGCTGTGCCGTGGCGGGTTCGCATGCCTGCGATGTCAGTGCGAGACCCGCCCCGGCAATCGTGGTCGTGAGAACATCGCGTCGTGACAACATGGGCGGGCTCCTCCCTGGCGGTTATTATGGGTGCGGCGGTGATTTTTGCCCTTTTGCCGCCGCGCCGCAACAGCCGACTGTGTCCGGGCTTTGTCGCTCACGTGGTGGCAAGCCGGCCCTGACAGCCCACTGGCACTGTTCAATCAATTGTCTAAAACTAGGCCTACCATTTCCACGACGGGGAGGATGATGCCATGATGAACCGGCGCCAAATTCTGCGTGCAGCCGCAGGCGCTGCGATGGTAACCCGCTTTCCGAACGCACAGGCCGCGACCTACGATCTGCTTATCAAGGGCGGGCGCGTCATTGATCCGTCGGTCGGGCTCGACGCTATTCGCGACATAGCGATCGCCGGCGGCAGGATCGTGTCGGTCGAAGCCGATATCGCGGGCGACGCCGCGGATACCATCGATGCGCGTGGGAAGATTGTCGCTCCTGGGCTGATCGACATCCACACTCACGCCGGGCGCGGCAAGGATTCGCCGTCGCTCGCGCTGCAAGATGGTGTGACGGGCCTTGTCGATGCTGGATCGGGCGGACCCGACAATATCGACGAAATCGCCGCCGTCTTACGAGGAGGGCCGCAAATCGGCCGAGCCTTGGTCAACGTCGCGGCCCGCACGGGCTTCACCGGCGGCGAGCTGATGGACATCAGCCGGGCAAACGTATCCCTGGTGCGCGGAGCCATTGCCCGCCATCGCGATATCATCATCGGCGTCAAGGCACGGCTGTCTCGGGACGTTGCCGGCATCAACGATCTTGAGGGACTGCGTCGTGCGCAGGAGGCGGCCACGTCATTCAATCTGCCGGTGATGATCCACATCGGCCAGTCGGTCTCGCCGCTGCGCGCCATTCTCCCGCTGCTCAAGCGGGGCGACATCGTCACGCACATGTACGCGCCGCCGCCGAACAGCATTCTCGACGAGCAGGGCCGCCTCATCCCAGACGTGACTGCCGCGCGCCGCCGCGGGGTCATTTTTGACTTTGGCAACGGAGTCTCCGGTCACTTCAACTGGGACATGGTGGAGCGCGCCACCAAGCAGGGCTTTTGGCCCGACACGCTTTCCACCGATTGGAACGCCATGTCGCGCACCACCGGGGTCGTCGACTTCCCCAACGTCATGTCGAAATTATTGATGTTCGGCATGCCGCTGGCCCAAGTGGTGGCCTGCGCAACAACCAACGCGGCCAAAGTGTTCGATGCATTCAGCGATCGTGGCACGTTGAACATCGGAGCGCCGGCGGACGTTGCAATCATGGAGCTGCGGGAAGGAAGCTTCGAATTCCTCGATAACTATGAGGGCAAGCGTACCGGCCGCCAGCGGCTGTTTCCGGTTGCGACCGTGCTCAACGGCAAGCGCGTTTCGGCGCGGACATAGCATGAATTGGTCGAAATGCGCGTGTGGGGCTTGGCATGACCATAGTTTTTGTCCCTCGTCGCGCAGAATTGGCCTTAGACGTGGTGTGCGGCAAAGGCGGTGTGCGGTGAGAAGCAAAGATCGCGCGAATGCCGAGCATTGCGATTGCCGAGCGAAAAGGAACGGAAGCATGGCACGATCGCTGTTTGCGTTTCTGAGTTCTCTCACTTTGGTGCTGTTTGTTGCTATGGCGGGGACGTTGCCGGCGCGAGGCCAGGAGGCCAAGGCCGGGCCATCGGTTACCGCGAAGCCAGGCGAGTGGCGATATTTGAATAGTGATCCGATGAGCACGCGCTATTCGCCGCTCGACCAGATCGACAAAAACAACTTCAAGGATCTGAAGATCGCCTGGCGCTGGAAGCCGGCGATCGGACCCGCGCCGCCGTCGCTGGGAGGAACCGCGCAGGGAAACGGCGACCCGAGGCTGGCAATTTATAAAAGTGAATCAACCCCCATCATGGCCAACGGGGTTTTGTATACGGCGGCCGGCGGTCAACGGGTGGTGGCCGCCATCGACGCAGCGACCGGTCGACAGTTGTGGATGTGGATGGGGATGGACGAAGGCGGCCGCGATCGCAAAGCGCCGCGAAGAAATGCCGGGCGCGGGGTCGCGTATTGGACGGACGGCAAGGAGGAACGGATTTTCGTCGTCACGACGGGTTTCTATCTTGTGGCGTTGAATGCCGCGACCGGCGTGCCGGTGACGACTTTCGGCAGGAACGGCGCGGTCGATCTCATGGAGGAGCTTCACGTCGACTTCGACCATGTTACGCGCATCGGCAACAGTTCGCCGCCCATGGTCTTCAATGATACGGTCATTGTGCCGCCTGCCCTCGAAGAAGGATTCACTCCTGATTCAATGAGAAACACGCCCGGCTACGTGATGGCCTTCGATGCGCGTACCGGCAGACAGAAGTGGGTATTCCATACCGTTCCGAAGGCGGGAGAGTTTGGCGCGGACACCTGGGAAACCGAGTCCAACCGATACACCGGCAATACCGGCGTGTGGGCGCCGATCTCCGTCGATCCCGAGCTGGGCTATGCCTATCTGCCGGTGGAAACGCCCACCGACGATTACTATGGCGGTCACCGACTCGGCAGCAATCTGTTTGGCAATTCCGTTGTCTGCGTCGACGTCGAAACCGGCAAACGGATCTGGCATCACCAAATCACGCATCACGACATCTGGAACTACGATCTTCCGTCTGCTCCTGCTCTCGTGAACATGACGGTTGAGGGCAGGCCGGTCAGAGCGCTCGTACAACTGACGAAGCAAGCGTATGCGTATGTGCTCGATCGGGTGACAGGGCAGCCCGTTTGGTCGTTCGAGGAGCGACCTGCGCCGGCAAGCGATGTGCCCGGAGAGCGCGCATGGCCGACGCAGCCGCATCCGACAAAGCCGCCCCCGTATGATTATCAGGGTTATGTCGAGGACGATCTTATCGACTTTACCCCGGAGCTTCGCGCTGAAGCGATAAGGATCGCCAGGCAGTATCGGCTGGGCCCGGTGTTCACGCCGCCGTCCGAAATCAAACCCGAGGGGACCAAAGGCACCTGGTACAATCCCGGCGGGACGGGGGGATCGCTCTGGCAGGGTGGGGCCTTCGACCCCGAAACGAACTACTTCTACATCCCCTCGAAGACCGGTCCCGGGATCATCACGGTTGCCAAGGATCCGAAATCGGACCTGAGATTCTCGCGCGGCCCGGGCGCCAATTTGTCCGTAAAAGGGCTGCCCATCCTGAAGCCGCCGTACAGCCGGATCACGGCGCTCGATCTCAACACAGGCGCGCTCGCCTGGATGGTGCCGCTCGGCACGACACCCGAACGGGTGTCTCAGAATCCGGCACTTACTGGCATCAAGTTGCCGAACACCGGCGGCATCAATCTGCACGCCACGCTTCTCGTCACAAAGACGCTGCTGATCGCGGGTGAAGGATGGGGCGGGGCTCACATGGTCCGCGCCTATGACAAGAAGACCGGAGCCGTGCTGTCCGAGCTGAGCATTCCCGGCATGATGGGGAGCATGCCGATGACATACATGGTGAACGGCAAGCAGTACATTGCGTTCACCGTCGGCACCCCGACTGAAGCCGCTGAGGTGATTTCGCTGGCGCTCGAGAGGTAAGCGGCAAGGTTGCCGCTTCGCGAAGTCCCGCGAGCCTCTCGAGAGAGCGGCGTTCTTGAGTATTGTTGGAGCAACCAGTGCCCAAAAATACGACTGGTACTCGACTTTGTGGGCTGACCCTGTTCAAGAGTACCTCAACTCATTTGATGCGATCGAAAAGCGCGGCCACTCAACTGAGTGCCGCCATCTTGGCGAGACATAAGGTACCGGTAGTGGCGCCCAACCGGTTCTCACGTCTGTGTGCCCACAAGTCCTGCTTAGAAATCCGGCTTGTTTGCCTCCGGCACTTCGGAGTTCTTTCCAGAATACCACTGGAGGTTTTCGGCACAGACCACCTCTGTCCACGGGCCTATGTTGGGTCGATAAGTGATTGTTGCCGTCCAGGGCGTGGTGAACACGCCATCATCCTCGACCGTAAAGTGGAGCTGCAGCATCTTTCCACGGTAGTTGGGATCGATCTCCACGATCCCGGTCGCGCCAGTGGCGGCGATATAAGAGTTCTCTTTGGCATTGCGCTCCAGTGCACCTTTGGCGTCCTCGTAATCGACGAGGCGGTAGCGCTCGACCACGTGCAGCGCCGGACTGTGCGGGGTGCCGTACATATCCACCATGGCAAACGGCCCGATCTTGATCCCCACGGTGTCGATCACCAGCGTATCGCCTTCGTAATGGCCAACCGAATCCCCATACCAGGACGGCGTGACCTGCGCCGGATGTGGCGCGTTCATGCGCACCTGTCGCACTTCGGGGCCCTGGCGGTAGACCATGAAGACATGGTCGGGCTGCTGGAAAATCTGCACCAGGAAATCCCAAAACACGTAGGGCACGCCGCCGGGCCAGCACTGGTTGCTCGGTGTCGGATAGCCCTGGCCGGCGAGAGAAATCTCGCCGTGTTTTTTCACGACTTCAGCCGCCCAGGGCTGCAGGATCGGATTGGTATAATCGCCGACCAGTTGCTGGAAGTTGGCAATACCGTCGCGCCGACGCGATCTGTTCCGCACCGGTCCAGGACCCGATGCCGGCGGCTCGAAGCCGGTAAGATACGGGTGGGCCCATATGCCCGAGAAATCCGGCACGGAACCGGCGCCTTGCGGCCCCTTGCCGGTTGGCCCTCCTGTTGGCGAAACACCCTGTGCCAACGCGGGCGCGGAAATCGCCGACGCCACTGTCACTACCAAAAGGAAATCGCATCGCTGCGTGTTCATGCCTTCCCTCCCCTTCACGGTCGGCCGGCAATTTTTTGTTCGCCTCGGAACGCCACGGCGCCCAATGCCTGCGCGATATATCTGCCCGACGGCATCATGACGGCGCCGGGCCGCCGTTGAGGCTTCAGTCTGTTGTCCGCTCAGAAATCCGGCTTGTCCGCATGCGGAAGGTCCGTTTCCTGATTGTGGAATGAAAACCTGTTATCGGCGCAGACGATTTCCGGGAATCCGTCGAAATCACGCAAGTAGATCATGACCGCAGTCCAGGGCGTCGTGAACGCGCCCTGATCCTCGATCGTAAAGTCGACCCGCAGGTACTTGTCCTTGTAGTCCGGGTTATAAGGCCCGCCAGCTCGCCGATTCTCCTTCATGCCTCGTCGCATGGCGTTCTTCGCGCCGTCGTAGTCGACCAGCCGGTAGCGCTCCATGACGTGGAGCTTCTCGGTGTAGGGCGTGCCGAACAAATCGATCATGGCATGCGGACGATTGGTCCTGACGCCGACCGTGTCGATCACCAGTGTATCGCCTTCGTAGCGGCCAACGGCGTCCCCATGCCAGCTCGGTGTCACGTTTGCCGGATGCGGCTCATTCAAGCGCACGCGACGAACTTCGTGATTTTCGTTGAAAAGCATCACAATCTTGTCGGGCAGCTGCAGCATTTGCATTGCGCTGTGCTTGAACAGGTACGGTACGGGTTCGGGCCAGCATGTGTTCGACGGGCTCGGAAATGTCACGCCGGCCAATGAGAGTTCGCCCTTCTTCTTCACGACCTCTGCCGCCCAGGGCTGCAAGATCGGATTCTTGTAGTCTCCGACCAGCGAGCCATAGTCGCTCACGCCTGTCCCCTTTTCGCGCGACAGATTCGTTACCGGACCGGGACCAGACGCGGGCGGAATGAACCAGGGAAGATTACCGTGGCGCCATATGCCGGAGAAATCCGGGATCGACGCCTCGGTGTGCGCGTCGCGATCGACCGACTTGGCCACAGGCGGCACCTGCTGCCCGGAGGCGACGGTAATGCCCATCACCAGCATCACCAGTGCGAATGCGTGCTGTCTCACATTCATTGCTGATTCCCTCCCTGATGGTTCTCCGCCTGCTGGGATCATATTATCCCAAGCGCTGAACCAGTGCACGGCGGGCCCGAGAGCGGCCAGCCCGATTCGCATTCCCGGCGCTATAGGTCATCGAACCCATATTCCGACCAGCGGGCATCAACGCGCGCCTCGTCGTCTGGCGACGGACGCACGGTGGGGGGAAACCGCTGGCCGCCCCACTCCGGCCGACGCGGGTTCTTCCACGAGCGGGTCGCGTCGATCAGCATCCTGTTCCAGAGCCCGGTGCCGAGTTGCGCCACGTCGCGATCCTCCATCGGCGTACTAGGATCGATCGGAGAGCCGAAGATTCCCGGAAAGATGACCACCCCGCCCTGGCCGGCATTTACGCGATGCGCGAGCGCCCATTCCACCTGCTGGTCATCGGCCGGGTCGATGTCCTCCTCCACCACGATGACGTGCTTGTAGCGGTACTGCGCCGCGCTGTTGCCCCACAATGCCGCCGCGATCTGCTTTGGCTGCCCCTGGTAGTGCTTCTTGATCTGGACCCGGATGTTGACGCCGTTGGTGATCGGCGGGGCATAAACGTCGAGGATGCCGGGAATGCCGGCGCCATTGAGGATATTCCACGCGATGGCGGCGCGTTGCACCGAGGACATCACGCTGTTCTCGCTGTACGAGCCCGGCAGCGTGCCTTCAAGCGCCCCACGGAAGATCGGATCGCGGCGGTGCGTAATGCACGTGATCTTCATGGTCGGACGGGGCGTGGGCAGATCCGAAACATAGCCGGTGAATTCTCCGAACGGCCCCTCGTTCTCAAAGGTTGCCGGGTCGTCGCTGATGGTGCCCTCGATGACGATCTCCGCGCTTGCCGGGACCTCGAGGTCGACTGTCTCGCACCGCACCAGCTGCGCCGGCTCGCCCCGGTAAGCGCCCATAACGTCCCACTCGCATACCCCCGGCGCAACCGGTGAGCCGGCCAGGAACGGCATGATGGGATCCCAACCGATCACGCACGCGACCGGCATGGGCTGTTTGCGGCCAGCCCACTTGACGAAGTGCGCGCCCCAGTGCTGCCCGCCCTTGATGAGGAGGAACGGCGCCGTGTCCTTGCGGCCGATCATTCCGCGATAGATGCCGACGTTCATCACCCGCGTGTCCGGGTCCCGCGTCACGATGCCGGAGAACGTGTGGATGTAGCGCCCGCCTTCGAGGTAATGCCACTTCGGGACAGGGAATTCAGTCTGATCGATGGCATCGCCGCGGATGATGACCTCCTTCACCGGCCCGGTCGCGACCACCACAGGCGCAATCGTCTCGCGGTTTTTCTTCATCACATACTGGACGAGTTCGCGATTGGCGACTTCGCGCGAAAAACCAAGCGCGAGCGCGAGACGCGAGCGGGCACCGAGACCGCTCACGAAGAGCCGGGTGCAGCGACCGCTGCGGTAGCCCTTGATGTTCTCAAACAGGAGCGCAGGCCCCTTCTTCTCGAGCACGCGCCTGGCTATGGCGCCGATTTCGCAATCCCAGTCGACCTCCGCCGTGACCCGTCGCAACTCGCCTGCCTTCTCCAGAAAGCTCGTCCACTCCCGCATGTCCATGAAACCCATCGTGGTCATCCCAACCTCGCCCACTGCCGTTGATGAGACCAAGCTACGGGACCAATGATCGTGCCGACAAGGCTCTCGTAATGCGTAGCAGGCATTGCTAATGTCCAGTTGCAGCCGCGCTGGGAGGGCATTGATGACGCTTCCCCGTAGACGATTTCTGCATCTGATGGCTGGCGGCGCTATCTCGTTGCCGGCGTCCTCGCGTTTCGCGTGGGCGCAAGCTTATCCGTCGCGGCCTGTTCGCATCATCGTTGGCTTTGGGGCTGGTGGTGCCCCCGACATCCTGGCGCGCCTGATAGGACAATGGCTGTCCGAACGGCTTGGCGAACAGTTCATTGTCGAGAACCGTCCAGGCGCCGGCAGCAATATTGCGACTGAGGCCGTCGTACACGCGCCCGCCGACGGGTACACGCTGCTGCTGGCCTCCATGGGGAATGCCGTCAACGCGACACTCTATGGCCATCTCAATTACGACTTCTTGCGCGACGTTGCTCCGGTCGCGGGGATCAGTCGCGAGCCGCTCGGCATGGAGGTCGATCCGTCATTCCCGGCGAGGTCAGTGCCCGAGTTCATCGCCTACGCCAAGGCCAACCCCGGCAAGATCAGCTATGCCTCGGCCGGCAGCGGAACCTCGCTTCATATGGCGGCCGAGTTGTTCAAGATGATGGCCGGCGTCGACATGGTGCATGTGCCATATCGCAGTTCAGCGGCAGCACTGACCGACCTGCTCGGCCATCAAGTCCAGATGCTGTTCAGCCCGTTACCGTCGTCGATCGAATATGTCCGGACCGGCCGGTTGCGCGCACTCGCGACGACCGGGGCGGCTCGCTCCGGTGCGCTGCCCGATACCCCAGTCGTGGGCGATTTCTTACCGGGCTATGAGGCGAGCGCCTGGTATGGTGTCTGCGCTCCAAGAAACACGAGTGCCGAAATTGTCAGCAAGCTCAACGAGGAGATTAATGCGGGCCTCTCCGATGCAAAGCTGAAGGCGCGACTTGCCGAGTTGGGCTCCTCTCCGTTTATCGCCTCGCCCTCCGAATTCGGAAAGCACCTCGCCGAGCAAACCGAGAAATGGGGTAGAGTGGTTAAACTCGCTAACCTGAAGCCTGAATAGGCAAACCGGAGTTACGATCCCCGAGACTTGCCGGCTTTCCTCGAAATCTGCCTTCGGGGTCGCGGGTGAGGGGAGGCCAGCCGCGGCGGTTTGTCGCCCCAATAGCGTCCCTTGAAATCGCTTCTTCTTCTCCTAAATCGTCGCTCGCCGGGTGCCCCAAAGGGCCCGGCGCGGGCGTCGGCGGATGTCCGGCGCACTGCTCGTATCCATGTTGCTCAATGGAGGATGTGGCTATGAGGACTTACGACTTCTCTCCCCTGTGGCGGTCAACGGTCGGATTTGATCGGCTGTTTGATCTCATCAACAACGAAATCCCCAACGTTCAAGACACTTTTCCGCCGTACGACATTGTGCGCACGGGCGAGGAAAGCTACCGCATCACGCTCGCCCTGGCGGGTTTCACGCCCGAGCAAGTGACGGTCACAGCACAGCAGAACCGGCTCACGGTTGCGGGCGCCAAGGGCGACAATAATCATCAGGATTACATCTATCAGAGCATCGCGGCCCGCGCGTTCGAGCGCCATTTCAGCCTCGCGGACCACGTCGAGGTCGAGCGGGCGACGTTCGAAAACGGGCTCCTGCATATCGATCTGGTCCGCAAGGTGCCGGAGGCCATGAAGCCGCGTCGCATCGAAATCAGCGTAGGCCATGTGGCCGGCATGGATGCCAAGGCCTTAGAAACCAAGGAATCCAAAACCCGGGCCGTCAGGGCGGCCTAACGGGACACCAATTCAGCGCGTGATGCGGCGGCGCCCGAGCCGCCTCCTTGAAAAAGGAGCAACATCATGATCGCCAATTGGAAATCGTTGACCCTGCCCGTCATCGTCCTCGCTGCAATCGTCGGACTTGGACCGCGCGGCGACACCGCGCCCGGTTCAGGTATCGCCGACGAAGTGCCGGCCGGCGGGAGTGGTTGCGCAAGCCATCACTCCACGCGGTGCATGATTGAGATTCGGTACGCCTACCCGGCGGCCGATCTCTCCGTCGTGCCGGATGAGATGATTTATTTCTGACGAGGTTATCACGCGCCCCGACTTACAAGGGGCGCGTGATTCGAACCGATGATTTCGGACGCGGAGCGAATGCAAAGAGATTTGCGGGAATAAGGAGACGCGTGATGGATCGCCGCACTACCGGAACTGACGAGACATCGAGCCTCAAACGAAATTCGGACGGCCTCGTCGAGATGCTTTGGGAAATGCTGATCGCGCTCCTCGTCACGGCAGCGATTTCCACGAGCGTGATCAGTCTTTCGTCCCATGTTAGCGAGGCGAGCAGGGTTCGCGCCGCCGACGCAGCTGTCCCGCAAGCGATTTCCCAAACGGGTGCGCTATCCAGATCTGTCGCTGCTTCCGGAAAGTCACTGCAGTTCAACTGAAGCTATCGAATTTCCGCTGCGGCCTAAGCCGGCAGTTCCGGAAGCGCTATGGAGGAGAGATCATGGAGAAAACGCGACCAGCAGCCACGCGTCGGATGCCCTTCGATTTGGACATCTACAATTTCTTGCGTCCTGCGCGAGCCTTCGAGCATCCCCGCAACGTCGTCAACGATCCGGACCTGACGCTCAATGAGAAGCGCGCAATACTCGCGTCCTGGGCCTCGGACGCCTGCGCCGTCGCGGCAGCGCCGACGTTGCGGCAAGCGCCCGGCGCGGCGAGGCCCGTCTCCTTTGACGACGTAATGGATGCGTTGCGCGCGCTTGATCGGCGGGCCGGGGAGCACTATCGCGCACCACCACACTATCGCAGCGTGCTGGCGAATCGCACTCCCGGCATGTTCGGGCGCAAGTCACGCCACCACGACACCGGTGGGCCTGATCCTGCACTCAACTGACCGACCTCGTATCCGGCTTAGCTTGTGAACTCAAGCCCAACAAAGAAGGGAGGTATCCATGTCGAACAAGTCGATCTGTGTTTCATTCGTCGCAACGCTTGCCATACTGACCCTTCCGGGGCCAGCGCAATCACAAGGGCAGCAGGGCGCGGCCGCAAATCTCGCAGGCGCCTATCGCTGCCAGCCCGAACCATCGCCGTGTCCGTGGCCCACCGTGTCGATCGCGCAAACCGGCAATACGGTCGAGCTCAAGAACGATAAGGGCGTAGTTGCCGACGGCAAGGTCACCAGCCCCATCACCATCAGCGGTAATCCGCCGTGGAACGCGATCGGGATCGTTCTGCCGGATCAGTCGATCCAATGGTCGAACGGCACCAAGTGGCAAAAGCAGTAACGCAAGAGTTCGCCCAATCCGACAATGAGGACTGAGACGACGATGACGCGCATCGATCTGTCGCGCTGTCTGAGCATTCTCGGACTGCTGCTGAGCTCGATTCTTGTTCTTGCGCTCGTCGTGAGGTGAAGAGGCGCGGCGACCTGGAACCGGGCCGCGGCGCTCACCCACACAAAACGACACGCTCCAGACGCTTTTCGTGGCGCAATGGGAGGATGCCATGTTCGAACTGTCTTTCCCGACCGATGAAATTGAAGAGAGTTACCGGCACACCGAGGTCGGAAAACTAGATATAGCCGACGCCATGAGGGCGCCGCGGACGTTCCTGCCGCGTCAATCAGGCGAGCCGCGTTTTGCGCCCCGTCAATATTTCTATCCGGCATCGAAGAGCGGCGTCGTGCCGAGCTGGCGTTTCGCCATGTAGGGACCGGACAGGGAAGTCGGAACGGAAAACCGGTGACCGTCAGCGCCGGCTGCTGACCGAACAGGAGACTACTAGGAGGCCATGATGAAACGGGTGGGACTCTGCGCGGCGGTTGCGCTCGCGGCAGCGCTTACGCTTGCAGCAACGGCAAACGCCGCAGATATTGCTCCTGACAGTCTTAAGCTTGCGCCGGGAGTCGCGAAGGCTTCGGGCTATGAAACGCCGATGACGACCTACATCGTCGCCAACGGCACCAACATCTACAGCGACCACGCGCTCTATGACACGAAGGTCATGGGCGCGCTCAAACGCGGCGACCGCGTGGAGGTGCTCGCCAAGGTCAAAGGCTGGGAGTGGGTGCTGATTGGCAAGGACGGGACCGGCATCGGCTACGTGTCGATTTCGATGCTCTCGCCAGTAGACAAGTACGTCCCGTAACCTCGCCGCCGCGCTGCCTGCCACGTGCGGCAGCGCGGTTAAAGTTCAGCATCCATGGCTGTCGATCATCGAAACCATCGCAATCGATCTCTGTGCTCCGATCGACCCCATTGCGACGCCCATTACCGCTCCCTGTCATTTGCTAAAGCCACACCACGCTACCATTTCAGCGGGCCAAAATAGCAAATCCACTCGAAGCATGAATTCGTGAAGACCACACGCAGGGGAAACTGCTAGCCTCCCGGCGTCACTTTGAAGTGGCGAAACTGGGAGGACGCCATGCTCCAGCTCTCAAAGCTGCGGACGGCCTTGTGCCCGTCCGCTGATCCGCGACAAGTCTCAGGCCGACGTCGCGGATCGAGTCCGCACAAAGCACCAAGCAAGGCCAGCCTCGCCTTCGGGGTTGCCGCCGCCCTCGGAACGCTGTGTGTTTCATGGCCCGGAGTAGCCGCCGGACCGGATCAAGCCGCCGAAAAGAAACCAAGCCCGGTTATTCAAACGAAAGAAGGGCCGGTCCAGGGTTTCGTCGCGAACGGTGTTACCGAGTTCCTCGGCATTCCCTATGCCGAGCCGCCAGTCGGCAATTTGCGCTGGCGACCGCCAAAGGATCGCGCGCCGTGGACCAATGTGTTGAAGGCGACGGAATTTGCTCCGATCTGCGCGCTGGTGACGACGCTCGGAGTGTTCTCAGGCGCACCTAACAACAATGAGGACTGCCTCTATCTGAACGTCTTCACGCCGGACCTCAATCCATCTGCCCGACTTCCCGTGATCGTCTGGATTCACGGCGGCGGCAATGTGGATGGCGAAACGCCCGGCTACGACGGCAGCAAGCTGGCGTCGCAGGGCAAAACCGTTGTCGTCACCATGGAGTATCGCCTGAACCTCATGGGCTTCCTGGCGCATCCCGCACTCGATAACGAAGGCCATCTCTTCGGCAATTACGGCATTCTTGACCAGCAGGCCGTGCTGAAGTGGGTCTCGCGCAACATCGCGAGCTTCGGCGGCGACAAGGACAACGTCACCGTTGGCGGTCAATCGGCGGGAGCTGTCGACACCGGCATCCACATGCTGTCGCCGCTCGCCGCCGGCCTGTTTCACCGGGGTATTTGCCAGAGCTTCTGCATGGCCTTCACGCTGCCCACGAAGGCGGCGGCCGAGGCCACCGGCGTCGCTTTCGCGGAGGCCGCCGGTTGCGGCTCAGGCACCGGTCCGGAGGTCGCTCAATGCCTTCGCAATCTTCCAGCGGCGAAGGTCGAAGAGCTCGCAGGCACGGCAAGCACTCAGGGCAAGTTCATATCCGGCCGAGGTCTGGTCGACGGGGAGATCATACCCGATCAACCCCTCAAGCTGTTCGCCAGCGGCCGGTTCAACCACATGCCCCTGATCAACGGGAATACGGCGGATGAGACGAACTTCGGCCTGGCGATTACGGAGTACTTCTCCAACACGAATAACGCGCTTCGCACCCCGCCGACTGCGGAGCAATACCTCAACTACGTCAATACGACCTACGTCCCGCCAGCCTATCCTGACGGAACCGCAGCGAAAGTTCTGGCCGTCTATCCGCTCAGCGCTTTCAAGAGCCCGCAATTGGCGTGGGATCGGGTCGGTACCGACTCGGGAATCTGCAACCAGCGAAGACTCGACAAAATCCTCGCCCCGCAAATCCCCGTCTATGCCTACGAGTTCGCCGATAAGACGGCGCCGTTTTTCTTCCCGGATATGCCGGGGATGGAGGCGCTAGCTTATCATACGGCCGACATCCAGTATCTGTTCCCGCTTTGGCACGGCGGACCACTGGGCATTCCGCATGCCCTGAACAGCCAGCAAACAAAGCTGTCCGATCAGCTTGTCTCTGCCTGGGCCAATTTTGCCCGGACGGGCAATCCGAACGGATCAGGCAACACTCCATGGCCGCGCTACACGGCCGGCACTGATGCGCCCGCCTGGCTGATTCAAGACCTGCCGGGTCTGTCGACCTTGACGGACGCCCAATACGCGGCGCTTCGACGCTGCGATTTCTGGGACTCGGTAACCGCAACCCAGTAAAGCGAGAGCGATTTTCATCGCGCCAGTGCGCATATCTTACGACAAGGTGACGGCCAAGTCGTGGTCGTCACCTTTTGCGAATATCGTAAGGGTCCAGCCGCCGCCATTCCTATGCGCCCAAGTTAAATTATGGATAGACGGTCGAGACGCGTGCCGAGTTCTACACAGATGTCGGTCCCACGGCGCCGGCCGGCAGAGCATGATAGCTACTGCCCCCGACCTCGCAAAGCCGGATAAAATTGAACCCAAACATTGTCGATGCTGGCGTGACGCTGATGGCAATTCGCGCAAGCTTCATCGGGAAACGCAGCCGCCGACGCAAGCACTCTGGATCGGTCTGATGGGTCGGTGAAGTTATAATAGGCCCAGGGTGTCGTCTTGCCGTCCGGACGAGACGCGTTCTTCACCGCGACCTCAAGACCGACCCTGCGGCCGTTGAAGACGCCGCTCGCCAAGACGCCCCTCGGTTCCTTGTCGGCAGCCTCGAAAACCTGCATCACCAGGACCGTTCTTTCGGGAAACCGGCCATCGGCCAAGAAATGGTCGTATGCCGTTTTGTTGATAAACACGTTGTGAAATTGCTGCCTGGGCGCACGTGGCGGGGGCGTACCGGCCGCTGCCGCTGCATCGGGCGTGTAGGACAATCCAAGATTGGAGCCAACGAAAACCCACGTCTCGAACCCGATCGGCAGCAGCAGGTCGCCGTTCGGCGCATACCGCGGCTCTTCGGAGAGTTGGGACTGAGCACGGAGTGGCGGAGCTGCAAGGGTAAAACAAAGTGCTGTTGCGCCGATGACAAGGCCGCATAAGCAGCTCAGCTTTCCAGGAATGTGAACCATGCGTCACCTCCGACTTGCCCCACAAGCGCCAGCCACGCCACTTGGCGCCCGCCTTGCGGCCCGCGCCTCGTCCGGGTGCTCCGGGCGGGGCGCTTCTTCCTCTTTTGCAGCCGCGACCGGTGACGTCAGGCCAGCGCCTTGTACAGGGTGACCAGCTTACCCCAGGCCCGCTCGGCGTCCACCATGTCGTAGATCGGCTTTCCGTTCTGCAGCGGCATGTCGGGCACACACCAGCCATGCAGGCTCCCGTATACTTCGATTTCGGCTGGCACATTTGCCGCAGCGAACGCCGCCTTCAATTTGTCTTTCGCATCGGGTTGCCGCATATCGTCATTTGCGGCGATCCCGAAATACATCCGCGCCTTGATCTTGGGCGCGAGCAGATGCGGGCTGTTGGGATTGTCCGTCACCAAGCCACCACCGTGGAAGGAGGCGCCGGCGCCGATGCGATCGGCAGCCGCTGCGGCGGTTCTCACCACCAAGGCACCGCCCATGCAATAGCCCTGGGTCCCGATCTTCTTTGTCTTGTCGACCTCCTTCTGGGCATCGAGAAACGCCACATACGCGACCGCATCCCTCTCCGCCGCGCCGGCGGCTTGGAGTGGGCCGGTCAGCGGTGGCAGCTTCGCCCTGTCCTCCGGATTGTCGAAATTGAAGCTCGCGGGGTTGTCGAACACCGGCGCTTTCGCGGTCCGATAAAACGGATTGGGGACAAGGACCGCATAGCCCTCCGATGCGATCCGTCGCCCGATTTGGCGCATGATGGGGCGCAGCCCGAAGGCATCCGGCCAAATGAGCACGCCCGGGTAAGTCCCTGTGGTCGGATGAATGAAAGCCGCATCGCAGTTTCCGTCCGGCGTCTTGACCGTGACTTCGGTTTCGGTGAGTGGGCGTTCCGCGGCCTCAGCGCCCCGGCTGCCCGCCATGACCGCCAATCCCGCGGCCAGTGACACAGCACCAAATTCACGACGGGAGACTGCGGTCTCTTGAGTTACCTCGTTCGGCTTCAAGTCTTCGCTCACATTTGCCTCCATCTCTTAAGCGCGTCCCTCTCCGTTCGAATACTGCGCGCACTCATTCTACCGCTGAACGAATGCGATGTAGAATCAGAAATGACTCCTGAACGGCGGTGATCCGCCTTGTATCGGCATCACCGTGACCTTCTGGGATTTGCTTTGGACCGGCGTGCGCCACGCGGATTGCGCAGTCCGTCGACGAAAACATCGACAAGCCGCAGGACGCTCGCCTGCCAGCCGGGCTGGTCGTGCATGTAGCACATGCCAACAAGGGCGCGGAGGAGGTCTTGTGGGCTGATATCGTCGCGGATTTCTCCTGTCGCGATGGCTCGGTCCAAGAGCCCGCCGACAGCGCGCGTCAACTGATCAAAGGAAAAGGAGAACAGTTCTGAGTTCTTGTAGGCGGCAAGAGCGAGCGCTGCTGACATGCCTTTTTTTGTGGCAACGAACTCCACATTGGCGCGCATCCATAGGCGCAGCGCCTCTACGGGCTGCGCCTCTTCTTGCAGCTGTTTGGCTAGATCGGCAAGTTGCTGCACCTCGCGGCGGTACACCGCCTCGAACAGCGCTTCGCGTGTTGAGAAATGCCGGTAGAGCGTGCCGATGCCGACACCGGCAGTTCGCGCGACAGCTTCGAGGCTGGCTTCAGGCCCGCCCGCACTGAACACAGCCTTTGCGGCCTCAAGGACGCGTTCGCGATTCCGAACAGCATCGACGCGTGGCTTTCGCATCCTCTCCGCCGACTGCTTCATGCCGACCGTCCAGTTTCGACCTCTTGAAAAACGGAGGAACCCTCCGTATATCGCCGACTGAGCCACACCGATACATAATGTCCGCGTCAAGCAAACCCGGGAAATCCGAAGACCCGCCTAGCCAGCAATACGAACGCCGCCTTCGCCAGAGTCCTGAACTATCTTGCCGCTTCTGCATAGCTGCGGAAGGGAGCGGCATACCTGTCCGTCAACCGCTTTACCGATCACCTTCTTTACGGAGCCACTGCATGGCAGTCTCGACGACCCTAACTGTAAACGGCGTGACCCGGGCCATCCAGATTGATGACCCGCGCATCACCCTCCTGGATCTTCTTCGCGAGCGCTTGGAATTGACCGGAACCAAGAAGGGCTGTGACCGCGGCCAGTGCGGCGCCTGCACGGTCATTGTCGACGGGCGGCGGATCAACTCATGCCTTGTGCTGGCGATCAGTCTGGACGGCGCCCACGTCCAGACCGTCGAAGATGTCGCGCACGGCGATCGACTTCACCCGGTGCAGGAGGCTTTTCTGGCCCATGATGGTCTGCAGTGCGGATTCTGCACGCCTGGCCAGATCATGAGTGCAATCGGTCTGATCCAGGAGGGTGACGCCGGCGACGATCCCGAACGCATACGCGAGGGTATGAGCGGCAATATCTGTCGATGTGGCGCGTATCAGGGAATCACGGAAGCAGTGCTGGAAGCTCAAAAGGCCCTTGGTGCAGCGAGCCGAAAGGAAGTCGCATGAAGACATTCGACTATGTGAGGCCTGCAACAATTCGCGAAGCCATCGCCGCCGCCACGGAACCCGACGCCATGTATCTGGCTGCTGGCACCAACCTCTTGGATCTGATGAAAGGCGGCGTCACTCGCCCGAATCGATTGGTCGACATCACCCATCTTCCCGACCTTGACCGCATCGAGGACCTTCCTGACGGCGGCGTGCGGATCGGCGCGCTTGTGCGCAATGCGGACCTCGCTCGCGATCGCAGCTTTGCCCGACGCTTTCCGGCGGTCGCGGAAGCGCTTTTGTCCGGAGCGTCCGCGCAGCTGCGGAATGCCGCCACGGTTGGTGGAAACATCTTGCAGCGCACGCGCTGCGCATATTTTTACGATGTCGCGAGCGCATGCAATAAACGCGATCCCGGTTCAGGTTGCGACGCCCGCGGCAGCGACAACAGCCTCCATGCGGTGATGGGATGGAGCGAGAGCTGCATCGCGACTCATCCATCTGACTTCTGCGTACCGCTGGTAGCGCTCGACGCCATTGTCGAGGTCGAAGGCAGGTCGGGGGCGCGTGAAGTCCCTCTTGAGCTGTTTCACCGATTGCCGGCCGACGCGCCCCATCGGGAAACCGTACTTGAGCCCGGCGAGATGATCGTCGCGGTGCGCTTGCCGGCGGAGGCGGCTCATTTCGCTGCCCACGCCCGGTACCTGAAGGTGCGCGAACGCACTTCCTATGCCTTTGCGGTGGTTTCGGCCGCTGCGGCACTCCGCATCGAGAACAACGCGATTGAGGACGCTCGCCTCGCGCTCGGCGGAGTGGCCATGAAGCCGTGGCGGGCCCGGGCCACGGAACGCGTTCTCGCCGGCGCACGCGCCGATGCTTCGACGTTCCGTGGCGCGGCCGAAGCGGCGCTCGCAGACGCAAAGCCATCCGGCGATAACGGCTTCAAGATCGAGCTCGCCCGACGAGTGGTTGTTCGCGCCCTGACGCTCGCTGCTGCCGGAACGCCTGCGCGATTGCCCGCGCTCCCTGCCTCCCCCTTCGCCGCCAGCGCCGGAGTTGCCTTCCATGCCTGAAATCGCACTCACTCAGGTGGCCGCGCATGTTCGGCACGGCTCGAACATAGGCCAGTCTCTCACTCGCCGCGACGGAACCCTTAAAGTTACCGGTGCTGCCCGGTACGCCGCCGACCACCATCCACCCGGGATGCTCTACGCGGTACTTGCGTTATCGAGCATCGCACGAGGTCGCGTCACCTTTCTCGATGTGCCGGCCGCCAAAGCTCACCCGGGGGTCATCGAGGTGATCACGCCGGCGAACCGGCCGCCGCTCGCGCAGGATCCGGACGAGAGATCGGATCTCTTCACATTTCGGCTCGATCTCTTGCAAAGCGACCGGGTCCGTTATGCCAATCAGCCGATCGCCATCGTGATCGCGGAGACGCTTGAAGCCGCAACCGAGGGCGCCGCGCTGCTCTCTCCCCGCTACGAGATCGAGCCGGCGCGGGTCGGACTCGATGCGGCCGAAAGCTTCGTGCCCGCGACCGTCGGCCCTGGTTTTCCGGCGCAGACGCATCGCGGTGATGTCGAGGCAGGGCTTGCTGCGGCAACAACGAAGATCGCCGAGACCTACGAGACCCCGGCGCAATATCACAATCCGATGGAGCCGCATGCGATCGTCGCTGCCTGGGATGGCGACAGGCTCTCAATCGACACGCCGAGCCAAGGTCTTGCGATTGCGCAGGGGCGTCTTGCCGGATTGTTCGGAATATCGCCTGACAACATTTACATCCGCAGTCCGTTCCTCGGCGGCGGTTTCGGCTGCAAAGGCTTTATCTCCGGACCGCAGGTTCTCGGCGTAATCGCGGCCCGCGTGGTTGGAAGGCCGGTCAAGCTCGTGCTGCGGCGCGAGCAGATGTATGGTCCGGTCGGCCACCGGGCGCCGACGCGGCAGACCTTGCGGCTAGGTGCTGACCGGGACGGGAAGCTGATCGCGATCGATCATCACACCAAGACGATGTCGAGCACGTTCGACGATTTCTTCGAGTCGGCTTCCAATGCCTCCCACACGCTCTATGCGAGCGCCGCCATCGCGACCTCGCACGAAGCCGTTCGGACCGACATCGGCACGCCAATGTTCATGCGCGCACCCGGCGAGGCGACAGGCTCGATCGCGCTCGAAAGTGCGATCGACGAAATAGCCCACGCTTGCGGGATTGATCCGTTGGTCTTTCGGCTCAAGAACTACGCTGAAGTTGAGCCGATGTCTGGCAGGCCGTTCTCCTCGAAGGCGCTGCGCGCGTGCTACCAGCAGGGCGCCGAACACTTCGGCTGGCAACGCCGTCCGCTCGCGCCCCGACAGATGCGCGACCGCGATGGACTGCTCGTCGGCTGGGGCGTCGGCACCGCGACGTTTCCGGCGCTCATGTTCGCGGGGCACGCGAAGGCGGTGCTGCATCGCGACGGCAGTGGCGTCATGGAGATCGGCGCACACGACATGGGCCAGGGCGCCTGGACGGCGCTCGCGCAAATCGCCGCTGATAGCCTCGGGCTCGACATCGATCAGGTCGAGTTCTGCTCCGGGAGCTCGGATCTTCCCGATGCCGGCATCGCAGGCGGTTCGGCCCACACCGCAACCGCCGGCATGGCCATCCACAATGCCGGTGCCAACGTGATTGCCCGGCTTGCCGAGCTCGCGACCAACGACAAGCGTTCGCCGCTGTTCGGCGCTGGGAATGCCGGCGTCATCGCGCGTGCTGGCCGCTTGTTCCGCCGCGACGACGAGAGCCGCAGCGAGAGCTACGCCGACATCCTCGGCGCCGCCGGGCTCGGACAGATCGAAGGTCACGGCACGAGTGCGGCCAATCCGGCTGCGCAATCGACCTACGCCATGCATGCGCATGGAGCCGTCTTCGCTGAAGTCAAGGTCGATCCCGATCTTGGACAGGTGCGCGTGACTCGGGTGGTAGGTGCGTTCGCGGCGGGACGAATCATCAATCCCCGCATGGTGCGCAGCCAGCTCTGCGGCGGCATGATTTGGGGCGTATCGTTTGCACTCCATGAGCAAGCCATCATGGACCCGCGGTCCGGCCGCCCGATGAACCCCAATTTGGGCGAGTACCACATTCCGGTCAACG
>Ga0070734_10002188_pt1 | contig 24844 bp, 24 predicted proteins | sample Coa_R1_8_FD_66444 | JGI IMG/M metagenome (GOLD analysis project Ga0070734, IMG submission 66444) | Surface soil microbial communities from Centralia Pennsylvania, which are recovering from an underground coalmine fire - Coalmine... | ecosystem: Environmental > Terrestrial > Soil > Unclassified ...
CTGCTCTTCGGTATGTCCCTTCTTCGGCACGGCTGCCCTCCTCGTTCGTCGTTCGAGGACCTTAACCGCCTACGATACCTCCAGTTTCGATTGGTACAACTTTTGGGTTTTGGGTCAGCGAGTCCCCCCGTCATCGCAACGTTCTTGAGAAATGTCCGACGGCCTACGCCATTTCCTTGTCTCATCCGCATCTCGATTCTCTCTGCCCGATGGGCTCGAATATTTCTGTAACCGCGCTTTTGGATCAAATTGAGATCATGGTAGACTCGCGGACTCGCATGGCTCAACCCGAGGCAATCACGAGTCGCCTGCCCGCGTACGTAATATGCGCGGCAATCGCACTGCGCGGCCTGAGCGCGCAAAACCTAGTCCGGTACGAGAACTCCTCAGAACCGAAGGCCTTGATCGAGGTTTTCGCCAATCAGCGGGCACAATACCACATACCGAGGAGCATTTATGGTACCTTCCTGGAACACATCGGCAACTCGGTGTTCGGGGGCGTCTCCGCCCAACTGCTCGACAACCCGGGCCTTGTGCCCTACCTGGCAAGGCCGGAAGTTATCAGCCAGCGCTTTTCCCAACCTGTATTCATGAATTCCACCCGGTTCGGGTTACCTCTTCCTTGGATCCCTCTGCGGTCATCCGGCCGGCGTTACGAGACGAGATGGAACGAGGAAGGCAACTCGACCAGCAGCCTGTATGTAATGGGTCTCCCTGGACGGGAGGTCGGCATCCGGCAGCAGATTTACTTGCCCGTCGAACGCCAACTCCGGTATCGCGGCGTCCTATCCGTGTTGACCGCCGAGGGTGGAGTCACTCTCTCGGTGAGCATGCGCCATCATGATCGGCCCGATGAAATCCTGAGCCAGTCGACACTCGAGGCTCCTGGAGAGCGCAAATGGATCAAGTTGCCAATCCATCTGACATTGCCGGCGGGAAGTGTAGCGCCAATGCAGGGTGTCGATTTCGCGGTTTCCGTGAAAGATGGCGGGCGGGTGTCGCTGGGGTCGATCCGCCTGTATCCGTGTGATGCCGCCGGCGGCCTGGATCCCGAAATCATCCAATGGGCTCGCGCCCTGCGATCTCCACTTTTGCGCTACGGCGGCAACTTCTCCAGTGGCTATCACTGGCGGGATGGGACGGGGCCGCTGGATGAACGCCCAACCCGTCTGAACCAGGCATGGGGCGTTCCCGAGTACAACGAGTTCGGTACGGATGAACTGATGGAATTTTGTGACCGGATTGGATCACAGCCTCAAATCTGTCTGAACCTCGGAAGTGGCAGCATTCAAGAGGCCCGGGAGTGGGTAGAGTACTGCCAAGGAAATGCAGATACAGTCGAAGGCCGCAAGCGCGCGGCAAACGGGCATCCCGAGCCGTATTCGGTCGCCGCTTGGGAATTTGGCAACGAATTGTACGATGACACGCAGCTCGGTTGGTATAGCCCGCTCTCCTATGCGACCCGTTACCTGGATTTTGTTCGGGCCATTCAACCCGTGGTTTCCGCCGGGACTCATCTTCTTGCGACTGGTGCTGAACTTCCGGCATTCGAGAAGTGGAATGGTACCCTGCTGGAGAAGGCAGGTCCGGCGCTGCAATATGTAACCACTCATATCGTGGCCGACCTGAATGATGTCCTGAACCGAAAAGCGGACCGGGACTCCGTCACAGCAGCGGGCCTGGCGCTGCCCGTCGGGGTTGGCCGCGCCATTGGTCGCATTCGGACGCAGATCGATGCCAATACCTCAACCCGCGAACGCGTGAAACTGGCCTACACCGAGTGGTTATTTCGGTCTCCGGCGGGTTCACCTTTGCCGAATTTTGACAACATGGGCGGAGCCGTGATCGCGGCGGCATGGCTGAACATGCTGGCCCAAAACGCAAACTGGATCCCGATTGCCAACATGACAGGGCTGATGGAGTTCGGCGGTATTCATAAGAAATATGGCCGAACCTGGGTGACGCCCCAATACTGGGTGTTAAATCTTTACTCCAAGTATGCGGGCGACACTGTAGTCGCCACCCATACTCGAAGTGCGCAGTACGATGTCCACGGGGGCCAGGTTTTTGCTCCCGAAATTACCGGGGTTCCGTTTCTGGATGTGCTTGGGACGGTGAACCGCGGAACCGGCGATCTATCCCTTTTCGTGGTCAACCGCAATATGCGCAGTTCGCAGCCGGCGTCGATTTCCTTGAATGGAATATCGCCGCCGGCTAAGATTCCGATTTGGATGCTCGTGGCACAGTCTCTCATGGACAAGAATGACGAGAACCAGCAGGATCTGATACACCCGGTGGAATCCAACGCTCTCATGCGAGGACGTGTACTCGAGTACGTTTTTCCGCCCTGCTCCGTCACAGTGATTTTGTTTCCTGGTGATCGAAAACCGGATTCTACGACCCCTGAGCCTTGAGCTGTTTGAATTTTGCAAGCGCCGTGGCCGCCTTATCGGGCTGCTTCAGGCTTCGGTAGGCGCGGTACAGGAGGTAATAGGGGCTGCTCTTTTCGGAATCGGCCAGAGTTGCGTGTTCGAGGTAAGGGATCGACGCAGGGGCTTGCCCGAGTGACAGATAGGCTTGGCCCAGACGATAATTGGCCTCATAGTTGTCGCTGTCTCGAGCGAGCGCTCGATTCAGTAGCGGCACGGCTTCACCGAACTTTGAGGCTCGACAATAGACGCTGCCCATCTCTATCATGGCGCGCGTATCTTCCGGATGAAGTTCAAGCTGTCCCTTGAGTTCGCGCAGCGCGTCATCCCATCGACCCTGGAGACCCATCAGGGAACCGATCAAGAGGTGAATGTCCGGCCAATGCGGGTCAATTGCCCGTGCCTTCTCGTATTCGGCGAGAGATTCCGCAGTCGCCTGGCGCGCCGCCAGGACGTCGCCTTTAAACACGTGATACAGAGCGCTGTTGGGTTGACGCTCCTCCATTTTGTGCAGGGCCGACTCGACGCGTGCGGCGTAGTCGGCGCGCACAGCGGCCTTCCCATGTTCCCGGTAAGCCAAAATTGAGTAGGCAGATCCTAGCAGCCAGATGCACCGGAGGTTTTCTGGTGCCAGGGAAACGCAGCCTTCGAGCGGAGGGACCGCAGCCCTGGCGTCATTGTGGATCATGGCCAGGCTGCCTAGCGCCCACAAAAGCAGAGGATCTTTTTCATTGACGTGGCGAGCCTGTTCCAGGACCTTGCGGGCGCGGTCGTAGTCAGTCAGGTCGAGATAGGCCAACCCGGAGAACAGCAGCGCACTGAATTCGCGGGGATTGGTTTGCAAAGCTGTGCGCAATTCCACAAGAGCTTCCTGGCTTTTGTGTTGCCAGTAGCAGGCCAGCCCAAGGTTGACCCGAGCGGCAAGAATGTCAGGGTCGGCAGCGAGCACCTGACGATAAAGCTTTTCCGCAAGAGCGTAGTCGCTGTGGCGCGACGCCGCCTGCGCCCGGTGAAACAGTTCCTCGAGAGACGGAGTCTGGCCCTTGGCGCCAATGGCAGCGAGAGCTATTAGAACGGCGGCTACCCAGAAAGGGCGATGACGACGGCAATGATGATCTGTAGTACCGTGCCAGAGACTGTTATGCGCGTTCACTTTTTGGATTTCAGAAGCTCTTCGTAAATTTCCGGACGGCGATAGCGTATCGGGCTCTCGCTACTCTGATGATCGTTCAAGTGGATGCGGGCCATCACGATCTCATCACCCGCGCCGTGGTCCTGAGCGAGCACAACACCTCCGGGATCAATGATCAAACAGCGCTTGGGATGCACGAACGCGACGAAAACACCATTTTCATATGCGCGAACGCGCATCAGAATGTCGTTCATCTCTCCGTGCATACCCCAGGCTGGGACCAGAATGATTTGCGCGCCCTTAATCGCGAGAATTCGCGCCGTCTCGGGCAACTGCCGGTCCATACAAATCAAGGTGCCCCAGCGCCCCAGTGTTGTGTCGACCACCGGGAAATCAGCGCCCTTGGTGTTGTACGGTTCGTCGTTGGCGGTATGTGTCTTCGCGTAGCGTGTTACCAGACTGCCGCCGGGGGCGAAGACGGCAACCGAGTTGAACATCGCCCCTCCGCGCAGCTCCGCGAACCCGACCGCGAGGTAGATCTTCAGTTCCTGAGCCAGGGAACTGATCTGTCTCATTATGGGGCCATCAATCGCCTCACCTACGGCGAAATAACGATCGCGCGGAAAATTCCTGTCACCATCGTCGTTCCAAAGATAGCCTTCGAGAAAGCCTTCCGGCGTGATTACGAGCTGCGCGCCTTGTGCTGCAGCCTGTCTCGAATATTTTCCGAGAGTCGCGAAGTTGGCTTGCTTGTCCCAGGCCTTCGGCGTAACCCGCAATCCCGCCAGGGTGAGGTCGACATCGCCGGCGATCACGCTATTGGCCACGAACAGTGCGGCCATGATCAAGTATTTTGACCTGCTCATGTAACGTCACATCCCGCAAGCCCGAATGGCGTCGCAATCGCCAATGGCGCACGTCCTCAGCGTGCGCCGCAGGATCACCAGACCAGTTTCAGGGCCAGCTGCATCTGCCGGTTATCCGCGGCAGTGTGGCCTATCGTTCCAAAAACCTGCCCCAGAGCATTATTCGGAATCGCAGTCGGAATCGCTCGTCTGGTCACCGGGTCAAAACTGGGATAGTAGTCCAAAACGGTCTCGGGAATTCCCATTACGGGGTGATTCAGCAGATTGAAAGCTTCGAACCGGAATTGCAGGTTGATCCTTTCGGTAATTTGCGTGTTTTTCAGTGCACTGAAGTCAAAGGTTACAAACTTCGGTCCGCGCAGCACACTGCGCCCGGCGTTTCCAAAAACCTGGGCATCTGTCGGTAAAGAAAACGCCGTGATATCCCAGAAACGGTCACGACTCTTCGGGCCGTCGTTGGGGTGGCTCCCCGTTCCGACAGCGTTGCAATAGTCCGTTTCTCTCCCAACGGTATTGACTGCCTGGTCATTGTCGATGATGCACGAACCGGGCAAGCCGCTGCGAACCACGCTGATACCGCCGATTTGCCAGCCCGACACCAGCTTGGACGCGGCGGTGGGTAAGTTGCCGCCGAACTGCTTTCCTTTGCCGAATGGGAGTTCGTACATAGCGCTGTTCACGAAGTTCTGCTTGGCGTCAAATACCGAAGGACCGTAATCTAGACGGCGGTCCCAAAGATGTGGGGTCGCGAGCGCCAACCAGGCGTCCGGCCCTCCATCTCGGTTGGAAGAAGCGGTATCCAACGACTTCGAGAAAGAGTAGGAACTCAGGAAGCTAAATCCATGTGAAAAGCGCTTCTCCACCTTGGCCTGCAGGGCGCTGTAATTGGCGGAGATGGCGTTTTGAAAAATACCCGACTCCAAGGCCAGCATCGGGTAGGGGGCAGGCAGGTAGGTCACCGGTTGAATCACCTGTCCGCCGTGACAGTAACAAGTCATCAGGGGCATCTGCCAATTGAAATTCTCCTGATGCTGCAAGTGGGTGGATGCCGTGCCTAAATAGCCCACGTCAAGAAGCAAGTTCGGCAGGAGCTCCTGTTGAATTCCGAAATTCCACTGCTGAACGCGGGAGCTCCTGGAGTGCGGATCGATGATCCCGAATCCGGGGGAGACAATCGATTTCGATGAGCCGGCGAAAAGCTGATCGACAACGCCGAACTTCCCGCCACCTGTGGTGCCCACAATGGAAGCCACCGGGACATTTCGAGCCATATCGAACCAAGGATTGGCGTCCGGCGGGGTGTAGAAGATCCCTCCTCCCGCGCGTAAAACGGTCTTGCTGTGTCCCCACCCAGGTGTCCAGGCCAACCCCAAGCGAGGTCCCCAATTCGTATGGTCCGGAAAGACCAGCGCATTGGTAAAGCGGTTGTCACGGACAATCGGGAGGTACGTCGGCGAGTTTGGGTCGTTATCGAGGTGAATATTCGATGGGAAGCCCGCGTACGGATCGCCCGATCCCGGCCGAACGAGAATTGCTGTACTCGGTACCGTTGTCATAGTTCCATGACTCAGGTCCGCCGTGACAAAATGATCGGTCGTATCGTGCCATAGCGGGCCGTACTCGTAACGAAGTCCGAGATTCATCGTGAGATTGCGTGTCACCTTGAAGTCGTCCTGGAGGTAGTAGGCCTGCGCCCAGCGTCGCAGATGGACGGTGGAATCACCGGCTGCCGAACTGGCGTTGTTGGTTAGCCCCATCAGCATCGCCGCCACACTGAGTCCACCGGACGTTGTGTCGAACGATGTCGAACCGTCGGAATTTACAACCACAGGTGCACTAGCAAAAGAGGGAAACACGAAAACGCCCCGGGCGCGATTGTGGGCCAGAACGTTAAGTTGCTCACGTCGGAGTGATACTCCAGCTTTGATGACGTGCTTACCTCTGGTGTAGGACCAGTCATCCCCATATTCAAAAACGTTGTCGATATTGTGAAGCGGGTGGCCATATGCGGTTTCGCCGATCTGCCCAAGGAAGGAATCGCCGCTGCCGGTGATGTCCGGCATTCCCCAATCTTCAGGAATGCTGGAAACACCAGGTATCCCCAGGTCCTTGGCGACGTCGGTTTTGAAGGCCAAATTACCCTCGCGTGATGCCGCCAGCCTCAGATAACTTGCCTTAAGCTCGTTCACCATCCGGGGAGAAAGAGTCCAGGCATGATGCAGATTGATGGTCGTGGTTTTCACCTGGTCGACTGAGCCCCCCTTGGGAAGAAGGCTCGACTGCGGAGAATCCTCCCGTCCGTACGAATAGCGGCCCCAAAGATTCATGTTGTTCTTCAGCAAGTAATCGACGCGGCCTGCCACCTGGTCATATGTAATGGGCGACGATACAACGCCCACCAGATTGCCCTGGAGCGTGTTCGTGCGGTTGGGATTCGGCACATACGTGGACAGGTACTTCGCCATCGCAGGGTTGATGCATTGGGTCGGAATCGTCATGTTCGGCCAGGGCACATTTGTTGAGGGATTTGGGTTGAAGCACCCCGCCGGAAGACTGTTGTTCGGATAGAACAGATCGACCGTTTGCCCCTGGGCGTTAATGGCCGAGGTATGCGGCATGTAGATCGGAACTCCGTACTCGGAAAGATCACCGCTACGGGCTTTCTCTGTGGGGACACTGTCGGTGCTGACTGCTCCGCTTGGACGTCGCAGCCCTTCGTAACTTGCAAAGAAGAACGCCTTGTCCCGCAGAAGTTTGCCGCCCGCGGTACCGCCAAACTGGTTGTAGCGGAGCGGAGGTTTTTGGGTTCCCGGGCCTCCGAATACGTCCGTGAAGTAGTTTTTGGCGTCCAGGACGTCGTTTCTTAGGAAATCATATGCCGTCCCGTGCAGACTGTTCGTTCCGGACTTCGTCGTCACATTGACCTGGCTAGACCCCCGGCCCAATTCCGCGGTGTAGGAATTGGTCATCACTTTGAATTCCTGTATCTCGTCGATGGAGGGCACCGCTGCGAACGTATTGAAATCCGGCTCCGTATTCGTTGCCCCATTGAGCAGGAAATTCGTATCCTGCGCGCGCGCTCCGGCCACCGAATACTGCAGTGTGACCCGCCTGCCAACCTCCCGGACTTCCTGAAAGGCCTCGGCGTCACTCTTAGTAAAAGTGACACCCGGGGTCAAGATTGTGAGGTCCAGGAAATTACGGCCGTTCAGGGGCAGTTCCACAACCCGGCGATTCTCGATCACCTGGCCCACGGCGCTGGATTCCTGTTCCAGCAGCGGAGCCGCGCCCTCGACCGAGACCGTCTGGGTGACATCACCAACCTCAAGCGCGATATCGACGCGGGCCTTCTGATCCACTTGCAACTGGAACGCGGCTATTGTTGCAGACCGGAATCCGCTTTTCTTAACGGCGATGGTATAGCGTCCGGGAAGTAGACCGGTAACCGCGTAATCTCCGGAAGTGGTGCTTGTTGTTGTGCGCGACACGTTGGTGTCTGCGTTAGTGATGGTCACCTCGGCCTCGGGCACTACTGCGCTGCTCGAATCGGTAACGATTCCTGTAATACTCCCGGTGCCGATCTGCGCCAATGCGCCCACTCCGCAAACGAAGCAGATAGCAACCATGAGCAGTGGATGGAACATCCATGCAAACCGGTTTCGGAACATGCATCCTCCTTGCAAGCCAATCCAGGCAAAAGTTCGGCGTATGATATCACAACATTTCGCGTACGGCGTCAAGGGACGTTAACAATGTCACCAAAAATTGTGAATAGCACATGATTGCCGGTTGCGGTCTGCGCTTTGGTACCGGTGGGCAAGGCGACCTAACCGTTTCGCCGCGCGATTTGATGTTGATAGAGTATGGATGGTCCAGACCTGAATCCGTGAATTCCACACGTCGAGATTTCCTGTCGAGAGCCGCGCTATCCGGAGGTCTACTAGCTCTCAAAGCCAAAGCCTCACCGGAAGGTGTCGGGCACCCGTCGGACCTGGAGTCGCTCCGCAAGGTCTTCCTGAATCCGCCGGAATCGGCGCGTCCCCTGACCCGATGGTGGTGGTTTGGAGGAGCTATAACCCCTCAGGAAATCACGCGCGAATTGACTCTAATGCGCAACGCCGGGCTCGGCGGAGTGGAACTTCAGCCTGTTTACCCAGTCGAGGTAGATGATCCGGAACGTGGTATTCGAAACACACCCTTTTTCACCCCGCAGTGGTTCGACCTGCTGCGCCACGTCGCACGCGAAACGGCGCGCCTCGGCTTGCAATTTGATCTGACGCTCGGTAGCGGATGGCCTTTCGGAGGTCCGTTTATTCCCATCGAACTGGCTGCGCGACGGTTGCAGATGTTTCGGCAGGATGTGGACGGTCCTCAACGCGTGTCCTTTGCGCACCTGAGCGGCGAGGTTATGGAGGGTGACCAGGTGCTGTTTGTGCTTGCCGCTCCCTTATCGTCCTCAGGTGCGATGGATGTGGGGCAAGCAAAGATTGTCGCTCGTCATGAAATGGCACTCTATGGCCGCTGGCAGGCGCCCGCGGGCAAGTGGCGCGTCATGCTCTTTGTCGACAGCGCCACGCGCCAGCAGGTGAAACGTCCCACAATCGGGATGGAAGGGTACGTTCTCGATCACTTCAACCGGGAGGCGCTGGCTACCTTTCTCAAGTCGGTCGGTGACGTAACGCTCCAGCAGCTACGCTCCGCCGGTCCAAGCCCGCTGCACTCGATCTTCTCTGACAGCCTCGAAGTGTATGGGGCAGATTGGACCGGCGCGGTAATCCCCGAATTCAAGCGGCGGCGGGGATATGATCTGGAACTAAATATGCCCGCTTTGTGGGAGGACATCGGCCCCACTACCCGGCACATTCGCTATGATTACCACCTCACCCTGTCCGAGCTCGCAATTCAAAACTTTTTCGAGCCCCTTACAGCGTGGAGCAAAGAGCACCACGTCGTGGCGCGCGTCCAGGCTCACGGCGCAATGGGCGACGTCATGCGAGGCTACAGTCTTGCGGATGTTCCGGAGGGAGAAGACAACCCGGGGCACGATCGCTACGTGGTAAACCTTCAGCACCGGCGGCTTGCCTCGTCCGCCGGGCACGTTTACGGAAAGCCCCTCATCTCAGCAGAAACATATACGGCGCTCCGGTCACCCCTGTTTTTGGTGACGCTGGAAACGATGAAGGCTGTCACGGACGGCATGTTTCTGGATGGGATCAACCAGATCGTCAACCATGGCTACGCCGCCTCTCCTCCCGAAGCGGGCCAGCCGGGCTGGTCTTTTTATGCATCCAGCCACATTAACCACAACAACACCTGGTGGCGTCATTACCCCCTCCTCACCCGGTACATTCGTCGTGTAGCAGCCCTGCTCCGGGAAGGCACCGCAGTCAATCCCATTGCCGTTTACCTGCCCCTTGCGGACGTGTACGCGCGACACGGCTGTGGCAGTCTCAATATGGATGAGGCGCTACAGCAGCATATGGGACTCGGACTCTTCACGGCACTGCGCCGCGCGGGGTATGACTTTGACGTGCTCAATGATCACGTTGTGACAGAGGTGGCGAAGGCCGATAGCGGACGCTTGTATGCCGGATCCGCAGAATTCCTTGCTGTTGTGATACCCGAATGCCGCCTCCTGCCCCCGGAAACCATGGCAAGCCTCGCGCGCTTCGCCCGTAGCGGCGGGCTGCTTATATTCTTAAATCGCAAACCGGAGGCCGCGCCCGGGCTGACGAATCAAGAGGCGCGCACAAAAGAATTGCAGGCGATGGTACAGGATCTGTTCGAGAACCGCCAGGCTGCCCTCGTACCAGATGTCGAGGGCGCGCTGGATCATCTGCGCGGGCGGCTTGCGCCGGACTTCAACATCATTTCAGCCGGCAATACGCCGGACGAAATGCGCGATGCTCGCGAAAACGTCGGGTTCGCACATCGCCGGCTGGAACACGCCGACCTGTACTTCGTAAGCAACATGTCACCTGTGCGACGTGATCTTCGCGTATCGTTTGCATGCGGCCACAAAACTCCGGAATTGTGGAATCCGGAGACTGGTGACGTGTGCACATTAGCCGCCTACGAACATGTCAAGATCGGCTTCGCGGACGCCACCGCAGTCGATCTGCAATTGAATCCGTTCGAGGGACAGTTTGTGGCATTCGCGCCAGGAGAACCCTCGTTAATCGCGCAAACGAACCTGCGCGTGCCCATTGAAGCTACCCGCGAGGGGCCCGCGATTCGCTTGTCGGCGCGCGTAGCCGCTAATGGCGAGTACGACATCAGGCGAACCGATGGTAAAACCCGCCGCTTTGCGGTATCCGGCATCCCGGGGCCGATCCCTATTACCGGACCCTGGAGGGTCCGCTTGGGTGAGACGGTGAGCCTCACGCTACCCATTCTCAAATCCTGGACTGATCTGCCTGAGGGCAAAGGCTATAGCGGTTGGGCGATTTATGAAACTGCTTTCGAAGGCGTGGACCCAGATCCGGCTCTCGATTGGATGATTGACCTCGGCGTCGTCCATGAGACGGCTGACGTTGAGCTAAATGGCGTCTCGCTGGGGGCTGCCTGGAAAGGAGCTCGAGTACTTTCCGTGCAGAAGGCCCTCAGACAAGGCCAGAACTTGTTGCGGATCGATATAGCTAATCTCTGGATTCACAAGGTTCTTAGCTCGCCGCCGTGGGACCGCCGTCGAGTTGCTGAAGTCTACGGCGAACGCTGGGGAAAACCGGAGGCAGCGGTACCCTCCAGACTTCCGCCATCGGGCCTCCTGGGTCCCGTCCAACTGGTGCCCCTGCAGCGCTTGACGACTACTATCTGAGTGCCCGGGATTTGTCCGGAGGAAAAGCGGGTGTGTTCCTCATCCCCGCTGCTGGAGGAGTTGAACAAAAGCTTAGAACGGTTTGGAATGGAATCAAGGAGGGGCGTCCGTTGAAAGGAGCCGGCGGGCGGCTGGAATACGTTCGGGGACCTCGGGTGTCGTGGCACCCAGGCGGCCGATGGCTCGTCGTGCCCGACAAGAATGCGGCCGGGGCGCCGCTCGCCTTATTTCTCGTCTCTGCTGAAACCGGCCAGAAGCGCCGCCTTGGCTCATACACAGAGTACAGGAGCCACCTGCTGTCAGCAGACACGGAGAAACCGAAAGCCACTTCTCCCTCGACGGTCGCTATAGTCTCGATCCCACGAGTGACTTGATGATGGTGGAGAATTTCCGCTGGTAGGCTGGCGGGTGTGTAGCGAATATCTAGCCGATATCGGGCAGTTACAGAACAGTTCGTCGCGAAAATGGGCGGCATGCCCCAGGTGCTTCTGGGCCAATTCTACTTCCCTGCCGCAGCTAACACGACGGAAACAAGCAAACAGCGCCGTGCTTCCTTGACGGCCTCCGCTGCTCCTGACCCGCGTGACATTTCACTCGACGTTCTTACCCGAAGTACTATGAAAAGTCTCGGCTTCAACCAAATGGCTCTCGGGGTGGCTCTCCTACCGGTGAAGGAAGCCCTTGCAAAAGATGCATTTGTCTGTCGCCCGTCTGTGTATGAGTCCCGCTGCCTCAACACGCTAAACTGGCCGTGTTATCCGGTGATTTCGCAAAAGGACCAAAGGTGTTTCCTTCACGCTCTTGGGCTCACACCCGCAGTGGCACAGCCGCCGCCGGCTCCGGGATAAGTAACTAACCCGTAGACAAGATTGTGCTCTTTCTCCATGCGTCGCCGCACTCCCCAGTTGTCACGAAGCGTGGGCGGCGGCGACTTTCACTGCGGAGCGTTCGCGGTGTGCCGGGTGTCTCCGCGTCCGCTCCCAGGCCCGCAATGCGGCTTCAAGCACTCGCGTCGCTTCCGTCCGTTCAAATGGCTTTGCGAGCACATCAAAAGCACCTAGGTTTAAGGCTTCGGCCCATAGTCGATCGTCCGCAAGCCGGGACGTTACGATAAGCGGCGGAGGATCAGGCAGGATGACCGTCTCCTCGAGCACCTCTCTCCACGAACCCGGCGAGAGATCGTTTTCACAAACAACAGCATCGAAGGCATGTGTTGAAAATGCCGCTCGGGCCGCGACAAGAGTGGTACATACCTTCAACGTGAATGCGCGGTTCGGATCCTTCGTGCCATCCAGATGCCGAAGAATATCCTGCAAGGCGCAGTGATCGTCGCCTATAGGACTTATCGACAGAATCGGAACCGTCCGGCTCTTTGTAATCTCGGGGGAGTTGTTCATTATCACTACTTTCCATCTGCGTCCGCGCTATCGCGCAAAAAAAGGCGCAGGAAATAAATAAGAAGTAGTTACGCTTTGAAGGTTTGTTCCCGCGTCAACTCGTGCACGGCCCGAGACCAGTCCTTCTCAGGCGAACCGATAGGACAACCTCTGCGCAGCCAGAGAAGATAAGCAAGACGTGCGATCTCCTCGTGGTCAAGACTGATCGTTGTGGAACCCTCTCGCGACACTGAAGCCTTGTCTTCGTGCCGCAAGGCCTTGTGTTTGGGCATGATTCCGAATCTCCTTCCATTCGAAATCGTGGCGCCTGCGTGCGCAACGTGGAGGGCGCGTACACACAGGAACCTGTCGCACGCCACCGATTCCCGCTTACAACTCGTTCCTGAGCAGAATGGTTCGATTATCAGTTACTTTCATCTCAAAGTAAATACTTTTTAACAAAAAAACATATGTGAACTTCGTAACGCAAAGCGAACATGCCCATCGAACAGCGGGCGCGATTACTTGCTGCCCGTTACAGCAACCAAGGATGCGCACGTCCAACACAAGATGGCCGAAAATACGCTGGCTATATTGATCTGGTAGACGTGAGTTGATAACTCCAGTACGTTATATTGTCTTCTGCTTTCACTCAACCACCATACTAGTGCCGGAATATAAACCGCTCATCACTGACTTCGCTTGCAGTATTTTGATCCGCGGCACTCTGACACACAACGCAGTAAGCTGTCCATGGCACTGCCTCTAATCGCTTCTGGCTGATGGGCCCATCGCATCGCAAGCAGATGCCATACGTATCGTCTTCGATTCGGTGCAACGCCGCCCGTACTTCCCGCAGCAGAGCCGTATTTCGGTCAATGCCACGAACCATGAGGCTACGTTCTATGTCCCGCCGGACCTCGTCAAGTTCATCGCCGCCGGTCTCTAGATCCATATCGAGGACTCTGTTGAGCCGAACCGCGCCAAGCAGTGCGGCCTGCTTGGCCCTAAGCGCTAATACATGGTTCTTCAGCTGGGCTTTCCTCATGATTGGCTCCCGTAACGGGACCAGGGTTCATCTTTTCAACCGCTGATGAAAACCCATTCAACCTCGTCACGCGTCCTCAAGGCACCGGCATTCTAACCACCAACACGCTGCGCTCAGATGTTCAATGGTCTGTGCGTTTGATGGCGCGACGGGGTTAGGGGGCTGAGTGTCCTCACGCACCCACCATTTCATGGTGCCTGAGTCTGCTCGCGCGATTCGGCTCTCAGGCAGGATCCAGGTTGCAAAAGCGATAACAGATCAAGATCAGGGTAAATTGATGCCCAAGCGGCACATTACTGAGCTTCCGGGCGATGGAGAAACAGGTGATTAACAGGACGGAAACAGGCGAAAACGCGGACCTGAATCGTTTTGAGAGATCCCGCCCAATATCTCGTCACTGGCGGTTTTGCCGCCTGGTTGCTAATGCTGTCACCGATCTGAAAACGTAATTCATGCCAGAAATTTGGACGTTAGGCCATCCCTCAAAACGCACGCGATTCCGCTACACGGGATCGATCGAAACCGGTGTCACCCTCGTGCAAACCGGGAAACCGAGAATCGGACCTACATTCTTCCAGGCAGCATTGCAGACATTCCAAGGGCGTGAGATCAAGGGGGGTTTTAAGGAGGATGACCCGCCGCGTGGAGGGTTTGGCGAGTGGATTCAACAAAACTCTGGGAAGATCAATGGGCGACTTCTGTCACCACGTCACGCATCATTCATTGCGGCGATTCTCTGCCACGAAGCCAGCGTTAGAAGCCGCCTTGATGGTCTGACGGTTTGGTTGCGTTTCCCGTGACCTGCACGAGCTGGACAGAGCAATTTGCGAGGTACTCCGTTCAAAAGAATGAGGTGGCTTCTGAAGAGCCCCCGATGACCGCCCCGCACCGAACATGGTGATCCATCACGCGCCCTTACGTTGCTTCGTCTGTTTGGCGTCGAGAAGGGCACCGAGCCAGAAACGGCACCGCCCTCCTTTCATGCAGCAGGGCAGCAGGAGGACCGTTCGGACGATGTGGACCGGCGAACATGCGTGTTTCCACTGTTATGGTGTTCTCGTGTATTACCCTCCTGCATGCAGCAGGCGCGCAGAAAGAAATAGAATGGGCCCAGAAGTGCGGGGCAAGAGACAGCCCGACGAAAGTCCTCCTGCCTGCTTGATTCTGTGCAGTTCGCCTAACGGTTCCACACAGCTGCGCCAGGCACCCGCCGCCTCTGCTCATTCGTTACGAAGCGTGGTAGGCGGAAGCTTTCAATGCGGAGCGTTGCCGGTGCGCCGGACGTGTCCTCGCCCGGCCCAAGGCGCGTAGTGCGGACTCAAATACTCTTGTGGTTTCTGTCCGCTCGAACGGCTTTGCGAGTACATCAAAAGTGCCTAGGTTCAAGGCTTCGAATCGTCCGCAAGCCGGGACAGTTGCGATGAGCAGCGGAGGATCCGGCAGAATGATCGTCTCCTCGAGCACCTCTTTCCACGACGCTCGGCGAGCACAACGGCCTAGCCGCCCCGCTTTTGATCGCGCCCTGCATCAGGAGGGCGGCATGAGTAGCCAAGCTCGGTTATGCTTGCGCGGCCGGCATGCTGGATGTGCGCGATTTCGCTGCCAAGGCTGACGGTGCTACGAAGGACACTAGCCAATTTCTCCTGCTCACCTGCAGCTAGCAACAGGACGACCAGAGAGTAGAACAACTACTCGTAGCGCAGCGCTCTGATTGGGTCTACGCGCGTAGCGCGATGTGCGGGGAGGTAGCACGCGACGGTCACCAGCACCGCGAGAACCACTGCTACGGTAGCAAATGTCGGCACATCGGTAGTTTGGATTCCATACAGCAGGCTCGACATCAATCGCGTCAGGCCGAATGCTGCCGCAAGACCAGTCGTCAGCCCAATTGCCCCGAGCAGCAGGCCCTGCATGATGACGAGCCGCAAGATACTGCCGCGGCCAGCACCGAGGGCAATGCGAATCCCTATTTCACTGGCGCGCTGCTCGACCGTATAGGACATGACGCCGTAGATGCCGATGGCAGCGAGTAGGAGCGCGATTGCCCCAAAAATCGTCAATAGGATCATGTTGAAATTCTGGCGAGCGATGGATTGCGCGAGGATTCGGTTCATCGGCATCACGCGGGCCACCGGGAGGTCAGGGTCCACTCGAAGTATCTCCTGCTGAACGGCATGTGCCATCGTGACTGGATCACCCATCGTCCGGACAGCCCATGAGGACGGCAATACTCTATTGCCTAGTGCCACCAACCCATCTGGTTCCTGCCCCACCGGGATGTACATGACGGGCGGCGGGTCCTGATCGAGGCCGGCTTCGCGCACGTCCCCGACAATGCCGATAACCTCGCGGGGGCGATCATCCATTTCCGGTGCGATTCCTTTACCAATCATTACCGTCGCGCCCACGGGATTCTCTTTAGGCCAGTATTTCCTAGCCATGGCCTCATTAATGATCAGCGTCCAAGGGCCGGTGCTTTTGTCCCGGTCGTCAAAGAGGCGTCCGCGCTTAAGCGGAATTCCGAGAGTTTGAAAATAATGCCAGCCAATTGGACGATACTGTTCGTCGCCGTTATAAGGGCCATCATGCGGAGGCTTACCAGCGATGGTGAACGGGAGATCGGGCCCGATCTGCAGGGGTAACGCGAGCGCGTACGTAGCGAACTGGACCCCGGGAATTGACTCGAGACGGCGCGTGAGCTCGATGGCGAGCCGCTCGACGCCGGTCGCCAACTCATACTTCTTCCCGGCCAGAGAACTGTTCATTGTGAGGACCGAAGCAGGTTGAAATCCCGGCTGCACGCTGTGAAGCGCTAGAAACGTGCGGATCATAAGCGCGGCGCCCGCCAGGAGGATTAAAGAAAGGGCGATTTCAACTACGACAAGGGTGCTTCGCGTGCGGTGCTTAAGGCGGCCGGCGGTAGTGCGCGCCCCCCCTCTCGTAGGGCCGCGTTCACATCCGGTCGTGAGATCTGTAGCGCCGGTGCGAGTCCGAACAGCAGTCCGGTGAGAATGGAGACGGCGAAAGTGAACAAGACCACCCGTCCGTCCATCAGCACGAATGGGTTGAGACCGCTGGGTACCGCAAGTCGAGGTAACTCGGCAGGCGCGAGGGCCAGCAAAGCACGCAGACCGATAGCGCCGACAAAAGCACCGGCCACGCCACCGGCGATCGCCAAGAGTAAACTCTCTACCAGCAATTGCCGTACGATGGCACGACGACTGGCTCCAACTGCAATACGGATCGCCATCTCCTTCCCACGCCCTGCGGCGCGCACCAGTAGAAGGTTGGCCACATGGCGCAGGCGATGAGCAGGACAAAAGCAACCGCTCCGAACAGGATAAACAGCGGCCTTCGCAAGTCGCCGACCAGCATCGGGCCCATAGGCTGGACGGCAAAGTTCTCATCAGGAGAAATTACACCAGGGTACAGTTTACGGAACCGGTCAGTAACCACCCGCAGCCTGGCATTAGCGTGAACCATGCTATCGCCGGGTTTGAGGCGCGCACCCAGAAAGAGAAAATGGCCCTGATTGGTGCTGTTGAGATCGGCCTGCTCAGGCAGGAACAGGTCGGTTTCCGGTTCTCCGGCGAAACCCGGTCCCATCACGCCGATCACCGTAAACGGCTCGGAATTAAGCCGGATCGTGTGTCCAATGATTCCGAAGTCCCCGCCAAAACGCCGCTTCCAAAGATTGTTCGCGAGAACAACAACACGCGGGCCACCGGGGCGGTCGTCCTCGGGCGAGAACGCACGGCCGATCATAGGCGTAACGCCGAGCAGCCTGAAATAGGCTTCCGAAACGTGCACACCCCTGACCTGCTCGGGTGTAACTCCGCCGCTGAGGTTCATACCCGGGCCCATGAAGTCGTAAACGGCGACACAGTCGAGAACTTCGGCCTGCCGAATAGCGGCGAATTTCGGTATGGACATAGAAGGGCTAATGCCGGTTCGAAACTGACGGATGACATTCACCAGGCGATCCGCGCCTGCGTAAGGCAGCGGACGAAGCAGAACGCGGTCCACAACCGTAAAAATGGCGCTGGTGGCTCCAATGCCGAGTGCCAAAGCCACCACCGCGATGAACGTGAACGCCGGATTCTTTAGGAGCGTGCGGATGGCGTACCGAGTGTCTTGCCCCATACCATGTAAAACGCAGCGCAGCGCTTGAAGTTCTGGCTTTCACGCGACAGTTTCATCATAGGGTCTGCCTAGAATGCGCCTTTCACTCCCCCGCAACAAGTCTATTCGGCGTCGGTCGTGCAGCTCGTATTTGGAAATTGCTCGAGTTTTTCGACGGGTAGTAGTTTCGCAGTATTCGAGGCTGGGAGTGGTCCGGACCCTCCTGGTTACCGGAGAGGATCAGGAAGGACTTGGCCAAAACGAATTCATTAGGTCCTCCTGCTTGCGCGCTGCATGCAGGAGAGCCGAACTCGCACTGAAAGTGAAATTTCGCCCTGATTTAGGCGTGTTTTCCAACGCTCCTGACCTGCTTCCATCCGGCATGGCATAGCGAAATTGCCGCCGTGATCGGCCAGGAGCAGTGAAGCGGCTCGATGCGCTGGATAGCTACTACTGCGCACTGACGCGCTCCACAGCCCCAGAAGCTGCGCCATAGCTCGCAGCAAATCCAAGGCACTCACCCAAACTGCGTCACGAGACTGCCAAATCCTTCACGGTCTGCGAGTTGCTCTGTACACCAGTGACCAGGGCTGTTAAGGGAGGCGCTTATGTCGTGGCCAGAGCTGATCAGTCAGGAGATCCTGATCGGCCTACCGGGAAATGAAATCGGGTTTCTCTATACGGTCAAGTTTGGCGGATTGACCATTCGGCGCGGGTTCGTGCCCACGATGCCGGCAGAAAGTAGCGCGCGACAGACGCGATTCGCCTGGACCGACAGGTCGGAACGCGATGTGGTCGATGAGGATGAACGAGATGCGGGATAAAGTTCGCCGCCAGTCGATCTTCTTTTTGACACACTCAGTCGTCTTGATGCCGCCGGTGTGGATGCCACATGTCGATGTCTATAGGAAAGGAACCAACTGCCTCGTCAAATGCGACCTGGCCGGAATCAAGACCGAAGATGTGGCGGTTTCTGCTGCAGGCTGTCAGTTGACGATCAGCGGTATCCGCCGCGACATCCTGGCGGAAGACGGGTGGAATCACTACACCATGGAAATACCTTACAGCCGGTTCGCCTGTTCGGTTACGCTGCCGCACGATCTGGAGGGGGCAGCTTTGGAAACGAATTACATAGACGGCATGCTACTGATTCGAGTGCGATTTGAGAAAAACAGCTTATGACGGATGCAGACAAGACGTTGACAATCCCGCTGTTGCCGATCAAGAACACGGTTCTTTTCCCCTACATGCTATTGCCGCTTTCGGTGGGCCGGCCGAGCTCGTTAGCTTCCGTCGAGCGTGCCATGACCGGGGAAGAGAAGCACATCGTCGTTGTCGCGCAACGTGACGTATCGGTGGATGACCCGCGCCAGCAGGACTTGTTCGGCGTGGGAACGAGTGCGGTAATCAAGAAGCTGGGCCGCCGTGTGGATGGCGCGATCGAGTTGGTGGTGCAGGGATTGGACCGCGTGTCCATTCTGAAAGTCGAGGAGGCCAGCCTAGGGCTGCAGGCCCGCGTACAAACTCTGCCGCGTCTGGAGGATACCGGCGATGAAGTAGAGGCGCTGCGGAGAGCTGTTCTGGAGCTGGCGCAGCAGGCCATCGCCCTGATGCAGGTGCAAGCACCTGAAGAGATTGCGCGGCTGATCCTGGTGCATGAGGATCCCACGCGGCTGGTTTACCTGCTCGGCTCCATGCTCAGCCTGGAAGTGGAACAGGAACAGGCATTGCTCGAAGCACCTACCCGCCTGGCAGCACTGCGGCTGATGCACACGTGTTTGTCACACGAAGTGCACGTGCTGGCGCTGCGCAACAAGATCGTGAGCGAGGCCGAGACTGAAATCAGTAAAGAGCAGCGGGAGTACATGCTGCGGCAGCAGTTACGAGCTATCCAGCAGGAATTAGGCGAGCAAGGCCCGGAACAGGCGGAATCGGAACTCTTGCGGGATCGCGTAACACAGGCCGATCTTCCGGAAGATGCGCGAAAGCAGTCCGATCGTGAGTTGAAAAGGCTGCAAAAACTGCCGCCGGCGGCGCAGGATTATCATGTCATCCGATCGTACCTGGAACTGATCGTCGATCTGCCCTGGCGCAAACGGTCGCCGGACGTCATCGATATTTCCCGGGCACGAGCCATCCTGGACGAAGACCACTACGACCTGAAAGAAGTAAAAGAGCGCATCCTGGAACAACTGGGCGTGCTCAAGATGAATCCGCAGGCGAAGGCCCCGATCCTATGTTTTGCTGGTCCTCCGGGCACGGGAAAGACGTCACTGGGGCAATCGATCGCGCATGCCATGGGCCGGAAATTCGAGCGGATGAGTCTGGGAGGGTTGCACGACGAAGCCGAACTGCGCGGGCATCGGCGGACCTATATCGGCGCCATGCCCGGACGCATCATCGAAGCGATCCGGCGTGCGGGCGTGAATAATCCCCTGTTGATGCTGGATGAAGTGGATAAGCTTGGGCAAGATTTTCGCGGCGACCCGGCATCCGCTCTGCTGGAAATTCTCGATCCGGAGCAAAACAAGAACTTCCACGATAACTACCTCGATTTACCCTTCGACCTCTCGAAGGTCTTCTTCATCACCACCGCCAATACGTTTGAAACCATTCCGCGACCGCTGCTCGACCGCATGGAGGTGCTGACGCTCTCGGGTTACAGCGAAGAAGAGAAATGCGAAATAGCCCGGCGGTATCTGATTCCGAGACAACTGCGGGATTCCGGGCTAACATCGGCGCAGCTTGTGATCACGTCGGACGCCTTGCGAAGAGTCGTGGAAGGCTACACGCGCGAGGCAGGACTGCGGCAGCTGGAACGGGCCATCGGGCGACTTGCCCACAAGGCCGCTTTGCGATTTGCTGAGGGTAGAGCCAACGATATAGTGACGGTAAAGCCGGAAGATTTACCCGACATGCTGGGCCCGGAACGCTTCTTCTTGGAGCAAGTTCGGCAGACACTGCCGCCCGGTGTAGCAGTGGGCCTGGCGTGGACCGAAACCGGCGGCGATGTATTGTACGTCGAGGCCACGCTACTGCCCGATGGAAAGGGTCTATCGTTGACCGGGCATCTGGGCGAGGTAATGCAGGAATCGGCAAAAGCGGCGTACAGCTATCTCTGGTCGCACTGCGACGAGCTCTCGATCGGCCGCGAGCCATTTTTGAAGGCGGGCGTTCATATCCATGTTCCTGCCGGGGCCATCCCAAAAGACGGACCGTCGGCCGGGGTTACGCTGGCCGCCGCGCTGGCGTCACTTTACGCCGAACAACCCGCCCGCAAGGACACCGCCATGACCGGCGAGATTACTCTGACCGGCTTGGTTTTACCGATTGGAGGGGTGAAGGAGAAGGTGCTCGCTGCCCGCCGCGCTGGCCTGAGGCGCATCATTCTGCCCAAAGAAAATGAAAAGGACCTGCGTGAGCTTCCGGATGAAGTGCTCGCCACGATGGAATTCGTATTTGTGCGGCACGTGAAGGAAGTGCTCGCCGCCGCAATCCCTCAAATGGCCGAAAAACTGGCCTGTGAACCCGTAGCCTGCTAATGGCCAACGCCGTCGTTGATACCTCCTGCCGGGAACATGTATCCCACTTCCGCCCCCGGCAGCGAGGCCCTCGTAAAATAAGCCCTCGCCGCCTCCTCCAATTTGTTGCACTGTGTCCCCGCCAGGCGCCCGCCCTGGGCCGTAGAACACATAGCATTGACCTTTGTACGACTCCGCTGGATCCTGCGCGAGTACCACTTTGGGGATAAGTACCAGCAAGGAGCATAATTCCCCCCAGCCCCGCAACAGTCAGGATCGCTGATCCCTGCTGTTCCCATTTCGTGCACACGGCGGTTCGGCGGTGGCCGCGTCCCTTTTGGGACATAGCTGGTTGCGTGTGCACCTAATGGTACACCCGTGATTATCGTGAGACGGCGGATCACGCATCTCTCGGATCCTGCAGAGTTGACGTGCACCGCCAGATAGCGCAGGAGCGGGGCGGCGCTCAGGTGGGCAGCCTCCTGTGACCTATCCGCAGAAAAGCGACGGTTCGCGGTGCAGGGGATGAGGCTACCTTAACGTTTTCAAATACGTGACGATGGCCTCAGCATCGTGCGGCCGAAGTTTGTAAGCCGGCATTGGACACTGTGCCGTAGCACCTTGGGGATCGAAGCCAGTCTCAAGGTATTTTACGAGTTGCCTTTCACCCCATTTCGAGAATAGACGGCCGGAAGGCGTCAAATCGGGTGCAAGCTTGGCTGCGTTCTTTTTGTCGCAGATTGGCGAGACACCGAGCGCAGCACCCCGCAAGTTAGTATTCCTAACGGATTCACCGTCAGCCTCGACGGGCGTGTGGCACTCCCCGCATTTTCCGACAACATCCACCAAGTATCTTCCGTATGACACGGCATCCAATTGCGCAGCCACACAGACCCAACCGCACGCCAGTGACAAACCGAGTGATCTGAGCATAGGATTATATTCGCGAACGATCCCAGCAGTTTGACGACCGTTTCACTGTCATTTGCCGAGCCGGTATTGTGGAGCCCGGAATGCAAGATTCAAGTAGATGGAAGTGTAGGGCTCAGGGGTGCGAGTTGGTCAGTAGACCTGGCACATGACGACTAGACTGTTTCCATTAGCCGAATACTGGTGGTTCTATGGTGCGTTCGCCTGCCTGATCGTCTTATTGCTAATCATCGACCTGTGGGTCCACAGAAAGCCGCAACCAATCACGATCCGCGAAGCAGCGGTTTGGACGGTAATTTGGATTGCACTCGGATTTGGGTTTACATCTATCATCTATTTACTCACGGCGAATCGCTACGGTCCTGCAGTCGCGACGCAAATGAGCCTTGAGTATATTGCCGGTTACCTGACGGAGAAATCGCTTTCCGTTGACAACATGTTCGTCTTTGCCCTGATATTTCGATACTTTTCGTTGGAAAGTGGGCAACAGCATCGTGTGTTGTTCTACGGTATTTTGGGGGCGATGATCCTTCGCGGAGTCTTTGTCGCTGCGGGATCGGTCTTGATGCAGCTCCACTGGGTCGTCATCGGCTTCGGCGTGTTCCTCTTGCTGAGCGGTTTGCGCCTGGGCGTCGCCGGCGAAAGGAAGGTTGAGCCGGATCGTAATCTGCTTATTCGCGTCGTGCAGCGATTCGTGCCTGTTTGCAAAGAGCATCATGAGGACCGGTTTTTGGTACGGGAAGCAGGCACGCTCTGCCTTACGCCTCTGATGGTCGTCCTGCTGGTTTTAGAGAGCACCGATATTATCTTTGCCGTCGATTCAGTGCCGGCCGTCTTTGGCGTTACGAAGGAGCCACTGATTGTTTATACGTCCAACGTTTTTGCAATATTAGGGCTGCGGGCCATGTATTTCATTCTCTCCGGGGCACTTAACCTGTTTCCCTATCTGAAATACGGCCTAGCGGTTGTGCTGATGTTCGTGGGCGTGAAGATGGCGGTGTTGGATGACCTTGCAGGAGACCGGTTGCCCATCGGGCTATCGCTCGCCGTGATCGCGACCGCGGTGACTGTTTCGGTTGGGCTTTCACTCGTCATCCCCCGTGGATTAAAGATCAGGGCAGTAGGAGGTAGTCGAGGGTGGGATCTCGCCAGAATTACTGTCGGCTGCGTATGTGCTGCCCTTTGCTGTTCCTGTCTCGTAATTGTCGCCGGCTGTCGGCCGCCTTTTCTACAAAGAGGACTAGAGCCAATTGGCAATGGACCGTTGCTACTCTCCTGCTTGTGCTACGCCGTCTGTGGATGGCTCCTGCTGCGTCATGCTCGTAATTGACACGATCCGTGGGAACAGCCGTAGTTCGGCACATAGCGTGCAACAAAGATCGTTCCGAGATTAGTCCAGGCAGTTATGGAGAGCCAGAATGGATCCTACATCAAACGTACTACTCAAGTCGCTGAATCGTCGAACCCTGTTACAATACTTCGCCGGTTTCACTCTTGCGGCGCCAACCGCGCAGTTAATCGGAGGGAACTCGGATTTTTCTGCCGTACTCCCAAGCGAGCCATTGATTTCGGTGTGGGAGCATGACGAGAAAGTGGATATCGCCCCCGTGGTACGGCAGGTGGGCTTCAATACCGTCTGGACGCACGATAGACCCTACGACGGCGTCATGAAGCTTGAAAATACCCTGATGTATCGGCACATGAATACGCCAGGGATCAAACATGTGATTGCGAAGATCGAACGCGGAATCTGGGGATGGACCTTCGATCAGGCCATGAGGCACGCGGAATGGATTGCCACCCTTTCGCTGAAACACAGAAACATCGTTGGCCTGTATCTCAATGACTTCTATGGCGAAATGGACGATGTGGCCAAAGGCGGCCACGGAGCACCGGAGTTCCGCCAGATTATAGCCAAAGCCAAGTCGATAAATCCTCATCTCCCGATCTGGGTGCCGTGCTACCCGCCTGATGAACTGAAGAAGGCGTACGACTTTGATATTGATGCCATTATTTTCAGCTTCTATGACACCAAGGTGCTGCAGGATCACGAAAGGCTTCTGGACCAGGCTTTGCAGAAGTTTCCCGGAAAACCCTTAATGGGCTCCCTCTATTTGGACGCGGGCAGCGAGGGCCGATGGCTCTCCGCGCCGGAGTTCCGGCAATTGATGGACTTCTTCGTTGACAATGTCAATCGCGGGCGGTTGTGCGGAATTCGGATTTTCCGCGTCGCTAGCCTGCAGCAGCGGCCAGAATACGTTTCCTGGACTAAGGAAGCGCTCGGCAAACTTGTGAAGATGTAGGATTCGTCCTCTGGTGAATCAGAAAGCTTCCTTGCGTTTCAGTGTAGGACGCTCGTCAGCATCTTCTGTATCGTTTTTCTCGATGGGCTTTCCGTCTGTTGGCCGACGGAGAGTCGGACCGGTGCGCCCCGGCGCTGGTTTGCGCTGGTTGGTGCTCTCTTCCAGGTACTGCCGCACGGCCACGAATTCCGACGTGCTTACGACGTACTGCGGCTGTTGTTTTAACAATTGCTGAATATTCTGCTGGGCAGACTTGATGCGTGATGCTACTTTAGGGTGCGAGCGAAAGATATCTGAAGC
>Ga0070734_10002190_pt1 | contig 24833 bp, 22 predicted proteins | sample Coa_R1_8_FD_66444 | JGI IMG/M metagenome (GOLD analysis project Ga0070734, IMG submission 66444) | Surface soil microbial communities from Centralia Pennsylvania, which are recovering from an underground coalmine fire - Coalmine... | ecosystem: Environmental > Terrestrial > Soil > Unclassified ...
GGAGGCGGCGATCATGTCCTTCGCCTCCTGATCGGAGGTCGCCATGGGCTTCTCACAGAGGGTGTGTTTGCCGGCCTTGAGTGCGGCAATGGTGATGGGGGCATGGAAGGCGTTGGGCGTGCAGACGCTGACGGCGTCCACGCCTTTGAGGTCGAGAACGTCTTCGTACTTGGGGAGCGCCTTGGCGCCGTACTTCTTCGCCAGCTTCTCGGCGCGTTCCGGGACGCGATCCACAAAAGCGACTATCTCCACATCGGGATGGGCGGCGTATTCCGGCGCGTGCCGGTGCGTGGCGATGCTGCCACTGCCGATGACGGCGACGCCGATCTTCTTCTTCGCCATGCGTATGTTCCTCACGTGTTGGATTGGGTGGGCGGGTGTGGGGCGCGACATGCAGGGCGCGGCACCCCGCAGCTCCGCCTATCCCCAACGCGCCCATCCGCAGAGCGACTCTTCGACAGGCGCTTCTCCGCTTCCTCCCCATTCCCTGGGGCGAACAAAAAAAGAGGTCCTTCCCGGTCAGGCATTGTGGGAAGTTCCTCTCTCGTCGGTCCCGGCGTTTGCCTTCGGGGGCTCTTATTGCAGAGCCTTCACCATGTCGTGGCACGCCGCCGCGCAGACCTTGCAGGATTTGACGCAGTCCTGCATGGGCTTCATATCGGGATACTTGGCGCAGGCGGCTCCGCAGGACTCGCACGCCCTGGCGCATATCGCACAAATGGCTACGGTCATCGGACCCTGCCGGTTACAGATCTTGGCTGCCGCCGCGCAGATGTCGGCGCAGTCGGCAGAGAGTTTCTGCGTCGTCTCATGGCCCTTGGTACCCGCCTTGATCATCGCCTCACAGTGCTTGGTGCAGGCCTGGCATGTCGCCATGCAGTCGTTGCAGGCTTTCGCGCACTTGGCATAGTCCGCCGCGGCTTTGCCCGCCCCTCTCTGTCCCGCATGCGCCGGAGCGCCACTCAAGAGCGCACCTAACCCGAACAGGCCGCCCAACAGTCCCAGAACTTCCCGACGTTTCATCTTTTCTTCCCCCTTCAGAGGAATAATAGCATATCTCCCTCCGTTATCACAATCCTTACCGTCTCTACCAGGATATCAGGGGCTAGGATCAGAGGCGGGGTCATTCCGTTCTCGCCGGGCAACTGTTTTTCGCGTCCGCAGGCGGGTGAATGCGCGCACGCTTAGAGGGCCGGACCCTGGACGGCACGAAGTACCACATAGACGGGTCGAGCCGGGCAGATACCGAGAACGGAATGACCCAGGATCAGTGGAGATCCCACATATTATCGTTTGACGCCCGGTATGTGGCGGCGAACGGCAACACTTTTACGTGGCTGTCCACAAACGCATACGGCGCTTGATTGGCATAACGATGCGTGTCCAGGAGTGGTTCCCAATCGAGGCAGTACGGATCGTTGGGAAACAGGGAACAGGGCGGAAAGATCTTGCCATTACTCCACCAGTAGGGGCTGGTCGGATCCGACTTCTCATAGGGATCAATCCCGAAATCGAAGTACTCTGAGGTCCAGAAGGGATCGGTGGCAGGCGGCGGGGGCATGGGAAGCGGCGCGGTGCCGGTGACGACATCCCATGCCTTGGCGCGGAGCGCAGAGTAGATCGTCTCCGAAGGCTTCTCGATGGAGACCTCGCTGGTATTGTTGCAGGTAAGCAGCCCGTTGTTGACAAAGGACCCCCACATATACGGCATGTTCTTGGAGGGGTCCGAGGGATCCCACCAGACATTCAGTTTGTTCGTTGTGCCGCGCTCCATCTTGATATAGGCGTCGAGCGATTGCTGGTAAAAGTGAACGGCCCACCAACTGATGACCGACCAGTGGCCGTTGCCATCGCTGGCCTGGATGCGGGGAAAATAGCCGTCGTAGTCGTCGCTGTACATTCGGATCGCGGTGGCGATCTGTTTCATATTCGACATACACACGGTTTTGCGAGCGGCCATGCGGGCCTGCGCGAAGACCGGAAAGAGGATGGCGGCAAGAATGGCGATAATGGCTATGACGACGAGCAGCTCGATGAGGGTAAAGCCCCCTTTGTGAACTGCGAAAGCGCCCTTTCGGTTCATGATGATTTCTCCTGTGGCATGGGGTGTTCTTGGAGCGGCACTGCTTACGCCGCATCGGTATGAGAGACAGGCGTACACGACCGAAGCAGATCGTCCTGCGATAAACCGCAGACGAGAGCCGGAGGCACGCCAAATCAGACAGGAGCAGACAGGGGTGGACCGCGTGAGGTAGAACGCAGGGAGATGCATTGCCGATCCGGCAGGCGCGCGGCAGGAGGTTCCAGCCTTACCATGTCCGCGATGACAATGATCGAAGGGGGCGGAAAAACAGCCTGGTGCAGTATATCCAGCCATTGGCAGACCAGACAACCGTCGTCATGAGCTGTGAGAGCCGCCTGCGCACGGCCAATCGGCGGCTTATGGGCGTGGACATGGCCTACGGCGCTGGCGACGACAAAGGCCAGCCAGACGCACAGGATGATCCGCGTCAACGCGCTGAACAACTTCGATTGTCTCAGAGAGTGCCGCATGAAGCGTGAATCCATTACGATAGAGTGTAGAAGCAACATGAAGACAGGAAAAATCCGTCTTACAAATATTCCTATCTATCTGCCATCATCAGGACTACGGAACCTGCGGAGACGTATGTTCCCGCTCGTCCGTATTTTTTGAGGCGGCGGCGCGGCGCAGCAACTGTTCCAGGTCGCTGTCGTGCTGCGTTGCCGCGAGCGTCCGCGCTGTGTTGCCATCCTGTGCCTGCCAGGCGACCTTGGCGCCCTTCTGAAGCAGCAGGCGCACGCTTGGCAGACAATCGCTCTGCACCGCGAACATCAGCGCCGTCCAGCCGTTGCGATCTCCTGTCTGCACGTCCGTGCCCTTCTCCAGTAACAGGCGCACCTGATCGGGATCGCGGACGGCTGCCATCAGGGCGGTCTTACCGTTCGCGTCCGGAAGGTTCGGGTCCGCGCCCTTCTCCAGCAACAGATGCATCATCTCCAGGCCGTCCTTATGCTCGGCGTAGCGCAGGGCCGTCCAGCCGATGGCGCTACGGGCGTTGACCGACGCGCCTCGCTCCATCAGCAGGCGCGCTGTCGCCTGTATTCCCTGCTCCGCCGCAAACATCAAGGCCGTCTTACCGTCGTGGTCCCGCACGTTGGGGTCCGCTCCCCGCTCCAGCAGCGCATTGACGATGACCGCGCTCGTCTCCGAGCGCTGCACCGCATAGAGCAACATCGGGATCTCCGGACCCTCCTGTTTCTCGGTAGGGAGGTCGGAGCTGCGCACATTGGGGTTCGCTCCCTGCTCCAGGAGGACCATGACATCGGACGCGCGCTGCTCCAGGATCGCGCCGGCCAGCGCGGTATCGCGTTCCGCGCGCTCTGTCCAGGCCATCGCCCAGGAGCACGCGCCCAACGACGCCAGTATCAAAGTCAGGCCCATCAGCACATAGCGTGGCGAGAGCGGCGGGCGGGCCGCCGATCCCGACAGGGAGCGCTGCCATCCCAGCGTGAGGAGCAGCACGCAGGCCAGCAGGCCGGCCTCGATCTGCCAGGGCACAAGCGGGCCATTACGGCGGGCGCGTGTGGTGGGCAATGCACCCGGCGCGCCCAGGTGCGCCGCCTCCAGTTGTACGATCCCCTCCCGCGGCCAATCTCCGGGCTCATCGCGGATATGCAGCCGCCCGGTATAGACCTGAAACGGCTTCCACAGCGGCGGGACCTGGCCCGCATCAGCAGGCCGAACCTGGACGGAGTTGGCGACCGTCGGCGGTTCGCCCTGGGCGACGCCATCCCACCAGGCGTGGCTCACCACCAGGTGCGGCGGAACATCGCGACTGCGCCGCACACAGTAACCGGCCAGCACCACCGTTCTGCCCTCCAGTGCGCGCAGAGACGGCGGCAACGCCGCCGTTTGCATGGAGAGGCCGCTCAGCGCCGCATAATCGAACAGCGGCAGCCCCGCACGCTTCGCCGCCACGACCGGGTCTATGTCCGGTGTCTCTCCCTCGATGACCTGGACCGAATCGGCGGCCATACGATAGACATAGCCGTCCTCCGGCTTCGGTTCGACGTAGAACGTGCCGTTCACCAGCACGGGAGCCAACCGCTCCAGAGGAACTGGAACCGGCGTCTCCACCAGCAGGAACTGGTTCCATTGCGGACGGGGGCCATAGCAGCAAGTCTGCGTGCTGCGGAGCAGGCAGAAGGTCTTCACCTGCAGGCCCGATTCGAGCGGATACATAAACCCGACGCTGCTGCAGCGCTGCCCGCTGAGCGCCTGGATGGGCTGTGGGCAGGCGACCGGCTTCTGCCGCTCATACGCCCACAGCCCCAGCGTGGAGAAGTGCAGAAAGCACGACGTCTCCTCCTCCGGCAGCGTGTTCTCATCTATCCCGATGGTGTTGTGGCCCTGCGTGCCGTCCTCCTGCTGCACGGCGGGATTGACCGCGCTGATGTGCCGCGCCGCCTCCGCCCGGCAAAAGAGCGCATACTCCCCATGATTGGCGACGATCAGGAGCAGTGCTGTGGCAAGACCCCATAGAAGCCACTTTCGGCTGCGAATAAAGAGCATCGCGACCCTCACCCCCTCAGTACTTCACCACTTTCGCCGTCTTCTCCAGATTGGTCAGGATCTCGTCGATTTTGATCTGGGTGAAGTCTACCTGCGCCACGTCGAGCAGTTCGTCGTCCTTGATCGGTTCCCACTTGATGATGTGCCAGCCGTAGGGACTTTGGAAGGGGCGGCTCACCTCGCCCGGCTTGAGATGGTCGAGCGTCGCGGCGAACTCCTTGCCATAGGACCCTTTGAGGATGAAGCCGAGCGAGCCGCCGTTTGGCTTACTCATCTGGTCTTCCGAGACCTGCCTGGCGACCTCGGAGAACGCCTCGCCCTTCTGAAGGCGCTGCCAGGCGGCTTCCGCCTTGCGCTGTGCTTCGGCTTGAACCTTCTTGGGATCGGTCTTCGAATCCACCTGCTGGAAGGTATTGAAGAAGATCTGCCAGGCTTTCGTGAACTCTTTCTCGGTGCGTTTACGTTGCGTAGCAATCAACGTCTGGCGGCTCTGCGGGGTCGCATAGGTCTTTTTCCAGACCTCCTGCACATACTTGCCCAGTCCGAGTTCGTTTCGGACATCCACACGCAGTTCGCGCATAGAGCTTACGTTGGCCTTCAGATATTCCTCCAGGTTGCTGTAGCGGCAGCAGGGGCAGCCGAGCGACGGCGGGTTCTTGCGTAACTCCGCGATGCCCTTGTCCACCTCTTTCTCCTCCACGGCGACTTTATGCGTACTCAGGAACTGGCGCACTTCCACCTGGCTAATAAGACGGGTCAGTTTCAGTTGACGCAGATCGGCGACATCCTCGTCCAGGCGGTCGGAGGGCATGTCACGCATGATGTCCTCATCATAGATAGCCTCTCCGTTAACACGGGCCACGACATTGCCTCTGTCCGCCCCGGCCGTTCGGAGCGAGGCGAGGCTGAGCACTCCGCAGCCCGCTGCACTCACCAGCAGGAGGGCGACCGCCCTGCCCCGAAGCCGGAACGGTCCGCCGATCCGTCCTGCGCCTCTCCGTGTTGCGTTCGTCATCGTCTTTCTCCTTTCTCTTCAGGCGGCCTTTACGCCTGAGTGCAAGAGGGCGCAGCAAGCAGCGCCCCTACATGCCGCGCCTTCCGGCGTCCCTACTATCCCACCTATGCCGGATCTTCGGCGCGTCTCCGCCACCGCAGAAAACCCACCAGCAGCAGTGCCAACAAGAGGGTTTCGACCTCCCAGGGGAGCAGCGGGCCATGCATGACCCCACGCGCCGGAGTGACGCCGGGCACGCCCAGGCGGGCGTGCAGCAACTGCACGATGCCCTCATGGCTCCATTGCGAGGGGTCGGACGTCACATGCAGTACGCCCGTAAAGACCTGGAAGGGCTTCCAGAGCGGAGGGACCTGCTTTCCATCCTCCGGCAGCACCACCACCGAATTGTAGATGGTGGGCGGTTCACCCTGCGCCACGCCGTCCCACCAGGCTTTGCTGACCCGGATATGCGGCGGGGTATGGCGCGTTCGGCGCACACAGTAACCTCCCAACACCACGGTCTTGCCGGAGAGGGCCTGCAGCGCCTCGGGGATCGCCTTCTGATCGCGCTTTGCTCCCATACCGGTCAGCGGCGCATAGTCGAATAGGGGCAGCTTCGCTTGCTTGGCGGCGCTCACCGGGTCTATGTCCGGCGCATCGCTGTCTACCGGCCGCACAGCATCGGCCTCCATGCGGTAGATATAGCCGTCCTCCGGCTTCGGCTCGACGAAGAACGTGCCGTTGACCAGGATCGGCGTCATGCGCTCGAACGCGACGGGCGTCTTCATTTCGATCAGCATGTACTGGTTGTACTGCGGCCGGGGGCCATAGCAGCAGGTCTGGGTGCTGCGGAGCAGGCAGAACGTTTTGACCTTTTCGCCGGCCTCCAGGGGGTACATAAAGCCGACGCTGCTGAACTTCTGCCCGGTCAGGTCCTGGATCGGCTTGGGGCAGGCGGTCGGCTTCTCCTTCTCAAAGTCCCACTGGCCCAGGGTGGAGAAGTGCAGAAAGCGCTCCGCTCCCGGCGCGGAGAGCGAGTTTTCGTCAATGCCGATGGAGTTATGGCCGAGCAGGCTGCCCTCCGACTGCACATTGATATTGAGGGTGTCGGCGCTCTGCCCCGCCTCGATACGGCGGCGGAGCAGGGAGTCTCCATGGTTGATCAGGCATACAACGCCCAGCACGAACAACATGCTCTTGAACAGGGCGGGATTGCGTACATACAGCATGGCCGTCTATCCTATCAATCGGGATCGTAGCCCTTCGGGTATTCGATGCGCAGCGGTTGCTTGGCGCCCTTGAAGGTGACCTGCGCCGTCGCCGTAAAGGTATCCAGGCGCGCCAGCCAGTCCGCCTTGCCCTCGAAGCGAGAGCAGTGGCCGACCGTCTCGCCCGCCAGATCGAGCGGTTTCGGCGTGAGCGTCAGCGTTCTGGGGGCGGCATTGCCGGACGTCGTTATCTGCAGCGTGACGGTTTTATCGGGGATCGGCACGGCCCTGGTCGTATCGGGCGCGCCCCCGACAAACCAGACGGAGAGGATATCGCCCTCCCGCTTCACCTCCGCATGGCCGATCTCGCACTTCACGATGGCGTTCAGGACCCCGCCGTGCGCCGTCTCATGCGCTCCCTTTTCTTGCTCTCCCGCTGTGGGCGGAGCAGGAGCCGTGGCGGCATTAGCCGGGAGGGCGGCAATCGGCGTGCTGGGCGTCGGCTGGGAAGCGCATCCGCCCAGCAGGAGGCCCAAAGCCGCTGCCAGGCTCCCCTGTACTCGTCTGTTCATAATCCTCTCCTCCTGCGCACTATTCGAGGGCGCGCAGATTCTCCAGCACATTCAGCCGGTAAGCCTGCAACGCCGGGAACAAGCCTGCCAGCGCGCCCAGCGCCAGCATGCCGGGCAGCACCCAGATGTCCGCCGTCGAGAGCGTGAACGCGGAGAACTGCAGGCCCGTCTCCTGCGCCACATACTGGCTGCCGAGCGAGACGATATAGTGCCCGAGCGCGACCCCCAGCGCCGTTCCTACCAGGCTCAACAGCAGCGCCTCCGACAGGATCAGCCCGAAGACCGTGCGCCGGCTCGCCCCCAGCATCCGCAGCATCGCCAATTCCCGCCGCTGCTCCCGGAGCGCCGTGACCAGCACCACGAACAGGAACGCCACGCCCAGAAAGACCACCAGCGCGCCCAGCACAAAGATGACCCGGTCCGCCCACCCGATGATGTTCAGGATCTGCGGGACCACTTCGTTCGGCACGACCAGTTGCGCATCGGGCGACTGGTTGATCTCGTACTTCAACTCCTGCACGTCCGGATGCATCGCCCCGCCCCGAATGCGCCGGAGCTGGAGATAGGCCCCGCTGATCTCACGCTGCGACGGGTCTACCGCCATACGGGCGACCGCCGCCCCGTGCCCCTCCAGCGTATAGAAGCTGGTGAGGGGCATATAGATCGCCAGGTCGTGCGGCGTCCCGGTGGGCGCCATGATGCCCACAAAGCGAATGATATCGTGAATATGCACCGGATCGCCGGAGCGGACGCCGTGCGTCGGATTGAACGTCTGCCCCAGTTGCAGATGCAGCGCTCGGGCGACGGCCCAGCCCGCCACGGCCTCGTCGTTGGCCTGAAACGGACGCCCCTGCCCGCCGTCCTCCGGGCGAAACGAGAACTTCTTGCCGGGCTGATATGCGAACGCGCTGAAGAACCGGCCGTCAATGGCGTTCACCCGGAAGCCCGCATAGGAGTGGCCGGTCGCGAACGGGATCGCGTCCACGACCAGCGGATCGCGCCGGACTTTCTCGTAGTAGGTCCATTTGACCGTGCCGGGCATGCTGTCGAGATGGTAGAGGGCGTTCAGCACGATCTGCAGGCTCGACCCCTTGGGGCCGAGAATGGCGTCCACGCCCGTGCCTTCCGTGACGAAACGGCGGTGCGACTGCTCCCGAAAGGAGACGACGGCGATCAGCAGACCCACGCCGAGCATTGTGCTGAAGAGCGCCAGCAGGAGGGATAGGCGGTGTTTCCGCATGTTCCGTATCAGGATCTGGAAAAAGCTCATGCCGCTGCCTCGACTTCCCTCCACGCCCGGTTCAGTTCGGCATAAGAGACGCGCCGCTCGAACTGTTCAAGGACGACCGGCTCATGGGTCACCAGGATCAGCGCGCTGCCCTGCGCCTCACAGGCGGAGCGGAGCAGGTGCAGGACCTGCACCGTATTGCGCGGGTCGAGCGAACCGGTCGGCTCATCCGCCAGCACCAGTTCCGGTCTCTTTACCAGGGCGCGGGCAATCGCCACCCGCTGCTGCTCTCCAAACGACATCTCGCCCGGCGTGTGGTGCATCCGCTCCGCCAGCCCGACTGTCCGGAGCAGCGCGCGCGCCTCCTCGTTGTGCATCTTCCCGCCGGTAAAGGTCGCGCCCATCAGCACGTTCTCCAGCGCCGTATAGCCCGCCAGCAGGTTCAAGTTCTGGAATACATAGCCGATGTGGCGGGCGCGAAAGCGATCCCGTTCGGCTTCGCGCAGCGGCGCAAGATCCGTCCCGCAGACGGTGACGCTCCCCTGGGTGGCCGCGATCACTCCGGACAGCACATGGAGCAGCGTAGATTTGCCGGAGCCGGATGGCCCGTGAATGGCGACCTGCTCCCCCGCCGCAACGGACCAAGCCGGGATGTCCACGACCGTCAGCGTCTCCTGTCGTAAACGATAGTCCACTCTCAAATTGCTGACCACGACCGTTACTCCGCGCTCCTTATTCCGGAGGCCCATTGGTCCTGCCGTTGTCTCCGTGCCCATGCGTGACGCCCTCCCTTAAGATGATTCGTCATAACCTGTAATTCACTTCACGTACTTCCCAATCACCCAGAGCAGTAGTGAGGTGAACAGGAAGGTTAGCCCGCCGACCATCATCAGGGAGCGCTCCGGAAGACGCCGCCCATGGGCAGGGAACAGCCCCAGGGCGCTGGTCACCAGATAGAGAAACCCTCCGCCCACATGACCGAACAGCAGGCCGAGCCAGGCGAGGGACGCGCCTTGTAAGGCGAACATTCCCAGAAGTCCTCCGAGCACGGTGGTTGCCTCGATAGCAAACGACCATAACAGCGCGGAACGGCGTGAATATCCAGCTCCTATCAGCAATAGCGCCAGCGCCAGCCCTTCGGGCAGCTTGTGAAAGGAGACGCCGAAGAGAACTCCGAGATTGGCCCGACCGGCAACCGCATCTCCGGTGGCAATTGCCATCCCGTCCATGGCGCTGTGAACACCTAAGGCAACCATCAGTAACAGGGCCGTCTGTCCCAACTTTTGCGTTGTCTGTTCATCGAAGGCAGTAATCGCGCATGCCGGGCAGACGGGAGACACATACTTGCCGATCAGCCAGAAGAGGGCATAGCCGCTCACGGTCGCAGCCAGAAAGGCGGGCCAGGATAGAACCCCCTTGGCATCCGGCAGGACGTCGCAGACCGTGATCGCCAACAGCGCACCCACCCCTGCGTATACCAGCATATTCAAGTGGCGCAGAGAGACCCGGCCGAGAACGACGCCAAAGCCGACCCCTACAAACGCGATCAGCGTTGCCACCAGGATACGCAGCAGAACGAATGGCATGGACTTTTCCTTGTTGGTTTGGAAAGCCCTCCGCAACGACGAAGTATAGCGGCTCTCTTGCAGAGCATTATACCCCGAAATATACCTAAGTAGGAAAATTCCTAAATAGATTTTTTCCGCCCTCCATCGGGTATACTGATGTAGCTTAACCAGTCTGAAGCAAGGACCTATCTGTCTGAGAGGTGTTTCCTCATGGAGTTCCAAGACGCCGTGCGCCGTCTGCGCATGGCGGGCCATAAATTGACGCCGCAGCGTATGGAGATCCTGCGCGTCCTGCTCAACGCAGGCGTCCCTATGTCGGCGCAGGCGGTGATGGCACGGGTAAAGGACACCTATCCCTGTGTCAGCCTGGATACAGTCTATCGCAATCTCTCCCTTCTGACCACTACGGAGATGGTCAACCAGATCAACCTCCAGAACAAAGGTACGGCGCTCTTCGAGTTTCAGGGCGAGGTGCATCACCACCACGCCGTCTGCCTGGAGTGCGGCAAGAGCTTCTGTGTGGACTCCTGCCCGCTCCCCAAGGTCTTTCCCCTCCCCGCCGAGGACCAGCAGTTTCAAGTCGTCAGCCACGCCTTTGAGATCTATGGCTACTGCTCCGCCTGCAGGGTCGGAGGTGCCGGCCCCGCTCCCGCCGCTCCTTGAACGGAAAATACCTCCCGTCTACTTGCCGATCAGGCGCTCCACAAACCAGTAGCAACCCATACAGGCCGTTAAGGCGGAGCCGACGTTCATAAACGCCCGGTACTTCTGCTTCCCTAACTCGAAGCTCTCCGCCATCGCCTCCTTATAAGTCTTCACCCGAACCAGGATCGGATAGACGATGGCGACGATGATGACCTGCGCGATCTCCAGCCCGATATTAAAGGAGAGGAGGCACAGGACCAGGCCCTGCTCCGGCAGCCCGACCTCACGCAGCGACGCGGAGAAGCCCATGCCGTGGATCAGGCCGAACCCGGTGACCAGCAGCCAGCGGTTTTTCGGCGGCTCTTTGCGGAGGATGTTCTCCAGCCCAACAAAGATGATCGTCGCGGCGATGGCCATGTCCGCGAAACGCGGCGATATGTGAATGACGTTGAAGGTGGAGAGGATCAGGGTGATGCTGTGGCCGACCGTGAACCCGGTCAGCATCTTCACCACGGACTTGAATTCCGTCAGCGCGAAGATGAGCGTGCAGATGAACAGGATATGATCCGGGCCGGTGAAGAGGTGCATCATGCCCATCTCCATGAAGTCCAGCACATTCGTCGTGACGTTGTCCAGGTTGGCCTGGGTGTCGAACTCGTGGACCGTATCCTTGTCGCCGAACATTTCAAACTGCACCGCACCGGTAGTAACGATGGAATGAACAAAATGGCTGGTGACGCGCAGGTGGTTGGCGGGCTTTTCGGTGGCATAGTGGATCGTCAGAAGAAAGGTGGAGTCGACCTCGCGCGCGGCCTTCTGGTAATCGGCGGAGACGATCTCCGGCGTGAGCGCCTTGCCATCCTTCTCCAGAAGGAACTTGGTAGGCAGCCACTTCATCAGTTTGTCCCTGGTCGCCTTCGAGAGGTCTTCGCCCTTGAGTTCATCGGGCTGGATCCCCTCTATCCCTACCAATTCGGAGGCCGGCCCCTGGAGCATCGTGTCAATGAGATGGTAGTGCAGGCGCATGGACGCCAGCGTGATGTCGGAAGGCATCGGGTGGGCGTAGGCGCTACGCGGAGCGACCGACAGCAGAGCGAAGAGGCTCCAGGCCAGCAGAAACAGCCGTACCGGGTGTTGAAAACACCCGGCAACAAAGGACGCGCGCCCTCCGGACGCACACTGCATTCGCGTCTGCAAGACGCTTGTATTATGCTGCCGGGGATTTTCAATCCCCGGTGTGCTCGCTTTTTCAGGACGGGTGTTGAAAACACCCGGAACTTTGGATAGCATGTATTCCTCCCGTGAGAGAATGAAGCCTAGAATAAGGAATGAATGGCACTAATCGCGGCGACGCAGATCCGAACGCTGCGCCGAACGCGCGGCCCGCTTCGCCGGGCGGCGGGGAGAATCCCAGAGCACCCAGCGCGGGAAGCCCAGCGTCAGAGGACGCGCGCGCCGTGCAAAGGGCGAGGTTTTCCTGGGCGTGCGCCAGGCGCGGTAACAGGCGATCAGCAGCCAGAGCGAGACCAGAACGAATGCAACCAGGCCGGCGAGGATAAGTTCCGGGGGCGCAGCCTCCTCTCCATCGTGCGCATGTGCGGCAGACAGAGGGGAGAGCAGGCAGGCCAGGGCCAGGCATCCCGTGAGCAGGCAGCGCGGCGGCATAGGCGAGGCGGCCCGGTCATCTTTTGACGCAGGGTTAATGTGCGGCATCGTATTTTTCCGTTAATAAACGCGTGGGCCGGTAAAAAGCGAGGCAGAGGTGTCAGTCCGCTGGACTGGGAGGGCGAGACATGCTATAATGCCGTTGGTCAACGGTTGTGGTTTGCCCGCAATCGCCCGGTGGATGGCTGTTCGCAGCAGCCGTCCACCCCTCCAGGTTCCTCTCTTACCGGCTACTCCACCAGAAACTCGAATTTGAACAGTTGGGTGCTCTGAACCGGGACGCCGTCTTTCAGCGCCGGCTTCCACTTCCAGCGTTTCAGCGCATCCAGCACCCGCCGGTCTATCTCCGGATTGCCGGACGACGTGCGGAGGATGGGTGTGGCGCTGCCGTCCGCCTCGATCTCCACTTTCACCCGTACGAAAGCACGAAAGTCGCCATGCTTCAGGTCGTCCGGGATCTCCGGTTTGACGGTATCCGCCGGCTCCGCCTCCTTCGTCGGGCCTTTCGGCTTGGGCGGCGGCGCAGGCTTTACCGGCTCCGGCTCGGGCTTGGGGACTTCGGCCACCTTGATCGGTTCGGGCTGTTTCACGACCGGAGGCGGAGCCGGGGCCGGTTTGGGATCGGGCTGCTTGACGACTGGTGGTGGCGGGGCCGGCTTGACCGGCTCCGGCGGATTCGCCTTGGCGTTGCCGGCGTTCTGCGCGTCGGTCGGCTTCCCGACGTCGGCGTTCCCACCCGGCAGGACTGGAGGCTCGTCCGACTTCGCCGGCCCCTTGTCCGGCGCGGTGAGCACCTTATTGTGTGCGCCTGCGGGGGGTGGCGGCGGAGTCGGCTTTGGTTTGACCGGTTGCGGCTCTTTCCGTGGCTCAGGCTTGGGCTTCGGCTTGGGCAGCGCCGCAAGCTTGTGTTCGATCTGCTTCGGCGTGACGATCTTCGGCGTGATCTTCTGCTGCTTGTCTATAATCACACGGGTGATCTCGACCGGCGCCATATCGTGATGAGGCGGATGCTTGGCGACCTGCGCCGCCATCGCCCAGAGACCCAGATTGCAGACCACCGACGCGGCTACCGCAACGGCAAGCCGCTTGCCCAGCGGGTCCTGAAGCACCGGATTGGTTTTGAGTGTATTTTGAAGGCTCATAGGGTGATGCGAACCTCCCTCCCTTATTTGCGCTCGTTGTCCGGCAAGGTAGCGATGGCGAAGTGCGTGATGCCGACGGAGCGAGCCTCATCTATACAGTGCACCACATCGCCGTGCGGCACGCTCAGGTCGGCATTGATGATGACCGATGCGGTCGCAAAGTCCACGTTCGGCCCACCCGCCTTCTCCACCAATTTCGCGGCCAGTTGCTCCAGCGTCACCGGATCTTTATTGACATAGATCTGCCGGTCCTTATCTATGGTGATGGTCAGGTCCGAGGCGGCCTGCTTTTGTACGTGGTTGGCCGGGGGCAGGTTGACCGGCAGCCCGTTGAGCCGCGTCAAGGCCAGCGACGAGAGCATAAAGAAGACCAGCAGAAAGAACATCGTGTCGATCATCGGGATGATCTCGATCTTGGTGCGCTTAAGCTCGCGTCGGCGTTTGAATTCCATGCTCTCTCTCCTCGCCCACCCCACTGACGCGATGGTTGGTCCCCAACTCAGCCCGCTCCTGATGGTGCAGTTCGGTCAGGACATTGATGAGCTTTGTAGTTGCCTGCTCGGTCTCCGACGTGATGGTGCGCAGGCGTGAGGCGAAGTAGTTGTAGGCCATGAAGCAGATGACGGCGACCAGGATGCCCGTCGCGGTCGCATACAGTGCCTCGCCTACGCCCGCCAGCACCGCATCGCTGTTGCCCCGGTTCTGCTGCACGGCGATCGCATTGAACGTGCCGATCATGCCGACGATGGTTCCCAAGAGGCCCATCAGCGGCGAGATGGTCGTCGTCGTATCCAGCACGGGCAGCAGCCGCTCCAGCCGGATAAAGTAGTCCTGCCCGGTCTCCTCGACCAGCCGCTCCACCTCTCGCACGGGCTGGCTGCGATGGCGCAGCACCATCGCGAGGCAGGCCGCAAGCGGCCCCCTACGCTCCTCGCAGGCTTTGAGCGCGGCCTCATAGTTCCCGGCCCGGCACTGCGTGATGACCTTCTGGAGCAGGCCGGGAGCCAGACCGCCCAATTGGTAGAAGGCGATAGACCGCTCCACGATGACGGCCAGCGCCGCCAGGGAGAGCAGCAGCAGGGGGTACATCATAAACCCGCCCGCCTGAATGAAATGCACGATACTTGACATAGTGTTTCCTTACGTACCCTCACCTCTGGGGTCCCCAAATCACTTTGGGGCCCCTCTCCCGCGAGGGGAGAGGGGCGGAGAGAGTTAGAATTTGCCCGTTGCGGACAGCATAATACGCCGTCCCTGTTGAAAGCGCGTTCCACTGAACGCGGATTGGAAGTTGATGACGGGGCGGTCGTCCAGCAGGTTTTCGACGGTCAGTTCCAGGCCGCCCCGGCCGTTTTGTGTTGTACCTCCGAAGAGGTTCGGCATACTGGCAAGCCGCAGGTTCAGAACCGTGCGCGGCGTACGATCCGTATCCACGATACTGGAGGCCACGCCGCTTCCGTGGTAGAGGCTGAAGCCGACGCTCGCCTGGTTCTTCCAGGTGTAGTCGAGGCCGAAGCCGATGGTGTTCAACTGATCGTGATCGGTGTAGCCGTCCTCGGGAGCCAGCAGCCTGTTGACGGCATTCGCCCAGGTGAAGTAGGCACCCCATCCGACGTTATTTCGCGGGAAGAGATCGTAGCTGAACTCAACGCCGTTCACATTCACGTGAGGGTGGCTGAAGGTCGTATAGACGCCGAGTTGCGTACCCGGAACCAGCAGGCCGGTGTCCGCAAAGTCGTGCCACTCCTTGTAGTAGTAGGCGATTTTGACTGTCTGGTTTCTGGCGATCTGCCGCTCCAGGCTGCCCTCGTACAGGTCTCCCGTCTGCGGCGGGATCGCCAGGCCAAGCTGCGCGGCCTGCGAAAGCGGCGGCTGTGTGAAGAGCCGGTCATAGGCCGCCCGGAAGACGGTCTTCGGCGTCAGCAGATACGACATATTGATGCGGGGCGAGAGATGGACGGTGTCAAGCGAATCGGTTGCGCCGCCCAGAGAGATGTCGGCCCGGTACCAGTCCATGCGGAGGCCGTAGTTCATGGTGAGCCTGTTGGTGGCGCTCCAGGTGTCCTGTACGTAAGCAGCCCGGTAGAAGCCCGTGTGGTGTACGCTGACTGTCGGGGAGACCGGATTGGGCGCGAGCTGATAGACCTGGTTGCCCAATGCGTCCATAACGGGATTGCCCTGCGCGTCGGTCTGCAGGGAACCTGCGGGCAGGAGGCGCGTGTCTACGGCGGCGAGGGCATTGACGGCGAGTTGGCTGGCGGGGATCAACTGGTACGATTCGTTCTCTTCCTGTTGGTCGTTCAGCAAGCCGCCTTTGAACGTGTGCTTACCCTGCGTGGCCGTAACGCTGCCCTGTATCTGCCAGCTATGCGAGTGCCGTGTGATCGTCGGGTTGAACTCGATGGAGTTGTCCGCCGGAAGGTTGCTTAGATTGACCGCCGGGTTATTGTTCAGGATGTCCAGCCCGGCATGGACGATGCCGAAGGAGAGCAGGCCGCTGACATTGTTGTTGAAGGAGTGCCGCCAGTTGAGCGCCCCGAACGTATTCTCATCGCGCTGGTAGATGTCCTGGCCTGCCGCATCCTGAGAAACGATGCCTGCCGCCGCCGCATCTATTCGGGAGAGATGCCCGGCATAGCCGTAGCCCTGACCAAAGGGGGCAAAAGAATCCGGCAATCCGGTGCGGTTTGCGATCTGGGAAAAGGCCGGAGCTTCGTTGAGGACCAGGCTCAGATTGTCGCGCGTACCCGATTTGAACGTGAAGTTGCCGAAGTAGGTCTGGGATTCCCCGTGGTTGTGGGCTGTCTGATCGTCCGGCTGGGGTGGCTCGACGGCATTGTCGGTAGCGCGTCCGCTGAAGTCCAGGAAGTAACCGAACCGGCTCGCCTGCTGGCCCGAGGCATCTTTCGAGCCGTAGGGCGCTCCGCCCTGCCCGCTCAGAGTGAGGTCGCCGTAGTAGGTGTTGAACTCACCACCCTGAAGCGTCGCGCTGTGGAACGGATGGAGGGAACCGGCCCGAAGGTTTACGTTCAGGACGGCCGCCAATTCTCCTCCGTATTCCGGCGCATAGCCGCCGGTCAACACATCGAGGGTCTGAATCACGTTCGGGCTGATGGTCGGCCCGAAGCGGCCTTGCAGCACGCCCGGCAGCGCAAAGCCGTCTATGTAGAGGGAGGTAGAGGAGTGCTCGCCGCGCGGATGCGCCTGGTTCACGGAATCCTGAACGAGGCCAGGGATCGCCTTCAATACCTGCGTCAGGCTCTGGGGGTTTGTATTATTGGGAATCTTCTGAATGAAGGTCTGGTCGCGAATCGTGCTGTCGTTGGTCTGTGTCTTGCTGACCAGACTCTTCGGGGCGGTGACGACGATCTTCTTTTCCGGGCCGACCGGCTCCAGCAGGATCTCCACGTCGGTGATGGTATCAGCGACGACGGTGACGTCCCTGGGCAGGTCTGGCTGGAACTTCTCCTTGTCCGCCTCGGCGGTAACCTTCCAGGCGCGAGCCTCCAGATCCGGGCTGGTGGCCTGGCCCTGCGCATCCGTGGTGAGGGTGACATCCGGATGGGTATTGGCGCTGTCCTTGAGGGTGATCTTGGCCCCGCTGATGGGTTTTTCGTCCGCCGCATTCTTGACGCTGAAGCGAAGACGACCGACAACGTCGGCAAGCGCGGCATTTGCCGCCAACAGCCAGGTGGCGACAAGGGCTATCAGCAGGCCCAGAGAACGTAGGATCGGTGAACCCCGATCTTTCATGATTACGAGTCCTCCCTTTCGTGGGGTGATGACCCGGTGGGGTCGCATCTGTTCGGTGAGGGTAGGGCCGAGCAGATTGCGACCGGACCGGGGGCGGCTCCATGCCGCCGGCAGTGGACGAAAGGGCGAAGACGTGCTACAATCACTGTGGTTGCAGGTGTGATGCGTCACGCTTGCCCGGCGCACGGGTGTTACCAGCACCTGTGCGCCTTTTTTGTCGTCCTCGGATGAGACGGAATGGGTCCGTATAGCGCGACCTCGCGATGCTGGGCGATACCAACAGCGCGAAGCGACCTTCTACGGGCGACAAACGCCGTCTCAAGTCGGAATTGAGCGAAAAATAAGGTTAGCTTGCAGAAAATGACGGTGTGTCAGACGCTATTGCGCCTGAAAGAGGCGTTCAGGCCCGTGGGGGAGCGCGGGAAGAGGCCGAAACGAGCGTATAGCGCAGAGAGCGCGGAAATGTGGTGACCACACGCGGCGCAAGAGGCTTCTCCAACACCAGCGTGAATGCGGGAAGAGCCGGAGACACATTGGCCGCCTCCCATTCGCAGGCGAGGCAGGAAGCAGGCGCGCGGCGTTGGGATTGCACCGAGCACTTCGTGTCCAGGGGCCGCGCATGCGTCGTCTGCGTCCTGCCGTCCGTAGCAGGGAGCGGGACGGCGGCGACGTGGAAGTGGGTGTGCTGGAAGGGTAGGACGACGCTGAGCCAGAAGTAACCGAGCGTCAGCACCATCGCCAGCGCGCGGCGACAGGGCTCGATAGATCGGACAGAGAGCATAGAGCGGCCTCCTTTCTTCCCGGAGTATCCCATCGGATGGTGATACTTCCATTATAGCACAGTCAGCAACAGGTACGGAAGCACTTTTTTCCCAGGTTCCTCCTGCGGCAGGAATTTTGAAAAAAGTCTTTTTCCGGGCGTGAAGTGTGATATAATCTCTCTGGCTCTCGTAAATATAAAGAGAAGCCTGTTGCGGCGTCACTCACATTCCGACTACGGACGATTATCTTGCGCCTTTGCCTCCGCGTCAATCGAAAACTGCTTCGCGCTCAGGCCGCGCTGATCGCTACGCTCTACGTGCTTTTCAGCACGTTCGGCGCGGTGACGCATGTTCACACCCTCTCGCCGCTGCTCTCCTCTCCGGATGAGCCCATAACGGCAACCGGGCGAAGCGCCGTGGATTCTGCCGCCTTCGCTCCCCTGTCGCGATGTGCCTACTGCGAATGGCAGGCCAACAACGTCTCTGTTGCCCTGCCGATCCAGAGTATCACAGCGCCGGTGCTTGTCGGGTACTTTGCTGTCCCGCATCATGTAACGGCCGCAACATTCGATCCACCCCAATCCTCTTCCCGCGCCCCGCCGCTTGTCTCCTAGACCCTTCTTTCCTCCTTTTTCGATACCTTTGACCTGGCACAAGGAAATGACATCCCCTGCTAAACGGCTTGTCTGCCCCTGGCGCACTCCTGCCGAAACCGAACCTGGCACAACGGTCACAATAGGTCACAAGGGAGTGAACTCCCTCGCTGGGGTCCTTCGGCCAAATTCGCGAGGGAAAAGCGGATTTGGACTGCACCATAGGTGCGACCTTGCCTGCGCCGACACGTACAAGCTCAGAGTTGGTACGTGTCCCCGTAGGGGGACACTTGGCGCAACGCGCCCCAAGCGAAGGACTTTAGTCCATTGCATACTCCTCCCTTGCACGGATTGATGGGGAAATGCAGCGTTCGAATCCTGTCGAAAAAGCGCGTCTGCAAGACACATACTTTTCGTTGCGCTCGCACGCACTTTTCATTACACTTTTCATTATTCATAAGGAGCAACCATGTCTGGTGTCCTGGAATTCATCAAAAACGGCGGGGTGATGATGTACCCGCTGATCCTCTGCTCTATCATCCTGATCGCGATTGCCTTGGAGCGGGCTATCGCCCTGCGGAAGGCCGCGGTAGACGGCGATGCGCTGCTGGATGCGGTCAAGGCGGTCTATAACACCGGCACGGAAGACGAAGTGAAGAAGGCCATTGGCGTCTGCGAAAGCTACAGAGGGCCGGTGGGCAAGATGTTTGCGCGCGGCCTGAAGAACGCACATCGCCCGGCGGACGCTATTGAGATGGCAATGGAGCAGGAGGCCGCGAACGAACAGCCTGCACTGGAAGCCAACCTGCCGATCATGAAGACCATCGTCAATATCGCGCCGCTGCTGGGGCTGCTGGGAACGATTGCCGGAATGATCTCCTCGTTTCGCGCCGCCTCGCAATCCGGGCTCTCCAACCCGACGCAGGTCCTGGGCGGCATTTCGGAGGCGCTTATCTCGACGGCGACAGGGATCAGCCTGGCGGTGCTGGGCTTCATTTTCTACAACTACTTCGCCAACCTCTCTAAGAAGATCGTGGACGACATGGAGTTTTATGGCGCGGAATTGGTCAACTTTCTGACCGGGCGCATCGATTAGGAGTTATCCCATGGCAATGCGAAAACGCGTCCGGATCGCGCGGCGCAAACCGGTCGAAGAGGCGGAGATCATCGTCATTCCCATGATCGACGTGATGATGTTCCTGCTCTTCTTCTTTATGGTGGCTTCGCTGGCGATGGTGGTGCAGACCGGGCTGCCGGTCAACCTGCCGAAAGCCTCCACGTCCAACGAGCACTCCTCGCAGAACGTGACCATCACGATCATGCGGGACAACAGCATCCACCTCAACACGAAACCGGTCACGCTCGATAGGATCAAGCCCGAACTGCAAGCGATCCATATCAGCGACAAAGACCTGGTTATCATCAATGCGGACAAAGATGTGACGCACGGGCTGGTCGTCAGCGCAATGGATGAGGCCCGAAAAGCAGGCGTCGTCCGGTTCGCGATTGCAACGGATAAAGGGAGCTAAGCCATGCGACGCAGAAGACAGAAGAACCCGCTGCTGATGCGCATCATCGGGATCTCGATTGCGGTGCATATCGTGGCGCTGCCGGTGCTGGCGCACTTCGGCGCGTTCAAGAAGATTCAGCAGCACTTCGTCGAGGCGAAGATAGTCGTACTGCCGCCTCCCCCTGCGCCGGAGAAGGAGAAGGCGGAGGTCAAGAAGCAGGTGGCGCAGAAGCCGACGCCCGCCGCCAAAAAGGGACCGACCAATACGGCGCACCAGCAGCAGGGGCCGAAGACCAACCCGAACGCGCCGCATATCGCTATGGCGCAGGGCACGGGGGATGGCCAGGACACGGCGGAGCAGGGAAATGGTAAGCAGGGCGTCCTGCCGACGGTGGCGACGGACACCAAGTCTCCGGCCAAGGAGAATACGGCCGAGCCCGTTCCGGATAAGCCCAAGACCGACGTCCAGGCCGTCAAGCCGGCCCCGCCGATAAAAGAGACAACTCCGGTCGTCAAACCGATGCCTCCGGTGGAACCGCCCATGCCCCCGGTACAGCCGCATGAGCCGGTCTTTACCGAGGCCGTCGCAACCAGCCAGCCGCAACCGACCCTCCCGGACGATCTGCGCACCGAGGCGCTGGATAAGACCTTTGTGGCCGAGTTCACTGTAGGAACCGACGGCATGCCGGCCGAGATCCAGGTCGCCCAATCCACCGGGAACAAGGACCTGGATCGGCTCGCGCTGGATACCGCGAAGCGCTGGCGCTTCAAACCGGCCACCCGCGACGGGCAGCCCATCGAGAGCCATATCCGACTGCATATCGAGTTCCAGGTGGACTAATGAGAAGACCAGACTTACGCGACGGGTTTCCCTATTGGCCGGGCCGTGAATACTTACCGTTCCGCATCACTCTGCGCGATGGACTGAAGTCCTTCGCTGGTGGCCTTCGGCCCAGTGTCCCCCTGCGGGGACACGCACAGACTGAGAGGCGGTACGTGTCGGTGCAGGCCGACACTTGGCCGAAGGCCACCAGCGAGGGAGTTTACTCCCTTGTGAACTGCCGAACAGTTGTATTTTCTTTCCTGTTCTGCCTTTTTTTCTTGACAATGGGTTCAATGGCGCAGGCGAAGGGCCTGGAGCGGGTGCGCTTTGTAGTGGTGGACCCGCAGAGCCAGCGCCCGGTGAGCGGCGAGGTGGTGATCGAGGACCTGAGCGAGGGGCATTCGGCACGGACGTTGTCCACGGGGCTGCTGCGTACCGGCACGACCGCCGATTTCGATCTGCGCACCTGGACCGTGGCCGCCGACCGCGTTCCGGCGACCGAAGTGACCATTCCGGCAGGCGCCAGCGTCCGGCTGCAAGGGCAGGGGCAGCCGCCGGTCAAGGACATCTTTATCAAGGTGACGGCCCGCCTGATCCCCATGCACGCCAATGCCACGTCCCCCGGTAAGACGCTCGACACCACCCAGATCCATCAGGGGCCGGTGGGCAGCAGCACCAACAGCCTGATATCCAAGGGGGCGGGCGCGGCGGCAGACTCCGCGGGGCAGGTGCATGTCCGGGGCGAACATGCGGACATCTCCTACGTGGTGGATGGCGTCCCGCTGCCGGATACGCTCTCCGGGCGGCAGGGCGCCGTCGTCGTTCCCTCCACCATTGACCGCCTGGAGATCCTGACCGGTGCGTTCGCCCCGGAGTTCGGAGCGCAGACCGCCGCCATCCTCAACGTGACCACCCTGCCCGGCGCGGACAGGAGCCATACGGATCTGGCGCTGGAGGGCGGCAACTATGAGACCACCAACGGCGACTTCTCCACACTCGGCCCGCTGGGGAAGTACGCCAGCTATGTGGTGGACCTGGGCGGGACGCGGACCCGGAACTATACCGAACCCCAGCAGCCCGACGACCAGACGGCGCACAACGTCGGCTCCAGCCTGAACGAGTTCGCCAAGCTGCGCTACACACCGAGCAGCCGGGATGTACTGTCCCTGACCATCAGCCGCAATCCGGATACCTACCAGGTCGGCAACCGCACCGGACTGCCCGCCTCCTTCGCCTCCGCCGGGCAGGGTTTCGGCTTCTTAGGCCTGCGTAACGCCGATGGGACCCGCCCGGATGTGACCCCGGAGAACGCGGGCCTGCTGGGGGCGCAGACGCTGCTCTTGCCCTCCCAACAGGCGGACGGGCAGGACATCACCCAGCGCGAAGTGAGCGAGTTCGCCACGCTCTCCTGGCGGCGGCAACTGGCGACCTCCACTACGGGGCTGCTGTCCATCACCTTCCTCCACTCCGGCCAGGATCTGCACAACGACAACCCGGCGGTGGATGTGTTGAACCTGCCCGTGGACAACTCCATCGAATACAACCCGACCTCCACACGCAACGTGCACCATGTCCAGATCAACGGCAGCCTCGCCTATACGCGAGGCCGCCACGCCTTTAAGACCGGCCTGACGCTGGACGACCAGTACGGCAACGAGAGCTATCAGATCATCCCGGCCAGCCAACTGGCGCTGGATACCCTGGCGGCGCTGTCCCCCAATCTCGCCCCGGCGGGCGCTCCTAAGATGGACGCGCAGGGCAAGCCGGTGGTGGACATCAACGGCAATCCGGTCTATGTGCCGACCTCCGGACAGTCACCCACGCTGAACGTGCATCGCTCCGGCTTCTACCGCGCCGCCTATGTCCAGGATACCTGGAAACCTGGTCGTTACCTGACCTTCAACTATGGCCTCCGCTCCGATTGGTACAAGCAGACCCAGAACCTGGGACAGCCCATCGTAGACATCATCACCATATCGCCGCGCCTGAACGCCTCCTACAAACTGAGCCGAATGACGACGATGCGCGCCTCCTACAACCGCCTGTTCAATACGCCGCCTCTGGCGCAGGGCGCGGTGATAGGCCAGCCCATCCAGCCGGAGACCCTGGACCAGTACGATGTGAGCGTCGAGCATCTGCTGGCTCCCCGCCAGACCCTCTCCCTGGCCTACTATGTCAAGCAGATCCACGATCAGGTGGACACCGGCCTGTTCATTCCCGGCAGTCAGATCGGCCTCTACTCCGCCGTCAATTTCCAGATCGGCGCCGTGCACGGCATCGAGTTCACCTACGACCTGACGGCAGGCAAGGACAAGGACAACAATACGGTCGGCTGGGATGTCTCCTTCAACTACACCTACTCCATCGCCGCCCCCAATGGCGTGGACAACACCGGTGCGCCTGCCCCGGACTTCAACGACCACGATCAGCGCAACACTGCCGGCCTGGACGTCAGCTATATCTGGAAGAGCGGCGCGTCCGCCGGATTTACCATCAACCATGGCAGCGGCCTCGCCAGCAGTCCCGTCCCGCCGGGCATCCATCGTATTCCCCGCACGGAGATAGATATGCGCCTCACCACCGGCCAGCGGCTGTTCCACAAACATGGCAGCCTCAATCTGAACGTCGAAAATCTGCTCGACGACCGCACCGTCATCAACTTCGAGTCGGGGTTCAGCGGCACACGCTTCATGCAGGGCCGCCGCGTCCTCCTCTCCCTCTCGGGTAGTTTTTAGCAGAGCCGGGTGTTTTCCACACCCGGCAGGAAATCGGTAGATTCGAGAAGTCAACCCCATACATCGCGCGTTCGGTACGGAAGTACGTGTGTCATACTGAAGGGAGTAGGCACACAGGGTTCCAGATCTATATGAAAGGGGACGCATACGATGTCTCAATCGAATCGGGGGTTTACGCTGATCGAACTGCTTGTGGTGATCGCCATTATCGCGATACTGGCCGCGATCCTGTTTCCGGTCTTTGCCCAGGCGCGGGAGCAGGCGCGCAAGACGCAGTGTCTCTCGAATACCCGGCAGTCCGGGCTGGCGCTGATGCAGTACATCCAGGACTACGATGAGACCACGCCGAACGTCTACAGCGCGCAGACAAGCATCTATATCCTGGTGGATGTCTGGAACCAGCTCCAGCCGTACGCCAAAAACAGGGACGTGTTCACCTGCCCGGATCGCGTGCAGAACGGCTGCGATGCTCAGGTCGGCATCACCGGCAGCAATCCGTCGGACCGCTGCATCGGTATGGGGTATAATTGGGGACCGGTCCAGGGCTTTGTGAACGGCGAAATGGAGGGGGGCCTGATCAGCGTGAACCTGTTCCCCATCAATGTTCAAGGTGAGATCGGGTTGGGCACGACGCTGGCTTCGGTCGTCGCCCCCGTCGAGACCTTCGCCTTTACGGATACCTACGACTATCCCTTCTACACCAACTCCATTGACAACGGCCTCCTGACGTTTGCCGGGAGCAGCAACGGGGCGCTGCAACACGGAGGCCGCTATAACGCCAACTATATGGATGGGCATGCCAAGAATATCCCGTTCAAAGGCGGGTTCTGCCCCCTCGGCGGCAACGGCAAGGTGATGCTCCCCAAAAACAGCGCCGACTACGGCAAGTGGTGCATCGATCCCGATGTGGTCATCAACAGCTACCTGGGCCAGATGCCGTGTAAGCAGGTCCCCGCCTTTGTGGCGGCGCAGGTCACGTCCTGGTTCCCGGACTGAGCCGGAATGCGGCTCAGTCCGGAAGAACACTCCGTTTAATCGAACG
>Ga0070734_10002192_pt1 | contig 24812 bp, 19 predicted proteins | sample Coa_R1_8_FD_66444 | JGI IMG/M metagenome (GOLD analysis project Ga0070734, IMG submission 66444) | Surface soil microbial communities from Centralia Pennsylvania, which are recovering from an underground coalmine fire - Coalmine... | ecosystem: Environmental > Terrestrial > Soil > Unclassified ...
ATTATGACAATTAATTCGACGACTTATTCAGAAGAACTAAAACAAAAAATCGCCCAAAAACAGGCCCGTGTCGGCATTATCGGTTTGGGCTATGTTGGCCTTCCTCTTGCTTTGCTCTATAGCGAACAGCGCATCCGCGTGACAGGCTTCGACATCGATCAGAGGAAAATTGACACGATCGCGAAGGGTGGGACGTATATTTACCGGATTCCTGCAAACGAAATCCAAGCCGCCAAAGCTTCGGGATTCGATGCCACTTCCGATTACGCCCGCCTTACGGACATGGACGCCATTATCATCTGCGTTCCAACCCCTCTAAATGAATATCATGAACCCGATCTCAGCTATATAACTGACACCGCCAAGGCGATTGCGCCTCATCTGCGCGCCGGGCATCTCGTAATTTTGGAAAGCACCACTTACCCTGGCACGACAGAAGAAGTATTGATCCCTCTACTCGAGCAGGGTAATAAACTGGGTCTCAAAGCTTCACGCGGCAATGAGCCCAACGACGGCATATTTTATGTAGCTTTCTCCCCTGAGCGCGAAGACCCGGGCAACACAACTGTTGCTCGACGAGATATTCCCAAAGTAGTTGGCGGCCTTGATAGCGAAGCATCCGAGGCGGCTGCTGCTTTATACGGGTCAATATTCAATCGAACAGTAAGAGTTTCTTCCCCCGCCGCGGCCGAAATGACCAAGCTTCTTGAAAATATCTACCGCTGCGTAAATATTGCTTTGGTCAATGAGTTGAAGTTGCTGTCTTTGCGCATGGGTCTCGACATCTGGGAAATCATTGAAGCTGCGTCCACTAAACCTTTTGGATTTCACCCCTTCTACCCCGGGCCCGGACTCGGCGGACACTGCATACCGGTTGACCCTTTTTATCTTTCTTGGAAAGCCAAAGAATGGGACTTTCGCACTCGCTTTATCGAATTAGCCGGCGAAATCAATGTTGGTATGCCGTACCATGTCATCGCGGCAGTAGCGACTGCACTGAACCGGCAGAAAAAAGCTCTCAATGGTTCGAAGATTTTGGTATTAGGCTTGGCATACAAGAAAGATATTGACGATCTTCGCGAATCGCCTTCCCTAACCATCATCGAACTGTTGCAAAAAGAAGGAGCTCAGGTCAATTATAACGATCCTTACTTTCCGAGTGTTGGAAAGGGTCGCAAATATCATTTGAATATGCAGAATACCCCGCTCGACGATCTCGGACAGTACGATTGTGTTCTGATCGTAACCGACCACTCAGACTACGATTACGCACGTATCGTAAGGGAATCACAACTGGTTGTGGACACGCGTAACGCCACAAAAGGCATTCACGATCCAAAGATCGTGGCCTGCTAGTTTGGCGCTGACGGTGGGTGCGCTTATTGAATGGTGCTGGCGACTGAAGAAAACACGTTGTTCGCGTTGCTGCCGATGAGCTTGATTGTGCCCACGACAATCACAAGAATAACGGCCAGCATCACGGCGTATTCAGCAACGTCCTGACCACGCTCGTCAGACCACAAGAGACGTAAATAATTTTTCACATATCCCCCTTGCAGCAATGTACACAAAATGGGCTGGCACGTTTTTCCGTGCTAACACGTACAGTTCATTAAATGTTAATTTTCCGTTTCATAGCTTCGCAATAGCACCCAAGTGACCTCATATGGCACTTTCGTGCCATAGATAAGAAGCGGCGATCTATTTACGAATCAAAAAGTTATGCGATGGTTTTCAACGGCAACGATTGATTTACCGCAAAAAGCGCCAGCTCCAAACGAGTAGAAACTCCCAACTTATCGAAAATGTTGCTCAAGTGATGTTTCACCGTATCTTCACTGATTTTGAAGTATTCGGCTATCTCTTTGTTGGAATAGCCCGCAACCACGGCGGAAACGATCTCAAGCTCTCGCGGCGTTAGACCAAATTTCTTCTGCCGGGCTTCCTCCCCGGAAGACTGCACCAACGTGCGGAGATACTGCACTAAATTCGAAACGCTCTCGCGGCCCACCCAATATTCGCCCGACATTACGGTGTGAATACTTTTAAGTAGCAGCTGGGTAGCTGAATCTTTCAATACCACTCCGCGAGCGCCCAATTGCAGGGCTTCGACAATCTGATTTTTCTCCGCGGCAGCCGTCAACAAGATAACTCGCACCGGATTGGAGTTTGAGGCCGAGCTCATCTCTCGCAACGCCTCCAATCCCGTATGCTTCGGCATGGCAAGATCCAGCAGCAAAATATCCGGCTTGAGTTGACGGGCAAGTTTCACCGCTTCGCCGCCGTCACAGGCTTCGCCGATGACCTTTAGGTCTGTCTCAGTCTCTAGTAGCCGCCGCAATCCATCCCGAAAAATCGGGTGATCGTCGGCAATCACAATGCGAATCGGTTGGGATCGTCTGTTATCCATAAATAGTTTCTTGTTTCCAGGGAACGCTGATTTCCAATCGTGTGCCCTGGCCAGGTTTTGATTCTATCGCGAGTTGCCCCGCCAGCAAGCGCACACGTTCTTTAATCACAGCCGGACCTTTTCCATTGGCCTCTAGTTCGGTTTGTGAAAGGTACCCCTCGAAGGGAAAACCGCGTCCATCGTCTTCGATCACAACCTGCCAGGCGCGATTACGCGAACCAAGCCGAACATGCACCTGGGTAGCGTGGCTGTGTTTTCGCACGTTCACCAAAGCTTCCTGCACAATACGGGCAATCTCGCGACACACAGGCTGTGGCATTTCGACGGTTTGAACTTCTGGGGTAAAACGTGCGGAGATGCCGGTCTCCCGCTGGAAACGTTCCACGGTATCACTCAAAAAATTCAGCAACCTCTTTGAGTCCAAATCCATGGACTTCATCTGCTGCATCAGTTCGCGAAGCTTTAACACCTCTTCCCGCAACAAACCCTGAATCCTGCTTAATTCTCCAGTGACCAGTTCGGGGCGCGTCTGCGATTGCCGCCGGATTACATCCACCTGCATTTCCACAGCAATCAATGATTGCACAGCTCCATCGTGCAATTCACGCGCAAAACGGGCACGTTCTGCTGCTCCTGCGCGCAAACGCAACCGCCGCAGCAGATACACGTTATAGACTGCCGGTCCCACTTGCCGCACCAGTTCTTGTAGAAAATGAAGTTCTTCCTCAGGAGTTCCGGCTGAACTCGGATCGAGCAGAAAAAATCGTCCCCACCATTCACGCCCAAACAGAAACGATACGACAATCGCGTCATGAAACGAATGTTTGTGCGCAAACGCATCCAAAGGTTCGGGAGTTAGGTGATGGATTCGGTTCCCGTCTTTGTCCAAACCAATGACTGATGCCCGCTCCGGCTCCTCCACTAGATTTTTACGCACGAAACATACATCCGCCGGAGATTCAAAAAGGTACGTTCCCCGGTCATGGAAAGAGTTCTCAAGCCACTTGAAACTGGAGTCTCCGTCCCCCCTGAGCACTACCTCTCCAGTGAATACATGGTGACTATTGGCTTCCTGCGATGCGATGATGGCGTATTTCGAACCGTACATCTCCATCAAATCCGTAAGAATTCCATGCAATGTGCCGGTTAGTCCGGCTTCCACCCGTGCGCGCCCAAGAATCCGCGCAATAACAGCTTTTTCACCGCGCAGTTGTTTCTGCTGGTCAGCCAGATACCCCAAAAGGAATCCCATCACCAGCAGATAAATCGAGCGCATGAACAAACGCCGCGGCTCAAATTCGACATCATTGGTTTGAATCAACGGTAGTTGGTGGCGCAGCAACATCGCATCGAGTCCACGAATCCAGCCCAAATGCACGGCTAGACTATCCACCCAAAGCAGGACTACACCCGCCGCGGCCGTGCCAACTGTTTCCAATAATCCCCAGCGATAAGCTGCTGCCGCCAGCACAAACACAAAAAAAAGGAAGAAGGGATTGCTTGGAGATGAACCAAACAGTGAAATTAGGGCTGGCCAGACCACATCGGCAGCATGAACCAACAGGCGGAAAGCCATCGTGGATTGTTGCCGGACACGCAGAAGCAGCATAATCACCACGCCATGCGTAATATAGAGGCCCAGCAGGCAGTAAGTCCAAAAGGGATAGCGCAGATTGCCTGCATCCATCCAGATCGCAACCAATGCAGACACGGCCAAAAATACTCGTGCTGTGGCAAGCCAGCGCTCCGTCCGCCGCACTTCAACCGGACTGGCAGGAGCGCGTAAGCGCCAGCGCAGCCTATCCTCAATTGGTCGCAATCCCATCCTGCCCATGTTACCTCTTGATTCTTAATTTCAGATAGATAATCTGTATTGCGTCCTTCAGAACTCACCTTCCCGTCAAATTCCTGCCTGTGGAATTGGTTACCTAAGTACCATTTCGGCATATACCTTCCGTGTTTAAGATAGGGGCAGATATGCCTCTTCCCAGGCTCTCAAAAATCTGCTTTTTTGCTGTCTGCGCCCTGGTGGTTTTGCAGGCGGCTGCCCCGTTGTTTCTGCACCAAGGCTACACCCTGGTAGTGGTTACGGATATTGGGCAGTCAATCCTGCTGATCGCTGCGACCGTTGCGCTCGGATTGAACATTTTTAAAAATCGCGGGCGCACACGAGCGTTTTGGGCCCTAATGACGCTAGGCTTGGGAATGTGGATGGTATATCAGTGCATCTGGTCCTATTGGGAAGTCATTCTGCACAAGGACGTTCCAAATCCATTTAGTGCCGACATCATCGTATTTCTACATCTCGTGCCTATGATGGCAGCCCTAGCCTTGCAACCACATTTTGAGCATGATGAACGCTCTACGAGACTCGGTTCGCTCGATTTCGTATTGCTGCTGGTTTGGTGGTTATATCTCTATTTCTTTGCAATATTTCCCTGGCAGTACATCAATCCCCAGGAAGTTGCCTATTCCAAGAATTGGAATGGGCTTTATCTGGCAGAAAAAATCGCCTTTCTGGTTGGCTTATGTCTCGTCTGGAAAAGCAGTACGGGCGCCTGGAGAAGCACCTACGCGCAATGGTTCCGGGCAGTCTTGATCTATGGCTTGGGATCTTATGTAGCCAATTGGGCTATTGTTCGCAATATTTACTATTCCGGAAGCATCTACGATATCCCGTTGTCGGTCTCCATGGCCTGGATCTTTGCAATTGGGATCGGAGCCTTCGATTCCCCAATCGATCAAAGTGCTACCCGCCCAAGAACCACGCAGGGAGTATGGGTCGCGCGTGTTGGCATGGCGGCCATCTTTTCCTTGCCGCTATTTGCCGCCTACTCCCTTTTTGACACTTCTGTTCCGGATAAAGTGCGCACTTTCCGCATGGTTATCACACTTGGATCCATGTTGGTTATGGGTTCGATGGTTTTTCTCAAACAGCATTTACTCGATCGAGAATTGCTCCACCTCCTGCGGGGGTCTCAGGAATCATTCGATAATCTTCAACGCTTGCAAGCACAATTGGTGCAATCGGAAAAGCTCGCTTCGCTCGGTCAGTTGGTGGGAGGCGCGGCCCACGAAATCAACAATCCTTTGGCCGCTATGATGGGCTACTGCGAATTATTACTGACAACATCGCTTAATCCCGATCAACGTTCGCTTGCGGAAAAAATCAGCCATCAAATCCGGCGGACAAAAACCCTGGTGGCGAATATGCTCAGCTTTGCCAAACAGTCTCCTGCGCATAAAACATCCCTGGATTTAAATGTCCTGGCCGAAACGGCAGCGAAACTCTGCCAACCACAAATGAGCGCACGCAACATTCAACTACGAACTGATTTCACACCTGGTTTGGCACGTGTCTTCGGCGATTCCAATCAACTGCTGCAGGTCTGTTTGCATATCACCAACAATGCACTGAACGCGATGGATGAAACTGGAACCATGCTGAGCGTAAGCACCCGGCAGGTAGATGACTTCGTTGTACTTGAATACTCTGACGATGGCCCTGGAATGTCAGAACCAGATCGCGTGTTCGACCCCTTTTACACTACGCGTCCAGTGGGTCAGGGTACGGGGTTAGGCTTGAGCGCTTGTTATGGAATCGTGCAGGAACATGCCGGGACTATCAAATGCCAGAACCGGCCTGAGGGAGGAGCGCAATTCCAGATTCGGCTTCCAATTCACACGAAGGCCTTCGAAACCGGGGCAGCCAGCGCGGTTGTGAACTCCGCGATTTAACCTGTTACCGGCGAAATTTCTACCGTTCTTTTTAATTGACCACATGCGGCAAAAATGTCGCGCCCTCGAGGCTTCCGAATAAACGTCGGAATATTCGACGCCATAAGAATCCGCTGGAACTCCATGACTCGTCGTTCTTGTGGAGTACGAAAAGCAATTCCCGGCCCTGGGTTCAACGCGATCAAATTTACTTTTGCGCGTAAACCTCGTATCAGTTCAGCCACTTCGCTGGCGTTTTTTGGGGAATCATTCACCTCATCCAACAATACATATTCAAATGTGATTTTTTCACGATTGCGGAGCGGGAACTCGCGCGCGGCAGCCATCAGTTTTTCCAGATTCCATTTGCGATTGATCGGCATAATACGCGTGCGCAATTCATCATTGGAGCCGTTGAGAGAGATCGCCAGCTTCGGCCGAATTGCCTCTGCTCCTAAATCGTAGATTCGCGGAACGATCCCGGCAGTCGATACCGTCATTCGCGATGCCGGAATGCCAACGCCCTCAACCAGAAGCGTTACTGCCTTGATGAAATTTTCATAATTAAGGAATGGCTCTCCCATCCCCATAAAAACAAGGTTGATGCGATCATTCGGAGGTTGTACCTTGCGTTCATTGAGCACAGCCAGCACCTGTCCCGCGATTTCGCCAGCGGAGAGGTTCCTCTTCATCTTCAGCTGTGCTGTCAGGCAAAACTGGCAATCTACAGCGCAACCTACCTGGCTGGAGACACAAATTGTGGCGCGATTCCACGCGCGCTCACTTGATTGAAATTGTTCATCGGCTGCTTCGCTTCCGTCCCCGCTTTCTCCGCCATCTCCTTCCGGCATCCACACGGTTTCCACCGTCTGTTCATCGGATAGCTTCACGAGATAACGAATGGTGCCATCGGTGGAAGTAAATTGCTTTTCGATGTGAGGCAATCCGATCTGGAATCCACGATTCCCTAAATCCCGCCGAAATTCCAGAGGTAGGGGAGAAATATGCTCGATGGATATGACTCGTTGAGCGTAAATCGCGTCAAACAACTGTCGCGCGCGATAGGTGGGCTGGCCCGATTGGTCCATCAATGCGGTAAGCTCTTGAAAATTAAGCCCTAAGAGAACGTTATCCGGGGTTGCGGTCATGAGTCAGCCAGTTTCGTGCTTAATTCTAGAAGAAACCGTCACAGAGTGCACTGTCAGCACACATAATTCATTTCAATGTAAATAATTGATTCTTAACAGCTTATATAATCAATTCTAAGCTGCGTAGTGTGTAACAATATCAAAGTACCCATTTTCCCCATAATCAGGTTTACAAACATTTTCCATGAGTAAAGAAGCACGTAATATTCGCCGTGAAATCCTGCCCAATGGACTTACCCTCATCACCGAGGAGATGCAACACATCCGCTCGGTTTCGCTGGGCATTTGGATCAAGACTGGCTCGCGCGACGAAGATCCACAATGGAACGGAATTTCGCATTTTGTGGAGCACATGGTTTTTAAAGGCAGCAAAAACCGCTCCGCAGAAGCCATTGCCCGCCAAGTGGATTCCATCGGCGGCAACATGGATGCTTTTACCGCCAAAGAATGCATTTGCTTCAACATCAAGGTGCTCGACGACCATCTTCCCATCGCGATGGATGTTCTTAGCGACCTTGTTCTGAATCCCGTGTTCGACCGTGATGATATAGCACGCGAGCGCGGCGTGATTCTCGAAGAAATCAAGATGGATGAAGATAATCCCGATTATCTCGTCCACGAAATCTTTACTCAAAACTTCTGGAAAGATCATGCGCTCGGCAAGCCGATATTAGGCACGAAGGATACGGTAAAGACCTTCGAACGCGATCCGGTGCTGTCTTTCTATGGCCAGCGTTTTGCTCCCGGCAACATCATCATCTGCGCGGCAGGGCATTTGCAGCATCAGCAGTTTGTTGACCTGGCGTTAAAGCATTTCGGCCACATGCAACCGCAGAAAAATGGCTTTCACAGCCCACAACCGAAAGTGGCTCCCCGAATTGTACTGCGCAATAAAAAGGCTCTCGAGCAAGTGCAGATTTGCATTGGAGTGCAATCTCACCCTATGGCCCATGGCCGGCGACACGCATCGTACATCTTGAGCACTCTACTCGGGGGCGGTATGAGTTCGCGATTGTTCCAAAATATTCGCGAACGCCAGGGATTGGCCTACTCCATCTATAGCGATCTGAATCCATATCGTGACACAGGGTGCATGTCGGTTTATGCCGGGACCTCACGTGCATCTGCCACGAAGGTGGTGGAATCAGTGGTCTCCGAATTTCATAAGCTCAAATCGGAGCCGGTACCGGAAGAAGAACTGAGGCGCGCGAAGGACCAACTCAAAGGCAGCCTTATGTTGTCACTCGAGTCTTCGACTGCAAGAATGTCGAACCTCGCCCGGCAAGAAATGTACTTCGACCGCTTCTACAGCATGGACGAACTCATTGAGAAAATTGAAGGTGTAAGTTCCGAAGAATTGCAGGTGCTAGCGAATGAGTTCTTCCAAGCTGACAGCATCGCGGTTACCGTGCTGGGCAATCTGAATGGTCTCAAATTGAACCGAGAGCAACTTATTTGTTAAATGTTTGCCACGAAGGTGCATCGGTTATTGTGTAACTTTTTTCTTTCTGATACATCTCTGTGGTGCGCGCAGTTACGGCGCCAAATTAAACCCATTTAAATGAGGAGAATGTTATGAAGAAATTTTTTGGTTCGCTGCTGGCTGTGTGTTTTCTGACCCTTTCAATGGCCGCCTTCGCTCAGGACACGATGAAGAAGGACGATTCCATGAGCAAGGATTCCATGAGCAAGGATTCCATGAGCCAGGACTCCATGAAGAAAGATTCCATGGCAAAAGACAAGAAAACTGCCAAGACCAAGAAAACCAAGACCGCAAAGAAAGACGATATGAAAAAAGACGACATGAAGAAAGATTCGATGAGCAACGACAGCATGAAACAGTAAGCACGATTGGTATGGGCAGGTCGGAATAGGCCTGCCCGTTGATTTAGCCGCCAGCGCGGCAAAGCAGATTTCCTCACCGCAGAAGCAATTCGGAATGACAAGTAGTAGAGGCGTGACTAGCTGCGCACAGGATCCAGAGCGCAGAATCGTTCCGAGTATCTGAATTCAGGTAAACGGATCAAGGCATCATAGGAATAGGAACTACGGCTCGCAAATTTGTTCCGTGAGCATCCGATTCTATTTCAAGCCTGTGTCATACGGAGATGAAGCCGTATTTACGGACGAAGTTCAGAGCTACCTTCACAACATACTCACCCAAGCAGCGAACGCAAGGCACATAACCTTCCCGCAAAGCTTCCTGCGCCGTCATCGTTCGAACCGGACGCCCTTCCGCGTGAATGTATGTACATTCCGCGAGATGAAACAGTTTGCCGTGTTCAGCTACGACAACCATCAAACCCTCAGGCAGGGGCTTGGCCGGAGCGGCCATATGCGAAATAACAGCTGGCTGAGCGCGAGACGACGAATTGGCCAAAACGAAACCACCTACGATCAACATCATCGCGGCAGCAGCAGCGAGCCAGCCGAAGCCTACCGACTGCCATGTAGGCCGCGCTCCGGCTAGTTTGTGCCGCAGACGCCAGCTAAAACCCAGAGGCATATCGAACAGGCGTTCGTCCCCGTACAACTGAATAATGTTCCGAGTCCCCTCAAGGACAGAACGGCACTTGGGGCATTGCCGTAGGTGTTCATCAATCTCAGTACGCAATGCCGGATCTAAATCATTTTCAATATAGTTTGAGACTTCCCGCCAGACTTGCTCGCAGCTTTCTACCATGGTTTTTCTCCTTTCGGCAGGGAGGGCGTACTGAACCAACCGCTGCTCATTTTTGGAGCAAGCAAATCCCGCAGCATAAGGCGGGCACGCAAAAGCCGGGTCTTTACTGACGCGCGCGAAATGCCGAGCATTTCCGAGACCTCTTCAATACTGAGGTGGTTTACGTCACGCAGAATGAAAATTTCGCGATACTTTGCGCCGAGAGAAGCCAGAGCTTCGAGCAACAATTTACGCACTTCCGTTCTTTCCAGAGATTCGGAGGGTATTTCCCGCCAATCCGCAAAATCGCGCGGCGTGTACGTACCATCCTCTTCGCGATATTCGCCGATAGGTTCCATGATCTCTCCGTGCTCCTTGCGGCGGCGCATGCGGGCCTCGTTCATGGTGATCTGAATCAACCATGTGCTGAAGCGCGCTTCAAAGCGAAATTGCCGGATATTCTTGAAAGCTTTAAGAACAGCCTCCTGCGCGGCGTCTTCCGCATCATGCTGATTGTGCAGAATGGCAAAAGCGACTGCATAAAGCCGCCGTTCATAAGGTTGCACCAGCTCATAAAACACATCCCGCTCGCCATTTTGGACGCGACGAATCAGCTCTTCTTCGCGAGCATCCACCTTGGCCGGTGGCTTTTCCACCGAACTGGTCGCATCCATAATTTTGGCGTCGTCTTTCTAAACCGATTCGCTTCCACCATCAGGAGGAGCTTTATCTGCACCCTCCGGCTCCATGATTTCCGAGGACGCAACTTCTTTCTCAGCTTCCTCGCTTGGAACTTCAGTAGAAGCAGAGTCCACTTCCTCTGCCATGGCTGGAGCATTCATTTCCCAAGGCAAGGCGTAATCGGGATTTCTCTTCCATCCCGTCAACATCGAAACGAAATTGCTCCAACCGTGTAGAGCAACCATGACCAGATGCCCGAAAATAAAAACCAAAATTGCCCACATCACTGCAAAATGCCAGATGCGGGCATAGTTAAATCCGCCCATGAGCCATGCCAGCCAGGAAAATTGCACTGGTTTCCAGATTGCGAATCCCGTCAAAACGGAAAGTACACCCAAGATGAGAACTGTGGTGTAAGCCTGTTTCTGTAAAGGGTTATAGGCTTCGGTCGCCGGCGGTTTGGGACCGAAAAAAAAGTAATGCCGAACCATCGGCCAGATCCCCGGAATATCGCGTGGAACAAACAGTACCTGCTTATAGTGACCGCTGAGAAGCTGATATCCGATGTAAACCGCACCTGTTCCCATGTAAATCCACATAAACGTCAGGTGCCATTGCAATCCGCCGCCCAGCCAGCCTCCTAAAGCAAAAGGACGCGGCCAATGCAATAGATTGACCTGCGGAATCTTCGGGCCGAAGCTAGGGAACGCACGGAAAATCTGCAACCCGCTACCAACCATTACGAATAAGGCGCCAACATTGAGCCAGTGACAGACGCGCACTGGAAGCGGATGCTCATAAATCGCGGTTTCCACTTCCCCGCTCTTCGTGGATGTAATTTCTATGACAGCTTCGCTCAATGCTTCCTCCACCGCTTAGAGTCCGTAAAATTCCGAATAGCCTTGATCTTCCCAATAGCCTACACGTTCCAGCACATGGCTGACTTTGAGATCGGTGAGATACTTCGCTTGCTTGTACCCAATCTTTGTCGGGATATTCAACCGCAGCGGGGCGCCGTGCTCACGCGTCAGCGGGCGGTCGTACATGTCGTAACAAAGCAGGCTTTGAGGATGCATGGCTGTCGCCATATCGAGATACTCGTAATAATCATCAGCACACTCAACACAGACGAATTTCGCCGTCATATCAGCGCCAATCATCTGAAGGAAATCTGAAAGCCGAACCCCGCTGAAGCGGCCAATGACATCCCATCCTTCGACACATACATGACGTACATTTTGGGTGATTTTGGGAAGAGATTGAATCTGCTCGAGCTTATAATCCCCTGGCTTTTTGACCGCTCCGCTGACTGTGAGCGTCCAGACGTCAAAATCCACGCCGGGATCTTCCACATCGTACCCATTGATGGGAAATCGTTCGAAAGGAGTAAGCCTGGAATCTTCAAAAGTTGGGGCTAAGTGCCCTTTACGGAACAACTTGCCGGAGGCCCAATCACTGAAAGCAAGGCCCTTTTTTAACAATGGTTCTTGCAGTTTTGGTACGGCAAAAGCGCCCAGAGCGACTACCGGCGCAATCTTAAAGAGCTCGCGTCGGTTCATTTGATTGAATTTACGTTCCGGGATTTTCGAGTCCATGGGCCCTCCGCGGATAGTATCCGCTATTCGAGGCAGAAATGGGATGTCTGAAGCCGCAAAAAGTTGCGTTTCCGCCAGTTCGAAGAATAACTAACAATCTTATGTGGATTTTATCCGGTTTTGGGGGCATACTATCGGCTTAGGCCCGGCTCCCCCCAGCCACGGGCGGGGAGTTTTTATGCACACGCTGGACAACCACGGCGCGGGAGAAATCCGACCCGACGGCCAACCGACATCGGAGCAAAAGCAAGCTCGCCTGATGCGGATGGCGCTCGGTCTGCTCCTGACTGCGCTCGTTGTAGTCGCGGCGAAAGATTGGGGATTCTGGTCGGAGATTTTCTTCCCCGAAGAGCAGGTTGCAGAGACAGTGTCGTCCCAGCCAGCCCCTCAGACCACGGCCAGTTCTGACCAAGCCACGCAGCCCAAGACCATGCTGCCATATTCCAAGAAATCAAAATCCAAACATGCCACGCCATATCATGCGGCCCGCGCGGAAACTGTTCTTTCTCCTGTTGTTACCACTTCAAGCAGGAGAGTTCTACCACCTTTGGAAATTGATGTTGTAGCTGGTAATAAACATCAGACGGTGCAGGCAAGCAAGCGGTCCGTTACGGTGGATATGCAAGGTCCGGCTGAAACCGTCCCCGCTACGCCTTCATCAGGTGAAGGAATCGTGCCCAATGCTAGCGATCGTGTGATTGTTTCTTCCGATGCTTCGAGTGTTGTCGCGCGCCAAGTGGAGCCGAACTACCCGGTGTTGGCCAAGCAGATGAAAGTGCAGGGAGCGGTCATACTACAAGCTCTCATCGGCAAGAACGGAAATATTCAAGACCTGCATGTGCTCAGTGGGCCAGCTATTCTTTCTGAAGCCGCGCGCCAAGCTGTAAAGCAATGGCACTTCAAGCCTTATCTGCTGGCGGGACAGGCGGTTGAGACCGAAGCGAGAATTACGGTTAACTTCACCATTTCCACAGACTGAGTTTCGACGAAGTCAGCTCATCTTTGCGGATAAGCTCATTGGGGCGCTCTCGACGCGGTTCCTTCCATTTTTCTTGGCTGCATAGAGAGCATCATCAGCACGGTGCAATAAGCTTTCACAACTAGCATCGCCATCCTGTCCTTCCATCACAAACGCCAAACCAAGACTCACCGAGACTGATACAGCGCCCGCATCGGTCGGCACTGGGTTTGAAAAAACTGCCAAACGCAAACGTTCAGCGAGGTTGACGAGATTGGATGAATCGCATCCGGGAACGACAATCAGAAATTCTTCACCGCCGTAACGGCCAATCCAGTCGTAGCTCCGCACGACAGCAGCAAGGCGATGAGCAACTTCGCACAAAACCTTATCACCGGCTAAATGGCCGTGCGTGTCATTGACGGCCTTGAAATGGTCAACGTCTACCATAATCACACCCAGCGATTCTCCGCTTCTTTGTCTGCGTTGTAGTTCTGCAATCAAACGATCGAGGATCGCCCCGCGATTGCAAATATTGGTTAGCCGATCGTGTTTCGCCTCAAACTGAAGCGCTTGATGCGCGCGAAGAAGTGCGTCTTGTAGCTCCAAAATACGCTGACCAGCGCGAATCCTTGAGCGCAGTTCCTCAGCGTGAAAAGGTTTTGTGAGGTAGTCATCCGCACCGGCTTCAAAGCCAGTCACGACATCATCCTTGTCATCCTTTGCCGTCAACAAAAGCACATACCGGTAAGGCCCTGTTCGTTCGCGGCGAATATTGCTGCAAACTTCGATTCCGTCTAAGCCGGGCATCATCCAATCGAGAATGACAAGTTTCGGCGCGTTCGGTTGTTGAAGAATCTCCCAGGCGGATTTTCCATTTTCAGCTGATACGACGCAGTAATTCCATGACTGCAACCAGCGGTGCAACACGCGACGGAAGATAGGATCGTCTTCGGCCACTAAAACGTTGTTAAGTTGTTTTTCTGCCCCAGCCGCGTTTTGAGAGTTCTCGCCGCAGCCCGGAGCAACGGTATTCTCATCGGCATGGGTCACGAATGAACTCCAGCCGCCCCCATGCAGTGGTAAAGCGCTTCCAGTTCACGTTCCAGCATGGCAAGAATCTTGTCAGACCCGGAAAGATTTTTGCGGCGCGCCATTTCTTCCAGTTGACGAGCAGCAGACATGGCTTCAGGGGCAGACAAGTAGCCGACTTCCCCTTTTATGCTGTGCGCAGCGCGCATAGCATCCTCAGTATTGCCAGTCCTCAGAGCAATCTGCAATTCGCGCAACAACTTCGGCGACTCATCGAGGAAAATTTGGCATAGCTCCTGGAAAAGATCTGCGTCCCCGCCAAGCCGCTCGATAGCCTCTTCACGGTTCCATACAGCACTGTTGCTCGGCCCTAATCCAGGATCCGCGATTGGTTCTCTTGTGTCCTGACTATCGGCAGCCGGTTCAGTTTTCGCAGCCAACCCGGCCAGGACTTCTGCTACTTCGTTCAAGCGTAGCGGCTTGGTGAGGTACCCATCCATCCCGGCAGCCAGACAAAGTTCGCGGTCTCCCTTCATGGCATGGGCTGTCATGGCATAGATAGGGACATGCATTCCGCTCATTTTTTCTGTTTCCCTGATTGCACGCGTTGCCGCGAAACCATCCATCTCAGGCATTTGTACATCCATAAAAATCACATCAAACTTTTCTGCTTGTGACATGCCGACTGCTTCTTTCCCATGATTCGCCAGCAATGCAGTGTGCCCCATTTTCGCGAGAACCCGGATAATGACTGCCTGGTTCACCGCATTATCTTCGGCAACCAGTATTCGCAACGATTTTGCAGATTTCTGCCATACTGGCTGCGCAAACGCGGAGACTCGGGCAGATGCTTCCTTGCGTAAGCCCAGTGCCTTGCGAACCGCTGCCAGCAAATCTTCCTTAAGCACCGGTTTCGATAAATACGCTGCAACGCCCAACTCTTTGCATCGGACCGAATCTCCCGGTCGTCCTGAGGAAGTCACTATGACCACGGCGCTCTCACGAATATTGGGGTTGCTTCTTACCGATTTCACGAAATCGAATCCATCCATCTCAGGCATGCAAACATCCACCAGCATGAGCTGTACCGGATCGTGATTGTCGGCTGCGGCAACGGCCACACTCAAACCGTCTGGCCCACTCACAGCCGCGCTCGGTCTCATCCCCCACTCCCGCGTCATGCTGCAGAGAATTCGGCGATTGGTTTCATTGTCATCCACCACAAGAACTGGCACGCCAGTCAAATCCTTTTCAGGCATCATGGTCACTGCGGCGGGAATCTCCGTAGCTTCTTTGAAGCAGACAACAAAATGGAAGGTGCTGCCCTTCCCGTGCTCGCTCTCGACCCAAATTCGCCCTCCCATCAACTCCACCAAGCGTGAAGTTATGGCAAGGCCGAGTCCAGTTCCTCCGTATTTCCGGGTATGGCTGGTGTCGGCTTGGGCAAATGCCCGAAAAAGAATTTTTTGTTTATCGGAGGGAATTCCAATCCCTGTATCGGCCACTTTAAAATGCAATTCGAAGCCACCTTCAACTGGACGACTTTCAATTTGCACTAAAACTTCTCCCTTTTCAGTAAACTTGATGGAGTTCCCAATCAGATTGATCAGTACTTGCCGTAATCGCCCCGGGTCTCCAATCACCCAGTGAGGCAAATCCGGCCCAGTTTCGTACGCCAGCTCAATGCTCTTCTGATGTGCCCGTATGGCGAGCGCTTTCATGGCCTGTCCCGCACAGTCATACAGGTTGAATGGGACCGCCTCCATTTCCATTTTCCCTGCTTCAATCTTTGAGAAGTCAAGGATGTCATTGATTACCACCAGCAAAGCTTCGCCCGACGACTTCACCATGCTCAAATACTCTCTCTGCTCATTGCTGAGCTGTGTATCGAGCGTAAGTTCGGTCATACCCAGGATGCCGTTGATGGGTGTGCGGATTTCATGGCTCATATTTGCTAAAAATTCGCTTTTAGCACGGCTGGCCGCTTCCGCCGCATCACGAGCCGCTTCGAGCTGCGCATTAGTTGTACGTAATTCTTCGGTGCGATACGCAACTTCGTTCTCCAGATGATCTCGGTGCGCTGAGAGTTCCTCGTCACGCTGCTCGATGAGAGAGAGCATCTCGTTGAACCCAATCACGAGCTGTCCAATTTCGTCGTGGCTGGTGACGGGATGTCGCAGCGCATAATTCCTTTGATCAGCGACTTTCTTAATGGTTTGGACTAATCCGAGCAAGGGATCGGAAATGAGGCGTTGTGTACGCAGCGCCAGCAACCAGGTAAATGCGCATGTTGCCAGCAATACAAGCGCCATCATTGCCCGATTGCGCCTGACGCTCTGATGCAGCTCGTCAAGATCCGACTCGAGGTAAACCGTGCCAATGATTTTCCCTTTGAAGGAGATTGGTTGGAAATCAAACAACCGGTCTCTGCTGAATCGCGGACCATACTCGGACGATGGCGAGGTTGGCACGCTCTGTCCATTGCGTGCATAACCCGCGAATTTTTTGCCGTCAACCCCATAAATCGCTGCGACCCTGATGTGGGATTTGGCCTCAAGAGCAGACAACATATCCTGTGCGCTGCGCGCATCTTCGAAAATGATGGCGCCAGTGCTGTTTCGCATAATGACGTTCGCCAGGGCATCAAGGTCTGCCGCCATATCGTGGCGGTCAGTAACGACGTCGAAGGCCATAACGGCCATGCAAGCCAGCACCAGACTCGCGGCGCTGATGGCCATGATCAGAATTGTAAGTTTCCAGCGAATCGAAAGTGTATGGGCGAGCGTCATCATCTGCCTCCTTGAGGCGAAATCACCATACGGGCGGCAGAGAGCAATCGCGAACTTAATTTCAAACCTGCGTGTTGGGCTTGCGTGAGATCGACTTCAAAGCGGACATGATCTCCCTCCATGACAAAGTTGATTGTTCCGCCCATGCTACGGAACCCGTCCATATCGGAAACGGTCAGTACGCTCAGCCCCGAGAGCGATTGCAATATCTGTTTTGCCGACGCTTTTTCCGAATTGGAGATAAACAGGATCTGACAGGTACGCGCCTGCCGAATTTCATGCGGATGTTCGAGCGCCAGCTTGCGTTCCCCCGCATTCTTGTCTTGAATCGCGCGCTGTAACGGGCCGTCAATCGCATCTTTGCCGAATACGCATATCTCAATGGGAGATTCGGGCCACGCGAACGAATGCGGCGGCCATTCTACGAAGTTGGCGAAGTTGCAGAGATAACCGGCCTTTGCTTGCAAGACATCCTCCGTGCTCGAAGAGGATTGCGCGAGGAGAATGTTGATCCATGTAGTCATGAGCACTAGCGATCGGAAAAACATCGTGCGCTTCCTGTCGTGAGACATCGCGCCATCCTTTACACTCTCTCCCGGATTTTTCACTGACCAGTTCCGTTTTCAGGTATGAGAGCACTCGCAGGCGCACGTTTCCCAGCTCCCTGCAGATTGCAAATCATCCATCGGCAAATTGTTGGTTTGGCTTCACCGATCCAGGCATGAAGTTTTGCCAAATGACCGCCGATAGAAATTGAGCAATGACCCTGCCTGCCATGCTGGAAGCGAGCAACCCCGATGTTTATCGCGAGGTGCTGGAGACTCTGCACACTGGCGTATTCATGGTGGACCGAGCTGGCAGAATTTCATTTTGGAATGAGGGAGCGGAAAAAATCAGCGGCTACCGCAGGCATGAAGCGTTAGGACACTGCTTTCAGCACAACATACTGGCCCATTGCGACGAACACAGCTGCGATCTTTGTGGCGCGAATTGTCCCATCTATGCGGTGTTGCATGAAGGGAAGGCCAAGTCGAATCTGCTGCATTTCCAACACAGAGACGGCCACAGCGTTGCTCAAACATGGACGGTACCCATTCGCAACTCGCATGGCTCGGTGATTGGTGCAGCACAAAGTTTTTCTGAGATCCATCCCACAGCCTCCGAAGAATCTGCTCGATCCTCTTCACAGGAGCAAGCTTCTCCGCTACCGGGGCCGGAAGATACGCAATTTTATTTGCATGAACACCTGGCCAGTTTTACTCAATACCACTTACCTTTTGGGATCTTGCGCATTTCTGTAAGTGATCTGGCAAAGATGGAAATGTCTCGGGGGCGTGAGGCCGAACACGCCCTGGTTCGGCTGTTGACTCAAGCTTTACGCGAAAACTTAGATAAGGGTGGCTTTCTAGGCCGATGGAGCACGGATGAATTTCTCGCAATTGTGCCAAAGTGCACTGCCCATAGCTTGCATGAAGCTGCCGTCACTTTAAACGAGCATTTGAGTGGCGTGACTCTGCATTGGTGGGGAGATTCCATATTGATTAAAGCGAATATCGGGCAAACTCTTGCGCAAGCCGGCGACACGATGGAATCATTGCTTCACCGCGCGGGATTCGCGCCAGTCACTTACAAGAAAAACGCTTCCGCTGGATTCAACGTTTAATCATGTTCGCAATCATTGGGATCCTCGTGGTCTTCGGCGCCATCGTTGGTGGTTATCTGATGGAGCATGGCAACCTCAAAGTGCTCATTCAGCCAGCTGAACTCATCATTATCGGCGGCGCTGCCATCGGCACTGTACTCATTGCCAACCCTCTGCATATCCTGAAGCAGATGGTCGGCGGTGTCGCCGGAGCATTCGGCGGGTCCAAATTCGGCAAACAGCGATATCTCGAATCTCTAAAAATGATGTATGAGCTTCTCAATAAAGCTCGGCGCGAAGGGTTGATGGCGCTCGAAAGCGACGTCGAGGATCCATCAAAAAGCCCCATCATGTCAAAAAACACTGCATTCATAACAAATCATCACGTATGCGACTACTTTTGCGACACCATGCGCATGGCCATTAGCGGAGTCGAGGCTTTTGATCTGGATCAGTTGCTCGAACTCGATATGGAAGTACACCACCATTCCGCAAACCAGCCGATTGCCGCGTTGAGCACCATGGCGGATTCTCTGCCTGGCCTGGGCATCGTGGCTGCCGTATTAGGCGTGGTCATCACCATGGGATCATTGGGCGGTCCTCCGGAAGAAATCGGACACAAGGTCGCCGCCGCGCTGGTTGGCACATTTCTCGGGATTTTACTTTGCTACGGATTTATCGGCCCACTTGCTGCCAACATGACAAAAGCCGCCGAAGAGGAATACGCCTACTTGCACGTTCTGCGAGTTTTGGTTGTTTCTTTCTTAAAAGGCGCGGCCCCAATCATGGCGATCGAAACCGCACGCCGCGCTATCCCCGGCCACGTACGGCCATCCTTCGCGGAAGTCGAAAAGTACTGTAAAGGCGGTGGCGGAGAAGCAGCTGCTGCCGCTTCCGCCTGAGTAATTTGCCCATGGCAGAAACCCGTCCCATCATTATCGTAAAGAAAAAAGTTGGACACGGGGGCCATCACGGCGGCGCATGGAAAGTTGCCTATGCCGATTTTGTCACCGCGATGATGGCCCTTTTCATCGTTCTGTGGTTGCTCAACAGCAGCAAACAAATCCAGGAGGCGGTTGGTGGGTATTTTAAAGATCCCACTGGCAAATCCAAAAAAGTCGGCTCTGACTTGGCCGGCTCCGGTGAAAACATTTTGCTTAAGAAAAACGAAATGGCCAAACTTAAAGAGGAATTGCAAAAGAACATTCACAAAATGGCGAACCTGGACAAACTGAAAAGCCAGATCGAAATGACAGTCACCTCTGAAGGCTTGCGCATCGAACTGCTCGAATCCGCTTCTGGTACCTTCTTTCAGCAAGGCAGCCCTAAACCAAATGACGCCGGAAAAGAATTGTTGGTAATGCTCGCGGGAGAGCTAGGAAGCCTGCCGAATAAAATTTCCATTGAGGGTCACACCGACTCAAAGCCTTACACCGGGCGCCACGACTACGACAATTGGGAACTCTCGACTGACCGCGCGAATGCCGCACGCCGCCTTATGCAACAGAATGGTCTTGGCGCCAAACAAGTAACGCAAGTCCGCGGCTATGCCGACCAGCGCCTGCGTAAACCTGAAGATCCCATGGATCCGTCCAATCGCAGAATCTCGCTAATCGTTCAGTATCTGACCGACAACAAAGACGACGATGAAACAAGCCTCGTAAAATCTGCGCCGGAATCGCCCGAGGATGCTACTAAATCCACAAGTGAAACTGCAAAGTAGCGTTCGTAACATATCGTCGTAACGTATCCTGTATAATCCGCTGTTTTGTTGAATCCTCTCACGGAGTCCCACATGATTCGATTGTTACGTCTCTTTTGCACCATTTCACTTGGATTGGCAGTAACTGTTCCATCATTTGCTCAAGAAAAAGTTGATCTCGATGCCATCAGCCGCATTCGCTACGAAGAATTCCATGATTCCAAAGTGATGGATATCGCCAGCGGCCTCATGGATTCCATTGGCGAGCGCCTGACGGGTTCGCCCAACATGAAACGTGCGAATGAATGGACGCGCGATCAACTCACTTCATTCGGTCTGTCGAACGCACACCTCGAAGCGTGGGGCCCTTTTGGCCGCGGCTGGGCAAATCAATATGTAAATGCTCGCATGACTTCCCCAGACGTGGCACCACTGATCGTTTATGCCAAAGCCTGGACGCCAGGAACGAACGGTGCCGTCAGCGGCAAATGCGTTCGTGTAAACATTGAAAAGAAAGAAGATTTCGACAAGTACAAAGGCAAACTGGCTGGAATGATCGTTATTTTCGGCCCCGATGCTGAAGTCAAACCCGTGGATACCGCTCCCTTCCAGCGTTACAGCGATGATGAACTGGCCAAACTCGGCCAATTTGATGCAACGGACAAATATGCTTTCCGCATTGCCGATTACATCAAGCGTATGAAATTTCAGAAGGAGGTCGCGAAATTTCTTGCGGACGAGAAGCCTCTGGCTGTGATTGATCACAGTCGTGGCAGTGCAGGAGGGGGAACTGTATTTGTTCAGTCCGGCGGTTCCTACAAAATCGGCGAAACTAACACCGTGCCAGGGCTAACCATGGCTGTAGAGCATTGGGACCGCATCGCGCGTCTGCTCAAACAGAAGAAAGATGTCACCATGGAACTCAACGTAGTCAACACGTTTTATGACGATGATCCCATGCAGTACGATACGATCGCGGAAATCCCCGGGACCGACAAAGACAAGAAAGACGAAATCGTCATGTTGGGGGCGCACCTCGACTCCTGGCACGCTGGAACTGGCGCCACGGACAACGGCGCTGGAACCGTCGTGATGATGGAAGCCGTCCGGCTGCTCAAAACACTCGACCTAAAGCCGCGCCGTACAATCCGCATTGGCCTTTGGAGCGGCGAAGAAGAAGGCCTTCTCGGATCGCAAAACTACGTGCAACAGCATTTTGGCTCACGCCCCGCCATGGACGATCCTGACATGAAGGGCATGCCAACGCTCATGCGACGGGAAGCCGGACCACTTAGCTTGAAACCCGAGCAAGCCAAGGTTTCGGCATACTTTAACCTAGACAATGGCAGTGGCAAAATTCGCGGTGTCTACCTTCAGGAAAATGGCGCCGTCGAACCCATCTTCAACGCCTGGATGCAACCATTCAAAGACCTGGGCATGACGACGCTCACTATGCGCAACACCAGCGGTACCGATCATCTTTCCTTCGACGCTGTCGGCATTCCCGGATTCCAGTTTATTCAAGATCCTCTGGATTATGAAACTAGGACGCATCACTCGAACATGGACGTCTATGATCGGTTGCAACCAGACGATCTCAAACAAGCGGCCATCATTGTCGCGAGTTTCGTCTATGAAGCGGCGATGCGCGACCAGATGTTGCCACGCAAGCCGATTGAGAAACCTTTGCCAAAAGAACCAGAGAAGAAAGACGACGAATAAACCAAACCATGCGCTTACTCATTCACATTGTGTGAGTGAGTGAGCGCAGTTTTACGCGCTTAATTCCTGCACAGCCCTCCACGCTTGATCAATTGCTTCATTGGTATAGGCGTTTGCGCCTGCATCCGAGTTTGCAATCGCGATTCGGCCAAACTTCTTTCTCCCAACCACCCACGGCTGCTCTCCTTCCGCCCAATCAGGATCGAACAACGAATTCGGCGTGAAGGCATAGCCATGCGCCCATCGGTTCACCGTGATCGCTTGTATGTCGCGTGCGGGATCAAATCCCGCGCCGCCCAACATTCGCCCCAACTGGTCGCGGATATTCCGTTCAAACGTAGAAAATGGCGTTCCCATCAACTCAATCCGCCCCATGCGATGCTGATCGCGCTCCGGCAGCCCCGGCTTGCATGGGGTCCGCAGCATAAAAAGGACCATCGGCTCCGTGGGATCGCTGGGAAATTTGTACTCGCCAATACTTACCGGAAAATCCAAGGCCGTGTAATTGTGATAACTTCCCGGCGAAACAATCTGATGGATGCCCAGCTTTTGAAAAGCTGCCCATTTCTGAATTGCGACGTGGGTGTACACAAGTGGCGTCTTCACCAAATAATGAAGAGCTTCTCTCTGTTTATCGGGCATCTCCGGGCAAAGATACGGGATCATCATGTTGTAACAAGCCATCACGCAGTTCTTTGCGCGGACGGTTTCCAACTTTCCATCCCGGACATAAGATACTGCGACATCATCCGCTGCATTCTGCGCATGGACAACCGTACTGTTCAATCGAATACGCACGCCTGAGCCATCTTGATCCAGCTTGCTGTAGTCGGCTCGCGCCGTGACCACATCATTCATATCTTTTCCCGGAATAGCGCCAGGTATTAGGGCGCGCACGAGCAATCGTGCCACCGAAGCATTCCCATCGGGGAAATGAAAGATGTACGGTTCTTCCTTCTCTACAGGATCGAGTCCTAGTCCATCCAATCCCGGATAACTATCAGCGTTGTAATCATCGTCACTGTAGTGGCAGGTGAGAGCCGAGACAGCATCAATACCAACCCCAAATAAGTCGTGCGAGTAAGTTTGAAAAAATGGCAGCACTTCGCGCGATGCATGGCAAATCTGCGTCAGATAGTTGGCGTAGCTTATCTTCGCCAGTTTCTTTTGCTTTTCTGCTTTCGACAACCCCGCAAGATAATCCACTTTGTCGGCGTAAAGCCGGCCGATATCGCGCTTCGCAACTTCCGACATTGGAGATTCGGCAAGAAATTGTGGCCAGGGCTTCATCCCCATTCCAGTCACAAGCCGATCTTCACCAAAGGTTTTCTTATCGAAGAAACACGCCGTTCCTAGCTTTGCGTAGAGTTTCTGATCGTAATCTTTATAGAATTGCTGTGTTTCAATGCCTAATTCCTTCAACAATCCCTTCGCCACTGTCGAATACTGCCCCGGACTCTCAATCGACTGCGTCCCTCCATAGCTCAACAGCGTCCTGCTTCCCACATGAAATTCGTTTCGTTTAGCGTGTCCGCCAAAATCGTCATGATTGTCGAGGATTAAAATCCGCGCCTTGGGTCCCGCACCTTTGCGATAAAAATATGCCGCGGCTAATCCGCTAATGCCGCCACCGACAACAACCAAGTCGTAAGCTTCTTTTAAACTTCCTGGAGTTCCAGTTTCCTGCCATGCTTCGCCGTCGCGCAGGCCATGCGCCACTGGGTAACTTCCCTCATGATTTCCACGCATTCCGGTCAATGCCGGCGGGTAATATTCTCCCTTCTGCTCACTCCCCTCACTCATGCCCCGCATCCACGGGCATCCCGTCGCAACTAAAGCTCCTCCGATTGCCAGACTCATGCCATCCATAAAATCCCGCCGTGTGATCTTGCGGTTCATTCCCAGTTCACGATCCTGCGCGTCATCCATCATTTTCCCCTCACTGCTACCCCAAAACTCAAACCCAGAAACCTTACTATAATTGCACAATGTTGCCAAATATCTTTCTTGGCTGGAAATCGAGATACCGCGACAATCGGCCGCTAAAGCCTCTCTCGCACGTGCCGATGTGCAAGAAGTGAGACGGAGCTTGTTCTTTCTGTCTTCTAAGTGTTTGGCCCCGGATGCAGCGCTATTCTCCAATCAGCCCGCTGTTGACCCGCGATATTCACGAAAATGTTCACCTCCGCAAAAGAATTCTGATTGGGCTCATCACTGCTGTAACCGTCACAATTTCTGTGAGTTGGCTCTCCTGGACGAGTGTTCAAATAACCGCGCGGCAAACCGATCGAGTCTTAGAGAGCTACGCTTTCAGCCAGGCCCTCGCCATCACGCTGCAACATGTGGTGGATATACAAACTGGGGCACGCGGATATGCACTGACTGGCTATGAGCAGGTCTTGCAGCCTCGTGATGCTGCATCGGTGGCCTTGCAAGAAGATTTGCGGACACTGCAAACTTTCATCGCCAGCCAACCCGACGATGCGGTAAAGATCGCTCAATTCAAAGAACAAATTCAGCAAGTCGTGAATTTCAGTGACGAACTCGTCACACAACGGAAGAATTCCCAATCCTCGCTATCGTATGCAAGTATCAAGCCCATCCAGGACCGCCTGGACGCGGCTCGTGAAACTGCCCGCGAGTTACAAGTAAAAGAAGCCGCCCTCCTCGCCGAACACCAAGCCCGGCGAAATCGTTTGCGCAGCATTTCCAAATGGCTGCGCCTTCTCAATTTACTCACGGTGTTGTGTTTAT
>Ga0070734_10002194_pt1 | contig 24796 bp, 22 predicted proteins | sample Coa_R1_8_FD_66444 | JGI IMG/M metagenome (GOLD analysis project Ga0070734, IMG submission 66444) | Surface soil microbial communities from Centralia Pennsylvania, which are recovering from an underground coalmine fire - Coalmine... | ecosystem: Environmental > Terrestrial > Soil > Unclassified ...
ACCGCCATCGTCGACCACGCTGATGTTGGTGAAGTGCACCACCCCGAACTGGGCCGGGGAGACACCGGACGGTGAGCCCGCGGTCACCTCGGCCGAGGAGTTCAAGCACGCGGCGCAGGCCTTGCTGACGGTGAAGCTCTGCCCCGACGTGAGGTCGTGGACCGACAGCGTATAGACGCCGGCATTGGCGGTGACGCTGGCCGTCACCGTATCGCCGGGGCTCGGGTGGAATGTGAGGGCCGGGCTGCCCATGGCCGGGAACATTTGGTACCACGCGGTATAGAACGCCACCGCGTTCACGCAGGCCTCGTTAACGCCAACCCGCTCGACGGTGTCGTTGGTGATCCCGTCAAGGCCGGCTCGCGTCTGGGCGGTGGCGTTCTGGGCCGCGCAGGTCACGGCCGGGACGACGAATGTGGTCTGGACATGGGTGAAGCTCTTCGCGCCGCCCGGCCTGGGCAACGCGGCATAACCGGAGGCGATGGGGGACACCAGACTGATCCCGGGCACCGCCGGCGCTTGCTGGCTGGCTGCGGCCAGCCCTGGTGAGAAGGTCACCACCGCCGCGGTCGCCCCGGCGGAGGCGATCAGCCTGCTGAGACCGCGCATGAAAACCACCCCGCTCCTTAGTGGGCTGCACTCAATGCAGCGATCATGCGCGCGGGGGGAGGTGCGACGAATCCGTGAAACCCGCAAGGTTTCGGGGCGGGCCGCAGTCAGCCGGCGGAGGACGCCCGCTGCGCCCAGGCCCGTGCCAGTTCGCTGCGGGAGCGGATGCCGAGCTTGCGGTAGACGGCGGACAGGTGTGCCTCCACGGTCCGCAGCCCCATGTACAGCTCGGCGGCCACTTCGCGGTTCGTGTGCCCGGCCGCGACCAGGCCCGCCACCTGGCGCTCGGCCTGCGTCAGGGCCGGGCCGCCCGCCCGGCTCACGCTGAGCCTGGCCAGTTCCGTGGCGGCCCGTTCGGCCCAGGGCTCCGCACCGAGCCTGGTGAAGGCCGCTCTGGCCGATTCCACGTGGTCCCGCGCCGCCGCCTTGCGGCGGGCCCGGCGGGCGACGTCACCGGCGGCTAGCTGGGTGCGGGCAAGCTCGAACGGCATGTCCAGCCGCGCATGCGCGGCGAACGCCGCTTCGAGCGCGGCGTCCGCCGCGTCGTGGTCACCCTGTGCCGACGCCAGGAGTGCCCGGCAGCGGCCCGCGGCGGCCAGCGCCGAGGCCCGGTCCAGCGCCCTGGCGCGCTCCTCCAGGGAAGCCAGCAAGGGCTCCGCCGTGGCCAGGTCGCCGAGGCGGATCAGCGCTTCGATGTCACTGGGGACCGGCCGCAGCGCGAACCAGCCGGGGTCGACCATCTCCCGTCCGGACGTCGCCGCGGTCACCATCGACAGGATCCCGTGCGCGCCGGGTGGGTTGCCCGAGGCGAGCTCGACCAGGCCGAGCGCGTGGCAGCCGAGCAGCGCGGGGTAGGACACGCCGGAGCGCAGGCCGCCGTCGATCGCCGCGTCCGCCTCCGCACGGGCCTCGTCGAACGGGCCGCGGACGGCCCGGATGAGCGCCCGTACCGCGTGCATGCACGCCGCCGCGGTGGCTCCGCCCGCGGCCAGCGCCACCTGGTAACCGTGGCTGGCGTACTTCTCGGCAAGGTCGTAGTTCCCCGCCCAGGTCTCCAGCTCGGCCAGATGCAAGATCAGGAACGGCAGGTCGGTCTCGGCGCCCTGCTCGACCGCCTCGGTGTACTCGGCGGTCAGCTGTGCCCTGGCGCCGGCCAGGTCGTCGCTGCACCGCAGCACATGGCTGACAAGCAGGCGCGGGCGCAATTCCATCGGGACCCGTGCGGCCTGTCGCCGCCTGGCCAGGGCGCCGCCGGTGAGGTCGCGGCGCACGCCGTGCCCGGTGACGAATTCGGCGATGGCCTGAAAGGCCAGCAGCTGTGACATCAGCCCCTCATCACCGAGCCGGGTGGCGGTGTCGAAGGCGGCCAGGAACTGGTCGATGGGCGCTTGCGTGAAGTCCTCCGTGCTGACCCCGAGAACGAAACCGATGTCACGGTGGACCTCCGCGCTGAGCGCGGTGCCTTCGCCTGCCTCGGCGAGCGCCCGGCGCAGCAGCGGCAGGGCGGCCGGAAGCCCTTCCAGGTAACCGGTCACCCTGGCCAGGTGGTGCAGGGCGGTCGCGCGCAGCGGGCCTGGCTCGCTCAGCTCGGTCGCTTGCTCCAGCAGTTCCCTGGCTCCATCCGGGTCGAACGCGGCCAGGTGGAGCCGGCCGGTGTCGAGCAGGCGCCGCACGCGCGCCGCCGGCTGGTCCGCCGGGGTGAGGCGCAGCGCGAGGTCGGCGAGTTCCGCCCCGGCGACCGCGGCCCCGCGACGGCAGGCGACCTGTGCGGCCGCGGTGAGCCTGGCCGCCAGTGGCTCGTCGGGCCCGTCGGCTGCCAGGGCCAGGTGGCGCACCTGGCCCTCGGCCGCGCCGGTCACCCTGGCCAGCCGCTGGTGCGCCCGGCGCCGTTGCCGCCCGGTCGCGCTGGCGTAGTGCACGGAGCGGAGCAGGGGATGGGCGAAGCGGACCCGGTCGTCGTCGATGGACAGCACGCCCGCCTCCTCGGCGGAGTCCAGCCCGTCCCGCGCGGCCTGCTCATCGGCGCAGGCGGCCAGGACGACGCCCACCGTGGGAGCGGCGGCGGCCGCCGCGACCAGCGCCACCTCCCGGCCCGCGGGGGAGAGAGCCGCCAGTCTGCGCTGGACCAGTGGCCGCAGCGACCCCGGGACGGGCAGCGGCTGCCTGCTGCCCCGCCGGCGGCCGTGCGCGCCGAGGGCGGCCGCCAGTTCCAGCGCGAAGTAGGGGTTTCCCCCGGACGCCTCGTGCACCTCGACCACCTCGGGCCAGGGCTCCGGAGGTCCGCCCTTGGCGCGGAGCACGGCGTCAAGAGCTGGCACGGACAGCGGCCCGGCCGTGAGGACCTGCAGCTGCCCGGCGGGGAACCAGTCCCGCGCGCTCACGGCCGGGCTGGGTGCGTCGCCGGTGGCGACCGTGGCCAGCAGGCCCGCGCGCTGGGTGGTGAGCCGGCGCTGCGCGTACTCGAGGACGTCGGACGAAGCCCGGTCCAGCCACGGCAGGTCGTCCACTCCGACGATCACCGGGGCGGCCTCCGCCAGGGCCCGGATCACGCCGAGGAACGCGACCGCGACCGCCCGCTGGTCCGGCGGCTCGGGCCCGGGCTCGGCGCGCAGCAACGCCACGTCCAGCGCCCGCCGCTGCGGCCCGGGCAGCCCGCCGAGCACCGCTTCTGGCACCGGCTCCAGCAGATCCCCGAGCGCCGAGAAGCTGAGTGCGGCCTCCGCCTGGACCGGACGGCAGGTCAGCACCTGCCAGCCGCGATGACGGGCCTGGTCGATCCCGGCCGACCAGAGCGTCGTCTTGCCGATGCCGGCTTCGCCCTCGATCAGCAGCGCCGCCGGGTGGCCGGCCACCTCGTCGAGGAACCGGCTGAGCCGGGCCAGTTCGGTGGCACGGCCGTGGATGCCAACGTCGGGGCCGGCAGACCGTTCCACGCCACACTCCCAGGCTCACCCGGGCCAAGGTCATCCCGGTGTCGCCATTATGTGAGTGAAACACCTGGTTTGTGATACATCTGCCGTGGTGCGCCCGCCGATGCCCGCAGCCGCCGCGTACCAGGGGCGCGGCCACCGGCGCCGTGGCGCCAGGGCCGGTCGGGAAAACCAGTTGACATGCCCTACAGTGACGCCCGTGAGCCCTCGCAGAGCCCGGCGCCTGCCGGCCGGCATGCCGCGCCGGCCGCGCGGCGGCCTGCCGCCGGTGCGGCCGGATGCCGAGGGAGAGGACGACGCGGAGGTCCCGGCGCTGCGGCTCGGCCCGGAGCGGATCGAGTCGGGGCCTGACGGGGACTGGGTGGTCCGGGCCATGCCGGGCGAGGCGACCGTGAAGACCTACCGCTGCCCCGGTTGTGACCAGGAGATCAAGCCCGGAACCGCGCATCTGGTCGTGTGGCCCGCCTACACGCCTGGGCTGGCCGAGCGCAGGCACTGGCACCGCCCGTGCTGGGACAGGCGGCTGCGCCGCCACGCGCAGAGCCGGCCCGGCAGGTAAGGAGCACCGTGACAGAGATCAGGGCCGCCACCGTGCTGCCCGCGCGCCGTGCGGACATCACCCTGCGCACCGACGACGGCCTGACCCTGGTCGGGGAGATCGCCCTGCCGCTCACCAGAGACCCGGTCGCCACCCTGCTGTGCCTGCATCCGCTGCCCACCCAGGGCGGCATGATGGACAGCCACATCCTGCGCAAGGCGTCCTACCGCCTGCCCGCGCTGGCGGACCTGGCCGTGGTCAGGTTCAACACCCGCGGCGCCGAGTCCGAGCGCGGCCGCAGCGAGGGGGAGTTCGGCGAGGCCATCGCCGAGCGGCACGACGTGGCCGCGGCGATCGCCTGGTGCGTGGCCGCCGGCCTGCCCAGGGTGTGGCTGCTCGGCTGGTCGTTCGGCACCGAACTCGCGCTGATGTGGGGCAACGACCCGGCGGTGGAGGGCGCGATCCTGCTCTCCCCGCCGCTGCGCCGGGCCGGCGACGCCGAACTGGACGCCTGGGCGGCCTCGGGCAAGCCGTTGCTGGTGCTGGTGCCCGAGTTCGACGATTACCTCCGGCCGGACGAGGCGCGGGCCAGGTTCGCGCGGGTGCCGAAGGCCGAGGTGATCGCGGGGGAACGGGCCAAGCACCTGTGGGTGGGGGAGCCGGCGGTGCGTACTGTTCTGGGTGAGATCGTGCGCCGGGTGAACCCGGCCGCGTGGCCGCTGCCAACCGAGTGGGAGGACCGACGGTGACCCTTTTCGATCTGAGCGGTAAGAAGGCAATCATCACCGGGGCCTCCCGCGGCATCGGGCAGGAGATCGCCGTGGCCTTCGCCGAGGCAGGAGCCGACCTGGCGCTGGTGGCGCGCAGCGAGGACGGGCTGGCGACCACCGCGGAAAAGGCCGTTGGTTACGGGCGTGAGGCGTTCGTGATCCGCGCGGACGTGACCGACCAGGAGGCCGTGGAGGGCGCCGTTGCCGCGGCGATCGAGCGCCTCGGCCATGTGGACATCGTGGTCAACAACGCTGGCGGGTCCAACTTCGTGTCTTCGTTCATGGACCTGCGCGTCCCGGGCTGGGACAAGCTGATGCGGCTCAACCTGACCTCCGCCGTGTACGTGTGCCACGCGATCGGGCCGCACCTGGCCGAGCGCGGCCAGGGTTCGGTCATCAACGTGGCCTCGGTCGCGGGCCTGGCCGCCTCGCCGCTGCTGTCGCCGTACGGGGCGGCCAAGGCCGGGCTGATCTCGCTCACCAAGACGCTGGCGGTGGAGTGGGCGGCGCTGGGCATCCGGGTCAACGCCCTGTGCCCCGGCTGGACGGCGACCGAACTCAACCGCTACCTCTGGGAGGACGAGACCTCCGGGAAGGCGACCATCGCCACGGTGCCCATGCAGCGGTGGGGCCGCGCGGCGGAGATGGCCGGGCCGGCGGTCTTCCTGGCCAGCGACGCGTCGTCGTACATGACTGGGCAGGCCCTCGTCGTTGACGGCGGCCAGACCACCATGGCCTGAGGCCCACGGCCGGGCCTGCCACGGCCGGGCCTGCCGGGCACGCGAAGAGGGGCGGCGCGATTGCGCCGCCCCTCTTCGCGTGTGGGTGCGGTGGTTACTCGGTCCACCACTCCTCGTCGTTGGACTTCGCCGAAGCCTTGGCCGACACCGGCTGCTTCGGCCCGTTGGCCGGGGGCTGCGCCTGAGCCGCTGACCGGGACTCCTGCCGTGGTGCGGGCGGCGGCGGTCCCGCGACGGCCTTGGGTGCGGCCTGCGGGGCGACGGCGGGACGGGACTGGGGCTGCTTGAGCGCCTCGGACAGGCCGGGCATCTGCGTGCCGAGGAGCTGGCTGATCTGCGCCAGGTGCGAGGAGATGCTCTCCTTCTGCCTGGTCAGGTCGTCGACCTCGCGCTGGGCCACGGCCCGGTGCCGCTCGAGCTCGTTCTTGGTGTCCGCCATGAGCTGGTCAGCCTGGGCCTTGGCCTGGGCGACGATCTGGTCGGCGTTCTTCTTGGCGTTGCCCACGAGCTGCTTGGAGTGCTGCTCGGCCTCGCGCCGGGTGTGGTCGGCCTGCGCGCTGGCCTTCGCGGCCCGCTGCTCGGCGGTGGCGGCGCGCTGCTCCGCCTCGGTGACCAGCTTCTGCGTCGCCGCCTGCGCGGCCGAGAGGCGCTCGGCCTCCTGGCGCTCGGCCTCCTCGCGGCGCGAGGCGAGCTGGATCTCGAACTCGGCCTCGGCCTGCGCCCGCTGCGCCTCGCTCTCCTCCAGGATGCGCTGCGCCTGGCTGCGCATCTCGTCCGCCTGCCGCTTGGAGGTGGTGAGGATCTCGTCGCGCTCCCGCTTGGACGACGCCTTGAGCTGGGCGACCTCCCGCTCGGTGGTGGTGCGGAGCTTGGCGATGTCGCGCTCGATCGCCGCGCGCTTCTCCGCCACCTCGTGGTCGGCCATGGCGCGGAGCTTGGCGGCCTCGCGCTCGGTGGTGGAGGTCAGCTCGTCGGCCTCACGGCGTGCCCCGGTGCGGATCGCGTCGGCTTCGCGCTCAGCCGAGCCGCGTAGGTCGTCGGTCTCCCGCTTGGCGCTGGCGCGCAGCTCGGCCGCCTCGTTCTCGGCACCGGCGCGCAGCTCGGCCGCGTCCACCTTGGCGGCGGCCTGCAGTTCGTTGGCCGCCGAGCGGGCCTCGCCGACGATCTCCGTCGCCTGCTCTTCGGCGAGGCGGAGCAGTTGCTCGATCCGCGAGCCCAGGCCCGCGTAGGTGGGGCGCTCCTGCTCGCGGAGCTGACGATGCGCCTCGGTCAGTTCCTGCTGCAGCGCCCCGACCTGCTCGCGGTGCTGCCGGATCTCCAGGTCGGTCTGCTTGAGGTATTCGTCGACCTGGTGCTGGTCGTAGCCGCGCATGACCTTGGCGAAATCGCGGGCCGGGGCGTCTTCGAAGAAGTTGCTGAGCTGAGCGTCAATTTCAGGCTGCATGTGGCTTGATCCTGGCTAGACGAAGAGGGGCCTGCGGGGGCAGACGAGTTCCTAGTATCCGGCCGTGAGGGAATGACAAAGTCCGGCAACCCCCACCGGCGCCGACACGTGTTAGGCCGCTCGCCCGATCCATCGCAGCGTACTCCCGTTACGCAGGTGATGACGGCGGCTTTACGGCTTCCTTTTGACCAAGATTCACTTTTCGGCGCAACCCCGGATGCCTGTGGCCAGGTGCCGCCGGCTCAGGCCTCCGGCGGCTGGACCAGTTCGGTCAAAACTCCGCCGACGTCCGCCGGGTGCAGGAAGGCGATGGACGCGCCCATGGACCCATGCCGGGGGCGCTTGTCGAGCAGGCGCACCCCGCGCGCCCCGATGGCATCAAGAGCCACGGTGATGTTCGTCACCCGGTACCCGATGTGGTGGATGCCCTGCCCCCGGCGTGCCAGAAACTTCCCCACCGGGGTGTCCGGGCCGGTCGGCTCGAGCAGCTGGATCCAGGACCGCCCCGGCCCGTCGCCCAGGCGGAGCATTGCCTCGTGGACTCCCTGGTCCTCGTGGGTCTCCCGGCAGGCCACGGTGAGGTCGAAGACGGACTCGTAGAAGGCGATGGCCGCCGCGAGGTCGGGGCAGGCGATCCCCACGTGGTCGATCTGGTCCAGCACCGCTGCCTCCCGCGCGCGTTCCGGCGGTCCCGGGGCGGCCCGGCGGCTGCCTGGCCGCGGGCCGTCCCTGGGTATCGTGGCAGACGTCCCGCCCGCGCCGCACCGGGGCGGGGGAGCAGCGGAGGAAACCATGCCAGAAGCGGTGATCACAGGCGGGGCGCGGACGGCGATCGGCCGCCTGCTCGGCTCGCTCAAGGACCTCGCCGCCACCGACCTTGGCGGCATCGTCATCAAGGCCGCGCTGGAACGCTCGGGCATCACCGGTGACGATGTCCAGTACGTGATCATGGGGCAGGTGCTGCAGGCCGGCGCCGGGCAGATCCCGTCCCGTCAGGCCGCGGTCGCGGCGGGCATCCCGATGACCGTGCCGTCGATCACGGTCAACAAGGTGTGCCTGTCCGGGCTGGACGCGATCGCGCTCGCGGCCCAGCTCATCCGGGCCGGCGAGTTCGACATCGTGGTCGCGGGCGGCATGGAGTCGATGACGAAGGCCCCGCACCTGCTGCCCGGTGCCCGTGCCGGGCACAAGTACGGCGCCATGGAACTGCTTGACGCCATGGCACTCGACGGGCTGACCGACCCGTTCGGGCACACGCCGATGGGCGAGCTGACCGACGCGCACAACAAGCGCCTCGGCATCGGCCGGGCCGAGCAGGATGACTTCGCCGCGCTCTCGCACCAGCGCGCCGCCGCGGCGATCAAAGACGGCCTGCTGAACGATGAGATCGTGGCTGTTCCGGTGCCGCAGCGGCGCGGGGAACCGGTGCTGTTCGACACCGACGAGGGGGTCCGGGGCGAGACCACGGCCGAGGCGCTGGCCAGGCTGCGGCCCGCGTTCGGGGCCGACGGGACGATCACCGCCGGCTCGGCGTCGCAGATCTCCGACGGCGCCTGTGCCGTGGTGGTGATGTCCGCGGCGGCAGCCGCCGCCCGGGGTGCCCCGGTGCTCGCCGAGATCGGCGCGCACGGCAACGTGGCCGGCCCGGACAACTCGCTGCAGTCACAGCCGTCCCGCGCGATCCGCCATGCGCTCGGCAAGGCCGGTCTGGCCGTGGGCGACCTGGACCTGATCGAGATCAACGAGGCGTTCGCGGCCGTGGTGCTCCAGTCCATGCGCGACCTGGCCGTCAGCCAGGACATCGTCAACGTCAACGGGGGAGCGATCGCCATCGGCCACCCGATCGGCGCCTCCGGCGCGCGGATCGCCCTGCATCTGGTCCATGAGCTGCGCCGGCGCGGCGGCGGGCTGGGCGCGGCGGCACTGTGCGGCGGTGGCGGCCAGGGCAGCGCGCTGCTGCTGCGCGTACCGGCCGAGCATGACTGACCGGCCTGCGAGAACGGGTTGAACGCGGCGGAGGGCCGGGCGCGCGAAGCGATCGGGAAGGCCAGGGCCGGGGACGCGCGGGCGCTGGCCCGGCTGATCTCGCTGGTCGAGAACTCCGCGCCGGAACTGCGCCAGGTCGCCGCGGCGCTCGCCCCGCTGACCGGGCAGGCCCGTGTCGTCGGCCTCACCGGGGCACCCGGGGTAGGGAAGTCCACGATCACCGCCGCCCTGGTGGCCGCCTACCGGGAACGCGGCCAGCGGGTGGCCGTGCTCGCCGTGGACCCGACCTCCCCGTTCAGCGGCGGTGCGCTGCTCGGCGACCGGGTCCGGATGCAGGACCATGCCACCGACCCGGACGTGTTCATCAGGTCCATGGCCACCCGGGGCCACCTCGGCGGCCTGGCCGAGGCGGCCCCCCAGGCGCTCCGGGTGCTCGACGCCGCCGGGTTCGCGGTGCTGCTGGTGGAGACCGTCGGGGTGGGCCAGGCCGAGGTGGAGATCGCCTCGCTCGCGGACACCACGCTGGTCGCGGTGGCGCCGGGCATGGGCGACGCCATTCAGGCGGCCAAGGCGGGGATCCTCGAGGTCGGGGACGTGTTCGTGGTGAACAAGGCCGATAAGCCGGGTGCCCAGGAGGCAGTCAGGGACCTGCGGGGCATGATCGCGATGGCCCGTCGTAGCGCCGAAGAATGGAAGCCGCCCATCGTGACCACCGTCGCGGTCAAGGGCGAGGGCATCGCCGAACTGGCCGGGAAGGTGGACGCGCACTGGTCCTGGCTGGACTCCTCGGGCCAGGGGGAGGCCAGGCGGCGGGCGCGGGCCCGCGAGGAGATCACCGCGATCGCCCTCGCCGAACTGCGCCGCCGGGTCGGCGGCCTGCCCGGAGACGCGCAACTGGAAGACCTGGCCGGCCAGGTCGCGGCGGGCAAACTGGACCCTTTCACCGCCGCCGACGAGTTGATCGCCGCAGGGTGAGCCGCGGGCCGAACGCGCTCCTGGCGGGGGCGCGAACGCACCCCCGCCAGGAGCGGATCAGAAACTAACCAGGTCAGAACCTGGACATTGTGCGGATGAAGGTCCTGCCGACGCTCCCGATCCCGGTAAGGCCGTCGAAGCCCTTACCGGCGGTCAGGGTGACGTTGCGCGTCGCGCAGTTGCCCGTGGAGTCGCAGTAGGTCTCCGGCCCGGCGTAGTTGATCGCCCGGGCGCTGACGAGGAACCCATTCGTGCTGTTGACCGTGTTCGCGTAGTCAACGCGGACCACGGCCGCCGAGTTCGGGTTCGCCGGCGGCAGGATGTCCCTGAACGCCGACGGGGTCCTCGTCGAGGCCTTGTAGAGGGCCGGGTTGAGGAACCCGATCGGCGCGCCCGCGGCCTGATCGGTATCCGCGATCACGCCGGCCAGCAGCGGGGTGGCGAGGCTCGTGCCGCCCTCCTTGAACTGGCCGTACCGGACCCCCGACGGGAACGTCTGGGTCAGGCCGATCAGCATCCCGCTCTGCGCGTCCGCGTCCATCGAGATGTCCGGCTCGACCCGCAGCGGGATGGGCCCGAACAGCGCCTGGTTGCGCAGTGCGAGCGCGTTCGGCACGACCCCCACCTGGTAGAACGGCTGGGTGTAGGTGTAGCTCGTGCCGCCGCCGCCACCGGCCTGCCAGGCGAGGCTGCCCTCCGGCGTGGTCGCGGAGCCACAGTTTCTCGCGGACACCGGCCCGCACAGAAGCTGCTTGGCGGTCGACCAGCCGTACTCGGCCTGACGGGCATTCGCGCGGTTCACCTCGAGGGTGGTCCCGCCGACCGCGGTCACGAACGGGCTGCTCGGCGGGTAGTCCGGAGCGGTCAGCCCGAAGTCGGCGAAGTTGTCGCCGTCGTCTCCGCTGGAGAACAGGACGCTGACGCCGGTCGAGGCCGCGAGCATGAACGTGTTGTCGAACGCGGTCTTGGCGGCCGCATCCTCCAGGAGGTCACCGGCCACGTCGCCCCAGGAGTCGCTGACCACGGAGGCGCCGCTGGTGACCGCGGTGGTCAGCGCAGCGAGCAGGTCCGAGTCGAAGCAGCTCGCCGCGCCCACGTAGAGCTGGGTCGCTCCCGGCGCCATGGTGTGCGAGGACTCGACGTCGAGCGCCTGCTCGGCGAACCAGCCGCTGGCGCCGCATTCAGCCTCTTCGGACGCGATCGGGGGGGTGCTTATGTTGATGAACTTGGACGACAGCACCGGGTGGGTGGGGTCGTTCATCCTGAAGTACTGCTGCGCGTCGGCCAGCAACGTGGGCGAGTCGTACGCGTCAACGATCGCGATCGTCACGCCGTTGCCGTTGTTGCCGCTGGCCACGGACTTGTTCAGCCCGTACGCGCCGCGCAGCTGGGCCGGCTTGTAGCCGCAGATGTCGTAGGGCAGCGGATGGGTGAACGGCGCGTAGAGCTGGCCGGAGTCCGTGGTGTCAGTCTTCTGTCCCCAGAAGGCCGAGCACGGCTGGGGGTTGCGGAATCCCGCTGGCGGCGGCGGCTGCTGGGCCGGTGTGCTCGCCTTGACGGCCGGGCCCTGGGGCTCTCGGGCGAGGCTGGTCGATTCCACGTACTGATTGATGCCGACCGTGCCCGCGACGGTGCCGGCCAGCGACGACGGAATCGTCATCGTGCCCTGGGCCAGCCGCACGGTGTGGCCGTTGACCTTGTAGTAGCCGAGCTTGACGCCGAACGCGCGCTCGACGGCCGCCGCCGTTCCGCTGGCGGACACGTACAGCCGGTCCTTGGCGACCGCGCCGACGGTGAAGCCCTCATGCCGCAGCCATGCCTGTGCCCTGGCGACCGCGGCGGTCGTCGGCCCGAACCGGGCCACCCACTGGGCGTCGGTCAGGTAGTGCCGGTACAGGGACGAGCCCGGGCTGGAGACCTGGCGCCAGAAAGCCTGGGCGCCCGCGGCGTTGCGCAGTGAGAGCGTCAGGCCGAAGCGGACCATGCTTGCTGCCGCGGCGCTCCCTACCGGGTGAGCGCGTTCCTTGGCAGGCGTCAGTGACCCGTGCAGGGCCACGCGGCCCGACGGTGGGGTCGGGTGGGCGGCCGCTGCGGCGGGTGCCGCTGCCGCGAACGATAGGGCCAGCCCAACGGACCCGGTTAGAGCCCACAATCGGGCAGGTTTCATGACTTGCCTCCCTTGATGCTGCAGTGCAGCGTGAGTCCCCAAAATGCCATGCGGACAGGGGGGACCCTAGCGACGAACAATGCGGCAAGGCAAGGCTTGCCTTAGCCTGAAAGCCCGCTGAGTGTCTTTCGCACCGTCACCCTTGCTTGGGGGCGGGTTCGTGGGAAGCGGGCGGATCCGTGGCGGCCTGGAAGGGCTCGTGGGTCGCGGGCGGGTCCGGGGCGGGTTCGAAGGGCTCGCGGACCGGGGCCGGCTCCGGGGCGGGGCCCGCCTCATCGTCCACTGGCTTGGCGTGCCGTCCGGGTTCGGCCTGCTCGGCGGCCAGGGCGGCGATCTCGGCGTCCAGGAGGGACTCGCTGCGCAGCCGGGCCTCGTAGGCCGCCTTGCCGCCGCGCACCCCGAACAGCCGCTTGGTCACCACGAGGTAGACGACCAGGCCCAGGTTGATCAGGAAGGCCACCAGCCGGAGCGCGGTGACCTTGTTGGTGAGGTCGTAGATCTCGTACGGGAGCCCGATCGACGTGGCGATCATGGCGAAGTACTCGCCCCAGCGCTTGAGCAGCCACAGCCCGACGCCCTCGATGACCTCGATCGCCGCGTACGCCGCGCAGCCGATCGCGATGTAGGTCAGGATCTTCGGGTCCGTCGTGAAGGCCTTGTTCAGCAGGCCGAGGATCTTGGAGTGCTGGACGCTGAAGCCCAGATCGCGCAGCAGCGTCTTCAGCGGCGGCAGGGCGTTGTCGTAGGACTGCTCCAGGGATAGCCGGGAGGCCGAGAAACGCCAGACCGCGATGGCGAGGGCGGCGAAGATCAGCGCCCGGAGGAACCGCTCGACCGCGAAGATACGCAGGATGAGCGCGCTGCGGACCTGGGCACCGCGGCGTACCGGGGGGGCGCTGTCCGCCGGGCCGCTGGCGGTGGGCTCGCCGATGACAAAGGTCCCGCACCGCAGGCAGCGCCAGGCCGGGCCTTCCCTGGTGGTGTGGCCGAACCGCTCGCGCAGCCCGGGCTCGTCGGGGGCGAACGTCACGTGCCCCCCGGCGCCACAGCCCAGCAGGCTCCAGTCCATGTCAGGCAGCCTAGTAGCAGCCGGGTGTGGCGTAGCGTGTGCCTGTGGCCAAGCCCCTGGACCTCCCGTTCGACCCGATCGAGCGTGCCGCGGAGATCTGGGGGGACAGGTTCGGCCCGGCGGACGGGATGGCCGCGGTCACCTCGATCATGCGGGCACAGCAGATTCTGCTGTCCGGTCTCGACGGGCTGCTCCGGCCGTACGGTCTCACCTTCGCCCGGTACGAGGCCCTGGTCCTGCTCGCGTTCAGCCGGCGCGGCGCGCTGCCGCTGCGGGTGATCGGCGAACGCCTGATGGTCCACCCGACCAGCGTCACCAACACCGTCGACCGGCTGGAGCGGGACGGCCTGGTCCGGCGCCGGCCCAACCCGCGCGACGGCAGGGGAACCCTGGCCGAGATCACGCCCAGCGGCCGCGACGTGGTGACTCGCTCGACCGCTGACCTGATGGCCGCCCGGTTCGGCATGGCCGGCTACGGCCCGGCGGAACTCGCGGAGATCTTCACCCTGCTGCGCGGGCTGCGGGTGAGCGCCGGGGATTTCCGCCCGGAGCCGGGCGCGGTGGCGGTCAGCGCACCGGGGACTCCCTCCAGTGCGCCCCGCCGTCATAGGTGAACCAGACCGCGTCCTGGCCCACGTCCGCCGGCACCGCGACCCCCTGATCCGAGGTGGTCATGCCGACGTAGGAGTAGCCCCCCGGTGCCGTCGCGCCGCGGGCGGTGCGCCAGGCCAGGGCCCCGGACGCGCCGGGAGCGTTCGTGGAGAAGCTGATGCCGCTGCTGGTCGCGACAAGCAATGGCCCGGTGGGTGTGCCGGACAGCGACATGGCGACGCCCCGCGCCGGGGCCGAGCCGGCCGGGCTCCAGGAGCGTCCGCCGTCGGCCGAGTAGTACAGGGTCTTGGCCTGCTGATTCCCGCTCGCCGGGCCCGCGCACAGCAGGGCGAGCCCGGATCCGGTGGACGCCAGCATGGCCTGCAGCGGGTGGCCGCCGGTCTCCGAGCTTCCCGGGGCGCACGGGAGCGGTGCCGCTACGCCGGCCTTCGTGACCGTGCGCCAGCCCGCCGGGCTGGTCACCGGGCCGCTGAACAACTGGCCGCCCGGGGTCATCAGGTACCCCGTGCTGCCGGTGAGAACCAGTTGCGCGGAGCCGGCCGCGCCGCCGCTGGCCTGCAGGCCGGTCGCGCCCGGCACCGGTGACCAGTCGTCGTGCCCGGCCGGGCTGGAGTACAGGGAGAACGTGGTGCAGCCCGCCGCGAAGTCCGCGCCGGCGCCGGCGCACGTGGCCCACACGGCGTAGACGATGCCCTGCACCGTCTCCAGGCCGGTCACCCGCATCCCGTGCGTCGGGATACGTGCCCAGTGCTGCCCGCCGTCGTGGGTGGCGTACAACTGCGGCCCGAACGCCCAGGCGCTGACGCCGTCCAGGGAGCGGATCTGGCCGACCCCGGTGCCGCCGTTCGGCGCGCCGGTGACCGGTGCCGGCACACCGTGCCAGGTCGAGCCGCCGTCATTGGTGGCCGCGACCGAGGTGCAGTCGTAGGCCTTGGGCGGGCCGCAGTGCCCCGGCGTGCCGGCCTGGCCGATCACCCATCCGGTGCTGGTGGACACGAACGTGACCGAGGAGGCGGCGAAGTTCGGCGGTACCGCGGGCGGCGCCGTGGGTGTGGGGATCGCGGATTGATCGGTAGGCCGCGGGGTGCCGGTGCCGGTCAGCTTGCCTGGTCCCGTCGAGGCGGCCTGGACCGGTGTTGCCGTACCAGAACTTGCGACAGGGCTGCTGCCGACCGGCCCGTTCAGTATCAGCCGGGGCACGGCGATCACGCCGGCCAGCACCACGACCACCCCGGCGGCCGTCAGCGCCGCCCGCGTGGCCTTGCGGCGGCGTGCGCGCCTCCTGATCTGCTCAAAGGTGCCTGGGTGCGGCTGCAAGGGAGTCACCCGTTCCTCGAGCCAGGTGTCGATGTCGTCGCGGGGCTCATCCATGGGCTTCCCCCAGAACCGCGCGAAGCCTGGCCCGCGCGTGGTGCAGGTCGGCCTTGACCGTGCCTTCCGGCCGCCCGAGCATCTCGGCCACGTCTTTGATCGGGAATCCGGCGTAGTAGTGCAGCAGGAACGGCTGGCGCAGCCGGTCGGGCAGGCCCTGGATGAGCGCGCGCACATCCACGTCCTGGGACGGGTGATACACGCTCTCGGCCGGCATGGCGGCGCTCACCGCGCGCAGTGCGCGCCGCTCCCTGCCGACCTTGCGCCAGTGGTCTCTGATCAAGTTTGTCGCGATCATGTAGAGGTAGCTCTGCGGGTTGTCGAGGGATGACCACCGGGCCAGCAGCCTGGTGAAGGCCTCGGATGCGATCTCGTGCGCGGTGTCGTCGTCGTCCACCAGGCGGCGGACCCAGCCGGCCAGGCGCGGGTAGCAGGCATGGAACAGTTCCTCGGCGGCTAGCCGGTCACTGGTGCGGAACTCGCCCACGTGCTCTCCCCGGCTGGATGTGCCCGAGGGGGTGACCCACGCCCCTGCCAAGGTCACCATCCTCGGTGCGGGCGCGGCTACCTCAGCAGGTCCGGTTTGCACAGGTCTACCACACCTTCCGAGCCGTCTTTGGACGGTGTCCGGGCACGGCCCCGTAGCGCCCGGGCATTACCTGAGACGGCGAAGTGCCGGTTCGGGTTGCGGGCAATCCCGGCCACCGGGCCGCGGAGTTACACTGGAGGCCGAGATAGTAGGACGTCCTACTATCTCGGCAACCGGCGGAGGATCTCCATGGACGCACCGACCACACCCGACGCGCAGGAGGCCGAGGACGGCAGGCGCCGCTGGCAGCGCCGCTACGACTCCGCGCGGCGGCGCGAGGCGGATTTCACCACGCTGTCCGGCGTGGAGGTGGACCCGGTGTACGGGCCGCCGCCCGGCGCCGTGGTGCCCGGTTTCGCCCGGATCGGCTGGCCGGGCGAGTTCCCGTTCACTCGTGGCCTGTACCCGGCGGGATACCGGGGGAGGACCTGGACGATCCGCCAGTTCTCCGGGTTCGGGAACGCGCGCCAGACCAACGAGCGGTACAAGATGCTGCTGAAGGCCGGCGGTGCCGGGCTCTCGGTCGCGTTCGACATGCCGACCCTGATGGGACGCGATTCCGACGAGCCGCGCGCGGCGGGCGAGGTCGGCCACTGCGGGGTTGCCATCGACTCGGCCCGCGACATGGAGGTCCTGTTCGAGGGGATCCCGCTGGCCGACGTCACCACCTCGATGACGATCAGCGGGCCGGCGATCCCGGTGTTCTGCATGTACCTGGCGGCCGCGCAGCGGCAGGGCGCGGAGATCTCCGTGCTGAACGGCACGCTGCAGACCGACATCTTCAAGGAGTACATCGCGCAGAAGGAGTGGCTCTTCCCGCCGCAGCCGCATCTGCGCCTCATCGGCGACCTCATGGAGTTCTGCGCCGCCGAGATCCCCGATTACAAGCCGCTGTCGGTGTCCGGCTACCACATCAGGGAAGCGGGCTCCACGGCCGCGCAGGAGCTTGCGTTCACCCTGGCCGACGGGTTCGGATACACCGAGCTCGGGCTCTCCCGCGGGCTCGACGTGGACACCTTCGCGCCCGGGCTTTCCTTCTTCTTCGATGCCCACATCGACTTCTTCGAGGAGATTGCCAAGTTCCGTGCCGCGCGGCGGATCTGGGCACGGTGGATGCGCGACGTCTACGGCGCGCGCACCGAGCGCGCCCAGTGGCTGCGGTTCCACACCCAGACCGCCGGGGTGTCACTGACCGCGCAGCAGCCCGACAACAACGTGGTGCGGACCGCGGTCGAGGCGCTTGCCGCGGTCCTGGGCGGGACCAACTCGCTGCACACCAACGCGCTCGACGAGGTGCTCGCACTGCCCAGCGAGCGGGCGGCGGAGATCGCGCTGCGGACCCAGCAAGTGATCATGGAAGAGACCGGCGTGGTCAACGTGGCCGACCCGCTCGGCGGCTCCTGGTACCTGGAGGCGCTCACCGACCGCCTGGAACAGGAGGCGGAGGAGATCTTCGCACGGATCCAGGCGCTCGCCCCGGACGGGACCATGATGAGCGGGATCCTGCACGGCATCGAGACCGGCTGGTTCTCCGCCGAGATCGCCGAGGCCGCCTTCGCCTACCAGCAGAAGCTGGAGAAGGGGGACAAGAAGGTCGTCGGCGTCAACTGCTATCCCGACACGGTGGGCCAGCCGGTGGAGATCCTGCGGGTCAGCCACCAGGTGGAGCTCGATCAGGTGGCCGAGTTGGCGAGGCGCCGGACGGAGCGTGACGGCGCGGCCGTGGACCGGGCCCTCGCGGGGGTGGTCGGGGCGGCCAGATCCTCGGGCAACATGATCCCGCCCATCCTCGCGGCGGCCCAGGTGGAGGCCACCCTGGGCGAGATTTGCGGGGTACTTCGTGACGAATGGGGCATTTATTCCGAAAACCCCGTATTCTGAGCAGGCTCAGCCCAGCCAGAACGTTCGGTAGCGAACGATTGCACGCCCGGGGGATTCACCTGACGTGCAGTGATCCGCGACGCTGAACCGAAGGCGGTTGGCGACCGTGAAAGGGGAGTCTCGCCGGTCCGGCGGATCGCCGGCCGTGTGGGGGATTCCGAAGGGGGACCACGGGCCGTTGGGTCTGCGGCCGAAGCGAAGATGAGAGGCCATGCGCTTCGTTGCGTTGATTGTCTGGTTTGTCACTGCCCTGTGGGGGCTCTACATGCTCGCGGTGTGGCTGATCGAGAACGACACCACCCGCAAGGGCAACGCGGCTAGCCGGCTGCCGCTGCCGGTGATCTTGTCACATGTCGCGCTCGCGGTGACCGGCCTGGGCGTCTGGGTCGCGTACCTGCTGCTCGACAGGTCCGCGCTTGCCTGGACCGCCGTGGGCATCCTGGTGGCCATCGCGCTGCTCGGGCTGTCCATGTTCGCCCGGTGGATCCCGGTCTACCGAATGGCGGATGAAGAGGTCAGCGTGCCGGTGGGGGCCATGTCGGGAGGCGGGGCGGGCGCCACGCCCGGTGCCATCTCCGGGCTCGGCTCGCTGCGGGAACTGCCCGCGGAGGGCAGTTTTCCGCTGCTCATCGTCCTGGCACACGGCCTGTTCGCCGTTTCCACCGTGGTCCTGGTCGTGCTCACCGCGCTCGGTGTTGGCGGCAGCTGACCGGACGGGCGTGGCGGGGCCTTGACGCTGGCAGCCCCTAGGTGACTCTACTCACGTACCGTGAGACTATGAATACATAGTGCAGTTGCCGCGTGGTCCGCGTACCGCGCCGCCACGCCGGGGCTCGCTGCCAGCACTCGGGGTGCCCGCGGGGGGCGGGCACGCCCGGGTACGGTGACCGGATCGGGAGAACATGCGGCGCAGGAGGCGCGCGCGGGGCAATCACGGCTAGCCTCAGCAGAACAGCCCCGCGGCACGGCGCGACAAGGGAGTTGCCCATGGAATCCGAGACGCCTGCCGAGGTGGACCAGGCCATGATGGACGTGGCCCTGGCCGAGGCCAGGGCCGGCCTCGCCGTCGGCGGGGTTCCCGTGGGCGCCGCGCTTGCCGTGGGCGGCCGCCTGGTCGCTTCCGGGCACAATGAGCGTGTCCAATCCGGTGACCCGATCGCCCACGGTGAGATGTCCTGCCTGCGCAATGCCGGAAGGCAGCCCTCCTACCGCGAGATGACCCTCTACACCACGCTCTCCCCGTGCCAGATGTGCACCGGCGCGATCCTGCTCTTCCAGATCCCCAGGGTGGTCGTGGGCGAGGCCACCACCTTTGCCGGGGACCTCGACTTCCTCCGCAGCCGGGGCGTCACCGTGGTGCTGGCGGACGACGAGCGATGCGTCGCCGTGATGCAGGAATTCCAGGAACGCTTCCCCCAGGTATGGAGTGAGGACATCGGCGGGCGCTAGGACAGCGAGCACTGTGATTGGCGAGGAGTTCGCGGATCTGCTGGCTGCGGCACAGGGCGGTAGCGAGGCCGCCTTTTCCCGGCTGTGGCGGAACGCCAATCCGGCCCTGCTGCGATATCTGCGGGTGATCGCGCAGGGTGCCGAGGAGGACATCGCGGCGGAGACCTGGATGTACGTGGTCCGTGGGCTGCCGTCGTTCCGCGGCGACGAGCAGGCCTGGCGGGCATGGCTGTTCACCACGGCCAGGCGCCGCGCGATCGACCTGGCCAGGCACCGGTCCCGGCGCCCCGAGACGCCGCTGGACGACGTCACCGCGGCGCAGTTGCCCGGCAGTGCGGATCCCGCCGAGGCGGCCATGGAGAACCTCGGCACGGCGGCGGCGATTGCCCTGCTGGCCGGGCTGCCGCGGCTGCAGGCGGAGGTGATCCTGCTGCGGGTGGTCGCCGGTCTTGACACCGAGTCGGTGGCACGGATGTTGCGCAAGAGCCCCGGCGCCGTACGGGTGGCCGCGCACCGCGGCCTGCGCAGGCTGGCCCAGATCACCGCGGACGCAGGTGTAACGCTGTGACCGGTAACGACGTTCCGGATGTTGACATGCCGAACATCCCGCAGCCGCAGCGCCAGGACGAGCCCGTCGTGACGGACGCCGACCTGGCGGCGCTGCTTGCCGGGAAAACGGTCGCCGCCCCCAGGCTGCGCCCCGTGGCCGACATTCTGGCCGCGCTGAACGCCGAGCCCACCGGCGCGGAGCTGGCCGGTGAGGCCAGCGTGCTCGCCGAGTTCCGGCGCCGGGCCGGCGCGCCGGTACCGGTGCAGCGGGCCAGCCGCACCGGGCTCCGTTCCCGGTTCGGGGTCAAGGTCGGCGCGTCGGTCACCGCCGTTGCCGTCGTGCTCGGCGGTGGCGCGGCCGCCGCCTACGCCGACGTGCTCCCCGCGCCGATCCAGCGCCTCGCCCATGAGACCATCGGCGCGCCCATCCCGCCGCGGCACGACCTGCCATCCCGCACCCGGCCCGCGCACGGCCGCCCGGGCCTGACCGGCCGGTCCGGCGTGCACGGCAAGCCCGCCGCGCGCGGAGGTTCCGGTGCCAGCCAGCAGGGCCGCCCGCATGCCATGCCCACCCCCACGGCCCATGGCAAGGCGCAGGGCAAAGGAAAGCACGGGAATTCACAGGGCAAGGGCAAAGGCAAAGGGCAGAGCAGCAACGGCCAGGGGAACCAGGGCAATGGCCAAAGCCAGGGCAACGGGAATGGCAACGGCAACGGTCAGGGCAATGGCCAGGGACAGGGCAATGGCCAAGGCCAGCAGGGCAAGGCCCGGCATGGCCCGGCACAGCGGGGGAACGCCCACAAGAAGGGACCACACGGCAGCCCACGATCGAACCGGAGGCCGGCGGGACACCCGCGCCGGTCCGTCCGCGCCAGGTCAGTCATGAATCCCTGAGACCTCAAAGATCCGTCCCACGCCCAGGGTGCGGTGTGGCGGCGGCGCGGTGGGCCGGGTGGCCGGCCTAGCTATTCCCGGCCCACCGCTCAACCCAAGTGTTAGCCCCGGGGGAGTTGACCCCCCGGAACCCCCGATGGCCTGCGGCCGCGTTGGCCCGGGGCGACCTCGGCGCCGCGTCGCCCGGCCCGCCCTGCCGGGCCAGCGCCCATAAATCTAGGGAGCCTAAAGAACGAGTCAGACGTCGGCTGGCCGCGGGCGGCCGGGAGAACGGCTGGTGTCAGAGCGCGTATTTCTGCACCAGCCCGCCGACCTGCGGGAGCGCTGCCTCGACGTGCTTGGCGGCGCTGCCGCGGACGGCACGGTACGCCTTGATGATGGTGGGCCGTTCGGAGGCCGTCGCCAGGCGATCGGTGACCGAGAGCAGGGCTTCCGACACCTCCCCGCCGCGCTTGGCCAGATAGTCTCCGAACCCGGAGCCGCCGGAGGCGTTGTAGTCCGCCCAGTACGGCTCGAGCTTGTCCACCATCTCCGGAACCAGGTCCTCCATCAAGTTGTGGAAGTAGCCCGGGGCGAAGCTTTTCACCGTCTTGTAGGCGAGCTTGATCGCGCTCCCGGAGACCCCTGACTTCTCCGAGACCTCCTGCTCGATCAGCACATAGCAGTCCGCGATCACCTTTGGCTGGGTGCCCGGGGTGAGCAGCAACTCCCGAAGCGTGACTGCCATGAGTACGTTCCTCCCCTTGCCGCGGGACATCGCCCATCGGGTTCCGCACGCATACCGCAGTGCGCTGTCCGTCACTAGACGGCAAGCCCCCAGCAATGGTTTACCGCTTCCCGGCAAGACAGCGAGGCCGGTCAGACAGGTCGTCGAGCCGCGGCGCTCAGATGGACAACCGAACCCACTGTAACCATGCACTCACAGCGGCAGAAGGCGCGCTTTCTTGGCCGAGGTTTCGATGGACACTGATGCAGGGCGAGCGCGTGCTCATCGGCCGGACTGACAGGGCTGAGCAACTGAGGCGAGGGCCTTGATGCCGCTCACCTACCCGCTGATAGGCGCGGCCACGCGGGCTGCGGTGACAGAAACCCGCGGCGTGCATATCGGGCCGATATGCGGTGCAGTCACGGCTGCAGGGCCAGCTGGCCGATGTCGCCGTCGGTGGTTACTCAACAGTAGGATTCCGGCGGCGGACGGTAGTGTCTGCGTATGAGCCGTCTGCCTTATCTGCGACGTGACGAGCTTGACCCGGCGGGCCAGACCCTGTGGGACGGCCTGGTCGGCGGCCGGGGCGCCATGCTGGTGGGCGAGCATGGCGGGCTTGCCGGGCCGTTCAACGCGTTCGTCACCGCGCCGGACACGGGGAAGTACCTGTCGTCGCTGGGAGCGAAGGTCAGGTTCGGCACCTCGCTCGAGCGGCGCCTGTCTGAGATAGCGATCATCACCACCGGCGCCCGCTGGCAAGCGGAGTTCGAGTGGTGGGCGCACGCGCGGATGGCCGTCGAGCACGGGGTGGCGCAGTCCGCCGTCGACGCGATCGGCTGCGGGCAGGACCCGGGGTTCGAGGCCGCGGACGAGCGCGCGGTCTATGCGGCCGCGTATGAGCTCGGCCACACCGGCCGGCTGAGCAAGGCCGTGTACGACGCGGCGCAGCAGTTCCTCGGCGACGCCGGCATGGTGGAACTGGTCGCGACGTGCGGCTACTACACGCTGATCTCGTTCCTGCTCAACGCGTTCGACGTGCCGCTGCCGCCCGGCGCCGAGCCCGTCTGGGATAGCACGGCCACGGGCAACGGCTCGCGGTGACCGGCTACCTGCCGCCGGAGGCAGCCGGCGCGGCGCCCGGCCGCGGGCGGCTGGCGGGCCGACGAATCCTGGTCGTCGGTGCTGGCACCCGGCCCTCTCCAGAACTGGACGCGCCGGTCGGCAACGGCCGCGCTATCTCGGTCCTGGCGGCCAGGGAAGGCGCGGCGGTGGCGTGCGCTGACAAGGACAAGGCCGCCGCCGAGGCGACCGCCGCGATGGCCGAGGCCGAAGGCGCGCAAACCGCCGTGCTGCGGGCCGACGTCTCCGAGCCGGAGGCCTGCGCCCAGGTCGTCGCCGAAGCCGCCGCGGCGCTCGGCGGGCTCGACGGCCTGGCACTGAATGTCGGTATCGGGCTGGGCCGCGGCATGGCCGGGACCACCGCGGAGCAGTGGGACGCGGTCTTCGCGGTCAACACGCGGGCGCATTTCCTGGTCGCGGCAGCGGCGCTGCCGGTGCTCGCCGACGCGTCGTCGATCGTGTTCGTCAGCTCGGCGGCTAGCCTGCGCGCGGCGACCGGCATCCCGGCATATGACGCCTCCAAGGCCGCGCTGCTCGGCGTCTGCCGGCAGACCGCACGCGAGGGCCTGGCCAGGAACATCCGCGCGAACCTGGTAGTACCCAGCCTGGTCGACACCCCGCTGGGCCGCGAAGCGTCCCGGCGGAATCCCGGCCGCACAGCTCGCGCGCTCCCGTTCGGCCGTCAGGCCACCGCCTGGGAGGTGGCCTACGCCGCCGTCTGGCTCCTGTCCGCCGAGGCCAGCTACATCAACGCCCACCCCCTGGTCCTGGACGGCGGCGCCCTCAGCTTCTAGGTAAGCGACCAGTGCTAACGAACTCTCTTCAGGCCGGCATGACCAACTGCAATGGCAGGCAACCTGATCGCTGAGCGCGACCGGCCAGACCGCCGACGCCGGAACGCGGTGCCGCCGTTCTGCCCGGCTCGGGCACGATGACTCGAATGCCGCCGAGCAGCGCATATTAGGCCGGTATGCGTCCTTGTTCGCGCTGGTCGCGGGGGATTGCCGCGAGCGCGACGAGTGACTCCGTCAGCGCACTCGGACGCGGCCGAGGCGGGATGAAGCCCGCCCGCGGCCGGGGGCCGAGCGTAAGTGCTCATGCATGGGCGCTCGGTCATCGGTAGGACCGTAGTCCGATGCTGGCGCATGGCTTGGCTGCGGCTTAGTGCGCGGCGCGGTGGAACAGCTCGGCGGCGGCCTCGGCTGCTGGTTCGATCAGTCGCGGGTCGTCGTAGAAGTCGATCTGCCCGGCGGAGTCCAGCCACAGCTCGGATTTCGCAGACGTCACGGTGGCATAAAACTTGCGGGCGAGTGAGGGGGCCAGGGCGTGCTCGGAGTGCACGAGCAGGAACGGGACCGCCAGCCGCGTGGCCGCCTCCTGAGCGTCGATGGTGGGGTGCTCGTAGGATTCGACGGCGAACGTGTTGGTGTAGTTGGCTACGGCGCCGCGGGCCGTGCCGTAGTACTCGAACGCCTCTCGCAGCGGCATCGCGACATCGCCACCGTCCGCCGTCACCGCCGGGATCGTCTCGACGACCCCGGAGGCGAGACGGCGCCGCCGGGCAGCGCGCCCGCGTTCAAGCGCCGCCGGGTCGGGCGCCGCAGCGCCGGGGTAGACCCCGGCCACCCCGGCGAAGGCGCGGATACGCGGGTCGTCGGCAACCGCACGGGCCATGTAGCCGCCGCCAGCGCACACCCCAAGCGCGACTACAGCCAGCCCTTCGAGTCGTTCGTCGGCCTGCAGCGCCGAGACTGCCGCGCCGATGTCGGCGACCTTGCCCAGCGGGTCCTCCAGCTGCCGGGGTGTGCCTTCGCTCGCACCGAAAGTGCGATGGTCGAAGGCCAGCGCCGCGAAGCCGCGGCGGGCCAGCGTCGCCGCGTACACGCCAGTAGCCTGCTCCTTGACCGAGGTCAGTGGCCCCGTAGTAACCACTGCCGCGGCCGGCGCGGTCGGCGGCAGGTACAGCGTGCCCGCCAGCCGGTCGCCCGCGCGGGTGAAGGTGAACGGGACTGAGTCAACTGCCATGCCGCCTGCTCCCTTGCCTGCCACGACGGAACTCTCCTCGATTACGATGGGACCAACGGTAGGCGAGGCCCACGGCCACCGGCAGAAGGCACTTTGTGGTGCCCTTCCCTGGAGGTGCTGATGCCGCTGGTGATCCCAGACGTCCTCGACGAATCGTGCGCGACCCGGCAGGCGCTGGAGCGCCTGGCCGCGAAATGGCGGATCCTGCTGGTGTACGCGCTGCTGGATGGCCCGCAGCGCCCGGCGCGGCTGCGTCGGCGGCTGCCTGGCATCACCCAGAAGATGCTGACCGAAACCCTGCGGGGCATGGAAGCCGACGGACTGATCCAGCGGCATGTCCACAAGCTCACCGCACCACAGCACATCGAGTACG
>Ga0070734_10002195_pt1 | contig 24786 bp, 27 predicted proteins | sample Coa_R1_8_FD_66444 | JGI IMG/M metagenome (GOLD analysis project Ga0070734, IMG submission 66444) | Surface soil microbial communities from Centralia Pennsylvania, which are recovering from an underground coalmine fire - Coalmine... | ecosystem: Environmental > Terrestrial > Soil > Unclassified ...
TTCTTCGACCTCCGCGGCGGGACGTTCCTGGTCGTGAGCCTGCTCCCGGCGCCGGAGATCTTCGCGGCCGGGCTCGCGCGACTTGTCGCGCACCTGGAAACCGTATTGAGATAGGGCGCAGTGCCGGCGGCTCTCCCAGCCTACGCGATCGCCATCCTGATGACCGCGGGTCCCGACGACGGCTGCCCGTCGCCGCGCCAGGTCGCCGAGGCGCTGTCGGCCCACATGCCGGGGATGGTGCTTCCGCTCGGCCACGCGACCGGTCCGACCACGCTTCGGCTGGCGGTCACCACCGACGCGGCGGGGGCGATGCGGCTCGATCTCTCGGATCCCGAGGGTGGCCCTCTCTTGCACCGCTGGCTGCCGGCCAGCGAGCATTCCCGCGGCGGCGATTGTCCGGCGCTGGCCGAGACGGCGGCGCTGATCGTCGAGCGCTACTGGCACGAGGTCGGGTTCGACGTGGCGATCGAGGCGCCGCCCGCGCCGGCCAAACCGCCGCCCAAGGCCACTTCACCGCCGCCGCCCAAGCCCCCCGAGCCGCCGCCGCCGCCCAAGCCCCCCGAGGCCCCACCACCCAAGCCCGCACCGCCGCCCCCCGCGCCCCCGGCCGAGGAGCGCGCGGCCGTGGTCCCGCGGCCGCCTGCCGAGCCGCCCGCCCCGCCCCTGCCCCCGCCGCGCTGGTCCGTCGGCGTCGGCGCGGGGAGCCTACTGCCGAACCCGGGCTGGGGCACCGGCTGGGCGACGGCGGCGATCGCGATCGAACGCCCCGCCTTCGGGCGGCGGATCGGGCTGCGGCTCTCGGCGGGCGCCCAGACGCGGGTCTCGATCCCCTTTCCCCCCACGGGCAACGCCCAGATCCTGCAGGTTCCGGTGCGGATGGGAGGCTATCTGCCGATCCCGCTCGGCTTCGGCCAGCTCGAGCCCGGCGTCGGCCTCAACCTCGACGTCCTCTCCATCGACTTCACGCACACGACGACCGCCGCCACCACCTCCCAGACCCGCCTCGTCGCCAGCCCCGGAATCGACGCCGCGCTCGGCTGGGCGCTCATGTTGCCGCACGCGGTCTACGTTCGGGCATTGGCTGAAGCCGTGACCTCCGTCCCCTACCAGGTCGTAACTGCCTCCAACAACATGGGAATCTTCGAGACGCCGCGGTTCGCCCTCCGGTTTGGGCTAGAATTGGGCGTTTGGTTTCCGTGATGAAGCGAACCGGGAGCGGTCACTAATCATGGCAGAAGGTCCCGTGAACACGCCTGGCATCATGCGCGCCGTCCCGAGCGGCGCCAGCCTCACCGCCGACATCGAGATGGTGGCCCGCTGCCGTCGCGGAGACAGCATCGCGTGGCGGGGGCTCTACGATCGCTACGCGCCGGTCGTCTACCGCTTCCTGTCGGCGTTCGGCGTCCCCGGCGAGGACCGCGAGGACGCCTGCCAGGAGGTGTTCGTCGCCGTCTACCGCAGCCTTTCGCGGTTCCGCGGCGAGGCGCGCCTGTCGACCTGGATCTATCGCATCGCCGCCCGCCACGCCGGCCGCATCGCGCGCCGCCGGAAGGTTCGGACCTTGCTGTCGACGCTGCTCGTGCGCGAGCCGCCGCCCCCGCCGGCGCCCGACGCCTCGGAGCGGAGCGAGCGGCTGCAGCTGCTCGACGAGATGGTCAGCAAGCTGTCGCCCAAGAAGCGGCTGGTGCTGGTCCTGTTCGAGATCGAGGGGGTGCCGATCGAGGAGGTGGCCAAGATCGCCGGCTGCCCCGAGAACACCGCCTGGTCGCGCCTGCACTACGCGCGCGCCGAGCTGATGGCGATGGCGAAGCGGAGGGGGGGGGGATGACGCCACAGCACCGGTGGCCCGACGGGCCCGACGAGGTCTCGGCCGAGCTGCGCCGCGCGCTCGACGAGGCGGCGCTGCGCGGTCCCGACGACATGACCTTGCGCCGAGGCTGGAGCGCCGTGGCGATGCCGCTCGAACCGCCGCGCGCGCGCCGCAGCTTCTGGTTCGCGGGCGGCGTGGCCACCACTGCCGCGCTGGTGGCGCTGGGCGCCTTCTGGCTGCGGCCCCGGCTCGGTGAGCTGGCCCAGCTGGCGGTCCGCGACAAGCCTGCCGCCCAGAGCGAGTCGGCCGCGCCGGGCCCGCGCCGCCTCACGCTGGAAGGTGGCGTCGAGGCGGTGCTGGGCCGCTCGAGCGTCATGCGCCTCGAGGACGGCGCCCCGCGCATCGAGGGGGGCGAGGTCCGGTTCAGCGTGCCGCACCGCCAGCCGGGCCACCCGTTCGTCGTGCGCGCCGAGGGCTACCGCGTCGTCGTCGTCGGCACCCGCTTCGGCGTCAACGTCGACGGCCGGGCAGGCGCGACCGACGGCCGCAAGGCGGTCGGCGTCGACGTCGACGAGGGGATCGTCGAGGTGTGGGAGGCGGCCACGCAGCGCCGCCTGGCGCGGCTGACGCCCGGGGAGAGCTGGCAGAGCCCCGACGTCGACGCCGAGTCACCGACGCCACCCGCGGCCGTCGACCCGGCACCGGCGCCGAGCGGGCCCAGCCCGACCATCCCGGCGCCGGCGCGCGACCTCCGCCACGGCGGCAAGCACGCGGCTGCGCGCACGCTGGCGCTCGCCTCGCCCGGCGATGGGTTCAGCGAGCGCGCCACCACGACCGAGAAGTCGGCACCCGAGGCCGTGGCCGCCCGCGCCGCGCTGGCCGCCGGCGACGCCCCGCGCGCGCTGCAGCTCTACCGCACGCTGGCGCAGGGGACCGGCCCGTCGGCCGAGAACGCCTCCTACGAGATCGGCAAGGTGCTGAGCGAGAAGATGGGCCAGCCCCAGGCCGCCGTCACCGCCTGGCGGCGCTACCGGGCCGCCCACCCCGACGGCATCCTGCGCATCGAAGCCGACGTGTCGATCATCGAGACGCTGGCCCGGACCGGCGACGCCGACGAGGCGCTGCCCGAGGCCAACGAGTTCCTGCGGCGCCACCCCGACAGCGAGCGGCGCGCGGAGATCGCGCGCCTGGCGGGCGATCTCTACCGCGCGCACGGCGACTGCCGGCGCGCCGTCACGACCTACCAGATCGCGCTCGGCGCCGTACGCCCGCGCGACGCCGTCGAGGCGGCCAACTTCCATCGGGCCGACTGCCTGGTCCGGCTGGGAGACGCGGGCGGGGTCGACGCCGCGCGGGCCTACCTGCGCGCTTATCCGAACGGAAAGTTCCGCAGCGAGGCGGCGGCGCTGGCCAGCGGCGCGGCGCCGCGCCCGTAGGGCCCGGCGTGGACCTCCGACGGTTGGCGTCCGCCTGCGCGCTGGCGGGCCTGTGCGCCGCCGGGTGCCGGCAGACCGTGGTGCTCGACGATCTGGGACCCGACGCCGGTCTCTCCGGCAGCGGCGGCAAAGGGAAGGGCGGTAGCTTCGGCAACGGCGGCAGCACCGGGACCGGCGGCAAAGGCGGCTCCGGGCCGACCGACGCGTCGGTCGACGGCCACTGCTCCGGCGGGCAGACGCAGCCGCTCTCGTACCAGTGGGACACCCCGCAGATGGTGGTCGTTCTCGACCGGTCCACGACGATGAACGCTCCTTTCGGCAGCAGCACCGAGCTCGAGGCCTCGCTGAACGCGATCTACTCCCTCGTCTCCTCGTACGGCGGCGACCACGGCACCCGTCAGGCCATCAAGTTCGCCTTCCTCGACTTCCCGGACACCTCCATGAGCTGCAGCGGGACGAACGCCAGCAACGGCTGCTGTTCGAGCGATCCGACGACGGTCTTCACCGACTTCGACAACGCCAACCTCAGCTGCAGCGGCGGTGGGTCCAGCGGCTGCCTCCAATCGATGAACCGTCCGACCGCCGCCGCGCTCAACGGCGCCGTCGGCTACTTCAACTCCCTGTCGGGGAGCGCCCAGCACAACAACGAGCGGTACGTCGTGCTGGTGAGCGACAACGACCCGCAGAAAGGCCCCTGTCAGGGCGGGGACCCCTGCAACGACGCAGAGAACGCCAAGAACAACCTGGCCGGCGTCTCTGCGACGCTGGAGGTGGTAGCCATCGACGGCAGCAACACCACCTCCACGAACTGCCTGACCAACCTGGGGGCGACGAACCAGGTCCCCTCGCCGTACTACTACCCCGTTTCGGACGCCAACAACTCTCTCCCCAGCGCCTTCCAGCAGATCGGGCAGGCCGTGGCGCAGAACGCCTGCCGACTGACCCTGCCGTCGCCGCCGACGACCGGGCACCTGACCGTCCAGTTCGGCTGCCTCAACCAACAACAGGACAGCGGGACGATGGGGAACGGCTGGAACTGGGACGGCGACACCCGCGTCTTCTTGCACGGCACCCTCTGCGGGGAGTTCCTGCAGAGCAGCCCGAACAGCACCTGCGGGCTGCAGGTCTACGACGGGTGCGGCCCCGACCACTTCGCGACGCAGCCCGCCCCCTAGGCGAGGGCGGCTTCGAGGTCGGCGACGAGGTCGTCGGCGTGCTCGATGCCGACGGAGAGGCGGATGAGGCCGTCGCCGATCCCCAGCGCGCGACGGCGATCGGGGGGGATCGAGGCGTGGGTCATGATGGCGGGGTGCTCGGCCAGCGACTCGACGCCGCCCAGCGACTCGGCGCAGGTGAAGACCTGCAGCCGCTCGAGGAAGCGGCGGGCTTTGTTCAGTGTGCCCCGTCCGGGGTGCAGCTCGAACGACAGCATTCCGCCGAAGCCGGACATCTGGCGGCGGGCCAGCGCGTGCTGCGGGTGCGAGCGCAGCCCCGGGTAGATCACGCGCGCCACCTCGCGCCGCTTCTCCAGCCAGCGCGCGACGCGGAGCGCGTTCTCCTGATGCCGCTCCATGCGCACGGCCAGCGTCTTGGTCCCGCGTAACACCAGGAAGCTGTCGAACGCCGGCTGGCTGCCGCCCATCGAGTTCTGGACGAAGGCGAAGCGCGCCCTCAGCGTCGGGTCGCGGCCGATGACGGCGCCGCCGACCACGTCCGAGTGCCCGTTCAGGTACTTGGTCGTCGAGTGCACGACCAGGTCAGCGCCCAGATCCAGCGGGCGCTGGAAGTAGGGCGTCATGAAAGTGTTGTCGACGGCCAGCAGGACGCCGCGCGCGGCGCAGGCGCGGGCCGCGGCGCGGATGTCGGCCAGATGCAAGAGCGGGTTGGTCGGCGTCTCCAGCCAGCAGAGCTTGGTGCGCGGGGTGATCGCGGCGGCCACGGCGCGCGGGTCGCGGGCGTCGACGTAGGTGAACGTCAGCCCCAGCCGGCGAAAGACCTTGTCGAACAGGCGGAAGCTGCCGCCGTAGATGTCGTCGCCGGCCACCACGTGGTCGCCCGCGTCGAGCGTGGCCAGCACCGCCGTCGAGGCGGCCACGCCGGCGTTGAACGCCAGCCCCCAGGACCCGCCCTCGAGCGCCGCCAGGTTCGCCTCCAGCGCGAAGCGGGTCGGGTTCTGCGTGCGCGAGTACTCGAACCCGGTGTGCTTGCCGGGTCCCTTCTGGGCGTAGGTCGAGGTCAGGAAGACCGGCGTCATCACCGCGCCGGTGACGGGCTCGGGCCCCTGGCCGGCGTGGATCGTCAGCGTCTCGAAGCGGTGTGGGCGCTTGTCGGCGGCGGGGCGCTTCATGCGGGGCGGCGCTCGGCGAGGAACTCGATGAGGTCGATCTTGGTGATGACGCCGACGATGGCGTCGCCCGTCTCGACCACCACCATCTGCGCGTCATTGAAGATGTTGCGCAAGAGGTGGATGCGCGTCGACGGCGTGACCGTCGCGTAGGCCGACTCGATCAGCGAATCGATGGGCGCCTCGAGCCCGCCCTCCCCCTTGACCAGGAAGTTCAGCAGGTCGACCTCGGTCACGATGCCGCACAGGCGCCCGCCCTCGCTCTCGAGGACCGGCATCTGCGACACCCCGCTGTCGCGCATGGAGGCGATCACCTGGCGCACCTGCTCGCCCTTCCTGGCGACGATGAGCGGGCGAGTCTTCTTGTGGCGCAAGAGCTCGGCGACCGTCCCCAGCGGGTCGGGCTCGTCGAGGAAGCCGTTCTCGCGCATCCACTTGTCGTCGAAGATCTTCGACAGGTACTTGGAGGCGCCGTCCGGCAGCAGCACCAGGATGTTCTCCTTGCGCTTCGACGCCTCGGCGTACTTGATGGCGCCCGCCACCGCGGCGCCCGAGCTGCCGCCCACGAACAGCCCCTCCTGGCGCACCAGCTCGCGCGTCATGAGGAAGCACTCCTTGTCGTCGACGCGGACGATCTCGTCGACCAGCTTCAGGTTCATCGTCGAGGGCAGGAAGTCCTCGCCGATCCCCTCGACGTAGTAGGCGAAGGGGCGGGTCATGCGGCCGGTCTTCACGTACTCGTAGTAGAGCGACCCGATCGGGTCGATGCCCACCAGGCGGAACCCGGGCTTCTTCTCCTTGAAGAAGCGCCCGCAGCCGGAGATCGTCCCGCCGGTCCCCATCCCGGCCACGAACACGTCGACCTCACCGTTGGTCTGGTCCCAGATCTCGGGCGCCGTGGAGGTGTAGTGGGCGTCGGGGTTGGCCGGGTTGTGGTACTGGTTGGCGTAGAAGGCGCCCGGCGTCTCGGCGACGATCCGCTTGGCGGTCTGGTAGTAGCTGCGCGGGTCCTCGGGCTCGACGGCGGTCGGACAGATGACGACGCGCGCGCCGAACGCCCGCAGCCCGGCCACCTTCTCGGGCGACATCTTGTCGGGCATGACGAACACCGTGGCGTAGCCGCGCAGCGCCGCCACCAGCGCCAGGCCCATGCCGGTGTTGCCGCTGGTGGCCTCGACGATCGTGCCGCCCGGCCCCAACAGCCCGCGGCGCTCGGCGTCGGTTACGATGTTACGCGCCACCCGGTCCTTCATCGACCCGCCCGGGTTCAGGTACTCACATTTGACGTAGATGTCGGCCGCCACGTGGCGAGCCAGCTTCTGCAGCTTCACGATCGGGGTACCCCCGACCGCCTCCAGGATGTTGTTCTTGGCGCCCGTCACGACGCCACGATCGTCAGAAAGAGGCTAAGCCTTGAAGTGGTCACGGCCGTGTGCCGAACGGAAGTGCTCGACCACGCTCTCCTCGAGCAGCTCCTGCATGGTGGCGCCCCCGTAGCGGGCGGCGATGCGGTCGTCGTACTCGTCGGCGATGATGGCCACGTCACGGATGGTGGTGGTCAGCTCCTCGGCGTCGAGGGTGTCGCCGCCCAGCAGCGTGTGGGAGAAGATGATGACGTCGCCGGCCGGCACGTAAGCGAAGGCGCCGAAGCGCAGGAGAGCGTTCATCTCCAGCAGCTGCAGGGCCAGCGGCACCTCCATGGTGACCCCCTTGACCAGCTGGGCCACGCAGCGGACCACGCAGCGGTCGGGGTTCCAGGCGATGACGTTGATCATCACGATGGACGATCCCTGCTTGACGACGTAGAGGCCCTCGTCGACCTTCTTGAACGCGGGGCTCTTGCGCAAGGTCTTTTCGATGAGCTGGCAGCTCGTCTTGGCGGCGGCGTTCATATCCAAATCGGTACCACGGATACAGTAAACTCACCACCGCGATGCGCACCTGCAAGCACTGCGCGCACGACTCCGCCGACCATCTGTCGTTTTGTTCGGCGTGCGGTCACTGGCTGGGCGCCTCTCCGACCTCCCGGATGTCGGTGTTCGGAGGTGCCAGCACGACCGACCGGATGCGCGGGACGGCGGCCTTCTCGCGCACGCTGGTCGCCTCGGCGCGCCTCACCGGGCCGGGGACGCTGTCGGCGCGAGGCAGCGCCGCGCTGACCGCGAAGACGGTCGCCGAGCCGCCCAAGACGGGGCTGCGCTGGGCGGCCGACGCCATCGCCTACATCTACATCTATCTGCGGGACAAGGTGGACGCGGGGGCGCGCCGGCGTCGCCTGGTCGAGGAGCGGGCCGGGGCCGAGTCGCTGCTCTCGGGCGCCATCAACGAGCTGGCCACGACCGTCCTGCGCGAAGGGGTACAACATCCGGACTTCACGGGGCTGCTGGAGGCGATCGGGCGGGCGCACGCGCGGCGCGAGGCCGCGGCGGCCGACGTCGAGGCGGCCGATACCCTGCAGCAGAACGAGGCGACCCGTCTCGGCGCCCAGGTCGAGACCGCCGAGGGCGAGTGGACGGCCAGCGATCGCACCAGCCGTCAGGCCGACGAGATCCTGCGCGGCGCGGCCGCCGATCGCGAGTCGGCCGGGAACCGCCTGGGACGCGTCAAGGACGAACGCGCGCGCCTCGAGCGCGAGATGGAGAACAACGCCGGGGGTCCGCGCGCGGCGCAGCTGGCCCACGACGCGATCGGCCTGGCCGACGAGCAGCGGGCGCTCGAGGAGCTGACCGAGAAGCTCGATCGCCAGCTGGCCGACCTGCGCGACAACTCGGCCGCGCTGCGCGGGGCGGCGGCCTCGGCGAAGGCCAAGCTCGATCAGGCGACCGCCGCCCGGCGCGACGCCGCCGCCGCCATGTCCGCCAGCATCGCCGGCCGCCAGCGCGACCGCGCCACCGCCGAGAAAGAGTCCGCCGACCTGACCGAGCAGCTGGGGCGCGCAGCCGCCGAGATCCGGCCCCCGCACACGTCGCTCCTGTCCGGCTATCAGAACATCGATCGCCTGACCGAGACGATCGCCGACCGGAGCGCGCAGATCGCCGCCATCGAGCAGACGCAGGCGCACTACGACCAGCGCAAGCTCCTGACCGGGGTGGGCCTCCTGACCAGCGTGCTCATCGCGACAGCCGCAGCGCTCTGGGCCGTGCTGAGATAGTCCGCGCTACGAGGCCCCCACCCGGAAGGCCAGCTTGCCGAGGTGGTGCTCCTCGACGCGTCGGTGCGCCTCGGCCGCCTGCGCCAATTGGAACACGCCGTCGAGCTCGACGTGGAACGGCTGGGGCTCGATCAGCTGGTTCAGCCGCTCGAACACGTCGCGCCCCGGCGTGCCGTCGTACCCCCGCGCGCGGATGCCGTGCGGCGGCCGCGGCTCGGGCTCGACGCCGTTCGGGAAGGCGACTCGACCGCTCGGTTTGAGCGAGGCGAGCGCCCTGTCGAATCCGCCCGTCAGGACCAGCGCGGCGTCGACGCCGCTGGGAGCGACGTGCCGGATGGCCCCCACGACGTCCTCGCTGTGCCCGTCGATCACCGCGTCGGCGCCCAGGCGCCGGCAGAGCTCGACGCCGTCGTTCCCCGAGGCCACGGCGATCACCCGCGCGTGCTTGCGCTTGGCCAGCTGGACCGCCAGGTGGCCGACGCCACCGCTGGCCCCGAAGATCACCACCGTCTCGCGCGGCCGCAGCTGCAGCTGGTCCTCGAGCCCGCGCAGCGCCGTGACCCCGTCGGCGCCGAGCGCGCCGGCCTCCAGCGGATCCACCCCGTGCGGCAGCGGCGCCACGTGGTCCTCCTTGACCGCCACGAACTCGGCGTAGAAGCCGCCCGCCATGCTGAAGGCGTAGACGCGATCGCCCGGGCGAAAGCGGGTGACCCCCTCACCCGCGGCGACGACGCGCCCGGCGCCGTCGTTGCCCAGCACCTCGGGAAAGGCCTCTTCGCCGAGCTTCAACTCGCCCGTGCGAATCTCCGGATCCCACACGCCGATCCCCGCCGACTCGACGCGGATCAGCACTTCGTTCCGCTTCGGCTCCGGCACCGGCACCGCTCCGAGGTGCAACACCTCCGGCCCCCCGTGCTTGTCGATCACCGCGGCGCTCATCGTTTCCGGGATGGATACATCCATGGCTCCCTCCACCGCTGAACTCCGTTTGTCAGTAACCTGACTACGGGGCGGCAGGTAGCCAAGCGCGGCCAGGTCGCGCGGCGCGAGAGAGAGGCTTAGTCGTCCTGCGCGCCCGCCTGAACCCAGGCGCTGATCCGTGCCACGTCGGCCGCCGGCATCTGCGGCTTGTCCTGCGGCATGTAGCCCGACTTGAGGTCGGTGATGAGCTCCGAGCTGCCCGGCGCCCCGGGCGTCAGCCGCTTCTGGATCGAGCTCCAGCCGTTCTCGCGCGAGGAGAGATCGATCCCCTTCTCCACGCCCGGATCGTGGCACCCCGACCCCATGCAGTTCGATGGATAGCTGGCGTTCACCAGCAGCTGGGCGTAGATCGCCGACCAGGTCGCGGCCGCGGACTGGGCCTCCGGGCCCGCGGCGTCCGCGCGCGCCGTTGGATTCGCGGCGGCGTCGACACGAGCCGGGGCCGCGTCCGCGACGAGCGGGACCGGCCCGTGCGGCGCCGCGTCCGCGGTCACCGGCGCGCTCGTCCCCCCGCAGGCCCCGGCGACCAGACATGCCCCGCAGACCAACCGCCAAAGCTTCATCTCGCCACCTCCACGTTCCTCGATATCGGGAAGCTGCCAACCAGCGCCGCCCAAGACCAGAGCCCGGGCCTCGCCGGCCGCTCACATACGAATTCGACCGAGCCGGCGCGCGTCGCCGGCGTCACGCCGATCAGCCGTCGGCTGGCTTCACCTCGGAAAGACGGCCGGCGCGGGGACCAACGCGGCACCGACCGAGGCGACCGCCACGATCAGGACGATCGTGTAAGCGAGGGTCAGGGGTCGCCGCAGGGGCCACCGGCGGCGCGCGAGGAGCAATCGCCCCACGGCCGCGGCGGCCACCACGAGCGGGAGGATCAAGGGGCGGGCCCGCCAGGTCGGATCGCCGCCCAGCGCCGGATCGGCGAGCGCGATTCCCTGCACCCGCTCGCGGAGCAACATGCCGTTCAACAACGAGATCGGAAGCAGAGGAGCGCCCAGCGCGGTGATCACCAGAGCGTCCGCCCGGGGCGACCAGCGCGGCGAGGGCTTCGGGGCGTCGCCGGCGGTCACCCGCCGTCACCCTTCCCGGGCAACCGTCGCGCCAGCCAGTACTCGCGGTTCGTGAGCAGCGCCGCGAGCACCTGGGGATCGGCGAGCGCCGCCACCTGCGGCAGGAGCTCGAGCTCGTGGCGCGCGTACCAGCCGTCGAAGGCCAGCGCCGAGACGTCGGACCGGAACAGCTCGCCGTCGAGGTAGACGTACCTCTCGCCCAGCTCGACGTCGGCCAGCAGCTCGCGCATCCAGTTCACCCAGCGGCGGACCTCGAGGTCGTCGGGCTCACGGTTCGCCCGGCGCCGCAGATCGCGGCGGGCCAGCGCGTCCCACGGCTCGTCCACCTCGATCGCCTGCGCGAAGGTGAAGGCCTTCCGACAATCGACGCACGAGAACAGCCAGCCGCACCCGCACCACGGGCAGTCGAGCTGCCCCGGCAGGGCGACGAGCGCCGTCTCGCACCGGCAGTGCGAGACCAGATCGTCCGACGCCTTCGCCAGGTAGATGTGCCGGCCAGCAGCCACCGCCCGCCAACGATACTCCGTTCCGCGGCGGGGCGAAGGACCCTCCGGCGCGCGCTCACGGCGTGCCGACGCCGCACCCGCCGATGAACGTGCGCGCCGGCCGGGCGTCGCGATCGAGGCTCCACAACATGCCGACCGAGCACCGATAGGCGAAGCGATGCACGAAGAGCTGCACGCCGCCGTAGGTCGTGGAGGTCGGCAGCCACGGGCTCCACCAGGGCCAGGTCCGGAGCAGCACGCCCTCGGCACCGAAAGACTGAGCGTTGTCGACGTCCGTGCCGGACCCCAGGCCGCCGAGACCAAGATCGAGCGCCGCGCCGGCCAGACCGACCTCCGCCTCGGCCAGGAACGCCGGCCGCAACCTGTCGTCGGTCGACAGCCGCAGCCAGGCGCCGCCCGAGGCAGCCACACCCTGTGGATACTGCAGCTCCATCAAGGTGACCCGCGGAAGGAACCGCGACGGGTCCGCGACGGTTCGCGTCGCCGGCATGGCGACCACCTGGGCGGCGGTGGGCGCGGCGCGCAGGACGACGGCACACGCCAGGGCTCCCCAGAGGCCAGGGTTGCTCACCTCTCGGTCAAACTTCGCGCGGCCCCGTTTTCTTCCGGTCGTCGTTGCGACCGACCTCTCCGGTAGAGCACGAAGCTCCTGAACCCGAGAGCCGCGGTGATTGCTCCGGCCACGAAATCCAGCGGCCGGGAGTCGATGGCGCCGACGTAGAACGCGATCGCCGCGACCAGCAGCTGGAACAACCCGACGTACAGGCGCGTGGAGCGCGCGGAGCTCCCCCCAGCGCCATCGTCGCCGGACCCGCCCCCCGACCTCCAGCCCTCACCCATCACCCATCCATCCTCCAGCACCATCGTACGCCGAAACGCTCACTCGCTTCGGATCAGTCGAACGTCACCGGCTCCAACTCGACTCCGCTGAATTTCTGGACGGCCAGATCCTGCGTCGTCCGGGTCTGGCAGGTGGAGTGAATGACCTCCACCCCGACGTGGGGTCCACCGGACGCGTCCAGCGGATTCAGCAGGTGGATCTACAGGTGCCGGGTGGCCATCACGGCGGCGGCGTCCGCGGAGGTACGAACGGGGACGATCTCGAAGTCGACCAGCTCGCGCCCGGCCGCGCACCAGGCCTCGAGCAGAGCGCGGTCGTCGGTCTTCATGATCTGCCAGCACGTAGCGAAGTCCACGTCCACCCAGCTGGCCACGTATTCCAGCCCCTCGACAAGGTGCCGGCCTTCCTTGCGGAAGCGGCGGTAGATCTCGGGGGCTGCGCCGGGCTTGAAACGCTCGATCACCATGTAGAGCATCGCGTCTCCTCGTCGACCCCGGGACGATACTGGCGTTCAGCGGTGGCGCGAAGAGCTGTCCGTTGCGACGCCTCGTCGAGCGGCCGCCGCGAGGGCCCGATCTATCGCCCCTCGAACGACCGCCGCTGACTGCGCCACGCCGACCAGCTTCTTGCCCACCACCTTCGCGCCGATGTTGATGCCGACGACGCGCCCGTCTCCATCGACGATGGGCGCGCCGCTCGTCGCCGTGAGGTCGAGCTTCGGGTTGTCATAGGCGAACTCGATCCACTGCTGGTTCACCGAGACGAGGGTGGCCCGATGCAACAGCTTGTCGGGCGCCTCGCCGCCGGCGACCCGCGCCGCCAGCCAGACCGTTTCCTTCAAGGGTGGCGTTCCCGAGCCGAGCTCCAGGGCGGGGGTCTTGTCGTCCTTCAGCGGGAACACGGCCACGTCGGAGGCGGGACCTTCCTCGGAGTAGATGCGCGCATTCGGAACGGGAAGCGGTGGTCCCGCCGACAGCACCCGGCCAGGGCCCGTCATCTGATGGCAGCGCGCCGCGCTGACGACGGACGGCAGGTCGCTCCACTTCACCTGCGCAGAGAGCCCCCCGTCAGGTCCGAACAGATGGTGCGCCGTCACGAGCACGAAGGACCGATCCTGCGGCCGTGGACGAACCACGAACGCCGTTCCTGCATCCAGTCTGCCTTCCGTGGTGTCGAACTCGGGCCGACAGATCGCGGTGGTGACTCGAGGTGCTGGTGCGCCGCCCGGCGGCTCTGCCCGCGGGCGGCTGGTCAGCGCGCTCAGGTGGAGCAGGAACGCGCCCGCGACGACGACCTCACGCTTCATTTCGGCGTCAGGTCACGTCTCGGCGGCCGCCCACCGCCTCCACCGCCACCAGCGCCCAGGCCGCCAGCAGCAGCAGCCCCCCGAGCGGCGTCACCGCGCCGAGCGCGGTCAGGCCGGTGAGCCCCAGCGCGTAGAGGCTGCCGGCGAACACGACGATCCCCAGCGTGAACAGCGTCAGGATCATCGGTCCGCGCCGCAGCCGGTCGCCCGCCAGCGCCACCGCCAGCGCCGCCACCGCGTGCACCAGGTGGTAGAGCGCGCCCGTGCGGTAGGCCTCCAGCAGCTCGGGCGGCGGGTGGCGGGCCCGCAGGCCGTGGGCGCCGAAGGCGCCGAACGCGACGGCGGTGAACCCCAGGACGCCCGCGAGCCCGACGGCGCCGCGCCTCATGACGCCGACGGCGGCTGTCCCTGATTGTCGCGCGACAGGCCGAGCGCGCGCATCTTCTTGTGCAGGTTGGTGCGCTCGATGCCCAGCAGCGAGGCGGTGCGCGAGATGTTCCAGCCGTTCTCGTCCAGCTTGATGCGGATGTACTCGCGCTCCATGTGGTCGCGGAACTCGCGCAGCGGCAGCGCGCGCGCCTCGGCGGGCAGCTCGACCCGCGGCAGGTCGCTCGGCGCGGCGGTCGCCTCGCGCCGCGTGCGCGACACCTCGGCGATGATCTCCTCGGGCAGGTCGTCGACGGTGATGCTCTCGTCCGACAGGATCACCAGCCGCTCGATGACGTTGCGCAGCTCGCGCACGTTGCCCGGCCAGGGGTAGCCGGCCAGCAACGCCAGCGCCTCTGGCGAGATAGTCTTCACCTTCATGCCGTTCTCGCGGCAGGCGAGCTCGATGAACGACCCCGACAGCAGCGCCACGTCGTCGGCGCGCTCGCGCAGCGGCGGCGCCCGCAGCGGCACGACGTTGAGGCGGAAGTAGAGGTCCTCGCGGAACTCGCCGGCCGCGACGGCCGCCTGCAGGTCGCGGTTGGTGGCGGCCAGCACGCGCACGTCGACCTTCAGCGTCTGCTCGCCGCCCACCCGCGTGAACTCGCCCGACTGCAGCACCCGCAGCACCTTGGCCTGCGCCGAGGAGACCATGTCACCGATCTCGTCGAGGAAGATCGTCCCCCCGTCGGCCATCTCGAACAGGCCCCGCTTGCGCGCCGTGGCACCGGTGAAGGCCCCCCGCTCGTGGCCGAACAGCTCGGACTCGATCAGCTCCTTGGGGATCGCGGCGCAGTTCACCTTGATGAGCGCCTTGTCCGCCACGGCGCTCTGGCGGTGGATGGCGCGGGCGATCAGCTCCTTGCCGGTCCCCGACTCGCCGGTGATGAGGACCCGCGTCCGCGTGGGGGCCACCTTGGCGATCTGCGCCCGCAGCGCCCCCATGGCCGCGCTGCGCCCCACCATCTCCGAGCGCTCGTCGGCCAGCGCCCGCAGCCCCTGAACCTCGCGGGCCATGGCCCGGCGCTCGAGCGCGTTGCGCAGCGCTACCATCAGCCGCTCGCGGTCGAGCGGCTTTTCGATCAGGTCGTAGGCGCCCGCCTTGGTGGCGCGTACGGCGTCGGCCAGCGTGGCGTGCCCGGAGATCACGATCACCGTCGGCGTCGACTCGCTCTTCAGCTTGGCGATGCGCTCCAGCGTCTCCAGCCCCGAGATCCCCGGCAGCTGCACGTCGAGCAGCAGCACGTCGGCCGCCACCTCGGGCAGGCGCGCCAGCGCCTCCTCGCCGCTCGACGCCTCCTCGACGCCGAAACCTTCCCCCTCCAGCACCATCCGCACGGTGCGCCGGATGTTCTTCTCGTCGTCGACGATGAAAATCGTGGATGACATGCGACGCCTGGAACCCTAACAGACATTCGGGGCGCGTGCGCGCGTTAGGAAATTCGGAGCACCGCGACCTCGTCGCCGGCGGTCACCTCGAGGGCGCGCCGGACGTCCTCGGGCAGCGACACCCGCTCCCCCTCGGGGAGCGACGGTAGCTCGATGCGGGCGACGACGAAGCAGGGCGGCGCCGGCCGCTCTCGCGCCACGAGGAAGACCTGCCGGCGCCCCCCGGCGTCGATCGGCGCCTGCGCGGCGTCGGCCACCGGCACCGCGCGCACCGCCTTGACCAGCGTGATGTCGTCGGTCCGCGCGTGGAAGTGCGGGCCGCCGTCGAAGGGATCGATCCGGTGCTGGTAAGCGAAGCCGACCTCGCGCAGCAGCTTCTCGACCCCCTTGGTCCTGGGGCCGACCTCGCCGATCACCGCCTGCACGGGCGCCGGCAGCAAGGTGGCGTAGATGGGATCCTGAGGGAACAGCGCGCGGATGAACTCCTTGTTCGTCTGCGACAGGCGGTCCGCCTCCTGGTAGCTGAGGCCGGTGAACTTCCGCCCCAGCGCCTCCCACAGCAGGCTGGTCCCGTCCGGCTCGAGCGGCGGCATCAGCTCGGAGAGCACCTCGTCGCGGAACTGGTTCCGGTGGCGCGCCAGGTAGAGGAACCGCACGTAGGCGAGCGAGCGGCCGAGCCGCTCGGGGTGCCGCCGGAACTCGGGGCGCAGCACCAGGCCGCCGATCTCCGTCAGCCCCTTGTAGGCGTAACCGATGCGGAGCACCCGGTGCGAGAGGTGGCGATCGAGCGTCTCGCTGTAACGCTCCTCTTCGAGCACGTCGAAGAAGACGTGCGGCGCGCGGCGGCTGCCGTGCTGCGCGAAGATCATCGACGTGCCGACGACCTCCCCCGGCCGCCCGCCGGCGTCGAGCTCGGAGGCCACGAAGACGAAGCAGCGGTCGGCCACCGGCAGCTCGCCGGCGAACGAGGCGCGCGACCGCTCGACGATCGCCGCCAGCGCCGCCCGATCGTTCGGCAGGTTGACCGAGTCGAGGTGGACCGCCGCCTTCTCGAGGCCGTCGAGGTCGCCGGGCGCGATGTCGCGAAGCAGGAACATGGGTTCGGGCCGCCGCGGCCGCGGCCGCGTCAGCGGAGGTGGTGCGTGACCGATCCTGCCGCGTCGGCCACCAGCGCGCCAACCAGCTCGGGCAGACCGCCCGCCGCCACGGGCCGGGAGGGGACAATCTCGCGGTAGTCGACGATCCGGATCGGCTCCCGCCCCGCGCGCACGTCGCGCGCGTTCTGGCGCGCCAGGGCGTCCAGCACCCGGGGCAGCGCGTGGACCGAGGCGAGGTGGGTGTCGTGCATGAGCAAGATCCCGCGCCCCTTGAGGCCGGCCAGCTTGGCGGTCATGTAGCTGACCACCGCCTCCTCGTCGCGCTCGACCTTCCAGTCCTGCGGGTCGAGGTTCCACCCGACGTCGGTGAGCCCGCGTGCCGTCAGCGCCGCGTCCAGGCTGTGGCAGAAGGCGCCGTAGGGCGACCTGAAGAGAAACGGGCGCACGCCAGTCGTCTCGGTGATCAGCTCCGCGTTGGCGTCGATCTCCTCCGCCTGCTCGGCCGGGTTCTGGCAGAGGTCGTGGTGGCTCATGGTGTGGTTGGCCACCAGGTGCCCGTGCGCGGCGATCTTGCGGACCAGGTCCCGCCGCGCGACGTCCTCCGGTCGATCGCCCTTGAGCCGCCAGCCGGTGACGAAGAAGATCGCCTTCAGGCCGCGGCGGTCGAGCTCGTCGAGGATGAGCGGCGTGCCGCGCAGGTCGGGGCCGTCGTCGAACGAGAGCAACAGCTTGCGCGGCTCGGTCGCCGCGTGGAAGGAGACGTAGGGGCCGTGGCCGGGCGACGGCAGGGTGGGAATCGCCTCGGGGAGCGGGTCGCCGCCGTAGGTTCCGTACGGCGCGGCGACCGGGGCCTTCGACTTGGCGCGCGCGGCCCGGGGTTGATCACTCCCGCCGACCAGCGCCGGAACCAAAAGCGGCACCATGAGGGCCGCAAGCGGTACGAGCCGAGGAGCCACCAGCATGAGATCCTATCGGAGTCATCGGCACTTCGATAGCTCAGCTGGAGAAAAGCGGGCAAAAACGGCCGTTTCCGCGGCCAAAGCCCGCGGGAAACCGGCCGTTTTGATGGATGAGCCTCTGGGACCGGCTCAGAAGGGAATGTCGTCGTCCGAGGGAGCAGGACCGCCCTCTCCCGGCTCGTCCGCGGGTCCCGAGTCGCTCCGGCCGCCGCCGAAGCCGCCCGGACGTCCGCGTCCCTCGCCACCGCCACCGCCGCCGCCGCGCCCCTCGCCGCCGCCCCCACCGAGGAACACGACCCGGTCGGCCACCACGTCGGTGGCGTAGTGCTTCTGGCCGTCCTTGTCGTACGAGCGCGTCTGCAGCCGACCCTCGACGTAGACCGAACGGCCCTTCGCCAGGTACTTGTTGCAGTTCTCGGCCTGGTCGCCCCACACGGTCACCCGGTGCCACTCGGTCTTCTCCTGCCGCTGGCCCGACTTGTCCTTGTAGACCTCGGTGGTGGCGATCCGCAGGTTGCACAGCGGCCGCTGGGAGGGCGTGTACTTGAGCTCCGGATCCGCCCCCAGGTTTCCGATCAAGATGACCTTGTTGACGCTTCCCATCGCGCCCTCCTTGTATCACGTCATCGGGACGCAATGGGCGTCAGTTGCGCGCGTCGGTTAATATCGGCGCGTGCTGGCGACCGGTCTCGCGATCGTGCTGTGGGCAGCGCCAGGGACAGCGGCGCAGGCCGGCGGCGGCTCGGATCTCCGGCGCGGGTTCGCCGCCTACCGGGCGGGCGAGTACCACGACGCGGCGAAGGACCTCCGCGCGGCGCTGGCGCGCAAGCCGCACAACGAAGACTGGGCCGCTTTCCTGCTGGGCGAGAGCGCGTTCTACGACGGCGACTACAAGGCGGCGCAGGCGGCGTTCGAGCGAGCGGCCCGCGCCCACGGCGGCCGTCCCGCCGCCATGGCGCCGTTCCGGATCGCCGACTGCCTCTGGATGGAGGGCGACCACGCGGCGGCTTCCAAGGCCTACGCCAAGCTGCTCAAGAAGGCGACGCCCACCACCGGCGACGCCGCGCTGGCGCGCTTCAGGATCGCTCAGGCGGCTGCGGCACGTGACGCGGCCGGCGCCCACAAGCAGCTGCTGGCGATCGCGCGCGACTTCCCCGCCCACCCGCTCGCCGACGAGGCGCTGCGGCTGGCGGCGGGCGGCGGCGCCCCGAGCGAGGCGCCGACCGGCAAACCCGCCACGCCCGCACCGGCGACCCCGCCGGCGGACAACCTCTCGGTCGCCGACCGCCTCAAGCGGGCGGAGGCGCTGACCAAGGACCGCCACTGGGACGACGCGCTGGCCGAGCTGGATCGTCTTCCCGCTGCGCTGTCGCCGGCAGACGCCGCCGAGCGCGACTACCAGATCGGGATGACCAAGTTCCACATGCGGCGCGACTACGCCAAGGCGGGCGAGCTGCTGCTGGCGACCGTCCCGCACCTCACCGGCGACAAAGCCGCCTCGGCCGCGTTCCACGGCGCCCGCGCGCTGTCGCGGGTCGACCGCGACGACGAGGCGATCGCCGGCTACCACAAGGTGGTCGCCGAGTTCCCGCGCTCCCGCTACGCCGCCGAGGCGCAGTACCTGTCGGGCTGGCTCGACTACAACCGCGGCCGCTTCAAGGAGAGCCTCCCGGGGCTGCAAGCGACGCTCGACCACTTCGGCAAGAGCGCCTTCGCCGACGACGCCGCATGGTGCCTCGCCTTCGCCCACTTCCTGCTCGGCGACGCAGGCGAGGCCTCCGCCGCGCTGGAGCGCTACGCGCGCACGCCGGCCACCGGGATCACCGACGCCGAACGCGGCGATCGCGTCGCCTACTGGCGCGCGCGGTTCAAGGACAAGCTGGGCGGCAAGCCGCAAAAGGCCGACGCGCTCGCCGGTTACCGGGCGCTGGCGCAGCGGGCGCCGCTCTCCTTCTATGGCCTGCTGGCGCGGGCGCGCCTCAAGGAGGCCGGCCAGGACGAGCCGCTGGCGCTCCCGGCCAAGAAGACGGGGGGCGCCGTCCCGGCCAACCCGGGACGCGATCCGGTCGTGGCGCGCGCCCTCGAGCTGGCCGAGGCCGGGATGGACGTCGAGGCGGGCGACGAGCTCGAGCGCGACGAGAAGGGGGTCCTGGCGCGCGCCGGCGGCGAGAAGGCTGCCGGCTGGCTGCTCGAGATGTACCGCCGCGCCGGCAACTACCACCGCGCCTATCACTTCGTCGAATCGCACGACACGGGCGCACTCGGGGCCGATCCCCACGCCGACGCCGGGGTGCGCGTCTTCTGGGAGGCGGCGTTCCCGCGCGCCTACGCGCCGCTGGTCGACCGTTACGGCCCGGCGGCCGGCAACCCCGAGCTCTACCTCTACGCCATCATGCGAAAGGAGTCGGGGTTCGACCCGCACGACGTCTCGTACGCCGACGCGCGCGGCCTCTTGCAGATGATCCCGCCCACGAGCCAGCGCGTCGCCGAGAAGATGCGCGAGCCGTTCTACCCCGACCAGCTCTACGACCCCGAGGTGAACATCCGCCTCGGCGCCAGCTACATCGGGTCGCTGTACAAGAAGTTCGGCGGCGAGGTGCCGCTGGCGGCGGGCGCCTACAACGCCGGCCCGCGCGCGATGACCCGCTGGTGCACGCAACACGCCGGGCACCCCACCGACGAGTTCGTCGAGCTGATCGCCTTCGCCCAGACGCGCGAGTACGTCAAGCGCGTCACCAGCCTCTACGCCAAGTACCGCTTCCTCTACGGGCCCAAGCCGTACGAGATCCCGCTGGCCCTCGACACCAAGGTCGCGGCGGACGGCCCCGACTACTGACACCCGTCCGGATTGATGTACTCTCGCGGCCGGATCCGCGATGAAGAACCCCCGGCTTGTTAACGTTATCTCCTTCACCTGCCTGAGCGCGCTCGCCTGCGGCGGCTCCTCGGGTCCCACGACGCCGAAGCTCCCCGCAGCGGCCTGGGACTGGGCCGGCGTCATCGGCACCGGCCAGAGCCTCTCGGTCGGCGTGATGGGGACGCCCGAGACGCCGGCAGCCACCACGCCGATGTTCAACAACCTCAAGCTCTCGCTGGGGACGCTGACCGTGCCGCCGATCCCCGACGCGACCAGCAGCCAGCTGTCGATGGTCCCCCTGGTCGAGCCGATCCGGCCGCTGTCGACCGGCACCGTCGAGTGGCCGAACAACATCTTCGGCGAGACGCCGCACACCGCGATGGCCGACGAGATCACCGCCCTCTACCAGGCCGCGGGCGGCGCCGACTACGTCACGGTGCACACCGTCGTCGGCGAGTCGGGCAAGCCGATGACCGATCTGCAGAAGGGGGCGGTCGACGACGGCACGCAGGGGCGCGCCTACGCGGCCTCCATGTTCGAGGTCCAGGCGATCCATGGCCTGGCGGCCGCGGCCGGCAAGACCTACGGCGTGGGCGCCGTCGTCATCACCCACGGCGAGGCCGACTCGGGCAACAGCTCGTACGAGAGCGAGCTGGCCCAGATGCAGGCCGACTACACCGCCGACGTCCAGGCCGTGACCGCGCAGAGCGAGCCGGTGCTGCTGCTGACCTCGCAGCAGAACTCGGTGCCGCAGGTGGCCGGGATGGGCTCGGTCTCGACGCTGGCCGAGTGGCAGGTCGGCCTCGACCACCCGGGCGCCGCGATCTGCACCGGTCCCAAGTACCAGTACCCCTACTTCGCCGACGGCGTCCACCTGATCCCCGACGGCTACGACCGGCTGGGCGAGAAGTACGGCGAGGTCTATCACCACGCGGTCGTGCTGGGCGAGGCCTGGCAGCCGCTGCAGCCGGTGAGCGCGACCGCCAGCGGCAACGTCGTCAGCGTGAAGTTCCACGTCCCGGTGGGACCGCTCGCCTGGGACGACGGGATCGTCGCGCCGCAGGGCGTGCAGCCCGAGTGGGTGGACGGCCGCGGTTTCGAGGTCACGCTGGCCGGCGCGCCCGAGCCGATCGTGTCGGTCGCCATCTCCGGCGCCGCCATGGACACGGTCGACATCACCTGCGCCGACACCGTCGAGAGCCAGAACGTGAGCGTCGCCTACGCCTACTCGGCCGGCACGAAGATCACCCAGACGCTACAGGCCGACGGCTACACCTACCTGAACTCGACGCTGCGCTGGGGCCAGCTGCGCGACTCCGACCCCTTCGTCGGCCAGATGACCGGCGTCCCCCAGCCCAACTACGCCGTCGCCTTCTACGTCTCCGTCCCCTACACCTCCCCCCTCGCCCCCACGAAGTAATCGCCCCCCAGCGGTCTATCCGCTTCAAAGCGGAGCCGAGGCGCAACGCGCGAAGGCCGGGGAGGGAGATCTCTCTCATCGGCGGAGCTCCGCAGGCCGCTCTGTCGTTGGCGGCCGAGGACTCCTTCTCGCGGAGCTGATGAGAGAGATCTCCCTCCCCGGCCCCTCGCCGTGAAGCCGAGCGGAGCGGCTACCGCAGGTGGAAGAAGGTCAGGACGATCTCGAGGAGGATCAGAAGGACCACCGCCTCCTCGAGGAGGACCAGCCGACGGTCCCGCGCGACGTCGAGGACCAGCTCCAGCGCCTCCTGCACGCTGCGCAGCTTGGCTTCCAGCGCCTGATAGCGGTCGACCAGATCGAACTCCGCCCGGAGCTCGTCGTAGATCCGGTTCATCCCGGGGTCGTCCCAGGCCTCGTCGGGTTTGTCGAGCAGGTGCAGGCTGGTGAGCACCTCGTTGCGGGTCGAGACCGCCGCGCCGATGAAGCGGTGGAGCTCCTTCGTCCGCACCGAGACCGTCCCCTTCTTCTCCAGCCGGTCGACCAGCTCTCCGTCGGTGCGAACGAACATCTCCTCGACGATCCGCTCGTAGTACTCCATCGCCGCGCTCTGGGCGACGGTCTGCGCCACCACGCTGGCCCGTTCCTGCGTGAGCTCGTCCAGGCTCAGGATCCCCTCCGCCATGTCGGGCGGTCGGCCCGGATCCTCGCGGACGGTGAGCTCCTCGATCACCGTCGCCGCCGTCAGGCCGGGACGCGCCTTTCGCAGCCGCTGCAGCTCGCGCTCGCGCGTCGCCAGCGGCAGATCGCGGAAGACGATGGCGCCGAACGGATAGATGAAGACCGCGCCGCCCTCCAGCCGGTAGAACAGCTCGTGCGGGCGGCGACGCGCCTCGGGGTAGACGACCGCCAGGTCCTTCAGCGAGAGGTTCTCGACGAACGCCGTGGCGTGAAAGGCGTGGATCACGCCTACGGAGGCGGGAAGCTCCATGGCCTCCGATCATACCCGCACCCCCGGCGCCCGAGCCCGCGGCTGGGTCGTAAATCAGCTATTCGCTGCTGGTGTCGGGCTGCGGTTCGGGCGGGGGCGCCGGGGGTGCGGTGATGACCTTCGCGTTGCGCGGCACGGGCGGCCCCACCACGGCGCGGTTCCGCGGGTGCTCCTTCTGAACGTCCTCCCTGCTGAGGGCGTCCGGCTTCTGCCCGACCGCGGTCCAGGCGTGCGGCGGAGACGCGATGTTCGCGCTCCCCAGGCGGTCTGCCCCCGACTGGGCGGCGGCCGAGCTGTTCAGGATGTAAGGCGCCTCGTCTGCGCGCGCCGCCGACGACGCCAGGCCGGCGAGCGCGCTGAACCACAACGCCGCTGTGAGCTTCTTCATGCCGGGAAACTTAATCACGCCCGTCGCGGCCCGCCCCGGGCGGCCGCCTCGATGAGCCGGGCCAGCAGGGTGCGGTGACAGTGCGCCGGGTCGTGGCAGGCAGATGAGCAGAGCAGCGTGAGCACCTCGCCGGCGGCCGCCCGCCGGCCGAGGTCGCGGATCCGCCAGAGCTGCTGCGCGCCTCGCATCTCCTCGAGGTACCGCGCGACGTAGGCCTCCCACGCGATCGGCGGGCCGTGCTTGCCATGGAAGGCGTCCAGCAGCGCCCGGCTGGGGCCGAGCTCGGCCCACCAGTCGCTCCAGGTCTCCTTCGCCGCGGGCACCCCGCGCGGACGGATCCGGCAGATGAGCAGGCGGAACCCGTCGTCCGGCTCGACCGGATCGTTCCAGCGCTTGGTCCGGATGGGCGCCCCCACGAAACAAGCATAGGACGGGGACCCTGCCGGGCGCCGTAACCCGGGCCGCCGGCGCGCGTAGAACGGTCAGGAGACCATCGATGCCGGCGGCGTTGCGTCTTTGGAGCGAGCTCGGCCGGCTGCCGGTGCCGCGGGTGGCCATTGTGGTCGCCGCCGCTCCGGTCTATTCAATGGCCAGGTGGAGAGCCGTGGACGCTGACGCCGCCGAGGCCGCCGAGGTGATGGCGCGGTACTGCCGCGGCGACGCGGCCGCGTTCCAGCGCCTCTACGCCCTGCTGGCGCCGCGCCTGCTGGCCTACCTCGCCGGCCTGCTGCACGATCGGGCGGCCGCCGAGGACGCGCTGCAGCTCACGTTTCTCAAGGTGCACGAGGCGCGCTCGACGTACGTGCTGGGCGCGAACCCGATCCCGTGGACGTACACCATCGCCCACCGCACCGCGGTCGACGAGCTGCGCAAGCGCAAGCGCAGCCGCGTCAAGGTCACGAAGGAAGGGACGCTGCCGGCCGAGCCGCCCGCCGACCTGACCGGCGTTCCGGCCGAGGCGGCGGAGAACGAGGCCGCGCGCGCCGATCCGGCCGCGGCGGCGGGCGCCCTCGCCGCGCTCGATCGACTGCCCGAGAACCAGCGCCTGGCGCTGCTCCTGACCAAGGTCCACGGCCGCTCGACGGCGGAGGCGGCGATGATCGCCGGCACCACGCCGGGCGCGATCAAGCAGCGGGCCCACCGCGCCTACGTCACGCTGCGCGGCCTGCTCAAGCCCACGGAGACGCCGTGACGGACAGAGACGATCTCGACGGTCGCGCGCTGCCGCCCTCGCGGCTCGAGGCGCCGCCCCCGTCGCCCGAGCTGCTGGCGGCCGTGCTCGGGATGCAACCGGTCCGCCCGCGGCGCCGCTTCGGCGCCCTGGCCCTGGTCGCGCTGGTCGGCCTGGTCTGGCCGGCGGCGGTCCTCGCGCGCGGCGCCTACCGCCCCGACCTCGGCGCGCTGCCCCTCGGGTGGGTGGCCGCGGCCGCCGCGCTGTGGACCGCCGCGTTCGTCTTCTCGCTCACGGCGGCGCTGGTTCCGCGCCGTGGCGACGTGCTGCCCGCGCCGGATCGCGCCTCGCGCGTCGGCGGCGCGGCGCTGATCGGGCTGCTGATCTTCACGCTGCTCGCCACGCTGGAGGTCCCGGGCGTCAGCCGCCGTCCCCAGGACGCGCACATGACGCTGCTGCAGTCGTGCGTCCACTGCGCCAAGTTCGTCGTCGCGATCTCGCTTCCCTTCGTGCTGGTCGGCCTCTTCGCGCTTCGCCGCCTGGTGCCGATGGGGCGCGCGCGCATCGGGCTGGCGCTGGGGGCGGCGGGCGGCGCGATGGGCGGCCTGGTCCTTCACTTCATCTGCCCGTACGCCCAGACGGC
>Ga0070734_10002196_pt1 | contig 24776 bp, 18 predicted proteins | sample Coa_R1_8_FD_66444 | JGI IMG/M metagenome (GOLD analysis project Ga0070734, IMG submission 66444) | Surface soil microbial communities from Centralia Pennsylvania, which are recovering from an underground coalmine fire - Coalmine... | ecosystem: Environmental > Terrestrial > Soil > Unclassified ...
GTGGTAGGTCTACACTACAGCCAATTTGCGAGCGGCTGCCGTTGATCCGACTCGCGTTTTGATGACGGGGCACCGCAAAAACTGCCGGTCAAACGCCCCAATCGGCTAAGTTGGGTTAGCGAGAGCTTCGAACCGCATCTCTAAGTGATCCGGCCTGGATCAGCGTCGCGCCTAAGAGGAGCCAGAAAATTCGCTGAAAGAATACGTCGTGGCTCGTTTGGAACAGAGCGAATGACAGCAGAACCAGCAGCAGCGCTCGTCCACTCAAGCTGCCGCTCTGAGCTTCGCTCCACGCCGTCCGTAACAGAATCAAAAAGCCTCCGACGAATATTGCGGTGCCGACGATGCCGAATTCCGCCAGCAGCCACACCGTGGAATCATGGATAACCAGGAAGGTGCCGGTCTCGTCTTCAATGGCATGTACGAAGGCGCCAAGGCCGGCACCAAATATCGGATGTTTGAGCCAAAGCTCAATCCCATGCGTGATGGTGAACCAGCGCTCGGCGTCCGAAGGTGGACTTAAGATCTTTGGTGCGGGAATCAGCGGGCCGGCAGCATAGCCGGGGATTATTCCGTTCCATATCAATTCTCCCGCCGCGTGCAGACAAAGCGGCAAGAACGCCAGGATCAGCGTTAAAAGTCCCGCAATGAGAACACTCTGCCAGTGAACCCAACGAACCCAGGCGACAACGCACAACATGACCGCGACAGTGATGTAGCCCGTCCGCGATTTGGCAAAGATGATCGCGAGTAAGATAATTGCAAGGACCGCAATGAAAGGCTTTGTATTGATTCCCGATCCGGATAACCTGCCGCCGCTTTGAAGCGCAGATGCGATGGCCAGCACAATTGTCAACTGCAGCGCGAAGGCATTTGCGTTTTGCGACATGCCCGATATTGCGGTCGTATCCTGAAGAAGGAAGGCCGCCATGCGCACATTGAATCCCGCCAGAAGCAACAACGCCAGGTCCAGTGATGCCGTCGCGATGCCGGTTATCAGCAGGACCCTGAGAAAAACTGTTAGGCCTATCGTACGCATAACGCCGACGATCAATGCACCCGTTGCGAGATAGCTCAGCAGCACGAACCACCCGATGAGGCGATTGTAGAGCGCCCAATCGGTGACGCCGAACCGAGCCCACCCGATAAGGAAGCCAACCAGCATCGCGCCCGATGCAATGATCAGCATCGTTTCGAAGCGATCGATTTTCCAAATCCGCCAGCGCTCCGATTTTCGGCCATAGAGCGAAAGGAATACTATCGCGCCTCCGATTGCGATCGGATCTGCGAGGTTCAGGTTGATCTTGCCAGCGTCCGTGGGAACATATACCTGGAAGAATACCAGCAGCCCCGCAATCAGCGGAATGAGCACAGACAAGCCCCGCGTCAATTCGGCCGAGCGAGGGGCGATCTTATCCGCAATGCGTTCGCTCGCCGTACGCGCAATCCGCGGCAAAAAATGTCCTACATGCGCGGCGAGCGCCACTATTGCCAGGCAAGCAAGGCTGAGCGCGCCAATCAAGATTGAAGTGGCGAGAGCCTGGTCGGCACCGATGCCGATGGTTCCATAGGCATATACGGCGCTTATCTCACGTATGCCCCAGCCGGCGAAGCTGATCGGCAGGGCCGCGGCAAACATCACGATGAGCGAGGCGGCAGAGAGATTGACAAGATCGATTGTCGGAGCGAAAGCATGGGCAAGAGCCACATAGGCTGCGAGCGTCGATAGATGCATCCAGATCGAGCAGACGCCCACCTTCGATATGCCCACCAGCATTGGCATGCGGACGGTATTCCTCACCAGCAGCCGAGAGATAGGCCGCGCGGCGGTCGAGGCTACCGCTAAAACAGTCACGCCCAATGCGATCCCAATCTTAATGAGGCCAGCGGCGCCGACAACGTCGATCGTAACGCCTCGATAAAGATAAATCAGCGCGAACAGCGCTAATGCCGCAAGTGACAGAAGCGCGGTGATGCGTTCATAAACGTTTGCAAGCAGGACAGCCGCGCCGCCAAGCCCATAGCGTGTAAGCATCGCGGTTCTCGCGACTGTCTGTCCCAGCAGCTGGAAGAATAGCAAGCCTCCCACGATGCCGATTAAATTCGCCTGCAAAGCCGGACCGAACGGTACGCGCAGGCCCAAGGAAGAAAGGGCCCATTGATATCGCAAACACGAGATCAACAGCCCTGCCATGATCGCTGCGCTGGCGACCATGAGCGCTGGCGTGGAAACGAGCGACGCCGTCTGTAATATTTGGCCAAAGTCGAAGTTGACGATCAGGAATAGGAAGGCTGCGCCGGCCGCAACGGCACCGAACAGCTCTCTCCTAAGAAAGCGGGGGCGGTGCGGCTGATTGGACCCCACAGGCACGCGCGTCGCATCCGCCAAGTCAATACGATGGGGTTGGATCAGCAGCGTTCGTCTCCGTGGACTGATCAGCTACACGGTCTGGTACGCGAGAACGCGACGCAGTGGCTTAACTGCGAAACTGCGTGTTAGCTGCGACGGCCCCGTTTCGCAAGCCGTTAGTCGAAGATAGAGCTGTAGGCTGGCGCCTCCATCGATCAGTTGGTGGCGAAACTGCCAACTCCTCCGGTGGTGATCAGCGCCTGCTTGGTGCACGCTCTCATATGGGCCGCATCAACGCCAGGGCCTTTTAGGCAGATCACTAGCGAATCAGCATCGGCTGTGCTGTCGGTCGAGTTCCTGACAATCCACAGGACAAATTTTTACCTTAGGGCGTTGAGTGTCGCCCCAAAGTAGAAATGTCCCCATCGGCTGGAAAATAGAGATGTCCCTTGGCGGCGTCCATGGTGCCGCTTGTTGCGACGGAGGGGCTGTGGTCGGGTCGGGCCCTTCATGGCCCGAGCCGTCCACAGGCCCGGGCCGCGGGGGTGGTTTCGGTGCCGCCTGCTGCTTTGGCGGCATCCGCCACGATCGCGTCCACACGCGCGTCGAGCGTCTTGTCGTCCTCGACCGCGGTCGCCCCAGGCAAGCGCCGAAAGGTCGTGTGCGGCAGAATGCGATTCTTCCACACCACGTCCAAGCCGCCGTCGAGGAAGTGGCGCACGACCACCTTCGCGCCGCGCATCGCGATCCCTGCGCCGCCCGTGCGGACACAGTGGCGCGCGCCGGCGGCCGAGAACGTCAGCGCTTTCGAGAGCGTGCGGTCTTCCCAGACCGCCAGGTGTTCATCAAGCGCGCGCGATCCCTTCGTCCACGGACGGTGCACGTCGTCCTCCTCGGCGAAACCAAGTGGACTTTCACGTCGATCAAAAGCGACCACGAACGGGATCACAACCGAGTTGCCGTGGTTGTTGATTGATCAACGGTGACCCGAGCACACGGCGTTCCGCATCGGCACGCCAAGAAACTGTGGCGTCCACGCTAACGCAACATCTAAGTCTATGAATAAAGTAACTCGAAACGCTGACTAAAAGAACGAACCGCTTCAAATCAGGGAGTATTGATGAGCGCGCTACCCAAGACCATGGCGCAGTTAAGTCAATAAACGCCATTTGGTAGCGCAGCTTACGGAACTCGTGCTCTTGACACAATCGATTTGGCCTTGGCTCCTGCTGCTAGGCCATCGAAATGTCGAATAAGTTGATCAGCCAGTTTTTTGTACCTCATAGCTTCGATTTCGGTCGGATCGCTGAGGTTGTGTGCGGCCGCATTGCCGATGTTTTGCAGATCGTCGAGCAGCGCCGACGTGTTCGAATCGATCAATCTGTTGGTACGTAGCAGTCTGATCAACAGAGGATAGCGCCTGCTGTAATTCGCAAAACCGGTTGCCGATGCATAAGACCGCACTGCTTCCTCAAGCTGTGCGCCGACTTCGAGGATCGCTTCTCGGGGTGAAACCCTCGCCATCTGTTCAAAGCGGCTCTTCTCCTCTGGGGTCGGCTGCGCCTCGGGATCAAAGGGCGCGTTCGGCAACCTCTTTGCCTCCGCCTCCGCTTTGTCCCACCGGAAAGATGCTTCCCAGTCCCGGTGCCTGATGCGCAACAGGAGAAGCAAAGCACCCAGTTTTTCCTTAAAAAGCCAAACCGAGACGACTAACGCGGTTGGCAAGGCAAAAGCAGCGACCATCGACGTGACCGCTTTGACAATTTCGGCAGCGAAAGCGTAGCCGTCCACGACGGTTCTCCCCCGTTGTCCCCCGAGCAAAGCTGCACTATTGACCGGGTTGATACAATGGGGTGCACGATCGATACACGACCCGCAGGTGTACCAATTCTGCGCCACTTTCGCCTCTGCAACCGCATCAGGACATTCCAGCGATCTGGAATGGATCGCGGCACCCAATCAATTGCAGTTTCGCATGCCCGCACGTACAACGCGGGCGTGAGTATTGCAGCGACCGTTTTGCTCAGAATCGGAACGCATCGCGACTAACTGCCGAGTTTTCTCCGACGTTTTTATTCGTTGAGGATTTTTTCTGCAGGCCTCATCACTGCGGCCAGATGAGTTGTCGACCAGCGATGGAGCAACGCTGGCAGATTTTCCTGCGTCACCGCTGATCCCTCCGGCTGATTTTTCCACAGGGCCTCGGAGAGTTCGATCATCTCGCCATAAATCAGACCTCGAACAAGGGTTGCAATCTCGTCGAGAGGCTTCGGCAGACGTTGCCGCAACTTTCGCGCGCCCGTAGCTATATCCGCATTCGCGTCACTCGGGCGATAACCTCGCATATCGATTTCATTTGCAAGGCCGTCGGCAGCGTCGATGTCGTTGCTGCGTTCGCGATGGCCCACCCCTAATTGAAAGTCGGCCGGCGCTGGATGCCGTTCCAAAATTCGCGGCAGTCGGGGCGTTTTGGGGGATTCAACTTCAACCATGCCGGCCCCCCTTTAATTTGTCGGGGTGTTACTGACTTCTGCGTTCGTATGCATACCCCGTAAAGTGTCTGAAATATGGTCTCGCAGTTGGTCTAGGTCAGGTGCGCAACATAACTGGCCAACAAATGTCAGGTCCACAAAAGCAAGTGCGCAACATACGACACCAGGGCAGGACCAAGCTGGCTCGACATTTTTTGCAATGAGCTCGCATAGTCGTGCCGGCCAACACGGTCATGGCTTTGCTGTGGGGAGCGGACGACTTGAGCTTGCTATCGACGCAGCCGGAGCCCGTGGTGAGCGTTTGGCTGTGCGGTCCTTCGCTCTGGCCTGGACATTGGAGAACTCCGGCTGCCGAAGACTTTGTGGCGCGCCCAGCCTCTTGGCCGAATCATACCACATGCGCGCCTTTTCCCGATCTCCTACGATTCCCAGCACACCATGATTTCGCAGTGAGGCAGGATCATAGGTGGTCCCCATCGCAATGGCGGCAGCGGCATCACCGGCATTGGCTGCGCGATTGAATAGCACTCGCGCCGCTACTACATCGCCCGCCTCGAATAATCGCCTTCCTTGCTCGGTAAGAAGTTTGACGGCTTGCGAACCGAGGGTAGGAGGCACGTCCGGCGCTGCTTTAATTTCGCTGTCAGCCTGTTTGTTTTCGCCCATCCCGCCTTCGAGGTCCGGCACCGGCTGCAGTTCTGTTATCCTGGCTTTGGCTTCATTTGCCGCATTATCCGGCTGCGCCGCCGTTTGTATCGGTTGAGTTTGAACTTCGGATTCGGCTTCTGTCTCGGCGACAATACTTTGCGAGTCGGTTCGCTGCAGCGGGGCTTGCGGCGCCGGCACCGGCTCGGTGGCCGGTGCATCCGCAGGTGCTTTGGTCCAAGCGGTTGCAAGACTTGTTTCAAGCGACGACGGCGCTTGAGCCTGATGAATTTGTGGCGCCTCACCATCGGGCCTTGGCCCCGGGATCGCGCCAGCTGTTGCTGCGGTCGCTCCGCTCTCGCTTGGTGTGTTTTCGCCATCGGACGGGGGTGGTGCCGCCGAGTCGCTCGCGTTCGGTTTGCTTTCTAAGCGCGTCGTCGTCTGCAACGATAGAAGCTGGACTTCGCGCTCCGCTCCAGTTTCTGCGCGGGCTGGGACGTTCTGGGGCTCAATCATCGGATGTAGCGTTTGCGAACGCTCCGCTGGTGTGACGAACTGCCGGTCCACGGGCGGTGTCGTCGATACGATTGCAAGCCGCTCTCCAGTTTCCACGCCGGCCCGGACGTCCTGGGACCCAGCTATTGGAGGTGGAGTTTGCGAACTGTCAAACAGGAAAATATAGGCAAGTGGTGCGGCAATCGCGGCGATGATCAGAACGATGCTCAGACCGGGGAAAGAGATGCTCCTGCCGGAGAAAGAATAACGTGACAGCTCCAACAAAGGCATGCGCGTCGACGTCTCCGCCGCAGTCGAGACAGCGTTTACGCGGGCGGGCTGTACGTGGGCAGCAGCGCCACTCATTTCGATTTGCGCATCACAAGAATCGATTTTCGGTGTCTCGGCTTTGGAATTTGCGTTCAAAGCCACCACCAAGCCGCGTAACTTCCTCAGTTGCAGTGCGTTGAATTCCTCCTGCACCTTCTTCAGTCGGGCTTCACTCGCTCGCATCCGGTTCCAGACGACGATTTCGCCACAGATCAGGACGGCGACGAATAAGGATGCGCCTATGGCCAATGCGGTGAACTCGAAATTCATTGTGCTATCCTCGGCTCGCAGTGATCATTGATCAAAAGCTTGTCGTGGAGTTCGCCTCCAGAGCGCGTTTCGGTGATATTGAACCATTTGTTCTGGACACATGGCCGGCCTTGTCCGGGCAAATCTACGTCGTTGTGGTTGAAAGCGGCTACAGATGACAAGGATGCTTGCGACGAGCGCAGGCATGACGTTGGACAGGCGATTTGATCTCAGGGATGCGGTGGTCGCCTGCCGCAAAAGACATTGCCGCACAATGATCCTGGCCAAGGGCATGTCCTTGGTTTCGCCGCTTGCTGTCGCTGCCCGTTTCAGAGTTACGCTACTGCCGAGTTACGCTACCGCCGCCACCAAGCCTCCAAGCGTTTGCGATCTCAGAGCCTCACGTCAAAATGACCAAGAGAAAGCAGGCCGACTGAGAATCTGCCACTTCCTAGCGCGGCGGGTACCGCTAGGACGACCGCACCACGCTGCGGTTGATTGCGGCGGCGGCACGTCCGAATCACGTCCAACGCACTCTAGGATCGCTCCCACGCGTGAGCATTTTTATCACAGATGGCCGAAAGAAGGTGTGCCCGCAAAGTCACTCTTGCAAGAAATGACCAAGTATCAACCTGTTTTGATGGCCGGAAACAACTATACCGAGCGACCGGCGGGAGGCTTCTTGCCGATTTTAAAGGCGATTCGCGAAGCACCGATGCAATAGTTTTCATATTGGGGACGCCACCAATCTGTCCCGTGTGTGCAGGCGCGCACACCAGCGCGCCGCGAAATCTCGTAATGCTGAAAACGAGGGAAGATTTCTCCTGATGCGAGCGTCCAGGTGAGGGCGGGCGTTACTCCGTCTCGCCGGTCTGGCCGCTCCACCTCGCCACTGTTCGAAAATATTGTCTGCGCAACGGGGAGCCGTCGGAGGCAAAGCCGCGGCCGGGGGTGCGAGGCTCACAGCGGCTGTGGATATGGTAACGCATTGAATCAAAACGTGCTTGAATTTGGTGCGCCGCCCCGTCGCCACCCGGCCACGACCGTGCTAGGTGATGTGCCCGGGGCGGCAAGATCCCGGGTGATTCGAGAACTTTGGCTTCCAAAGCTTTTTGCTTTCCAAAGCCTCGATGATCGGGTTCGCTTTGGGCTGAGGGCGAAATAATGTTGCAAGCCGCGAAGATCAACGCGAGCGACGCGATACGTGTGGGCGTCGTCGGCGTCGGGGTCATGGGCGCCAATCACGCGCGGGTCTTGTCGGAATTTCCGGGAGTCGAACTGGCTGGCGTGGCGGATCCGGATCGCAAGCAGGCGCATGCGGTCGGCAGCACGCTCGGTTGTCCGGCGGTTACGTGCGTCGAAGAGCTGCTTGACCGCGGCGTCGATGCAGTGTCGATCGCAGCGCCCACCCATCTTCACCGCGAAATCGCACTCGCCTGCATTGCGCGCGGCGTGCATGTGCTGGTCGAGAAGCCGATCGCCTCTACGGTGTCGGAGGGCGAGGACATCATCAAAGCGGCGCGCCGCGCTGGCTTGACCTTGATGATCGGCCACGTGGAGCGTTTCAACCCCGCTGTGCAGGCGATCGCGGAGGCCATTCGCGGCGAGGATATCCTCTCGATCGCCATTACCCGTGTCGGTCCGTTTCCCCCACGCATGTCGAATGTCGGCGTGGTGATCGATCTCGCGGTCCACGACATCGATCTGATCTGCTGGTTCACCCGTTCGAAGATCGTCGAGGTGCAGCCGCAGCTCTCTAACGCAGTGGCCGAGCGCGAGGACATTGCACTCCTGCAGTTCCGTACTGCCTCGGGCGTGCTCGCCCATATCAACACCAATTGGCTCACACCTTTCAAAGCGCGCACCGTTCACGTCGCCACCAAGCGCAAATACGTGATCGGCGACCTGCTGACGCGCCAGGTCACCGAGTGCTACGGCTTCCAGCCGGACGGCAGCTATTCCATGCGGCACCTTTCGGTCGGTCATGCCGAACCGTTGCGCGCCGAACTCTCCGCCTTCATCACCGCCATTCGCGAAGGGACGCCGCCGCCGGTGACCGGGGAGGATGGCGTGGCCAGTCTTGCCGTCGCGATTCAGTGCCTTGATGGCCGACCAGATGGCGTGATCGCGCCCAAATCGCCGCCCTACATCGAGGCAGTTCCAGGCCAGCGGCGCGCCCGCGCGGCATTTGTCGCGTCATGAACCAGCACGCCCGGGTGGAAGCCGCGCCGATTCCGTTCATCGATGTCTCGGCACAGCGCCGTCGGCTCGGCGGCCGCATCGATGCTGCAATCAGCCGCGTACTCGCGCATTGTCAATTCATCCTTGGTCCCGAGGTGCGAGAGCTCGAAGCCGCCCTCGCAGCCTTCTGCGGTGCCCGCCACGTGGTAACCTGTGCCAGCGGCACCGATGCGCTGCTGATGGTGCTGATGGCGAAGGGAATAGGCCCGGGCGACGCGGTGATCTGCCCAAGCTTCACGTTCTGTGCCACAGCCGAGGTGGTGGCCCGCCTCGGCGCCACGCCCGTATTTGCGGATGTGGACATCGCCACGTTCAATATCGCGCCCGAAAGCGTGGCCCGGGCGATTGCGGTGGCGCGCCGGGTGGGCCTCAATCCGAGCGTGATCATTCCGGTCGATCTGTTCGGCCTGCCGGCGGATCTCGCATCCATCAACGCACTCGCTGCTGCCGAAGAGCTGTTTGTGCTTGACGACGCCGCTCAGGGGTTCGGGGGCATGGTCGGCAACCGTAAAGTCGGCACGCTGGCGGACGCGACAGCTACAAGCTTTTTCCCCGCCAAGCCGCTCGGCTGCTATGGTGATGGCGGTGCCGTATTCACCGACGACGATGAAATGCGCGACATCCTGGTGAGTCTGCGCGCCCACGGCCACGGGGCCGACCGTTACGACAATGTGCGGATCGGCTTGACGGCGCGGCTCGACACGGTCCAGGCCGCAGTGCTCACCGAAAAGCTCAAGATCTTTCCCGACGAGATCGCGGAACGCAACCGGATCGCGCGGCGCTATTCCCGGCACTTGGCCGATGCCGTGAGGGCGCCGACAGTGCCGGAGGGCATGACATCCGTGTGGGCGCAGTACACCATCCGCATCAAGGCCGACAGGCGCGATGCGTTTGCCGCCTCCCTCAAGGCACAAGGGATCCCGACGGCCATCTACTATCCGAAGCCGCTGCATCGCCAGGAGGCCTACCGACACTTTCCGACGGACCCCGACGGTCTCCCGGTGTCCGACCTCCTTGCCGAGGAGGTCATCAGCCTGCCGATGCATGCCTATCTTGACGACACCACCCAGGACCGCATTATCGCGGCCGTCCGACGCGCAGCCGGCGCGTAAGGGCAAGGCGCGCGGGTGGGCAAAGCGAAGCATGCCCACCAACGACCGTGGAACATCCGCGAGCGTCTGGGATAATTCCGAGGCGGGCACGCTTCGCTTTGCCCACTCTACGGCTGGTCGCAATATCCACCATGCTCAAACGCATCATGACGGTCGGCGGCCTGACGCTGCTCTCGCGCGTCACCGGATTCCTGCGCGACATCATGTTGGCGGCGATTCTCGGTGCCGGTCCGGTCGCGGACGCATTCTTCATCGCCTTGCGCCTACCCAATCATTTCCGCGCCATTTTTGCCGAGGGGGCGTTCAACGCCGCCTTCATTCCGGCCTATGCGCGCATTCGCGGCGAGCGCGGCGGCGGGCCGGCGCGGCTGTTTGCCGATCGCGTCTTCACCATGCTGTTTGCCGCCGAGGCTTTGCTGCTGGCGGTGGCGCTTCTGTTCACGCCCGGCGTCATTTCGCTGCTCGCTCCGGGTTTCAGCGCGGATCCCGAACGCTTCGCCCTCGCGGTCGAACTGACCCGCATCACGTTTCCGTATTTGCTGCTCGTCACCCTGGTGACGCTTTATGGCGGCATCCTCAATGCGCTCCAGCGGTTCGCTACGCCGGCGGCGGCGCCAATCCTCCTCAATCTGTCGATGATGGCGACGCTCGCGCTCGCGGCGTTCTTTCCGACCGCCGGTCACGCGGCGTCCTGGGGCGTCTTCATCGCCGGATGCCTTGAAGCGCTCATGGTGGCGGCCGATCTCGCTCGCGACGAGGGACTGCCGAGATTTCGCGTCCTACGTCTCGACGACGATGTACGGAGGTTTTTCAAGGCGCTCGGTCCCGCGGTGTTGGGGTCGGCCGGGACCCAAATTGCGCTGTTCGCCGACACGATTATCGCAAGCTTCCTTGCTGCCGGAGCAGTGTCGGCACTTTACTACGCCGACCGGATCAACCAGTTGCCCATCGGCGTGATCGGCATCGCGGTGGGTACCGTACTGCTGCCCGAGATGGCTCATCGCATTGCCGTCGGGGACGAGAGCGGCGCCCGCCGCTCCCAGGATCGCGCCATCGAGTTTGCGCTATTGTTGTCGATTCCCTGCGTTGCCGCATTCGGCATCGTGCCCGAACTCATCATGCTGGCGCTCTTCTCGCGTGGCGCTTTCACTGCGGCCGATGCAGCAGCCGCCGGTGCGACGCTCGCGGCCTACGCGATCGGATTGTTGCCGTTCGTGCTGCTGCGTGCGGTGTCGGCGAGCTTTCTTGCCCGTGGCGATACCGCGACCCCGGTCAAGGCGCTGATGGTCTCAGTGCTTGTCAACGTTGGACTGAAAATACTCTTGATGGATCGTTACGCACAGGTTGGGCTTGCATTTGCGACTTCGATCGGCGTATGGGTAAATTTTATCCTCCTGGTCTGGTTTGCCAAGCGCCGCGATCTGATCTTCTTCGATGATCGCCTGCGATCTTCGGGCATCAAGCTCGCGCTCAGCGGCTTGGCGCTCGCGGCTGTGTTGGCCGCCGCCGTGGGCCCGGTGATGCGACAATGCGAATCGCTCGGTGCGTTGCGATTCGTGGCGGCACTGGGCTTTCTTGGCGTTCTGAGTGCGGCCGTTTACGGCGCCGCCGTTGCAATCACGTGCGGTCCCGGTTGGTTTCGTGAGTTCAGCCGCGGGCGGAGCGCCTGAGTGGCGCGATGTCATGCCCGACTTCAGCAAAGACGCAGCCGGGTCGCCACTTTAAGCCTTGTAGATCTCCAATCAGTTGTTACTTACAGGCGACTTGTGCGGTGCACCCAGGGAGAAAACATGCCTATCTCTACCCCCGCGCGCACGGTGCCGCTCGCGGCGCTCCTGGTTCTCGCGGCTTGCGGAGAAAGCCCGCAACGGCAGGCTGCGGCGCCGCCGCCTCCGGCCGTGACAGTCGCCAATCCGGTCAAGCGCGTGGTCATAGACCAGGACGAATATGTCGGCCGTTTCGTGGCGGTGGATAGCGTCGAAATTCGCGCGCGTGTTTCCGGCTATCTCGACCGTATCGATTTCACCGACGGCCAGATGGTCAAGCAGGGCGATCTGCTGTTCACCATCGATAAGCGCCCGTTTCAGACCGCGCTCGACCAGGCCAAGGCCAATCTCGCCCAGGCACGCGCCAACCTCGCCTTTGCAGAGGCCGATCTTGCGCGCGGCGCCCAGCTCGTTCGCGAGCGCACCATCACGGAGCAGGCTTTCGACCAGCGCACACAGGCCAAACGGGTCGCCGAGGCGTCGGTTCAGGCGCAGGAGGCCGCGGTCCGGCAAGCGAGCCTCGATCTCGAATTTACCGAGCTCAGGGCGCCGGTCACGGGCAGGATCGGCGATCGCCGAGTATCGCCCGGCAATCTCGTTACCGGCGGCACTACGGGCAACACCTCGTTGCTGGCCACGATCGTATCGACTGATCCGATCCGCTTCGAGTTCACCTTCGACGAGGCCTCCTATCTGCGCTACGAGCGGCTCGCGCGCGGTGGCCGCGACGTGACAAGCCGCGAGGGCAGCGTCATCGTCGATTTGAAGCTGCTCGACGAGCCGGACTTCCAGCACCAGGGACGAATGGACTTCGTCGACAACGTGATCGACCGCTCCTCCGGCACCATCCGCGGCCGCGCCGTGTTCTCCAACCCGGATGGTGTGTTCACGCCCGGCATGTTCGCCCGGGTGCGGGTACCGGGCTCGCCGTCCTATGTGGCGTTGCTGGTCCCCGACTCCGTGATCGGCACCGAGCAGGCGCGCAAGTATGTCCTGGTGGTGGACGGCGACAACACCGTTCGCATGAAGTACGTGACCCTCGGCCAGATGTCCGACAACTTGCGCGTCATCAAGAGCGGCATTCAGGAGGACGACCGGATCGTCGTCAATGGCCTGATGCGGGCGAGGCCGAACCAGAAGGTCACCCCCAAGGACGAAAACGCGCCGCCGCAATCGCCGGGGAGCCCGCAGGCCAAGGCGAGTTGAGGTCGTGAGAAATAGCTCGGCCCCGTCCTGGGGCGCGTAAGCAACTACAATCCTCATCCTGAGGAGCCGTGCGCAGCACGGCGTCTCGAAGGATGGCCACAGACACTGCCGAGCCCGTGGCCATCCTTCGAGACGCCCGCATCGAAATCGGCTGTTGCCGATTTCGACACTTAAAAATGCCGAAGTCGGGCAGGCCCGACTTCGGTGCGGGCTCCTCAGGATGAGGTCCGCCAGTGTTTTGTAGCCGTTGAGGTCGCCAGATGCGAATCTCGCATTTCTTCATTGACCGGCCGATTTTCGCAGCCGTCGTCTCGATCGTTTTCGTGATTCTAGGCGGGGTGTCATTCTCGCGGCTGCCGGTCGCGCAATATCCCGAGATCGCGCCGCCGGTCATCAATGTGACCGGCCAGTATCCGGGCGCCAGCGCCGACGTGGTCGCCTCGACCGTGGTGTCGCCTATCGAGGACCAGATCAACGGCGTCGAGAACATGATCTACATGTCTTCGAACTCGACTTCCGACGGCCGCTTCACCATTTCGGTCTCGTTCGACCTTGGCACCAACCTGGATATTGCCCAGGTCCAGGTCCAGAATCGTGTCGCCATCGCCCAGCCGCGGCTGCCGTCCGATGTGCGCAACATCGGCGTTACGGTGACGAAGGCCTCGCCCGACCTGATGATGGTGGTCCACCTCTATTCACCGGACAAGTCGCGCGACACGCTGTTCATTTCAAATTATGCAACATTGGAGATCAAGGACGCGCTGACGCGCGTCGATGGCGTCGGGTCGATCACGGTGTTCGGCGGGCGCGATTACTCCATGCGCGTCTGGCTCGATCCCGATCGCCTGCAATCGCTCGGCATGACGGCGAACGACGTGACGGCCGCTTTGTTGGGGCAAAACATTCAGGTCGCGTCCGGCGTGCTCAACCAGCAGCCGATGGAGCACGCGGGCGCCTTCGAGATTGCGGTTCAAACCTTGGGGCGGCTTGCCGATCCGGATGAGTTTTCCAACATCGTTGTGAAGCAGACTCCGGGGGCGCTGGTCCGCCTCAAGGATGTGGCGCGCATTGAGCTGGCGGCCCAGGACTATACGACCAATTCCTACCTCGACCGCGATCCCGCGGTGGCGCTCGCCATATTCCAGCGCCCCGGTTCGAATGCGCTCGCGACCGCGAAGGGCATCATCGACACCATGAACGCGGTGTCGGTACGCTTTCCGCCTGGGATCAAGCACGCCATCGTCTACAATCCAACGGAGTTCATCCAGCAGTCGGTCGATGCCGTTATCGAAACGATCGGAGAGGCGATCGTCCTCGTCGTGCTGGTGGTGATCCTGTTCCTGCAGACGTGGCGGGCCGCCGTGATACCGATCGTCGCCATCCCGGTGTCGTTGGTCGGCACCTTCTTCTTCATGGCCATATTCGGATTCACGCTGAATAACTTGTCGCTGTTCGGGCTGGTGCTTGCCATCGGTATCGTGGTCGACGACGCAATCGTCGTGGTGGAGAACGTCGAGCGCAACATAGCGGCTGGCCTGCCGCCCCGCGAGGCCGCGATCAAAAGCATGGACGAGGTCGGAGCGGCATTGGTTGCCATTGCGCTCGTGCTGTGTGCGGTGTTCGTGCCGGCCGGCTTCATTACCGGAATTTCCGGGCAGTTCTATCGCCAGTTCGCGCTCACCATCGCGGGCGCGACCGTGATATCGCTGCTGGTTTCGCTGACGCTGTCGCCGGCAATGTGCGCATTGCTGCTCAAACCCCATGATGCGCATGCCCGGGCGCGCTGGTGGTCGCTTCCGTTCCGCGGCTTCTTCAATGCGTTCAACTGGGGATTTGACCGGCTCGGCCGCGGCTATGGCTGGCTCGCCGGGCGGGTGGTGCGCATTGCCGTCATCATGCTGGTCGCCTATGCGGGAATCATCGCCTACGGCCTCAATGAATTCCGCAAGACGCCGGCGGGCTTCATTCCGCAGCTCGACCGCGGCTATCTGATCGTGGTGACACAGCTTCCACCCGGCGCTTCGCTCGCGCGCACCGACGAGGTGCATCGCCGCGCGATTGAAATCGCGCTCGATACGCCGGGTGTCGAGCACGGCGTCAACTTCGTCGGCTTTTCCGGCGCGACGTTCACCAACGCACCCAATGCCGGCGCGATCTTTCTCACGCTCGAACCGTGGGAATTGCGCGCGCACGATCCCCGCAAATCGGCGGCCGCCATTACGGGCGCACTGTTTGGCAAGTTTGCCGCGATCCAGGATGCGCTCATCTTCGTGGTGCAGCCGCCGCCGGTAGCCGGCATCGGCAATGCCGGCGGCTTCCGCATGATGATCGAAGATCGTGCCGGTGCGGGCTCGCAGGCGTTGCAAGCGGCTGCGGTGTCCCTGATGGTGCGTGCCAACCAGACGCCGGGGATCACGCAGGCGTTCACGCTGTTCGAGACCTCAACCCCGCAACTCTATCTCGATATCGATCGCGCCAAGGCGCAGCTTCTCGGCGTCAACGTGGCGGAAGTGTTCTCTGCGCTTCAGGTCTTCGTGGGTTCGGCCTATGTGAACGATTTCAACCTGTTCGGGCGCACCTTCCGCGTGTTGGTACAAGCCGACAGCCCCTATCGCGAAGACGCCCGCGACGTTCTCAACCTGCGCGTACGCAATTCCAGCGGCGACACGGTCCCGATCGGCTCGTTCACGACAGTGCGCAGCATTTCCGGGCCGTACCGGGTGCCGCGCTACAATCTCTATCGCGCGGCCGAGCTTGATGGCGCAGCGGCGCCCGGTTATTCGCAGGGGCAGGCCATCGAGACGATGGAGAAACTCGCCCGCGAGACGTTGCCGGAGGGCTTCGGATACGAATGGACAACGCTTGCGTTTCAGCAGCTCAGGGCGGGAAACACATCCATCTTTGCGTTTGCGCTCGCAGTGGTGTTCGTGTTCCTGGTGCTCGCCGCGCAGTTCGAGAGCCTGACGCTGCCGCTCGCCGTGATCCTGATCGTGCCGATGTGCCTGGTCGCGTCCATCACGGGGGTGATCCTGCGCGGAATGGACAACAACATTCTGACGCAGGTCGGCTTCGTGGTGCTGATCGGCCTCGCAGCCAAAAATGCAATTCTGATCGTTGAGTTCGCACGGCAACTCGAGGACCAGGGCCGCGACCGCTTTGCGGCCGCCGTCGAGGCGGCGCGGCTTCGCCTGCGTCCCATTCTGATGACGTCGTTTGCGTTCATCTTTGGCGTGGTGCCGCTCGTGTGGGCGGTCGGCGCCGGCGCGGAACTGCGACAGACCCTCGGCACCGCGGTGTTCTCCGGCATGATCGGGGTAACGGCGTTCGGGCTCGTGTTCACGCCGGTGTTCTACGTGGTGACGCGCTGGCTCGCCGCGGTCGCGAGCCGCCGCCGTGCAACGCCACGATCTGCGCCGCAGCCGGCGGAGTGAAGGTCCTTGGGCCATGACTGCGATCGCTGACAGTGTCCCAGGCCCGATCGTCCGCTGGCATTATCTCGCCTATAGCGCGCTTGCGCTCGTCGTGATGACGGTCGCGATCACGAGCCATGAGCGGTGGTTCCTCAACTTCGTGCACGTCATTTGCGGCGTGCTGTGGACCGGTATCGATCTCTTCATGGGATTCGTGATCGGGCCGATCCTGCGCCGCGTCGATCTTTCGGTGCGGCGCGAGATCATCGTCCGGCTCGTGCCGAAGACGCTGTTCCTGATGCCGACGCTCTCGATCATTACCGGAACGACCGGCTGGTATCTTGCGAAGGACCTCGGTTTCCTCGACGTGCCGTGGCCGCAGTTCGCCTGGGTTGCGGCGGCGCTGAGCCTCGTGGTGCTGATGACGATTCAGGGAACCGGCTATCTGTTGCCGACGAATTTGCGCGTATGCATGCAACTGCGACGGCCCGATCCGGATTTCCACAAGATCAGCCGCATGATGCGGAATTTCTTTCTCGTGGTCGCGCTGCAGGGCACCATGCAGGTTCTAACCATCATCATCATGGCCCGTTTCGTGTCGGGCTCGTGAACCTCCCTGGGAGCGCGGGCATCCCGCCCCGCATCCGCAATGTGCGGGCGAGATGCCCGCGTTCTCAGGAGCGTAAGGCGACAGCGTGCGATCGGAGAAGCCATGCACCCGACCAGGTTCGGCGTTTCCCAGAGCCTCACCCGCAAGGAGGATGATCCCCTCATCCGCGGCAAAGGCCGTTACGTCGCCGACATCACGCCGGCGGGCGCCTTGCATGCCGTCCTGCTGCGCTCGCCCCATGCGCACGCGCGCTTTCGCATCCCCGATGTTACGGCCGCCCGGGCCGCCAAGGGCGTCCATCTCGTGCTCACGGCGCCGGATGTGGCGGACCTTGGCGATCTTCCTTGCGTTGCGATTCCGGAGGGGCTCACGGTCAGTGCGCCGTCATATCCGATCCTGGCGCGCGATGAGGTCCGGCACGTGGGCGACGCCGTCGCGTTCGTGGTTGCCGATACGGTTGCGCAGGCCAGGGATGCGGCCGAGGCGATCGCGGTTGAGTGGCAGCCGCTTCCCCACGTGGTGTCCGCCGTCGAGGCGCTTAAACCGGGGGCGCCCCAGGTATGGCCGAGCCATGCCGGCAACATTGCGTTCGAGCAGACACTGGGCGACGAAAAGAGCACGGCACAAGCCCTCGCAGCGGCCGCCAGAACCGTGTCGCTCTCCGTCGTCAACCAGCGCCTCGTCACCAACTATCTCGATACTCGCGCTGTGGTGGCGGAATACGACGCGGCTGCGGACCGCGTCACGCTGACGCTGGGCAGCCAGGGCTCGCATCTGCTCCGCGATCTTTTGAGCCAGGCGGTGCTCAAGATCGCGCCCGACAAGCTGCGAGTGATCACGCCGGACGTGGGCGGGGGATTCGGTACCAAGCTGTTTCCGTATCGGGAATACGCGCTTGCGGCTGTCGCGGCGAGGCGGCTTGGGCGTCCAGTGAAATGGGTCGCCGAGCGCAGCGAGCATTTTCTCGGCGATACGCAGGGGCGCGACAATTACACCACGGCGACATTGGCGCTCGACGCGGATCATCGTTTCACCGCGCTATCGATCGAGATGACCTGCGATATGGGGGCCTATTTCTCGGCCTTCGCGCCGTACATCCCGTATGTGGGAGCCGTTATGCTGCCGGGCGTCTACGATTTCCCGACCTGCTTCGTTCGCATCACGGCGGCCTTCACCAACACGCTTCCGGTCGACGCCTATCGCGGCGCGGGCCGTCCGGAGGCAGCTTATCTGATTGAGCGGCTGGTCGACACGGCGGCGCGCGACATTGGCATGTCGCCGGACTCTTTGCGCCGCCGGAACTTCATCAAGCCGGCCGCGATGCCTTATTCGACCCCGACCGGAAAGGTCTATGACTCCGGCGATTTTGCCGGACACATGCGGCGCGCCCAGGAGATCATCGACTGGAACGGGTTCGGCAAGCGCGCTGCCGCTTCGAAAAAATCGCGCAAGCTGCGCGGTATCGGGCTCTCGACGTACATCGAGGCATGCGGCAACAACGGGCCGGATGCAGCGACTGTGCGGCTCGAACGCGACGGCCGCATCACGGTTCTGGCGGGGTCGCAGTCAACCGGGCAGGGGCACAAGACGGCTTATGCCCAGCTCGTCGCCGAACATCTCGACCTGCCGCCCGAGCGCGTCACCGTGATTCAAGGCGACACCGATCTGGTGGCGACGGGAGCGGGAACCGGCGGCTCGAGCTCGATAACCTGCGGCGGCGCTTCGGTCGACAGCGCCTCACGCAAGCTCGCCGCCAACCTGAAGGCGATCGCCGCGCACGAACTGGAGGCGGCCGAGACCGATCTGGAGATCGAGAACGGCCAGGTGCGCATTGCCGGCACCGACCGCGCGCTCTCGTTCGCGCGGGTGGCCACGTCAGCAGCCGCCAGGCCCGAACTGCTCGCGGTCGCGGATTCGGTCGGGCCGCCGCAGCCGACCTACCCGAACGGAACCCATGTCGCGGAAGTCGAAATCGACCCCGACACCGGTCACGTCGACATCCTTTCCTACGTGGTGGTTGATGATTTCGGCGTGACCCTCAATCCGCTGCTGCTGTCAGGCCAGGTGCAAGGCGGCGCCACCCAGGGGATCGGCCAGGCCATCATGGAAAACACGGTCTATGACGCCGCGTCGGGCCAGCTCATCACGGCGTCGCTGATGGACTATGCGCTGCCCCGGGCGGCCGATACGCCGCCGTTCACGTTCGAGACGCGCAACGTGGCGTGCACGACCAATCCCCTTGGCGTGAAGGGGGCGGGTGAAGCCGGCACCATCGGGGCGGCGCCTGCCGTCATGAACGCGATCGTCGATGCTCTCTATCGTGCGTACCGGATACGCCACGTGGACATGCCGGCTACCCCGGAACGGGTGTGGGCGGCGATCCGCGAGGGGCAGCGGATGCATACGCTGTGAGAAAACCGCAATCGGCGGCCCATAAAGTGCCGGCTTTGCAACGCAGTTGTTTTGTTGCACCATAAGCGTGCTGGGCAAGAATAATCCCTTTGCCTTGAATGCTCACCCCGAGCGCCCTTCGGCGCTTCCAGGAAAGTCAGGGAGGTTCATATGAAGCAGATCTTCGCTGCCGTGATTGCAGGTGCTGCGCTGTCGCTCGGCGTCACATTCGCGCTCGCCCAGACGGCCGAGCCTGCCAAGGTCGGCGATACGTCGAAAGGCAAGGTGCTGGTCGACGCCAAAGGAATGACTCTCTACACGCTTGACCGCGACACCACGCCCAACAAGTCGACATGCAACGGCCAGTGCGCGACCAATTGGCCGCCGCTGATGGTTTCCGGCGATGCCAAAGATGCGGGGAACTGGACGGTTGTTACCCGTGATGACGGCGGCAAGCAGTGGGCCTATAAGGGCAAACCGCTCTACTTCTGGAAGGACGACAAGAAGCCTGGCGACGTCGAAGGCGACAATCGCGGGAACGTTTGGCACGTTGCCAAGCCCTGAGGTCAGCGCGACGCTTTAGAAATCCAAAGCCGACGGCCCGGCGCATCAGTGCTCCGGGCCGTTTGCGTTGAAGTCAAAACAAGCTCAGCTGCTCGCTGGCTGGTCGTGGTGGCTTGAAATGGTCGGTCGTCAGCTCCGTCTTTTGCACGTTGAGGCCGAGGCGGGAGCATGCGGTTTCGAAGCGCTTGCCGATCATCCAAGCATAGGGGCCGCCGCCCGTCATGCGCTTGCCGAAAGTCGAGTCATAGTCTTTCCCGCCGCGGGTCTGGCGGATCAGCGCAAAGACATGGCGCTCGCGGTCGGGGAAGTTGGCGTGCAGCCACTCGCGGAACAGGTCGCGCACCTCTAGCGGTAGCCTTAGCAGCACGTAGCCGGCAGCCTCCACCCCACAGGCGGCCGCTGCTTCCAGGATACGCTCAATCTCGGCGTCGTTGATCGCAGGGATAACGGGCGCCGCCATCACGCTCGTCGGAACGCCTGCAGCCGCAAGTGCGCGCAGCGCTTCGAGCCGACGCGGTGGCGTCGGAGCGCGTGGTTCCATGATGCGAGCGAGCTTGGGATCCAGCGTAGTGACGGAAATACCGACACGTACCAGCTTGCGGCTTGCCAGGCGCGCGAGAATGTCGAGGTCGCGGATCACGAGGTCAGATTTGGTCACGATCCCGACCGGATGTCCGGCGCGCTCCAGCACCTCCAGGATGCGACGCATGATCCCGTGGCGCCGCTCGATCGGTTGGTAAGGGTCGGTGTTGGTGCCGATCGCGATGGTCCGCGGCTTATAGTTGCGCGCCGACAACTCGCGTTCGAGGAGCTCAGGCGCGTCGGGCTTCATGAACAGCTTGGATTCGAAATCGAGGCCGGGCGAGAGGCCCAAATAGGCGTGGGTCGGCCGGGCGAAGCAATAGATGCAGCCGTGCTCGCAGCCCCGGTACGGGTTGATCGAGCGGTCGAACGGGATGTCCGGCGAGTCATTGCGGGTGATGACTTTGCGCGAGGCGTCGATTGCGACTTCGGTCTTGAACGGCGGCAGATCCTCGATCGATTGCCAGCCATCATCGAAGGCGATCAAGACTCGCGGTTCGAACCTGCCGGAAACGTTGCTCTGGGCACCCCGTCCGCGCCGGCGCGCCGAATCCACTCCAACGCAGTCAAGACCGATGTAAGGCTCGGCTCCCGGCGCCCGGATCTCGCCCGCCGGACCGAAATGCGACGGGTCCGGATCCGGCGGGCGGCGGCGAACGGAGGCTTGGCGCGACATGGATGCTGCATAGCGCAGATTTTCGAACAAAACAAGAACATTTTGCGCGGAGTCATTGGGTCGAAGCGTCCGAATTATCCACATGCGCCTTTTGCGGCGGGGGCGGCCAATTTTCCTACGTTCACAGGGTGGCCTGGGATGCTACAGGCACAGTGATGTTCCGGTTTCCGATCCGTGACGTGGCCGCGGCCGAATACAGCGGTCGATCCCAATGCTGAGTGTCATCATTCCGACATTGAACAGCGAGCGCGTGCTGGTACCCACGCTGTCCATGCTGGTACCGGGTGCAATGAGCGGTATCGTGCGCGAAGTCACGATCGTGGACGGCGGCTCAACCGATGCGACGCTTGAGGTGGCGGATGCGGCCGGCTGCGGAATGGTAGTTTCATCAGCGCCGCTCGGCAGCCGGCTCAATGCTGCGGCTGCGGCCGCCCGTTCGCCTTGGCTCATGTTCCTGCGCGCCGGCACAGTCCTCGACGCGACGTGGCTCGACGAGACCGACCGATTCATTGAGGAGGCCGAATTATCCGACGTGTTCCGGACCGCGGCCGTGTTTCGCAGGTCAATACCGGCGCGATCAGCCTATCCGGTGGTTTTAGAGGCGCTGGCGTTGCTCAAGTTTGGACTGTTCGGGCGGGCCCATCCCGACCAGGGACTCGTGATTGCCGGCAGGCTCTACAATGAAATCGGCGGTCATCGCGAGACCGTGGCCGAACCCGAAGTCGACCTGCTGGCTCGCCTGGGGCGCAGCCGGGTCGTGATGCTGCGTAGCGGAGCCAGACGGTAGCACGCGAACAAATATTACTTGACTGAGTCAATAATTTGGTCGATGTAATCAATTAGCCGGTGCAATTCCGAGAAATCGATGTCGACCGAAGCTGCTCAGATAGCGGCCGTTCGCCAGTTCAACCGTTTCTATACGCGCCGCATCGGCCTGCTGCGCGACGGCCTCCTCGGCACCTCGTTTTCGTTGACCGAAGGCCGCGTGCTGTACGAGATCGCCCACCGAGGGACTACGACGGCGTCTGAACTTGCGGCCGATCTCGAAATCGATCCGGGCCATCTCAGCCGTCTCCTTCAGCGCCTCATCGCATCGGGCATCGTGGCACGGGAGCGCTCAGCCAGGGACCGGCGGCAATCCAACCTCACTTTGACCGCGCACGGCCGAGAGAACTTCACGGTTCTCGATCAACGCTCACGCAACGAGATTGGCGCGTTGCTGGAGCCGCTTGACGATGACGAGCAACGTCGTCTTCTCGCCGCAATGGCGACCATCGAGACGCTACTCGCGCCCGCAGGCGCAATTGCTGCACCACGTTCCATCGTCCTGCGTCCGCACCGATCTGAAGATCTCGGTTGGATTTTGGCCCGCCACGCGACGCTTTACGCCAAAGAGTACCGCTGGGGATCGCAGTTCAAATTGCTGGTCGCCGGAATCATTGCCGACTTTCTGCGCGGACACGTTCCCGAGCGCGAGGCTTGCTGGATCGCGGAGCGCTACGGCGATCCTGTGGGTTCGGTCATGCTGGTGGACGGCGGCGATGGAGTCGCGAAGCTGCGCCTGTTGTTGGTCGAGCCGCGGGCGCGCGGGCTCGGCATCGGTCGGCTCTTGGTCGAAGAATGCGTCCGGTTCGCCCGCGATGCCGGATATCGCAAGATCACCCTATGGACTCAAAGTGTCCTCACCGCGGCGCGGACGATCTACGAACGCGCCGGTTTCGTGCGAACGGAGCAGAAGCCGCATTGCAGCTTCGGGGTCGATCTCGTGGGCGAGACCTGGGAATTGGAGTTGTGAACAGAGTCATGGCGGGGACTTGTTCCAGCCATCTACGCCCTTGCCCCCACAGTCGTGGCGAGGCTTGTCCCGGCCGCCCCGAATTTAAGTACAGAGCCAGGATAGTCGCCCTGGCCGGGATTAGCTCGGCCACTCCAAAGAGTTCAACCCGACCGGGATTGGCGCTATCTAAACTGTTGCGCCCCGCGACTTGGCGCGGCGCAGATGCTCGTCGAGCCGCGGCATAATCTCGACAAAATTGCACGGCTGGTAACGGTAATCGAGCTGGTGCACCAAGATGTCATCCCAGGCGTCCCGGCAGGCGCCCGGCGAGCCTGGCAGGCAGAACACGTAGGTCGCACCCGCAACGCCTGCCGTCGCACGGGTCTGGATCGCGGAAGTTCCGATCTTGCCGTAGCTCACCATCAGAAACAGCATCGCAAATCCGTCCATGCGCTTCTGAAATAGGGGCTCCACCGCCTCTGGCGTCACATCGCGCCCCGTGAAGCCGGTGCCGCCGGTCGTGATAATGACATCGATCGCGGGATCTGCGATCCACGCCTTCACCCGTGTGCGTATCTCGTCGACATCATCTCTGACGATCGCGCGCGCCGCCACCGTGTGGCCGGCTTTGGCGATGCGCTCGGCCAGCGTCGCGCCCGACTTGTCGTTGTCCGGCGAACGCGTGTCCGAGATGGTAAGCACGGCGATGTGGAGCGGGACGAATGGCTTGCTCTCGTCAATACCAGGCATACGAATCGTCCAAGCGTCGGGTGCTCGAGCTAGCGCGTGCTGGCCAGATTGAAACGCCGTACGGCGCAATAAGCGAAGCACATTGCGCTGCTTCTCTCGCGCACGCTCGCCAGGGTCGCCGTTGGACGTCACCCCGTTCTGCACCGGAATGGCGCAATGCGCTTCGCTTATTGCGCCCTACGGTGTTCACTAGAGATTCTCTGCCCGGAATGTATTGCAGGCCGCGACGGTGCCTTCCCGGTAGCCGTTCATGAACCAGCGCTGGCGCTGCTCCGAGCTGCCATGCGTGAAGCTGTCCGGTACCACGCGGCCGGTCGCCTTGCGCTGCAAGGTGTCGTCGCCGATCGCGGAAGCCGTCTGCATCGCAGCCTCGACATCTCCGGGCTCGACCAGCAGCGGTTTACCCTGGCTTTGCAGCCTCCGGTTCTCGTGGCTCGCCCACACGCCGGAAAGACAATCCGCCTGTAACTCGACCCGGACCTGCAGACGATTGGCGTCGGTCCGGTCCATCCGCTGCTGCTGCTGTTGCACCCTGGGCAACACCCCCAGCAGGTTCTGCACGTGATGGCCGACCTCGTGGGCAATCACATAGGCCTGCGAGAATTCACAGGCCTTGCCCTCGCAGCCGCGGAAGCGCGTCTCGATCTCGCGGAAGAACGAGGTGTCGAGATAGATCTTCTGGTCATTCGGGCAATAGAACGGCCCCATTGCGCTTTGTGCAACGCCGCCGCAAGCCGCCTGGGTCTGACCCTGGTAAAGGACGACGACGGGCTTACGATACGTCTTGCCGTCCCGCTGGAAGATGTCGGTCCATTCGCCATCAATATTGCCCAGCACCGTCGAGACGAATCTGCCGATGTCGTCGCTTGGCTTGCCGGTGCGCCGCGCCTGGCCACCCGAAGGCATCTGCTGCTGAACATGCGAGCCACCGGAAAAGATTTCAGCGCCGCCGATCAGAATGCGCGGGTCTATGCCAAGGGCCCAGCCGATCAGACCCAGCACCACAATAGTGCCGATCCCAAGCCCGCCGCCGCCAATCGGCAAGCCGAAGCCACCACCGCCGAAACCGCCACCCGGTTCACCCCGGCGATCTTCGATATTGTCGCTTTGCTCGGTCTCGTCCAAACGCA